>ERZ887849.341-NODE-341-length-51107-cov-24.563974_pt1 | contig 51107 bp, 38 predicted proteins | sample MGYA00521267_ERZ887849 | MGnify/ENA primary metagenome ERZ887849 (study PRJEB32303, sample SAMEA104408601) | aquatic metagenome | biome: Brackish water; feature: Pelagic; material: water | place: Baltic Sea | collected 2014-06-06T16:11:00 | depth 2,863 m ... | reverse complement strand
TTAAAAAGTAATCGAAAAATGAGATGTTTTTAGTTATATTGTGCCTACTATTTTAAGTAACTATGAACCGTATAAAAGAGGTACTTAAAGAGAAAGGCATTAAACAAATTTGGCTCGCTGATAAGCTTGGCAAGAGCTATAATATGGTGAATGGGTATGTGCAAAACAGACAACAACCTCGTTTAGAAGTTTTGAATGATATCGCAGAAATTTTGGATGTAGATATAAAAGAATTAATCAATTCCAATAAACAGTATAAAAGAAATTAAATGAACAATAAGTCACACAATCAAATAGTGAGTTTCATCTGGAGTATAGCAGATGACGTGTTAAGGGATGTTTTTGTTAGAGGTAAATACCGTGACATCATACTACCTTTTACTGTATTAAGAAGATTAGATTCGCTACTTGTACCTTCCAAAGACAAAGTATTGGAAGCAGTTGAATTTATGAAAAAAAATCAGATAGATGATTTAACAGCATTAAAGTCACAAACTGGATTTCCTTTTTGGAATACATCAAAATTCACGTTTGAAAGTTTATTGAATGACTCTGATAATATAGACAGCAACCTTGAAGTGTATTTGGATGGATTCAGCCCTAATGTGCAACAAATCATTAGCAAGTTCAAACTGAGAAATCAGTTGGAGACCATGGAGGAAAATGAAATCACCTACTTACTTATTGAAAAATTTGCTTCTAAAGAGGTTAATCTCAGTCCTGAGGAAGCTCTAAATGGAAAAAGTGAAAAAATGCCTCCATTGACAAACCTCGGAATGGGTTACGTTTTCGAGGAGTTGATACGAAAATTCAACGAAGAAAATAACGAAGAAGCAGGAGAACATTTTACGCCAAGAGAGATCATCAAGTTGATGACACATATTTTGTTTACTCCAGTTAAAGACCAAATCAATAAAGGGACGCATTTGATTTATGACCCTGCTTGTGGTAGTGGTGGTATGCTAACAGAAGCAGAGCATTATGCTCTAGATATTACTGACAACAAAGCTAACTTCTTACTTTACGGACAAGAGGTAAACCCTGAGACTTTTGCTATCTGTACTTCTGATATGTTGATTAAAGGCGAAAAGCCTGAAAACATTGCCTTTGGCTCTACCCTCTCAAAAGATGGCCATTCCAGTTTGGCTTTTGACTTTATGCTTTCAAATCCTCCTTATGGAAAAACATGGAAGCTAGATGAAAATGCCATTGTTGATGACCGTGGCAAAAAAGGAAAAGAAAACATCAAAGACACTCGTTTTGAGGTTGGCTTACCTACCATTTCTGATGGACAACTATTGTTCTTAATGAATATGGTAAGTAAAATGAAGCATAATACTGATTTGGGAAGCCGTATTGCTACTGTTCACAATGGCTCTGCCCTATTTACTGGTGATGCTGGTGGTGGTGAAAGTGAAATCAGAAAGCACATAATTGAAAATGATTGGTTGGAGTGTATTATCGCTCTGCCTAAAAACATCTTTTACAATACGGGTATTCCAACTTATGTTTGGATTGTGAGCAATAGAAAACCTGCTCATAGAAAAGGAAAAGTACAGCTTATCAATGCTTTGGAGTTATATGTAAAACTGCGTAAGAATTTGGGAGATAAGAACTGTGAGATGACTGGTGAACATATTGACCAAATTACTAAACTATATATGGATTTTGAAGAAAGTGATATTTCTAAAATCTACCCTAATAAACACTTTGGTTACAACAAAATTACTGTAGAACGCCCATTACGTTTGTCCGCCAAGTTTACTGCTAAAAACATTGCTCCATTACGATTTGATAAAAGTTTACAAGATGGAATGGCTTGGGCTTATGAGAAATTTGGTGAGGATGTTTATGCTAAGCTAGATGAGCTAAAACCTGAAATTGAAGCCTACCTAAAAAAGAATGAAATTAAGCTTAAGGCTTCCGCCAAAAAGAATTTGTTGAGCCAAAAATTCTGGAAAGAGCAACTGAAATTTCTGAAAGCTGCTCAACAGCTCATGGAAAAAATTGGTACGCAACAACATGACGATTTCAACAAATTTAAAAAATTAGTAGCAGACACGATTAAACAAGAAAAACTCAAACTGGATGCTAAAGTTCAAAAACGCATTTTGGATGTGGTCTCTTGGAAAAATGAAGAAGCCAAACGCGTCATTAAGAAAACGGAAAAAGACGGTACGATTATTTATGAAGCAGACTCTGATTTGCGAGATACAGAAAATGTTCCTTTGAATGAAGAAATACAAACTTATTTTGAGCGAGAAGTATTGCAGCACATTCCTGACGCATGGATAGATCATAGCAAAACAAAAAAAGGTTATGAAATTTCTTTTACGCGTTATTTCTATGATTATGTACCACCAAGGAGTATAGAGGAAATAACCGCAGAGATACTGCAATTGGAAAAAGAAACAGATGGTATTTTAAACGAAATAGTGAATGCCTAATATGAGAAAATTAAAACCATACAACAAGTATCTGTCTGTTTCATACGACTATGTGGCCGAAGTACCTGAAGGTTGGCAGCTTCTACCGAATATTGCAGTATTTGAAGAACGAATTGAAAGAGGCTTTATAGATGAAGAGTTGTTATCTGTAACTATTGGAAGAGGTGTAATTCGTCAAACTGATGTAGATATAAAAAAGGATAGCAGTAACGAAGACAAAAGCAAATACAAGCTAATTAAAATTGGAGATATTGCCTATAACCGAATGCGTATGTGGCAAGGAGCATTAGGGTATAGTAATTACAGAGGAATTACTAGCCCTGCGTATGTCATCCTCAAACCAAAAATGGAAATCAACCAACGGTTTTTTCATTACATGTTCCGTACTGGTTTCTATACTAATTATAGCAAACGATTTTCTTATGGTATTGTGGATGACCAATTAAGTCTACGTTATGTTGATTTCAAACGGATGTATAGTATTGTGCCGCCTATTGAAACTCAAAATGATATTGTTACCTACCTTGACCGTAAAACAAAAAAGACAAGAGAGTTTATTAAAAAGAAAGAACGCTTGATTGAGTTGTTGGTGGAGGAGAAAAGTATAATTATAAATTTAGCTGTTACAAAAGGAATTAAAGATAAAATTGATCTTATTAATGTTGATAAAGAATGGTTTAACGAGATTCCTAAAAATTGGGAGGTTAAGAAACTTTATGGGTTATGTAAGTTTATTAGAGGTAATTCAGCGTTTCAAAAAGATGAGTTGTTAGAAAAAGGAGATTATGTTGCATTGCAATATGGCAAAACTTATAAAGTTGATGAGGTTACTAGTGAATATGAATTTTATGTTAATAGTGAGTTTTACAAAAACACTCAAGTTGTTGAAAATGGAGATGTTATTTTTGTTTCAACTTCTGAAACTATTGAGGATTTAGGTCATTCAGTTTTTTATAATAGGGAAGACAAAGGGTTAATTGGAGGTGAACAAATTTTATTAAAACCTAAAAAATTTATTAATAACAAGTTTTTATATTATTCCTCAAAAATATTTTTAAAAACTTTAAGGAAATTTGCAACAGGTGTTAAGGTTTTTAGAGTCAATATAGATGATTTAAAAACAATTTATATTCCATTTCCATCACTCATTGAACAAGAAGAGATTGTCTCTTATTTAGACCAACAAACAGAAAGGATAGAAAAGTCTGTTTCTATTCAACAAATTCAAATCGAAAAGGCAAAAGAATACCAAGAAAGCCTAATTAATCAAGTGGTAACTGGGCAATTAAAAGTACCAACACTAACCACGGAAAAAGCATTGAACTAACGCTATGGCATTTACAGATACATCAGAAAGAGGTTTTCAGAAACACATTGTTAAAGAATTGGTAGAGAGTAACCAATTTGTAGAGAGTTTTTCCACAGATTTTGATAAAGAGTTTTGCATCAACCGAGATCAACTTTGGGAGTTTATCAAAGCTACGCAACCAGAGGTATATGAAACCATACAACGCAAAGGTGAACGTGCTTTTCTAGTTCGCTTAGATGAAAAATTGCGCAAGTTGGGTGTTATAGAAGTTATGCGTAAAGGATTAAAAGATGCTAAGTACTCCAGCAAAGCAATTGATCTATTTTATCGTCAACCTTCTTCGTCTTACAATGCTAAAGACCTTAAGAAGTATCGGTCCAATATATTTTCAGTTACCCAAGAGTTGGTGTATAGTAAAGAAAATGCCAACCGTTTAGACCTTACCATATTTGTAAATGGCTTACCTGTTATTACTTGTGAACTTAAAAACCCATTAAGTGGTCAAACGGTACACAACGGTATTCGTCAATACCAAAATGACCGAGATCCAAAAGAAAAAATATTCTCATTTGCTCGTTGCATGGTTCATTTTGCAGCGGATACCGAGTTGGTATTTATGACTACTCAACTCAACAAAAAGAAAACCTTCTTTTTACCCTTTAACAAAGGATTGAATGAAGGCAGACCAACTGGGAGTTTTGGAGCAGGGAATTCTATAAATCCTAACGGACTTAAAACACATTATTTATGGGAAGAAATCTTAACTAAAGATTCACTCGCAAATATTATAGACAAGTTTGCACAAGTCGTTGAGGAAAAAGACGAGGAAACCAAGAAGACCAAGCGTATAATGATCTTCCCAAGGTATCATCAACTCACGGCAGTTCGCCAAATCTTAAGCCATGCTAAGAAAAATGGCGTTGGTAATAAATACCTAATTCAACATTCGGCAGGTTCTGGGAAATCAAAATCAATAGCTTGGTTGGCTCATCAATTACATGGTTTATTTGATACCTCAGGCGAAAATCATTTGTTCGATTCTGTTATTGTAATTACTGACAGAGTAGTATTAGACAGACAATTGAGTGAAGACATCAAACAGTTTTCACCTAAACGTGGTATTGTAGAACACATTACAAGTGATGGTGGTAGCAAGACAAGTAACTTAAAAGAAGCACTTACTAATCGTAAGAAAGTTATTATTTGTACTGTTCAAACTTTCCCTTTCCTATTGGATGAAATGGCAGACATTCCTGCTATGAGTTTCGGAATTGTAATAGATGAAGCACACTCAGGTCAAAGTGGACAAACGTCTTCTAAAATGAATGCTGCACTTGCTGACAAACACGAAGATGAAGAAGAAGGCGAACCGCAAGAAAAAACACTAGAAGACAAAATAAATGAGCTAATTGAAAGTCGTAAGATGATTACCAATGGTTCATACTTTGCTTTCACAGCTACTCCTAAAAACAAAACCTTAGAGACCTTTGGTGTAAAGTCTGAAGAAACATATACAGACGAAAACGGAGAAGAAAAATCTAAATTCTATGCTTTCCATGTGTACAGCATGAAACAAGCCATAGAGGAAGAGTTTATTTTAGATGTATTAAAAAACTACACGACTTATAACTCATTCTACAAACTGATAAAAGCAGTTGAAGACAATCCTGAGTTTGACACCAAACAAGCACAAAAGAAACTTCGTGCTTATGTTGAAGGTCATGAATTTGCCATTGCTGAAAAAGCGAAAATAATGCTTGACCATTTTCACAGGGATGTAAAACAACTCATCAACGGTGAAGCAAAAGCAATGATTGTCACCAAGAGTATAATTTCAGCCATTAAGTATAAACAGGCCTTTGATGCTTACTTAACTGAAATCAAATCTCCGTATAAAGCGGTAGTCGCCTTCTCAGGAAAGAAAACCTATAAAGGAGTTGAATATGATGAAGTGAGTATGAATAACTTCACAGAAAAGAAGAATGACATACCAAAGAACTTTAACAAAAGTGAAAACCGATTTTTAATCGTAGCTGACAAATATCAAACTGGTTTTGACCAACCATTATTGCATACAATGTATGTAGACAAGAAATTGTCAGACGTTCAGGCAGTTCAAACTTTATCAAGGCTAAACAGAGCAAAGAAGCCATACAAGAAAGACACCTTTGTTTTAGACTTCTACAACAAAACAGAAGACATTCAAAAAGCCTTTGAGCCTTATTATACAGCAACAATATTAAGTGAAGAAACCAATCCAAATAAACTCAACGATTTAGTTGACAATCTTGAAGTCTTTGAAGTTTATAGTGAATACCAAATAGATGACTTCTTTGAAAAGTATGTGGCTGGTGCAGAAAGAAACTTAATTGATCCCATCATTGACCGTTCAGCAGATTTTTTCAAAAATGAATTATCAAAAGACCAACAGATTGAATTCAAGAACAATGCTAAATCGTTCTTAAGAGTGTACAGTTACTTGGGTAAAATACTTGAATTCAAAAATCAAGAATGGGAAAAGCTATTTTGGTATTTAAAATTTCTAGTGCCAAAACTATTCATTGAAAAAGCTGATGATTTAGCTGAAGGGGTTTTAGAAAGTATTGACATGGATAGTTATCGACCTTCAAGGGAAGGAACTGAAAATATTACTCTAGCAGCAGAACCTGGAGAAGTAAAAGGTATACCTGTCGAAATTGGTGGTGGCCAATCTGAATCTGAATTAGATACACTTGAAAACATATTAGGTGCATTCAATCAACGTTTTGGAGATATCGACTGGACCGACACGGATAAGGTCAGACAGATTCTTACGGAACAACTTCCTGCTGAAATGAAAGCAAACAAAGAAATAATGGATGCTATTCAAAATTCTGACAAGCAAAATGCTAAAATTTCATCAGACAAAAAACTGGAAGAAATGATGCAACAATACTTATTTAGTCAAACAGAAATCTTCAAGAAGTTCACAACAGACAAAGATTTCCAAAGACGCTATAAGGAGTTCATTTTTGATACTTTGATGGATGCCAATAAACAAGGTGGAATAAATCTTTAATAGAAATAAAAAATATGTCAAATATAAAAACAACTGCAACATTTAATCTAAACAACCTGCTAAGTGATCTTGAGAGAGGGCGATTCGTTATTCCAGATTTTCAAAGAGAATTTGAATGGGAGGCATGGGATGTTAGGGATTTAATAAAATCTATTTTTCAAGATTATTATATTGGAACATTATTGCTGTGGGAAGTTAAAGATGACAATACAAAAACTTTAGCATGTGAGCCGATAAGAGGTAATAATACCAAAGGAAACGAAAATCATATAGTTTTAGATGGACAGCAACGACTTACAGCAATGTATACTGCATTTTTTAGTCCAGACATATCACTTTCTCATAAAAAATATAGGAAAGCTACATTTTATGTAGACATACAGAAATTAGAATCTGAATTTGAAGATGAGGCATTCTTTTACTTTTTTGGTAATAAAAAAGAAAAATATTACTCCGACGAAATAAAACAGTTTAATGAACATGTATTTCCTTTAAAAATATTTGGAAAAGGAGGTTTTGAAATTATATCATGGATAAATCGATACAAATCGTATTGGCAAGAAAAATTAAATAATTGCGAGACAGATGAAGAAAAATTAAAAGTAGATGAAATCTTAAAGAATGCAGCAAGTTTTGAATACAGAATGAATGAGGTATTTAACAGGTATACTGTTGCATACATTTTATTAGATGGGAGTATTGATATTAAAAAAGTCTGTGAAATCTTTACTCAAATAAACTCAAAAGGCATTAAACTAGATATATTTGATTTACTTAATGCTATTTTAAAACCTCATGATGATTTAAGATTAAAAGAATTATGGAGGGAGAATTCACATTTAATAACATATTCTGAGGATCAAAAACTAAAGGTTTATGTTTTACAAATCATGTCCATATGGTTGCAAAATTATTGTGCTCCAAAATATTTGTATTATTTAGTTCCAAATTCCAAAAAAGTCATACGCCACAAAGATGGCACTAGAGAAGAAACAAGGCTAATTAAAAGTAGTGAAGAATTCAAGAATCATTGGCACAAAGCATTTAAGGCATTAAATAAAGGTTTTAAAATTTTAAGTAACTCTAAAGATTATGGCGCTATAAACTCTAGATTTCTTCCTTACTTGACATTAACTCCCTTATTTTCTGCAATAAATCACCTAATAGACAATAAACAAGAAATAAATAAGCAAGATGCAAAACAAAAATTAAAACTTTTTTATTGGGCTAATATATTTACACAAAATTATTCTGGATCTACAGAAAGTAAATCAGCAAGAGATTATGTACTACTTCAAAACTGGTTTAATAATAATGATAAAGAACCCGAAGTTATTCAAGATTTTAAAAGACGTTATAAAGACCTAAATCTAATTAATGAAAAATCACAAGGTTCTTCAATTTACAAAGCAATCCTAAATCTAATTGTTTTAAATAACAGCAGAGATTTTATTTCATACGATTTACCTGATTATTCAGAACTTGATGATCACCATATTGTTCCAAATAGTTGGGGAAAGAAAAATAATATAGAAAATATTAATTCCATATTAAATAGAACATTAATCACCTCAGTAAGTAATAGGAAAGTTATCAGAGATAGGTTGCCAAATGAGTATTTAAAAGAAATGATTGAAACTCAAGGTGAATCAGAAACAATTGATTTACTTAAAGGGCATTTTATCAATGAGAAAGCTCTTAATATCTTATTAAGAACTCCGTTTACTGAAAAAGATTTTAATGAATTTGTTGATGTTAGAAAAAATGAACTCATAAAAGGAATTGAAAATATTATAATTAAAAATGAAGTTAAAATTGAGACTCCAAAAGCAGATGCCATTAGAGCAGAATTGGGAAGTCTTGAAAGAAAATTAAGATTATTAGTCAATAATAAACTAACTGAAATATCTAAGGAGCCCTACAAGGATTTTATTAATGATAAATTAAAAGAGGAAATAGATAGAAAGATTTTTTCTGAAATGAAGAAATCACCTCATTTGACATTTTCAGATTTTGAATCTTTTGAAAAGAAATTAGAAAAACTAACATTTGGTGAATTAGTCAATATAATTTTTAGTAAAAAGGGATGGAATGCTTTTGAGATAATATTTAAAGATAAAAATCAATTAATAAAACGAGTAGATCAACTTATACCTTTTAGAAATAAATTTGCACACAACAACGATGCATCAATAGTTGAGCTTCATGACGCCAAGGCTTCATTAGATTGGTTTAGCTTAATAATTGAGTGAAAGTTAGAATGTCTTCTATAAAATAGTTCGACTTCACTCCTCTTGGCTCCGCTCCACGGCATTATTCCCTAAAATAAAATTTATTTTAAGGAATATTTTTTATATTAGATTTATCAAAAATCATTTAATGAAACATACTAGAATTCTCATTATTTTCTTAATAGTACTGTAATCCGTCAAACCAAAGTGGACTGTTTAGTATAAAACTCTAGTATATAGTTTTTATTAATTTTAACCTTTTAAATTTGAGTTTTTTGATAAATTGATTTCAGAATATTTAGATAGTCTTTTAATTTTGAAGTATTAAAGAACCTTAGAGTTAGATTTTATATTAGATCAATTATCGTAATTATTATTTTTTATTGAAATCTTAATAATTAAACGATATGTTCTAATTGTTATATTTTTCCCTTAGAGGTAGGTGAAAATTCCATTTTCCATCATATTAAAGGTGTTTTAATTAAGAATCATAAAAAAAAATATTATATTTGGTCAACCAGATTGGTTAACCAATTTAATTATTATAAAATGCGTTTAAAATTATTTAGTCTTATTACATTTTTAGGCCTAATTGTCTCTAATTGTTCTAATAGCGACGAGAGTGAAGTTGTTGTTGGACCTATTACTATTGAGGCGTCAGACGATAATTCTTCTAATGATGTTCCAGACCAAACCTCTAATTATGCAGACATTGATTTTTCTAACTGGAAAGTAACATTACCTGTAGATGAAGATAATAATGGTAAACCAGATGAATATCAACCAGCTCAATTAGTAGGTGGTGGTTATAGAGACAATAGTTCTATTCAGCCTTTTATGTATGACGATGAAGATGATGCCTCAATACTATTCTATACTTATCCAGGTTCTACTACGACAAATAGCTCTTATTCTAGAACCGAATTAAGAGAATTGATAAATCCGTCAAATTCAAGAGAGAACTGGACGCTTGCCGAAGGTGGTGAGATGATTGGGCGTTTAAAACTAGTTGATATCTCAGAGGATAACGAAAATAGTAATAGAGACTATCATCGTACAATAGTCATGCAAATACATGGTATTATTAGCGAAGAAGACATGGCTACTTATGGTTTTGATGGAAATAATGGGCCACCTTTAATAAAAATCTATTGGATAGATGGCGATATATGGTGCTATAAAAAGTCTTTAGTTGATGAGTCAACAGATGGAGATGATTTATATGGTGTTTATAATGGTACTTGGTCAGATATTAAAGTTAATTTGGGTTATGTTGGTTTTGATGAATTTGATTTCAAAATTATAGCAAGCGATGGAAGACTAGAAGTTCAACTTAACGATAACGAGCCTTATGTTTATGAAGATATAAGCCTAGAAAAGTGGCCATTTGAAAATTATTTTAAAGCTGGTAATTATTTAGGTTCTACAGCAGAAAACGCATTTTCAAAAGTTAAATATTATAATTTATCTGTTACTCATTAATACTAATTATAAAATCTAATATGAATTTTAAAATACCAACGTCAAATTTCAGTAAGTATTCCTCCATTATGGGTATCTTTTTAATATTCAGTAGTTGTACTGATGGTAAAAAAAATACTACTATTATTGATGCTGAAAAGACTTCAGTAAAAAAACCAAACGATGTGATTCCGTTTTTTCAACATTGGAATTTAATTTTGGGTGACGGTACAAATTCTGGTTCAGCTACAGATTTTGAAAATAAAGACTTCTTCTATACTCAAAATGATGGTGAAAGAGACTGGGTAGTTTTTAAAACACCAAATGCAGGAAACACTCATGGTACATCTAATAATACTAGGACAGAGTTGGCACAATTAAAAAAGTGGACGCCAATGATGGATGCTAAAATGAATGCAACACTAAAAGTTGCAAATGTGTCAACGACCGGTGATGCTCGTGTTGCAGCGACTTATTCGGTTGTGGTTGGTCAGATTCATAGTGCAGATGGTCATGAAAATGAACCTCTAAAAATATACTACAAAAAATTTCCAGGACATACTAAGGGTTCTGTTTTTTGGAATTATGAAATTAATACAGCAGGTGATGATAATTCTGGTCGTTGGGATTATTCAACTCCGGTTTGGGGTTATAGTTTTGCAGATATTGGAACAGAGGCAAACGTATATCCACCAGAGCCAAAAGAAGGTATTGCTTTAAATGAAGAGTTTAGTTATGAAGTAGAAGTTAAAGACGGAATGATGTATCTTAAGTTTATGAGCAAAGGTCATGAAACTAAAACCTTTACAAAAAATCTGATTTCATCAGAATATACAAAACGGTCTGATATACCAGAACAAGTAGAAAATTTATTTGTGCCAATAGGACAAGATGGTGTCGAAAACGAAAAAGCTTATAAGGGTCAAGGCCTATTCTTTAAATTGGGATGTTATAACCAAACAAATGGAAAAGACCCTAAAGTAAATAAAGTATGGTGTTCAGGTGCAGAAACACATGGGGGTAATTTAGAAAGGCAATATGCAGATGGAAACTATGCAGAAGTTTGGTTTAAGTCTGCAAATATTGAGATTAGTGATGATGCTTATTCTAATGACGGTTATTTTAAAGCAAATGATGGTTTAAGTAAAAAGGTTGTTTACCCTAATGAAGTTATTCCGTTTATGGATAAATTCAAAATATTATTAGGTGACGGAACATATGTGGAGGATTTAGTAGAGTTTCAAAATGATGATTTTTTCTATACCGTAATTGATGGTACAAGACGTTGGGTTGTATATAAGACACCAAATTCTGGAGTAACTTCAAAAAACTCAAGCAATACTAGAACAGAATTACACGAAAAAAGAGAATGGACACCTGAAGAAGGCGGAAATTTAACAGGTACTTGTAAAGTTATGCAAGTATCAGTTTCTGGAGATCCAAGAGTTGCAGCATCTTATTCTACAGTTGTTGGTCAAATTCACAGTGGTGAAGGTCATGAAAATGAGCCTTTCAAATTGCTTTATAAAAAATTTCCAGGACATACTAAAGGTTCTGTATTTTGGAATTATGAGATAAATACTGCTGGAGATGATAATTCTGGTCGTTGGGATTATTCTCAAGCTATTTGGGGATATGATATGTCTGTTGTTGGTAAAACAAAAGACGATTTCCCTGTAGAACCAGAAGATGGAATTGAGTTAGGTGAGGAGTTTAGTTACGAGGTCAATGTATATAAAGGTATTATGTATCTTACTTTTAAAAGTGAAGGTCATGAAACTAAAACATTTACCAAAAACTTGATTAAATCTGATTATGTTAATAAATCGGATATTCCTGAACAAACAAAGCAACTATTTGTACCGATAGGTCAAGATGGAGTAGAAAGAGCGACTGCTTATTCTAAAGAATTAGGCTATTTTAAACAAGGTGCGTACAACCAAACTAACGGAAAAGACCCTGAAAAAAATATGGTCTGGTGTGCAGGTGCTGAAACTTATGGAGGCGATATTTCTAAACAATACGAAAACGGATGTTATACCGAAGTTTGGTTTAGAGAGGCAACTGTTGGACCAGGAACACCCCAGGAATAACTAATTTTAATAAAGACAATATATATATGAAACGATTTAGTGAAAAATATATCATTACAAAGGATATGGAGTGGGAAGCTCTTGGTGGTGGTGTATCTAGAAAATTTTTAGGGTATGATAACCAAATAATGATGGTAAGGGTAAAATTTGAAGAAGGAGCTCTAGGTTCTCCTCATCAGCACTTTCATACACAAGCTACCTTTTGTGTCTCAGGTAAATTTGAATTTGAAATTGATGGAGTAAAACAAATTGTAGAAGCAGGAGATGGTGTATATATTGAGCCTAATTTAATGCATAGTGCTGTTTGCCTAGAAGAAGGAGAATTAATAGACACTTTTAGTCCCGTAAGAGAAGATTTTTTAAGCGGTGGTGAAGTGTCTTATTTTGGAGATAAGTAATTTAAATAAAATTACATAGTCAATTTTTGTGAGTATTTGTTAGTCTGTTTAGAATATCTATTAAATTTTTAACAAATATTCCTCACGAAAAGCTTGTAATTAATATATTTTTATATATATTTGGTTGACCAGATTGGTTAACCAATTTTTTTTTGATACAACTTTGATGTAAAATATACCTTAGAACTATCCATTAGTTTTAATCTTAATTTAATCAAATTTCTTCATTGGATAATCTAATCTTTAAACAGAATCAATATTAACTAATTATTAATTTATGAAATTTAAATTCAAAACACTTTTAGTTCTTCTAGTGATGTTTTGCTTTTCTGTACATGCTCAACAAGCAAAAACTATAAGCGGAAAAGTAATTTCAAAAGCTGATGGACAGCCTGTTCCTGGTGTAAATATCCTTATTGTGGGTACAACGACAGGTACATCCACAGATTTTGATGGTAAGTACACAATTGAAGCAAAGGCTGGTGACGTTTTGCAGTTCTCTTACGTCAGCTTTAAAAACCAAGTCATTACTGTTGGTGAGTCTAACACTATAGATGTGAGCTTGGAAGAAGATACCAATACTCTAGACGAGATAGTCGTGATAGGTTATGGTACTCAAAAAAGAAAAAATCTAACAGGTGCAATTACGAAACTTAAAAATGAAAAACTTGATCAAATAGCTGTAGCCCGTGTGGATGATGCATTAGTAGGACAAGTTGCTGGTGTACAAATTGCTGCAACAGAAGGAGAAGCTGGTTCAGCGCCAACCATTCGTATTAGAGGTACGGGTTCAATTACTAGTGATGCCGGACCATTAGTAGTTATAGATGGTATTATTGTGGATAGTGATTTCTTGGCCAATTTAGACATGAATGATGTAGAGTCATTTTCTGTACTTAAAGATGCATCTTCAGGAGCAATATATGGTTCTCGTGGTGCTAACGGTGTAATTATTATTACGACGAAAAATGGTAAAGAAGGTAAGACACAATTTAATTACAATACTTTTACTGGTTTTAAAGAAGGTATTCAAAATGATAAAATTTACTTCTCGGTTAATGAGTGGGCAGAAAGAGAGCGTGCCGCTACAGGAACCATATCTGATAAGACAGCTTACAAACAACTATTAGGTGTTGACCAAGATTGGCAAGACATTATAATAGAAGGTGGTATAATTGAAAGCCACTCGTTCTCAGCAAGAGGCGGAAGTCAACGTACTAAATTTAGTGCATCTTTAAACTATTTACATGATGAAGGTGTTTTACTAACAGATGATTTTAAAAGATACACCATGCGTCTTAAAATAGATTCTAAAGTTGGAAAGAACTTTAGAATGGGAGCTCAGGTAGCACCATCTTATTCGCGTCAAAGACTTTTTGATGGTTCGACTCACGATATTTTGAGGCAGCCATCATGGTTACCTTTATACCATAATGAAAATACAATTCAGTTTGTAGATAGAAACGTATATCCTAATGTTCAAGTTGGAGATTACGCTGTACAAAGACATTTTGATAATTATGACTTATTCAATGACGGAGGCGAAGTAGATATTAGTACGACTAGTAATACCAATCCAGGTGCTAAAGTATTGGAACGTGATAGAAACGATTATCGCTTCAGAATACAGAGTTCGATATTTGGAGAGTATAAGATTATTGATGGCCTTAAATTAAGATCTCAATTTAATGCAGACTATCAGCATAGAAGACAAGATAGATGGCAAGGTACAAAAGCGAGTCGTAATGGCGTTGCTGCTACCCAATTGGATATTTCTAATCAAACAAGAATATATGTTGCATTAGACAATACATTATCCTACAATAAAAAAATAGGTAAGCATGATATTAATGCTGTAATTGGTGCTTCGGCAGAATCATTTGCTTGGAATGTTGAAAGTGCCACAGGTATTGGTTACACTTCTGACTTTGTGCAAACGCTAAATGCAGCATCTTTAATTTCTTTAGGATTTTCAGAAAAGTATGAAGAAAGATTGTTATCAACTTTTGTAAGAGCTAATTATGCTTATGATGATAAGTATTTATTATCTGTTAGTGCCAGAAGAGATGGTTTCTCGGCTTTTGGACCAGACAATAAGTATGGGGTATTTCCTTCAGTTTCTGTAGGTTGGTTAGTGTCTAACGAATCCTTTTTAGAAGATAATGATGTGATTAATTACTTAAAAATTAGAGGTAGTTACGGTGTTACTGGTAACAATGCATTTGACATTGGTAGTGGTACATTTAGAAATCAGATTAATAGTTATCCTTTCCAAACACTATTAGGACCATCATCTGCTGTTTTTGGTAACTCTATCTCAAATGGATTTAATCCATTAAATATTGCAAATCCAGATTTAGGTTGGGAACGTTCTGTAGAGATTAACCCAGGAGTAGATTTCGGATTATTTAATGATAGAATTTCAGGTTCTTTCGATTATTACACACGTACAAGTGATGATTTATTATTAGATGTACCTATACCGGAAGCTTCAGGATTCTCTAATGCTTTACAAAACAGAGGAGAAGTACAAAATCGTGGTTGGGAACTTGAGTTGAGAACTCAAAATATCAAAAAGCAAAATTTTCAATGGAATACTACTTTTATAGCATCACGAAATGAAAATGAGTTATTAGACTTTGCAGAATCTAATGGTCAAATTTCAAACGTAGATAATAAACGTGCTGCTGAATGGATTAACCTTGTAGGTAACCCAATATCATCATATTATGGATGGGTAGTAGACCAAGAAATAGATAATCAATACATAGCTAGCCCATGGGAACGTGTTGGGCAAACTAACAGAGAAGTTATTGTTAAAGATTTAAACGGAGATGGTTTAATCGATGATGATGATAAGACTATTTTAGGTGATCCATATCCAGATTTTGTTTGGAGTATAGGTAATGAAATTAAAATTGGTAACTTTGATATGAGTATATTATTTCAAGGAAGTCATGGTGCAGAGATTAGAAATATAGGAGATCAATATATTTTCCGTCATTTTGGGTCTTCTAGTGTTGCAGATTCTGGTGCATTAGTCAATGATGGTGTTATAGCTAACACAACTTTTGTTAAAGAAAAAATATTTACCAATTCTATAATCCAAGACGCATCTTATGTTGCATTGCGTACAGTCAACTTAGGATACAATTTCCCTACAGAAGTAGCAGAAACATTATCACTTACTAAGTTAAGAGTATACCTAACGGGACAAAATTTATTTTATTGGTTTGCTGACGATTATACAGGTTTAAATCCTGAGTCAATAAACAACACAAGTCCAACGACTTACGGTTATCAAAGAGTTGGTTCTCCGATTAATAGAACAATTACTGTAGGAATTAACGTAGGATTTTAATTAAAAGATAAACAATTATGAAAAATTTAAAATATATAAAATTTATGGTTTTAGCCTTGGTATTATCTTCTTGTGAAGATTTCCTAGAACCATCGCCGACCTCCGTAATAAGTTCTGAGGACTTCTACCAAAATGAACAACAACTTATTGAAGGTGTGATTAATATGTATGACGGTCTTCAAGGTGTCAATGATACCAGAAATGATACAAATCACGCTACGCAAATAGAGTTTTATGTGACCGAAATGCGAAGTGATAATACTAGAACAAAAAGTGGTGAAGGTGAAGCTGCACAGTTTGACGATTTTGCTATACAGACAACAAATAGTTTTGTAGCAGATTATTATCGTAGTTTTTTTAACGTTATTTTCAGAGCAAATACCGTATTAGCGAATCTTGATGTAGCATCAGATGCTAATAGAGATAATATTGAAGCTGAAGCCAAGTTTGTTCGCGCTCATGCTTATTTTAATATGGTTCGCCTTTATGGGGATTTACCTTTAATAGATAGGCTAGTTACAGCAGCTGATGGAACAGACGTTTTTTACGATAGACGTCCAATTTCAGAAATTTATGGTTTAATAGAATCTGACTTAATGAGTGCAGTAGATAACTTAGATAATAGTGGTTCTAGAAACAGAGCTTCTAAGGCAGCAGCTCAAGCATTATTAGCAAAAGTATATTTAACTCAAAACACAAATTATTTAGAGGCTCAGCTTTTATTAGAAGATGTGATGAGTTCAGGATATATGTTAGAACCTAACTTTAGTGATGTGTTTTTTAATGAAGCTAATTCTGAAGTTATTTTTGCCATAGGTTATACATCAGGTATAGCTACAGATAGTCAAAATTTCTCTGCAGAATGGTTAAATGGTGTAGGAAGAACAGTTGGAGTTAATTATGCAACTCAAGATGCTGTAATGGCCCTAACTGCCAATGTAGATGATTCAAGGCCTGCTGTATCTTTTAGAGCAGACCCACTTCAGCCATCTCAAAATCAAGTCACTAAATATTTGCCAGATGGTGCTGATGGAGGTGATGATGGTAAAACGTTTGCTTTTGATGCACGTTTGGCTGGAAATGACTGGATAGTTCTTCGTTATGCAGACGTGTTGTTAATGCATGTAGAAGCTATTATAGCTGGTGGTCAAGATACATCTGCTCCAGCAGCTGTAAATTCTTTCCAATTGGTTAGAGACAGAGCAGGTTTAACAGATGCAGTTACAACGCCAATTACTAAAGATGATTTATTAGCTGAAAGACGTGTAGAATTAGCTTTCGAAAATCAAAGACTTTTTGATTTGATTCGTTTTAACAAAGCTCAAGAAGTTTTATCTGCTTTTGCTTCACAAAACGGTACTAACTTTAGTACTACAGATTTATTATTGCCAATACCTCAAAGAGAAGTTGGATTAAGTGGTGGTTTGTTACAGCAAAACCCAGGATACTAAAAGTTAATAACAATGAAAAAAAAGAGTAATAACATAAAAATAGACATCATGAAAAATAAAATTTTTATTATGATAGTGAGTGTATTAGCAATCACGTTTTCATGTAGTGAGTTTGAGAAATTTGAGCTCCCCGAATCTGGTTCAATAGAGGATGCAACACCTCCAAATGCTTCTTTTTCTGGTTTTCCAGAAGAGGGTTTTGAAGAACAATTCAGAAATTATACGTTTTCAAATACATCAACAAGTGCTACAATATACGATTGGGATTTTGGAGATGGAGCTGGATCAAGTGAGTTTGAGCCAATGCACACTTTTGCTGCTGAAGGTACATATACAGTGACTTTAACAGCAACTGATGCGCTAGGAGTTTCTGATACTTCTGTACAAGAAATAGAAGTTGTAAGACCTGAATCACCAGCTGTATTAGATCCGGTTTTGGTAAATACTGTTTTCGATATATTACCAAAATCTTCTGGTAGTGATTGTGCATGCTCAGGTTGGATTAATAGAGGTCTTGGTGATCAAGGTGAATCTAGTTCAGAAAACGGTTCTGACGTAGTGAAATTTGACAATCAAGAGCCAGATCATGTCTACCAAGAATTTGAAGTTGTTCCGAATGCGGATTATTTAGTCACAATGGATATTCGTTTTAGTGCTGTGAGTGGCGGTACCACAGAAAGTGATTTAGAATTTAGAATTTTAGCTGGTAGTGGTTATGACGCTGGTTATGTGCCTGTTTATTACACAGATACTGCACTTATGCCTCAAGGAAATTCCTCTACAGGTTTATGGGGTTACACATCAGTAGCTCAAATGGAAGATCCAGCTAATAATCTGCACATACAAGTATATAGCACACCTGGCGATGATAGTTATGCAACATATGCTTTCGGTTTCAATTCGGGAGCAAATACAAGTGTAGCAATTTTTGCAAGAGGTATTAATGGTCCTAGTTCAGGTAACTACGGATATAACAGTGCAGATGCTGAAATTCGTATGGATAACTTAGTTATTACAGCAAATAATTAATAGAAATACTATATTTGCAATATTATAGAATTTAATAATATATGAAAATAGACACACTAACTAAATCAGATAACACACAGACGCTGAATCAAGTAATCTTAGGTATCAAAGAGTTAATTAACTTAAAAAACCTTGAGCCCGGAGAGAAACTACCTTCTGAACGAATTATATCTGATAAGTTTGGTGTATCGAGAGGCTTAATTAGAGAAGCAATACAGAAATTAGAAGTATATGGACTTTTAAAATCTAAACCGCAAAGTGGCACATTCATAGCCGATATAGGAGTCATTGCCATGAACGGCATGATAGATGATATTTTAAGGCTAGAAAATCAAGATTTTAAATCTTTGGTAGAAACAAGAATACTACTTGAATTAAAGACAGTACGTCTTGCAGCATTACGAAGAACTGAAGACGATTTGCTCAATATGAAAGCTGCTTTAAATGCTTATAAAGACAAGGTTATTAACGGTCAAGATGCAGTGCAAGAAGATTTATTATTTCATTTGGCAATTGCAAAAGCTACAGGAAATAGTACAATCAATACTTTCATGTTAATGATAACGCCTCAAATTATTACAAACTTTGAAGAGTATCATGTTTGTGATAAAGGACTTGCTACAAAAGGGATAGAAGAGCATCAAAAAATCTACGATGCGATAGAACAACAAAACCCACAATTAGCGAAAAAGATGATGAAAAAGCATTTCAGTGTTCTTTACCAGTATTGTTATAATGTATAATTAAATTAACTATATCAAATAATGAAGATTAAAGGATTAAGATGGTGGGTTATTGGTTTAATAGCCTTAGCCACTGTAATCAATTATATAGATAGACAATCTTTAAACGTACTATGGCCTCAAATATCAGAAGATTTATATCCTGATAAAAATATGGATGAAAGAAAAGAGATTTTCGGATGGATATCTTCGATTTTCTTATTCTCTTACGCGTTCGGTCAAGCTATTTTTGGTAAAATTTTCGATAAAATAGGTACAAGATTAGGATTTGCCTTTTCAATAGGTTTTTGGTCATTAGCAACTGCTCTTCATGCTTTAGCTAAAGGGTTTTTAAGCTTTGCAATTTTTAGATCTATATTAGGAGTAGCAGAAGCAGGTAATTGGCCAGGTGCAGCAAAAGGAAATGCCGAGTGGTTTCCTTCTAAAGAACGTGCTTTCGCGCAAGGCATATTTAACTCAGGAGCAGCTCTAGGTGGTATTATCTCTATACCAGCAATTGCTTTCATGAGTATACATTTTAGTTGGCAAACTATTTTTATAGTTGTGGGTTTAATTGGCTTATTATGGCTAGTTCCGTGGTTATTAATAGTAAAAGCACCTCCTGAAAAACATCCTTGGTTAACAGAAGATGAAAGAAATTATATTCTTGAAAAAGTAGATAATTTAGATGAAAATGACGAAGAATCTAATAATGAAGGGTATAATCCAAATACTGGTGAAATGTTAACTCGTAAAGAAAGTTGGGGTGTTATTATAGCATCAGCAGCGATTGATCCAATTTGGTGGTTATTTGTTTTTTGGATTCCTACATATTTAGTTGAGGTTTATGATATGGATGTTAAAGGAATAGCTATTTATGGTTGGGTTCCGTATGTCGGAGCAATGATTGGAGCATGGTTTGGGGGTCTTTTAGCGCAAAACAGATTAAAATCAGGTTGGACAATTAATAGAACTAGAAAATTTGTCATAAGTTTAGGATGCTTCATAATGTTACCTTGTTTTTATCTTTTATCAAATCCAGGAAGCCCTGAAAGTGCAGTGATTATAATGGCAGTAATTTTATTTGGTTTTCAAACAGCAATAGGAAACATACAAACACTTCCTAGTGATTTATTTGGAAAAAAATCGGTCGGTACATTAGCAGGTCTAGCTGGTATGTCAGCAAAATTTGCAGGTGTAGGTTTAACAGCCTTAGTTTCTACTTTGACATTAGGTGGAAATTATACTCCAGCTTTTATTGTAGGCGCTGCATTAACCATAATAGTTTTAGCAAGTGTTTGGGTATTATGCCCAAAAATTGAACCTTTGCAATCGAAATAAAAAACAAGTTTAAAAAAATAAAGAATAATAAAATGAGTAAATCAAACGGAAAAGTTGCCATAGTGACAGGAGCAACAGGCGGAATTGGATTTGAAGTAGCAAAAAGACTAGGCAAAGATGGATATACTGTCATTATAAATGGTATCAGCCATGATGAAGGTGCTAAAAGACTAGCAGAATTAAAGGCTGAAGGTATTGATGCAGAATATTATGGTTTTGATGTTACTGACGAGCAAGCCGTAATTGAAAATATTACTAAGGTTGGAGAAAAATATGGTAAAATTGATACGCTTGTAAATAATGCAGGTGGATTAGGTGGACGTTCTCGTTTTGAAGAAATGACTACTGATTTTTACAGAAAAGTAATGGCATTAAACTTAGACTCGGTATTTTTTGCGTCAAGAGCAGCAATTCCATATTTGAAAAAAGGAGAGCATCCTTCAATCATAAACTATACCTCTAACGCAGGTTGGACTGCTGGAGGACCAGGAGCTGGTATTTATGGTACATCTAAAGCTGGTGTTCATGCGATTACTAGAGCATTAGCAAAAGATTTAGCGGAATACGGCATTAGAGCAAATGCAGTTTCTCCAGGAACTATTGACACTCCATTCCATGCCCAAATTAAATCGACTAAGCCAGAAGTTTTCGCTTCATGGGCAAACAATATTATGTTAGGCCGTTTAGGTCAGCCAGAAGATGTAGCAGGTGTTGTATCATTCTTAGCAAGTAAAGATGCTGGATTTATTACAGCTGAAACTATCCAAATTGGTGGTGGACAAGCTTTAGGAATCTAAAGATCAAAATATAAAATTAAAGAAAGCCTTTCATTAATTTGAAGGGCTTTTTTATTTTGAAGACTCACGTTCAATCAGTTCTGCGTTAAGGATAATTTTATCTAAGGTTTGATTTAATTCTTCCTTTTTAACTAAATGCAAAAACGTCTCGGCTGCAGATTTTCCAATTTGGGCACTATGTTGATTTACTGAAGTAATGCTTGGGGTGACTAATGATGTAAAAGGTTCATTTCCAAAACCTACTAAACACATATCTTCAGGAACATCTATGTCGTGTTCTTTCAAAATCTGAAGTGCTCCTAAAGCAGCATAATCACTTGCCACATAAACAGCATCAGGTCTATTTTTTAAAAGTAATAATTGCTTCATTTTTTCGCGACCATCTTCTAAGGTTAGTGCGCTTTCAATTAGTAATTCGTCATCAACTGGTAAATTATTAATTTTAATTGCATCAATATAACCGCGAATTCTGTTGTTAAAAATTCGGGTACGACGATAGCCACCAATATGAGCAATACGTTTACAACCTTTCGAGATGAGATGATTTACAATCATATGGCTACTGTCGTAATCATTGATGCCCACGTAATCTACATTCAAATTATTTTCTCCTCGATCAAATAAAATTAATGGAATACCTTGAGTTTTTATTTTTTCGTAATGTGATAAGTCCACAGTTTCATTAGCCATAGAAGCAATAATACCATCAACCTGTGTATAGAGTAGTGCATCAATATTTCGGCATTCTTTATCGTAAGATTCGTTGGATTGTGTGATGATGATATTGTAACCAGCTTTATTGAGAACATCTTCTATATTCTCTAAAACTGAAGAGAAAAAATTACTATTGGTACGTGGTACAATAACACCTACCAAATTACTTTTGCCCTTTCTTAAAGCTGAAGCAATATGATTGGGTTGATAGTTGAGGTTTTTTGCAACTTGTCTTACCTCCACTTTTCGTTTTTCACTAATGCGAGAATCATTATTTAGAGCTTTTGAAACCGCTGCAGGCGAAATATTCAAAACATTTGCAATGTCTTTGATAGTTGTTCTTTTTTTATTCACCTTGATTTCATATATTTGCTTAAACGATTAAGTAAAGGTAAGCTTTCTCTTTTAACTAATCAAAATCATTAGGTTTTGATTTTATTTTAAACCATTTGCTTAATCGTTTAAGTAGATTATATTTTAATAAAAAAATTAACTAAATACAATGAAAAAAGTAGTCACTTTCGGAGAAATCATGTTACGATTAGCTCCTCAGCAATTTTTAAGATTCTCTCAAGCATCAAGTTTTGATGTAGTTTATGGTGGAGGTGAATCTAACGTAGCAGTTTCTTTAGCTAACTATGGTGTTCCCGTAGATTTCGTGACACGTTTACCAAAAAATGATATTGGTGCGTGTGCTATGATGGAAATGAGAAAAAGAGGTGTCGGCGTTGATAAAATTATTTACGGTGGTGACCGTCTAGGAATCTATTTTTTAGAAACAGGAGCGGTGAGTCGAGGAAGTAAAGTGGTTTATGATCGTGCACACTCAGCAATTTCAGAAATTGAACCTGGTATGGTAGATTGGAAAGCAGTGTTTAAAGACGTAGCTTGGTTTCATTGGACTGGTATTACGCCAGCTATCTCTCAAGGCGCGGCAGATGCCTGTCTAGAAGCTGTGAAAGTTGCTAGTGAAATGGGTGTAACTATTTCTACAGATTTAAATTATAGAGCAAAACTTTGGACATACTGTGATAAAAAACATCGCGAAAGAATAATGACAGAAATCACTTCATATTGTGATATTATTTTAGGAAATGAAGAAGATGCTGAAAAGCATTTTGGTATTCATCCTGAAGGGTTAGACGTTCACAAGCACGGACATGATGTAAAAGCAGAAGCTTTTTTATCTGTATGTAAGCAAATGATAGAAAAATTTCCAAGAGCAAAAAAAGTTATTACAACATTAAGAGGTTCAATCTCTGCCTCTCATAATACTTGGGCTGGTGTTTTATATGATGGAAGGAAAATGTACGAAACACGTCAATACCAAATTACAGATATCGTTGACCGCGTTGGTGGTGGTGATTCATTTATGGGTGGCTTAATTTATGGATTATTAAAATATCCTGAAGATGACCAAAATGCATTAGATTTTGCTGTTGCAGCTTCTTGCTTAAAGCACACAATAAAAGGTGACGCTAACTTAGTAACAGTAGCAGAAGTAGAAAAATTAATGGGCGGAGACGCTTCTGGACGAGTAGCAAGATAATTGTTGTTTTAGTGTTTAACTGTTTAATCGTTTAGTCGATAGAGCAGTTAAACGCATAAACAACTCAACAAATAAACATTTTTAAAATGGCAAATTTTACAAGAATAGAAGTCGCAAATGTGATGAAGCAAACAGGTTTAGTACCGTTGTTTTATAACGCAGATTTAGAAGTTGGTAAAAAAGTAATCCAAGCTTGTTATGATGGAGGTGCACGTTTATTAGAGTTTACAGCACGTGGTGATTTCGCTCACGAAGTATTTGGAGAACTTAATAAATATGTGCTTAAACATATGCCAGGTATGATTATGGGCGTTGGCTCGGTAACAGATGCCGCAAGCGCTTCACGATTTATGGCTTTAGGCGCCAACTTTATTGTTACGCCAGTTTTAAGAGAAGATATTGCAACCGTTTGTAATAGACGAAAAGTAATGTGGTCACCAGGTTGTGGCTCATTAACAGAAATTTGTAGAGCAGAGGAGTTAGGCTGCGAAGTGGTGAAGTTATTTCCAGGTGGAATTTACGGACCAGGATTTGTTAAGGCAATAAAAGGCCCACAACCTTGGACGAGCATTATGCCAACTGGAGGTGTTTCACCAACCAGAGAAAATCTAGAAGGTTGGTTTAATGCAGGTGTAACGTGTGTCGGAATGGGTTCAAAATTAATTGCAAAAGACGCAAACGGAAACTACGATTTAAATAAAATTAAAGCTGATGTTATCAACGCATTAGCAATAATTTCAGATTTAAAAGATTAAAACCTTAAGTGTGGCAATAACTATAAAACAAATATCATCTTTATCAGGTTTTTCGTTATCAACAGTATCGAAAGCCTTAAATGACAAGTTTGACATAAGTAGTGCTACAAAAAACACAATTAAAACTATCGCAGAACAGCATAATTATGTCCCTAACAATTATGCTGTTTCTTTGCGTGGTCAAAAATCCAAAATCATAGCCGTAATTTTGCCTGAGGTTACTCAGAATTGCTACAATTATGCGTTATGTCATTTGCAAAAAACTGCTGAAAGTAAAGATTATCGTATACTATTTTATCAGTCTTTTGGTTGCAGTATTAAAGAAGAAAACTTTATTAAAAGTTTGAATGACGGTTCAATTGGAGGAGTTATTCTAATTCCAGAAGGCAATAATTCCACGTATAATAATTCAATTCCACTAGAAATTTTGAATATAAAATCTTCAATGCCTTTGGAAAAGATTAAGCATAAATCCGAAGAAAGTCTGAGAAGCTTGATAAATTCAGCAGCATAAAATATTAGTTTAAAAATGAAATATAAAAGAAGTTTTTTCGTAATCATTTTCATTTTTATAACGATTCAGCTTAAGGCTGAAATTTCATTACCCAATTTCTTTTCTGATCACATGGTACTTCAACAAAAAGAAGATATTATGATTTTTGGACAAGCCAAACCTTTGGAATCTGTCGAGGTTACCTTTAACGGAATAACATTAAAAACCATAACCAGTAGATACGGAAAATGGGCTGTAATTTTTAAACCTATGAATGCTGGTGGTCCTTTTGAAATGATTTTAAAGGGCGAAAACAGCATTGTTTTAAAAGATATTTATATTGGTGAAGTTTGGTTTTGCTCTGGACAATCTAATATGGGTTGGCCGATTGAAAAATCTGAAAATGGTATCGAAGATTTACAAAACGCTAACTTTGAAAAGATAAAATTGCTGAATGTCAGACGCTCAATGAGTAGCAATCCTGAAGAAGATATTCATCCTAAAAATAAGTGGAAAACCAGTACAACAAAAAACGCCAAAGGATTTTCTGCAGCGGCATATTATTTTGGTAAAGCATTGTATGAAAGGTACAATGTGCCGATAGGTTTAATTCATTCATCTTGGGGCGGAAGCAACATTGAGGCTTGGATGGATCTCAAGGATTTGGATCAAAATGATCCGGCGACTCAGCAAATGGAAAAGTTCAAAACTATCGAATTAAATGAGTTGTTGAAGCTTTATAAAATAGACGAAAAAGAGTACCATAAATATTTAGATAGTGTAGATATTGGAACAAAAGAAAATTGGCAGTTACTAAAAACCGATTACTCAGATTGGAAAACTTTGAAACTACCAAAAACATGGGAAAAAACACAATTAAAACAACGTTTTGGTATTGTTTGGGTAACAAAAACAATTCAACTTTCAAAAGCTGAAATTGAAGAAAAAGCAACATTAAGTCTTGGCAGAATTGATAATGAAGACATCACTTACATCAACGGAATTAAAGTTGGTGGTTTAGTCAAAAATGATATCGACAGAATATATCGCATTCCAAACAAAGTATTAAAAGTCGGTAAAAACAGAATTGTAATTAGGGTTAAAAACCCTATGGATACAGGTGGATTTAGAAGTTCTGCTAAAGATGTATTTTTAAAAATTGGCGAAAAGAAAATATCGCTAGCCAATCAATGGAACTATAAAGTGGCGACACCAAACGTTAAAACGCCACCAAGTCGTGTGCATCCAAAATACTTGCCATCATCGTTATACAACGCCATGACAAATCCTTTTTTTAGATATAACATCAAAGGTGTGATCTGGTATCAAGGAGAAACTAACATGAGTCGCGCTGATGAATACGCAGATTTATTCCCAAAAATGATTACCGATTGGCGAGAAAAATGGAAAAAAGATTTACCGTTTTTATTTGTGCAATTACCTAATTTGGCTAACAAAAATAACCGATTACCAAAGTTTAGAGAAGCTCAGAAAAAAGCCTTGACATTAGATAATGTTGGTATGGTAACGGCAATTGACATCGGTGATGATTATAATATTCATCCTAAAAATAAAAAGGATATTGGCAACCGTTTAGCTATTGTAGCAAATGATTTAGTTTATGGAAATAAAGAAAATAATTATCAACCCGTAATTTCAAAGATTGAAACGGAATCAAATTATCTCAAAATTACATTCAAGAATGAAATTAAAATAAAAGGTGATACTTTAAATATTTTAGGTTTCGAGATTTCTGAAGATTCTAGGAACTATAAAACAGTAAGTGCGAAGCTTATAAATCCAACAACCATTAAGATTGAATATTTTAATAGTGAAGCAGTCATAAATCTTAGATATTTGTGCAAAGATGCGCCAGAAAAGGTAATGATTTATGGTGGTGAAAATTTACCATTATCACCTTTTCAAACACGATTTAAATAGCTTGAAAAGCTAATTTTTTTCAACCAAAGTCCTTATATTTACTTGACTAATCAACGACCATGACTTTCATTACCAAAGACTTTTTATTGCAATCTGATATGGCAAAAACGCTATATCACAACTATGCAAAAGCACAACCAATCATAGATTATCACAACCACTTATCACCACAACAAATTGCCGACGATGTTCAGTTTCAAAACATTACGCAAGTTTGGTTAGCTGGCGACCATTATAAATGGCGTGCGATGCGTGCTTTTGGCATCAATGAAAAATATATTACTGGTGATGCTTCAGACAAAGAAAAGTTTTTGAAATGGGCAGAGGTTGTGCCGTTTACGATTAGAAATCCATTATACCATTGGACACATCTAGAGTTGCAACGCTATTTTGGAATTACAGACTTATTATCTCCAGAAACTGCCGACGCTATTTGGGAAACAACATTAAAAACGTTGCAGCAACCATCACATTCGGCAAATGGATTACTGAAATTAATGGGTGTTGAAGCCTTATGTACAACAGATGACCCAGCGGATGATTTAGCGTTTCATAAAGCGATTAAATCTAATTGGAATTGTGTGCCAACATACCCAACATTTAGACCAGATAAAGCGTATGCTGTTGAAGATGCAAAAAGCTATGTTTCGTATTTAAAAGTTTTAGAAAAAGCATCCGGAATATCAATTTCAAATTATGGCGCATTATTAAAGGCTTTAGAAAATCGTGTGGATTATTTTCATGAAGTTGGTGGTCGATTATCAGACCATGGTTTAGAGCAATTATATCATTTTGAAAATTCAGATTTAGATACCGAAACTATCTTTAAAAAAGTAACTTCTAATAACAAATTATCAACTGAAGAAATTCAGTTTTTTAAAGCTGAAACGATGTTGCATTTGGGTAAAATGTACCATGAAAAAGGTTGGACGCAGCAATTGCATTTAGGCGCTATTAGAAATAACAACAAACGTTTATTAAGCCAATTGGGTCCAGATACAGGTTTTGATTCTATTGGTGATTTCTCTCAAGCAAAAGCATTAAGTGGTTTTTTGAATACTTTAGACAGTTCAAACCAACTTACAAAAACCATTGTCTATAATTTAAATCCTTCCGATAACGAAGTATTTGCAACTATGGTTGGAAATTTTAATGACGGAACGGTAAAAGGTAAAGTGCAATTTGGTTCGGCTTGGTGGTTTTTAGACCAAAAAGATGGTATGGAAAAACAAATTAATACGTTGAGTAATCAAGGTTTGTTAAGCTGTTTTGTTGGTATGTTAACAGACTCAAGAAGCTTCTTGTCTTTTTCGCGTCACGAATATTTTAGACGTATTTTATGTAACCTCATCGGAAACGATGTAGCTAATGGTGAATTGCCAAATGATGAACAGCATTTAGGCAAAATCGTGAGTGATATATGCTACAACAATGCTAAGGAATATTTCAAGTTTCAGTAATTATTTAATTATAAACTTAACTACTTTGACATTTCGTTTTTGATGTAAAAATGAAAGATAATAGTCACCATCTTTCATACCAGAAATATCAATTTTATTTCTCTTGATTCGGTTTGCTGTGGATATTCGCTTTCCTTCAGCATTAAAAATGGCGATGCCGTCGTAAGTTTCAGGTTTATCGTCTTTAAAAACTAAGACGCTTTTCTTTTTATCAGCTTTTAGTTTTTTTCGTTTAGCTTTTAATTTTAGTTCTTCAAAAGTTAGAAGTTTAATTTCTTCTATTCGGAAATCATTGAAAAGTACTTCTTCATCTTTCAAGTCGCTTTTGTTTTTCAAACCGCGATAAACGCCCCATTTTGGTCTTGAAAACTTAGCGCCATCTTGCCACATATCTTTAAGACTATCTTCATATAAAAATAATGTAGAACCGTTTGAAACCTTTTTGATTTCTATATAATAGCTGCCTTTATTTCCAAAGTTGATTACTTCAGTGACTTCGACCCAATTTCCTTTTAGTAAATCTAAGTCTAAAGTTTTCATGGTAGTTTGGTCTTTAGTAGAAGTGTATCGTAATTCAAATCTATCTGGTTTTCCTGAATTTCCTTTTCTCGCTGTTAAAGTTACCATTGGTATTGATTCGTATGGACCACCAACAGATTTTATTTGGTGTAAGTGTGTGAAGCTTTTAGAGACTTTAAAGTTACTTGGTAGTTTAAATTTCCATTTGTATTCTACTGTTTCACCTTCAATAGCTAATAAGTTATCAGGCGATTGACCATAGGATTTTATTTCCACACGTTGTTTGTCATCACGTTTGCAACGGTCGTTATCAATATTTACATGCGATATAAAACGGAAGACATGTGTATTTAAGTTTTTATCGAAGATTTCATCAATATGGCGCCCAAAATCTTGATGTGCACAATCAGGAACTTCTACAACGTCATAACCTGGTGCTAAAACAGCATTAATTTCTTCGTAGGTATTTCCCGGTCCGTTTGCTCTTAAAACAACTTGTGCCCAAGAGGCTTTTATGCCTAGGATTAGAAAAGCGATAAAGTATAAAGATGTTTTCATAATTTGAAATAGATATTTGCAACTTCTATTCCAAGATACACTTTAAAACTTTTATTGTTTTATTTTTTTGCATAATGTTAATGAAATAAAACCCTTTTCCTAAACTTGAAATATTAATATTATGATTAGCGTTTTGCGATTTTTTCAACACTAATTTTCCTGAACTATCATAGATTTTTATACCATCATAATCATTAGAATCAATATTTTTTATGGAGATAATACTCCTGGCTGGATTAGGATAAAGTGAAATAGAAGCTATTTTATTTTTAAATGAAGTAGAAGATAAGGTCACATTTTCTTCGATACTAAAACTATTGAACAAAACCGTTTCGTCTTGTAAATCATCAATGGAATTCAGGCTCCTGTAAATACCCCATTTTGGTCGCGCAAAACTAGAACCATCTTGCCACATATCTACCGAAGTATCATTATAACTAAATAGTATGGAATTATCCGAAATTTTAGTAATCGAGATATCATAACTTCCTGCGTTAGCGTATAAAATGGTTTCGGTAACTTCGACCCAATGACCTCTGAATAAGTCTAAATCTGCTGTGCCAATTGTAGTTTGATTATTTATTGGCGTGTAGCGTAATTCCAATCGGTCTGGAGTAGCTTTTCTTGCTGTGAGTGTTATCATTGGAATAGATGCATATGGTCCATCAACAGATTTTATTTGGTGTAAATGTGTAAAACTTGATGAGACTTGAAAGTCCGAAGGAATTTTAAACTTCCATTTATACTGAACGATTTCACCTTCAACAGCTAATAAATTATCAGGTGATTTATCGTAAGTTTTAATTTCGGTGCGTTGTCTGTCAAAGTTTTGGCAACGGTCGTTATCAGGTGTTTTATGTGCTATAAATCTAAAAACGTTTGTATTCATTTCCGTATCAAAAACTTCATCAATATGTTCTACACTAGTAGCGTGAGAACAATCTGGGACTTCAATAACATTAAAACCTGGTGCTAAAACCGCATTAATATCTTCATAAGTATTTCCTGGGCCATTTGCGTTCAAAATCGTTTGAGCAATAGAAATTTGACAAATGCAAAAGACTAATAGTAAAAGGTAATTTGGATAGTTCATAATTTGTTAATTCAATTTATGCCAAGTCAAATAGTCTTGGTAGCCACAATGTTAAATCAGGGAAATACGTAATGATCAATAAAATCACAATCATCGCAATAAATAAAGACAACAATGGTTTTATCACTTGCTGAATTTTGAGTCCAGCTACACTACAGCCGACAAAGAGTACGGAACCAACTGGAGGTGTACAAAGTCCGATACACAGGTTCATAATCATTATAATTCCGAAGTGAATTGGGTCCATTCCTAAACTTGTTACAATCGGTAAAAAGATAGGCGTAAAGATTAAAACTGCAGGCGTCATGTCCATAAATACACCAACAAATAATAAGATAAGGTTGATGATAATTAAAATAACTATTGGATTATCGCTAATACCTAAAAGTGCAGTACTTATTTCTTGTGGAATATTCTCATAACTCATTACCCAAGACATCGCAATAGATGTTGATACGAGTAATAAAACAATTGCTGAGGTCTTTATAGTTTCAAGTAGAATTGGTGAAATGTCTTTAACCGTGATTTCCTTGTAAATAAAACCTAAAACCAAGGTGTAGATTACAGCAATTGCTGAAGCCTCTGTTGCGGTGAAAATTCCGGCAACAATACCGCCAATTACAACAACTAGTAACATTAAACTAGGAAATGCGGCCACAAATCGTTTTACAAATTCTTTTATCGAAACAAATTTATCTGTAGGATATTTTTTAATAATGGAATACATAGCTGCGACAATCATTAACGCTAATCCCATTAACAATCCAGGAACGTAACCAGCGATGAATAAAGCTGCGATAGAAACGCCACCAGAAGCCAATGAATACACAATTAATACATTACTCGGTGGAATAATCAATCCTGTTGTTGCACTTGTAATGTTCACAGCAGCACTAAATGGTTTTGAGTAACCGTCTTTTTCCATCATAGGATTCATAAAACCACCAATCGCAGAAGCAGCTGCAACTGCCGAACCCGAAATCGCACCAAATAACATACACGAAATAATATTTACAAATGCCAATCCACCATGAAGTGGACCAACAATCGCTTTTGCAAAATTGATGAGTCGGACGGCAATTCCACCACGATTCATAATTTGTCCTGCGAGAATAAAAAACGGAATTGCTGATAACGTAAAGCTATCCAAAGATGTTGCCATACGTTGCGCCAACGTTGTAACCGAAGGTAAAAATGGCATAGCTGTTATTAATGTAAACAATGCAGCCAAACCAATAGACCAAGCGATTGGTACGCGCAATGATAAAAACACTAAAAAGCTACAAACTAAAATAAGGACTTCTATTAAATTCATAAGTTAAGCTTTATAGGTTTTACGATTTTTAAGAAGCGTATCTATGTTGTAATAACAAACTAATAATCCAGAAATTGGAACAATCAAATAAATCAATCCCATAGGAATATTTAGTGTTGCGGAATTTTGTTCGAACTGAAAACTCAATTGTACCAAGCGTAAACCACCGATAACCATAACTGTTAAAGCAAAGAACGTCACCGATAAATACACAATCCCATCAAATAACCATTGTTTGTTTTTTACCGTTTTTTCAGGAATTAAATCTATGGCTAAGTGTAAGTGTTTCCCTGAAGCGTAAGCAGCACCTAAAAGTCCAACCCAAATCAAAGAAAAACTCGAAATCTCATCGGTTACTGTACTTGGTGAACGTAAAACATAGCGCGAAAACACCTGCAATATAACGCTTAAAAGCATTAAGGTTAAAACGCTTAAAACTAAGCGTTCTACTATTTTATCTATGGTTGCTCTCATAATTTTATGTTGTTATGTACAAGAAAGAAAACTATTATTTTTCTTTAATTGCTTTTATCAAATCCATCATACTTTTATCGTCATTAAACGACTCTAAAATACCTTTAGTTTTTTCTACAAATTGTGTTTTGTCTGGATAGAAAATTTGCACACCAGCAGCTTTCACCGCTTCTAATGATTCTTTCTCTGATGCAGCCCAAAGTTTGCGCTGTGCCTCGGTACTTTCATCTACAGCTTCGCGTAACCATTGGCGTTCTTGTTCGTTTAAACGTTCCCAAGTATCTAAGCCAATCAATAAAACATCTGGCACCGATGTGTGCTCGTCCAAACTGTAATATTTACAAACTTCGTAATGTTTTGAGGTGTAAAAACTTGGTGGATTATTTTCTGCACCATCAACAACACCTTGTTGTAAAGCTGTGTATAATTCGCCCCAAGAAATTGGAGTAGGAGAACCACCTAAATCATTAACCATGGCAACGGCCATATTACTTTTTTGAACTCTAATTTTTTTGCTGTTTAAATCCGCTGGTGAGTTAATTGGTAAGTCTTTCATATAAAAACTGCGACTTCCTGCGTCATAAAAGGTTAAACCTCTTAATCTAAATTTTTCACCATTCAATAAAAGTTTCTCGCCAGTTTCGCTATCAAAAACGTCAAACATATGTGCTTTATCACGAAACATATAAGGAACACTAAAAACCTTATATTCAGGTATAAAATTTTCTAACACCGCAGCAGAAACTTTGGTAACATCCAAACTCCCAATTTGCAAAAGCTCTAAACACTCACGTTCACCACCTAATTGTCCGCTTGGATAGATATTTACTTTTAATTTTCCGCCAGATTTTTCTTCTAGCTTTTCAGCAAGAATAACCATGGCTTTATGTACAGGATGATTTACATCCAAACTGTGTGCGAGTCTAAAAGTCTTTGAGTCGTCTGCCGATTGGCATCCAAAAAGTATTAAAACCAGTAAAACAGTGCTGAATTTTGAAATCGTTTTTAGCATATTATTTTATGGTTTTGTTAAACGTTACTTTTAATGGATTATCCAAGCATTTTGAAAATCGAGATATGTAATTATTCCATTCTTCTTTTGAGTTGAACTGCCCGCTTTTTTTCCATCCGAAACCTGCGTAATAATCAATTAGGTCGCCATTTACTCTAAGTTGTGCGTAAAGATTGCTTTGGTCTTTAGCATCAACTTCATATTTATCAAATGAATCTAATAAAAACTTATCAGTAACAATAATTCCTTGACCCAATTCTGAATCAAAATATGGTTCCCAATAACTCATCCAACGTTCTGCTTTGTTAGTTGTGGTTTCGCCGTCTTTATTATGAAGTGTTAATCCAACTGAAATGAATTCTGGACCTTCAATTCTTACAATGTGTCTTGTCAGATTTTGACCATAATCCAGTAGAATATTCTTTGTTTCTTTTATTTCAAAACCATTGATATCGTATGTAGCATATTTTAATGTAAAAGCCGTTCTAATCGGTCCATTAGTAATGGTTTTCCAAGATGTAAAGTTTTTTGAAACAGCATATGTAGAATCTAATTTTACAGCAGTTCCGCCAACGCCACGACTTACACCAACATGAAAATTATCTAAACCTTCGCCAGTATCTTCGTGATAAGAACCTTCGCCAGAAGTATGCTTTTTATACCATTTATCGATGATTGGATATTCAACACGTTTTAACCACGCGTCCATTCCGCTAGATAATGTGCCGCCTTTAACGCCATCTTCTTTCATTTTTTGTGCGGTTGGTCCGTAAGTTCTAAACGCAACACGATTGTTTTCCCAAGCATAATCGTCGGTACGTTCTGGTACAAATCGCGAATAACAACGCATTAATGTACTATCGCTTTTTGCTTCAGAATGATTTGCTAGTATTTTAAATTTTTTTTGAGATTTTGAAGATATTTCAGGTTGAAATAATAAAACTTCAGGTGTTCCGTCTTGGTCATAATCGACCGTTTGTGAAATTAATTCTTCATTAGTTTCAGTATCAATTACTTTAAAATTTTCAGTTTGAAGAGATTTTAATTCCGAAGTAGAAATTTCTATAGTTTCAAAACTTCTGTCAAAATCTAGAGTGTTTTGTATGGTGATTTCAATACTTTTTTGTTCTTCAGTATTACATGAAAAACAAAGGATTGTAATGAGTAAAAGACTTAAAAATGATTTAAAAATTCTCATATGTATTGGATAATTCAAACTAACAATTTGCATAAAGTGACTCCAAATAATCTTTCATTTTTTCTTTAGCCGTTTCAGTATTCTTACTGATAATGGCTTTAAAAATAGCTTGATACTTTTTTATGCATCCAATACGGAATTCATCACAATTTGGGATATTTTGCTTTTCGAAGTTAAGTATATCTACAGCCATCATTAAAAATCGCTTGTTGTATTCTGTGTTACCACATGCTCTTGCGATGGCCAAATGAAAAAGTAAATCTTCTTGACGTGCATCTTTTTTGTCAAGCACTTTATCTATATAAGTTTGTAAGCACGAGTTGAGGTGCTCCAAATCTTCAACGCTGCGTCTTGAAGCTGCAAGACTTACGATTTTCAATTCTAAATCAATTCTAGAATCTATCAAGGCATCTTTAGTGGATTCCTTTTGAATCAATGCATCAGTCTTATGTAAGGTTAAAAGTTCCATAGTTTACTTGTTATATGATGAAAGTACTTATTGTCTTTATTCGTTTGCTGGTTTTCCTATTGTTGCTAATATTCCGCCATCAACATATAAAATATGACCGTTGACAAAATCACTTGCTTTTGAGCCTAAAAAAATGGCTGCACCAGCCAAATCGTCTGGATTTCCCCATTTTGCGGCTGGTGTTCTTCCAACAATAAAATCGTTAAATGGATGGCCATCCACACGAATTGGAGCCGTTTGAGAAGTGGCAAAATAACCTGGACCAATTCCATTGACTTGTATGTTGTATTTTGCCCATTCAGTTGCCATGTTTTTCGTCAGCATCACCAAACCACCTTTTGCAGCTGCGTAAGCTCCAACGGTATTTCTACCCAATTGGCTCATCATAGAGCAAATGTTTATAATCTTACCTTCGTTACGTTTCATCATGCCTTTTACGACATGCTTTGAAACGATAAAAGGACTTACCAAATCGATATCTAAGACTTGTTTAAAGTCTTCAACTTCCATTTCGGCTAAAGGTGTACGTTTGATTATTCCGGCATTGTTGACTAGAATATCAATGTTTCCGACTTCAGTTTCAATTTTAGAAATATTTGCAATCACTTGAGCTTCATCAGCAACGTTAAATTTATAGCCGATTGCATTGATACCTTCTTTTTTATATTCGGCAACTGCCTTATCAATTTTTTCTTGAGACGAATTACCGTTGACAACTATCGTTGCACCAGCTTTTCCTAAACCCATTGCCATTGCCATACCAAGTCCGTGTGTGCTACCTGTGACTAATGCAACTTTTCCTATTATGTTGAATAATTCTTGCGACATACTATCTTAAATCTGTGATTTTTGCAACATCCATATCGTTGTAATCCAAGTTTTCACCAGCCATTCCCCAAATAAATGTGTAGTTTGAAGTTCCTGAACCTGAGTGAATTGACCATGGCGGAGAAATCACAGCTTCGTGGTTATGCATCCAAATGTGTCGTGTTTCTTGTGGTTGTCCCATAAAATGACAAACCGCTTGTTCTTGAGGTACATCTAAATAGAAATAAATTTCCATACGTCTATCATGCACATGTGCTGGCATTGTGTTCCAAACGCTTCCGGTTTTTAATTCCGTCATTCCCATTTGTAATTGGCAGGTTGTTATAATTCCACCAATTATCATTTGGCTAACGGTTCTATGATTTGCAGTTTCTAAGCTTCCTAATTCAATTTTATTGGCTTCTGCTAAACTTGTCTTTTTCGTTGGAAAGGTTTTATGTGCTGGTGCAGAATTCATATAGAATTTTGCTGGAGAGCTAGCATCATCACTCTTAAAAGTTACATCTGTTGCACCTTTACCAATATATAACGCGTCTTTGTGGTTAATTTTGAAAGTTTCTCCATCAACGATAATACTGCCATCGCCGCCAACATTAATGATTCCTAATTCACGACGGTCAAGAAAATTATCCGCTTTTAATGGGTCAATAGATTCTAGTTTTAAGTCACTCGTTGGTACTGCGCCACCAGCCATGTAACGGTCGTAATGTGTGTACACCCATTTTACTTGTCCGTTTTGCATAAGGTCCGGAATTAAAAATTCGTCTCTTAATTGCTGTGTGTCGTATTGTTTCACTGCTTTTGGGCTTGATGCGTAGCGTGTTTCAAAAGTTGTTGCCATGTTTTTTAATTTTATGTTTTTAAAACCTTTAAGGTGTTTGTTTGTTATAATGAACGTCTAATACCAAGTTCTAAACCTCGTAATTCGGCTAAACCTCGTAAACGTCCAATTCCTGAATATCCAGGATTTGTTTTTTTCTTTAAATCGTCAAGCATTTTGTGACCATGGTCTGGTCTAAATGGCATGCGTAAATCTTTACGACCGTCTTTTGCACGCTTTTGTTGTTCTAAAACCAATGCTTTCATGACGCCAAACATATCCACATCGCCTTCTAAATGGTCAGCTTCATGGAAGTTGCCATCGGCGTCACGTTTTGTAGCACGTAAATGGATAAAATGAATGCGGTTTCCTAAACGTTCAACCATACCGACTAAATCATTGTCATCTCTAACACCAAATGAACCTGTGCAGAATGTTAATCCGTTATTATGACTAGGTACCGCTTCGTATAAATCAACAATATCCTGTTCTGTGCTTACAACTCTTGGTAAACCTAGAATTGGAAATGGAGGGTCATCAGGATGAATACACATCAAAACTCCAGCTTTTTCTGCCGACGGTATAATTTCAGATAAAAACGAAAATAAATTTGTCTTTAATTCCTTTGGTCCAATACTATTATAAGTTGCAAGTATCGCGTTGAAGTCTTCTAAAGTATATCCTTCTTCAGCACCAGGTAATCCAGCGATGATGTTTCGAATTAATGTTTTTTGGTCTTCGTCAGACGTATTTTTTAAATACTGTTTAGCAGATTCTTGTTGTGCTTCGGTATAATCATTTTCAGCATTAGGTCGTTTTAATAGAAACAACTCAAAAGCTGCAAAAGCATCGGCTTCAAAACGAAGCGCAGTCGATTTATCATCAACTTCATAATCTAAGTTGGTGCGTGTCCAATCCAAAACTGGCATAAAGTTGTAGCATACGATATCGATGCCACATTCACCTAAATTTAAAAGGGTTTTATTGTAGTTTTTGATATAAGTTTTGAATTGACCTGTTCTTGTTTTTATGTTTTCATGAATTGGTACACTTTCAACTACAGACCAAGTTAAATCAACAGCTTCAATTTCGGCTTTACGCTTGTTAATCTCATCTATTGTCCAAACTTCTCCATTTGGGATATGATGCAATGCAGAAACAATTCCTGTTGCTCCGGATTGTTTTATGTCTAATAACGAAACTGGGTCATTTGGCCCATACCATCGCCATGTTTGTTCTAATTGTAAGCTCATAATTTATTTTTTAAACACCACTATAAGCAGCGAAACCACCATCAATAGGTACAACAACACCAGTTACAAATTTTGAAGCGTCGCTACATAACCATAAGGTTGTGCCTACTAAATCTTCAGGTTCGCCATATCGTCCCATTGGTGTTTGGTCTATAATCTGTTGTCCGCGTTGCGTTAAAGTTCCGTCTTCATTAGTTAATAAGGTGCGGTTTTGGTCAGTTAGGAAAAATCCTGGTGCTAAAGCATTTACGCGAATGCCAACTTTAGAAAAATGAACGGCCAGCCATTGTGTAAAATTAGACACAGCAGCTTTTGCACCACTGTAAGCAGGGATTTTAGTCAATGGTGTAAATGCATTCATAGACGATATATTTAATACCGAACAGCCGTCACGACCAACCATATCTTCTCCAAAAACTTGTGTTGGAATTAATGTTCCAAGAAAGTTTAAGTTGAAAGTAAACTCAATACCTTTTGGGTCTAAATCAAAAAAAGTTTTAAAACCTTCGGTAGTATTTTTTAAATCCTCCATTTCAAAAAATGGATTTGATGTTGTGCCAAGCGGATGATTTCCACCAGCGCCATTTATTAAAATATCGCATTTTCCAAAAGCATCGTTAACTTCTTTTTTAGCTTGTACTAAAGAGTCTTTATCCAAAACATTAGCAGCAACGCCAATTGCGTTTCCGCCATTTGAATTTATAGTGTCAGCAACTTTATTGGCAGCGTCTTTTCGTAAATCTAAAACGGCTACATTATGTCCTTGTCCTGCTAATGCAATGGCTAATGTGCTACATAAAACTCCGCCAGCTCCAGTTAAGACTACTGTTTTATTCATATTTATTTAATTTAATTTAATATTTTTTGTGTGCAAACACGGTAAATGTATAAATAAATTGTGTGCGCACACAATTTTTTATTACTTTTATCGAAATTTAATTATCAATTAGTCATTTTTTAGTGGTAATAAATAAGAGTTTAATTTTAAATTATGTCTAGAATTAAGGATATAGCAATAGAAGCAAACGTTTCTGAAGGGACTGTGGATAGAGTTCTTCACAATAGAGGCAACGTTTCTAAAAAGACGGAAGCAAGGATTCGAGAGATTATGGAGCGTCATAATTTCACTGTGAATCCTATTGCTAGTGCTTTGGCTATGAGGCAGAAACAAAATATTTCTGTTTTAATTCCAGACTTTGATGAAACCGATTTGTTCTGGGAATCTCCTTTTTTAGGTTCTCAAAAAGCAGCTGATGATGTGAAGAGTTTTGGTATTGGCGTGACGCCTTTTAAATTTAACCAAAATGATGCGAAATCTTACTTAAAGGCTTTTGAAGATTTACTATTAACAAAACCAACTGCTGTAATTATAGTGCCAAGTTTTTTGAATGAAACAAAACCCATTACTAGGCAGCTTGAAGTTTTAGAAATTCCTTATGTATTTATAAATATCGATATCAATGGATTTAATAATCTTTCATATATAGGTCAAGATTCTTATAAGGCAGGTTACATTGGAGGAAAATTGATGCACTTAAAAAATCCAAATCCGTCTGAATTTTTAATCATTCAATCGAGACATAATATTACCGAAAACAATTCTGTCACAAACCGAATTAATGGTTTTAACGCTTATTTTTCTGAAAATAACATATCATCAAAGAGTAAGACTTTAAAGATTGAAAACATCACAAATTCCAAGGAAACAACAGAAAAACTAAATACTTATTTAAACGAACATCAAGAAGTAAAAGGCATTTTTGTGCCATCGAGTCGGATTCATTTAGTTGCAAAATGTTTGAATGAAAATTTCGTAAACAAGATTGTATTAATTGGTTTTGATGATACGCCACAGAATACAGAATGCCTTTTGAACGATTCTGTATCTTTTATAATATCCCAAAAACCTTTTGACCAAGGTTACCAAGCGGTGCGTTTATTTTCGGATTATCTACTACATAACAAAGTACCAGAAAATAAACTGTATTTGCCAATTGATATTTTAATTAAAGAAAACGTAAACTATAATAAGAAGTAAAATGAGATTTTTGAAACCTATTTTTTGTTTTTTTACGTTTGTGGTTTTCGCGTTTAATTTGAATGCTCAAGATTTACCAAAAATTATATCAGATTCAGATTTTATGCCTGAAAATTACTTGCCAGATTTCAGTTATGCAGGTTATCGTAATGGCGAAGTAAGTTTACCAAAAACTGAAGGTAAAGTATTCAATGCTGAAGATTTTGGTGTGATTCCAAACGACAAACTAGACGATACAAAAGCACTGATAAAGGCGATTGATTCAATTTCAAAGCTTGAAGGTAAAGTCACTTTACAATTACCCAAAGGCCGAATCATTTTAAGTGATATCATTTATATCATGCGAAGTAATTTTGTTTTAAAAGGCACTGGTACAGGTAAAAATGGTACAGAATTATACTTCCCAAGACCTTTAATGTATGTTCCAAATCCAGAATCTTTACAAGAATTACGTGAATATCTTAAAGAGTTTAATAAAATTCAGAAAGAAAAAGAGAATAACATCTACTTACCATTTTCCCAATACGCATGGTCTGGTGGATATATTTGGACTAAAGTTCCAGACGTTCGTGTAAAACCATATTTGCAGAAATATGAAAAACCTTACAACGTTTTGGCTGAAATTTCTCAAGGAAAAAGAGGTGAATTCAGTTTTAAAGCATCAAGCATTAAGAATTTAAAAGTTGGTGATGTTGTCGAGTTGCAATTATTCAATAAAGACGGAAAAGATGCTGAGATAATTTCAGATTTATATAAAACGGACGTGAAGAAAATCGGTGGACATCATTGGAATTTTCCAGATTTACCATTGGTAAAACAACAAGTTCGTATTGTCAAAATAAAAGGCAAAACGATTACGATAAATGCACCATTAACGATTGATATAAAGAAGAGTTACAAATCGCAATTAGTCGAGTGGAAGCATCTAAAAGAAGTCGGTATTCAGGATTTTAAAATTACCTTCCCAAAAGCACCAAGAGTCGCACATCACGTTGAGCCCGGTTTTAATGGAATTTACCTAACACGTGTATACGATAGTTGGGTGAATAATGTTGTCATCGATAATGCTGATAGCGGCGTTTTGACTGAAGAAATTGCCAATACAACTATAAAAAATATTACAACGCAAGGCGAAAATTTAGCGCATTATACAGTTGCAATGTCAGGCACATATAATGTTTTGGCCGAAAATGTAAAAGTGTATAACAAAGCGGTGCATCCATTAAGTTTTAATACGCTAGCTACAAAATGTGTGTACCTAAATTGCGAGGTTTTTGTAGACCCAATTTTAGACCAACATTCGGGTGCAAATCACCAAAATTTATTTGACAACATAAAAGTACATCTCAATGTAAATGAAGATAACAGTTATCCGATATTTGCTGGTGGTGGTGCAGGTTATTGGAAACCGTCACATGGTGCTTTTAGTACATTTTGGAATATAAATGTGACACTTTTAAACGATTTGAATAATCAAAATATGACACTATTAAATGGTATGAAAGATGGTCCATTCGCTAGAGTTATTGGTGTTAATGGTAATTCTAATTTCAAAATAGAATACGGACCAAAAGCACATATTGAATTCACAAATAACGACATGGAAATTGTGCCGTCATTGTATGAATACCAGCTAAAAAAACGAATAAATAATAAGTAATAGTATGAAAAAAATCAATCCGCTTTTACTAATTATATCTGCAGCTTTTCTTTTTGTGATGAGTTGTAAAAATGATGTGAAAGAAAATAAAGTAACTGCTTTTAATACGCAAGAAGCATTAAAAGAACGTTATGCTTTGTTTTTAGATTATCAACCAGATTCGTTGGCTTTTCCACGAAGTTATTATAAGGAAAATGATAGTATCAATAAAAAACCATCCAAAGATTGGACCAGTGGTTTTTATGCAGGAAATCTTTGGCAATTATATGCGCTTACAGGAAACGAAGCTTATATAGAGAAAGCAAAACAATGGACAGCGTTTATAGAAAAAGAAAAATTCAATGACCGAACGCATGATATGGGTTTCAAAATATTTTGCAGTTTCGGTAATGGTTTAAAGTATCAGGATAATCAAAAGTATAAAGATATTATTGTAAAGAGTGCGCAAACTTTAGCGACACGTTATAACGAAAAAGTGGGTAGTATCCGTTCATGGGATTTCAACAAAAAAAGATGGCAGTTTCCTGTGATTGTAGATAATATGATGAATTTAGAATTGCTATTCGAAGCCACAAAAATTTCTGGTGATAGCACATTTCATGATATAGCTAATAAACATGCTTATACAACTTTAAAAAATCATTTTAGATCAGATGGAAGTATTTATCACGTCGTAGATTATGATACAATCTCAGGTGATATCAGAATGAAAGTGACACATCAAGGTATTAATGACGAGTCTGTTTGGGCGCGAGGTCAAGGTTGGGGAATTTACGGATTTACAATGGCGTATCGCTACACTAAAAACCAAGTGTTTTTGGATAGAGCAATTGCTACGGCAGATTTTTATTTGAATCATAAAACGCTAAGAGAAGATGGGATTCCGTATTGGGATTTTCATGACCCAAAAATACCAAATGCACCACGTGATGTTTCTGCGGCAACTGTAATTGCTTCAGCATTAATTGAGTTACATGGTTACACGAATAGTCAAGCATATTTGGATTACAGTAAAAAGGTAGTAAATACCCTAAAATCGCAAGAATACATTCTTGGAGACAACATAAAAGCACCATTTATATTAGACCACAGCACAGGCAACTGGCCAAAAAACGATGAGATAGATGAACCAATTGTTTACGGTGATTACTACTTTCTCGAAACTTTATTAAGATTAAAAGCAATTAACTAAATGCAGAATTTCAAACACTTTTCAAAAATTATAGCCTTAGCAATTATTACCGTTTTTGCTGTGGCTTGTGATTCAAAATCAACATCTACAATCGAAGGTCGTATTACCAAAAACCTTAACGAAGATTGGCAATATCTTGAAAATAATACCATGTCATTATCAACTGCAAAAGAAATGGATGATTGGGAAAACGTTACACTTCCACATAGTTGGAATGCACTAGATGCTACAGATGTTGAAGCTGGTTACCGACGTGATGCGAGTTGGTACAAAAAAACATTGACCGTTGATGATATTAATGATAACGCGATTTACCAGTTGTATTTTGAAGGCGTAAACATCGTAAGTACAGTTTACGTAAACGGAAAAGAAGTTGGTGGACACATCGGTGGTTACATTGGTTTTAGAGTTGATATCTCTGATGTGGTCAAGTCTGGAGAAAACGAAATTTTAGTCAGAGTTGACAACGGTTATGACCCAGAAGTGATTCCATCACAAAAAAGTGATTTCTTCATTTTTGGTGGCATTACAAGAGATGTTTGGTTGGAAGTTTTACCGAAACAACATGTTTCAGATATAAAAATCACGACTCCAAATGTTTCAAATTCAAGTACAGATTTAAAAGCTGTGGTTAAAGTTTCAGATGCAACTTCAACTTCAAAAGTTAAAGCAACTTTGAATGATACAGAAGGTAATTCTGTTGTTTCAGAAGAGTTTGATATTTCGGATAACACTTCCGAAGTAAACTTCAAAAATTTAAAAGATATCAAACTTTGGGATATCGATAATCCTAATTTATATACACTAAATGTTCAGTTAGTTGATGGCGATAATCAAATAGATGAAGTGTTTGAGCGTGTTGGCTTTCGTTGGTTTGAATTTAAAGATTTTGGCGCATTCTATTTAAACGGAAAACGCTTATTACTTAGAGGAACACACAGACATGAAGAGCATGCTGGCGTTGGTGCGGCAATGACAAACGCGCAACATCGCGCAGATATGGAACTTATCAAAGATATGGGAACAAACTTTGTGCGTTTGGCACATTATCCACAAGACCCAGAAATTTATAAAGCTTGCGATGAGCTTGGTTTATTAGTTTGGGACGAGTTGCCATGGTGTCGTGGTGGTTTAGGAAACGACACTTGGAAGACCAATACTAAAAACATGTTAGGTGAAATTATTGACCAAAACTACAATCATCCAAGTGTGATTTTATGGTCATTAGGAAACGAAATTTACTGGCTTCCAGACTTTGAAGATGGAGATAATCGTGAAAACATAAACGCGTATTTAAAAGAATTAAACGACTACGCGCAAGAGTTAGACCCAACACGTAAAACGGCAATCCGTAAATATTACGAAGGTGCAGATATTGTAGATGTATTTTCGCCATCAATTTGGTCAGGTTGGTATTCTGGAAGCTATAAAAGCTACCAAAAAGCAATTGACCAATACAAAAAAGAATACCCACATTTTATCCATACAGAATATGGTGGTTCAAGCCATTTAGGACGTCATACAGAAAATCCAATAACTGGTGAAGGCGAAATTCAAGCAGATGGTTGGGAAGAAGCTATCGTCCAAACTGATGTTGCAAATATTGCTCAAATTGGTGATTGGAGCGAGAACTATATTGTTGATTTATTCGATTGGCATTTAAGAATTACTGAAAACGATTCTACTTTTGTTGGTAACGCACAATGGGCATTTAAGGATTTTGGTACGCCATTACGTCCTGAAAATGCGATTCCGTATATGAATCAAAAAGGATTGGTAGATAGAGCTAATAATCCAAAAGATGCATTCTATGTATTTAAAAGTTATTGGAATAAAAAAGACATGTTCACCTATATAGAATCACATACATGGACCGAACGTCAAGGGCCAAAAAATTTAGCCCGTGATATTAGTGTTTATAGTAATTGTCCTGAAGTAGAATTGTTCTTAAATGGAAAAAGCTTAGGTAAAAAAAAACGTAACACTTTAGAATTCCCAGCAGCTGGTTTAAACTGGACTTTAAACTTTGAAGAAGGTGAAAATAAATTAGTTTCCGTTGGAAAAACATCTGATGGAAAAGTATACAAAGATGAATTAAAAGTCAATTACCGCTATACTAAAAACCAGAAAGCTAAAGGTTTAAAATTAGAGTATAAAGAATTGGATAATGGTAACTATTTAGTTTCTGCAATTGCAGTCGATAGTAAAGGTTTAAGAGCTTTAGATTACGAAAATCGAGTGTATTTTCAATGTTTATCTGGTGGTGAAACGATGAAGAGTTTAGGAACGCCAACTGGAAGTGAAACCATTGAAATGGCAAACGGTAAAGCATCAATAGAAGTAAAGCGTAAATCGAAAGATGAACCTCTAAAAATGATGGTTTTAAATCAGAGTTTTAAAGGGACATACCTTACAATTAAATAATTAAAATAATTTAACTATATTTGGTTGACCAGATTGGTTGACCAATTTAAAAACTTTATTGAACAAACTTTTACAAATAAAATTTTAAAATTTAATACTAAATACAAATTACACTATGAAAACAAAATTACTTTTTACTAAAACAGCTGGCCTTTTTGTTAGCTTTTTTCTTTTGTTGTGTGCAAATATTTCATTTGGACAAAACCTTGTTTTAAATTCAGGCTGCGATGTACATACAATTGATAATAATGATAACGTTGATGCTTTTGATATGTCTCCGCCACAAGATATTGATGGGGCTCCATCAGGAACTAACAATAGTCCTTATAGAGCATTATGGAATAACTCTGCATTAGATAGCTGGTTAGGTTCAAATTGTGGTGTTACTAGCGAGCAACCAGCATCTACAGGTGACGGTAATAAGTTTGGTTCAAATGCAGGTAATGGAAGAGGTATGAAATTAAATGAGGCTTGTCGTCGTATTTACCAAACAATTGCTGTGACCTCTGGTACAGAGTATATCTTTTCTGTTGACTCGCGTTCTGAAGCAATGGGCACACCAACGGATGTGTTTATGTTAAATACTGAAATAGCTGACGAAACAGGTTTGTCAAGTACATCGTCAACTGTAGACGGTTATATGCAAATCACAAATGATTTTAATTCTTCAAACTCGTCTGATACAAATGATACGTTTACAACAAATACCTTAACCTTCATTGCATCTTCGAATTTTGTAACTATTTATTTGCGTTCTTCAAATTCTATAGACGGATTAAATGAGGTGTTTTACGATAATTTTTCTCTTGAAGCGACTGGTGCTGCAACCACACCGGCAACGAGTGGACAAGTAATTGGCGAGTTCCCAATTATGGATGGAGGTATGGAAGACCAAGTAGCTGATAATACAATGTCTTCTGCTGGTAGTAGCCAATCTGGTACTCCTCAAACAATTTGGACGGTTTCTTCAACAGGTAATTCAGCAACTAGAGATATGAGAGATGATGCTGGCTTAGCACGTACGGGTAATTTTTCGGCAGCTTTTCAAATTAACGGTACAGCTTCTAATTTAAGACTTCAAAGTCCATCTACTACTGGTTCTTCAAATGTATTACAAGCAAATACAGAATATACAGTTCAGTTTTTATATAAAACTGCTGTAGATGTTGGTAATGATTTAGATCCAGGTATTTATTTAAATAATAGCTCTGGAGGAGTAGCAGAAAATAAGACTGATACACCTGCTTTTGTTGCAAACACATGGATTAAAGCACACCATACATTAACTTCGGGCGCTACATTTAATGATTCGCATTGGGCAGTTGCTAGAATGAGTGGTAGTAACCAAACATTAGTTGAAGTTGATGATTTTGTTGTTTATTCAGGTGCTTACGATGATGTAGCTCCAGATGATGCAACAACACCGACTTATGAAAATAATGGAGGTATTGCAACAATAGGTTGGTCTGCACCAGCAACTGGAGTTGATGGTGGTGGATACGTAGTTATAAAATACACATCTGCTCCTAATGCTGATAATGACCCAAATCAAAACGGGATATATGAATTTGGTAATACTACAACTAATGGAACAGGAGGTTTAACTGGTACTGTTGCGTATATTGGAACAGACTTGAGTTTTACAGATGCTTATACTGCTGGAAATTTCTATAAGGTTTATGCTGTAGATAAAGCGTTTAACTATTCAGATGAAATCGTTGTTTCGGATGCTTTATTAGGTGTTGAATATAATGTAGCTGTTGATGTGAGATTATATCCAAATCCAGCAAAAGATGTTTTAAATATTGAAACAAATAACCAAGAGATTACATCAGTTACTATCTATAATATTTTTGGAAGTCGTGTTTTATCTCTAGAGAAAGTAACTGACAATACAATAAACGTTTCTAATCTTAAAAATGGTGTTTATCTAGTAAGAATAGAAGCTTTAAACAATACAATTACTAAGAAGGTAGTTATTGATAAATAGAGTTAGTTGTGTTAATATACTAGTTAAAAACCTAGTTGAATAGCCTAAAAATAAAAAGCTCATGATTGAACTGAATCAATCATGAGCTTTTTTATTTGACTAATACTTCTAAGGAATTACTGCTTTAAACCAATACGTTCAATACCATTTTTCTCCTTTAGTAATGGTGATTTTTTACTTGGAATATAGTTCTCTTTGTCTTCCCATTTAAGGCTTTTATATAGTATATTTTCTTCTGTAGCACCTTTAGAAGTCTTTACTAAGCCATTGTCATCAAATAAGCAGTTAGAGATAGTATTCTTTGAACCTTGAAGGTTTATGGGTTGTGTTGTTTTATAACTCTTTTGAAACACAGAATTTTTTATTGTTACCTCATGTATCCCATTGTTTCTAATTGCTTTTCCTTTTTCTTCATTATTTACCTTATCAAAAATAGAGTTTGTCACCAAAAGTTTTCCTCCTTCAATATTTATATCAGGTGTAGTTCTTACATAGTTAATCGCGAATTCATCAATGTTTTTAAAAATACAGTTATCAATTGTAATTGATTTTGCATTGTATTTGCCTAAGTTGTCTTTATCATATGAAAGATTAAGACCACGATAGCTATCTGAAAATGTGCATCCAATAAAACTCAAATTTTCAGCAACTGTACCAGTATATGCTTTGTAAATACTACCTCCATTTGTATTAGTGAAATTTTTGAATATGCAATTTTCTGCATAAATAGAGTAGAGGCCAGATTGCATTTTATCAGGAGAAACTAAGGCATATTTTGCGGGGCGACTATGTTGTGCATCAAAAGTAATGTTCTTAATAGTTAAAGAAGCACCTTCGTTTATTCTAATAAAATAGCTAAAAGGCTTTTCGATATCATCTTTCATCTTGATTATTGTTCCGCCGTCTTCTGCACCTAAAATGGTTATTTTGCCACTAATTTTTAGGCTTTTGTCAAAGACATAAATACCTTCTGTTAGCTTTATAATATCGCCATCTCTAGCTTTACTTAAACGACCATTACCTGGAGCGATTGTTAAGTCTTTTGGTTCTGGTGCTGGAGCAACAATATTTGGTTTCCAACCTGGTCCAGTTTTCATGACTAAGGCTTTTGGGAATTTGGTATTGCCAAGATTAAAAGCACCTGCAACATAAGTTTCTCTATCTGAATTTGTGATGTCTTGAGTTGGGCTTTTTGGTGTCTTTTTTACATTTTTTAGGATAGGATTATTTTCTGTTGGCATTGGCAATGATTTAAGCATCGTCCAATCGATTACTGTCTTAGTGAAATTTCCATCTACTGGTGCATCACTATCTACAATGTTTCCACTAAATGAAATACCACGAATTGAATCATCATATTCCGAAATTAGTTTGCCAGTTGTGTTAGTCAATAAGTTATTGGCAAATACAACATCCTTTGGTGGTAACGATAATTCATCACTTTTACCAGTACCAAAAGTGACTGGGCCACAGTTAATGATAGTATTGTTTTGTATATCTACATTTTTCACCTGGCTGTAACGGTTTAATGGCGAATTTGGTACGCCATTCATCACACTGATTGGGCTTCTAAGTCCATCTCCAGTAAGACCAACAAACAAATTGTTTCTTACGGTATGATCTGCGTTTATGATTCTAACACCACCAGTTCTTCTTTTATTATTACCAAGAAAAACATTGTCTTCTACAAGAGCATTATTTCCATGACGTAGTGTTAATGTACCTTCACTTTCTAAAAATAGGTTACCCCTAAAAATGTTATCTCCAGACTTGTTAGAGATAATTTCAGTTTCACCATTACATTGTTTAAATGTATTGTATTGAACAGTAGTTTTAGAAGATTTTAAAGAGTTAGTACTCGTACCTATTCGTATTGTTTCACCACCATTTTCTCCGAGTTCTGGTCTTGGTCCAAAGAAATTATGATCAATAAGGTGATTATTCTCAATATGTTCTTCGCCTTTAAGCCATACAACGACTGTTGTGCCGGCAGAGGTTTTTCCTGTTATGTTATTATGGTCAACACGATTATTTTTTCCCCAAATATCAATCCAATGGTCTTTTATGCTATCATCAGTTACTGTGCAGTAAGAAATTGTGCTATTAGTGAATCTGCAATTATTTGCAAATTCTTTTGAGTTTTTTCTGAATTCAACAATATGCTTATTGCTTGTTTTTACGCCGTTAAACCAGAATCCGCTAACAGTAACAAAAGTTCCGTAGATATTTAGTTGAGAATCTCCAGTAAAAATAACTTTTCCAGGTGTTTCTGCTTTAACTATAATTGGGTTTTCTTTTGTTCCGTTTCCGTATGCATGAAGCTCTACATCTTTCCATACACCATTTTTTAGTATAATAGTACCACCATTTGCAACGCTTTTAATTGCTGTTTTGTATTCAGATATACTTGAAACAGCTATACTTTGTGAAAAAGAAAATTGAAGAAATAATGCAACAACACAAATACTAATATAATTCTTTGCTATATTCATTTTTTTAAAATTGGTTAACCAATTTACAAGATATCAAAAAGATTACCAAATTTGCAACGAAATACAATGAAATTATTTGCTGTAGGAATGATATATACTTTTTGTTTTGATTAAAGCTATGAATCTGTTTTTATAATAATGAAGAAATCTAAATAATCTGTCTTTGAGAAACGCAATAATGTATATGATAATAAGTGCTATTGCATTTACATTTTTAAATGTATTTGTGAAGTTGTTGAACTCTTTTAGTGTCTATCAAATTATCTTCTTTAGGTCTTTAGGTTCACTGTTTTTTACCACCCCGTTTTTATTAAAATTAAAAATTTCTTTTCTAGGTAATAAGAATAAATTACTTGTGTTACGTAGCATTTTTGGTTTAACATCAATGGGGCTTTTTTTCTTATCATTAAAATATATAGATATGGGAACATCAGTAGCCTTGCGTTACGTGGCTCCTGTTTTTGCAGCAATGTTTGCATTAGTCTTCTTGAAAGAAAAGATAAAACCTCTACAGTGGCTTTGCTTTATCATTGCTTTTGTAGGTGTGATATTTCTCAAAGGTTTTGAAACTAATAATAGTTTAGATGGCATTTTGTATGCACTGTTTTCTGCTATTTTTGCAGGTTTGGTTTATGTGATTATCAGAAAAATTGGAGATCAGGATCATCCTGTAGTCATCGTTAATTATTTTATGGTATTATCAATGTTAATCGGTGGTTTGTTATCTATTAACTATTGGGTTACTCCAACATTAAATCAAACTTTAGTTCTATTTAGTTTAGGTATGTTTGGCTATTTTGCGCAGTTATTTATGACCAAAGCTATGCAGTTAGGAGAAACCAATCAAGTGGCACCTTTTAAATATTTAGAAGTTATTTTTACAATGGTAATTGGTGTGGTTTGGTTTTCAGAAAGTTATACAGTTTTAACCATATTAGGAGTGCTTCTCATTATCTTTGGTATTGTTTTAAACATCTTTTTGAAGCAAAAGAAGGTGTGATTTTTTTAAATTTTACCCAAACATTTTATTGTATGGTTTCTTGAATATAACTCATTTTATGAGTTTTAAGGTTTTACTACCTCAGTAAAAAACTATGCTACCTTTTTTTGGTTCTGTCGCATCTAATGTAATGAAAAATTTTATTTTTTTATATTTACAACA
>ERZ887849.340-NODE-340-length-51190-cov-74.090877_pt1 | contig 51190 bp, 58 predicted proteins | sample MGYA00521267_ERZ887849 | MGnify/ENA primary metagenome ERZ887849 (study PRJEB32303, sample SAMEA104408601) | aquatic metagenome | biome: Brackish water; feature: Pelagic; material: water | place: Baltic Sea | collected 2014-06-06T16:11:00 | depth 2,863 m ... | reverse complement strand
TGAGTAAAAATTATAATATTGGCATAGCCCCAGCCAAATGAAAGATCTGGGTGGTGCCCCTCTGTCTCAGCTATAATTGAAACTTGATTGATAAAAGAAAGACTTTTTTCAAAATTTTCAAACTTAAAATATTTAGTTAATTTAAAAACTTGATCCTCTTTGACAACATTCCAATTTTTTATTTTATTATTTAATTCTTGGATGGATGACTCAGTTAAAGCAGGCATGTCTCCACTGCAGGCGATGCATTTTTTTTTATGTAATTCAGTCATTTTTTGGAGCGGGTGAAGGGAATTGAACCCACGACCTAATCGTTGGCAACGATTCGCTCTACCACTGAGCTACACCCGCTTATTAATTTATGTTAAATTATTATTTATAAGATATGTTTTCAATATAAAAATCAAGATATGAAAAAAGATAAAATAAATTTAAAAGATATTCCAAAAGAAATTCCAATATTTCCACTTTCTAACGCAATTTTTTTTCCTAATACAGTTTTACCGCTCAACATTTTTGAACCAAGATATAAACAAATGACAGAGGATGCTCTGAAGAATAGCAAGCTGATTGGAATGGCCCAGCCCAACCTTCAAACTATAGATCCAATAAAACCTCGTATTTTTGAAGTGGGTTGCCTTGGCAAAGTAGAAAACTATTCTGAAACAAAAGATGGTAGATATTTAATCAGTTTAAAAGGGGTCACTCGATTTAAAGTAATTAAAGAAATTAATAACGACAAGTTATATAGAACCTTTGAGGTCTCTTATGAAGATTTTTCTAATGATGTGGAAGAAGAAGAAAATACAATTGATCAAAAAAATCTATTAGAATTAATTGATAAAACGAAAAAATTTTTTAAAATGTTTCAACTGTCTACTGATTGGCAGGTTGTTGAAAAAGTTAAACCAGATCAATTAATTAATTCTTTGGCTATGATCTGTCCTTTTACAACAGGAGAAAAGCAGAGATTACTTGAAACCACAACGCTGGAAGAAAGAAATAATATTTTAAATCAAATTATTAATTTTTATATTTTGAGCAATCAATCCAATTCTCAAAAAAATATTCATTAAATGGAATTAAATAAAAATTTATTATCTATGTTGGTATGTCCTCTTTCCAAAGAAAAGTTAATTTATGACCAAGAAAATAATGAATTAATTGCTAAAAAGTCTGGCTTGGCTTATCCGGTCAAAGATGGAATTCCTATCATGCTTCCCGATGAAGCAAGAAAAATTAAAGAATAATTAACCTTTATTCATCGAGTCAAAAAATTCTGCGTTATTTTTTGTCTCTCTTAATTTACCAATTAAAAACTCAACTGCATCCATGGTTCCCATAGGATTAATAATTCTTCTCAAGACATTCATTTTTTGAAGCTCGTCTTTCGTTAAAAGTAATTCTTCTTTTCTTGTTCCGGACTTCGTAATATCAATGGCTGGATAAATTCTTTTGTCTGCAACTTTTCTATCCATAATTACTTCAGAGTTACCTGTTCCTTTAAATTCTTCAAAAATAACTTCGTCCATTCTTGAACCAGTTTCAATCAAAGCTGTAGAAATAATAGTAAGAGATCCTCCCTCTTCAATATTTCTTGCAGCACCAAAAAAGCGTTTTGGTCTTTGCAATGCATTGGCATCTACACCACCGGTTAATACTTTTCCTGAACTAGGAACAACAGCATTGTATGCTCTGCCTAGACGAGTGATAGAATCTAAAAGAATAACAACATCTTTTTTGTGCTCCGCTAAACGCTTAGCTTTTTCAATAACCATTTCTGCTACTTGGACGTGACGCATTGCTGGCTCATCAAATGTAGAACTAACCACTTCACCTCTAACAGATCTTTGCATATCTGTTACTTCTTCAGGTCTCTCGTCAATTAATAAAACAATTAAATAAACTTCCGGATGATTGGTGGTTATAGAATGAGCTATATTCTGTAATACCACTGTTTTACCTGTTCGTGGTGGCGACACAATAAGTGATCGTTGTCCCTTACCAATAGGCGCAACTAGATCAATTAATCTTGCTGTAACATCTGCTTTTTTTTCGATCTTGGTGCTTTCAATTTCTAATTTAATTTTTTCCTGAGGATATAATGGAGTTAAGTTATCAAAGTTAATTTTATTTTTTGTCTTTTCAGGATCTTCAAAATTAATTTTATTAACTTTTAAAAGAGCAAAATATCTTTCTTGTTCTTTGGGCGCTCTAATTTCTCCTTCAACCGTATCTCCCTTTCTTAATCCAAATCTTCTTATTTGACTTGGGCTAACATAAATATCGTCTGGACCAGGTAAATAATTAGATTCCATGGCGCGCAAAAAACCAAATCCATCTTGCAACGTTTCTAGTACACCGCTTGCAGTTATTTGTTCGTTTTTTTCAGCAAATTTTTTAAGAATAGCAAATAAAATTTCTTGCTTTCTCATAGTGCTTGGATTTTCAATACCAAGCTTTTCTGCTTCTAGTATTAAATCTGCTGGTGATTTATCTTTTAGTTCTTGGAGGTTCATTAAAGGAAGTTAATTTGGATACTTGTGTAATTTATATTCGATATTTAAATTTTTGCAAGCTTAGATGGGTTTAAAAACGACAAGAAATACAATTATAATCATGAGCACTGTCGGCACCTCATTAATAATTCTATAAAATTTTTCTGATTTTGTGTTTGTGTTGTTTTCAAATTTTTTTCTACAAGCGCCTAGATATCCATGAAATCCTGACATTAATAACACTAAAAATAATTTTAATTGAAGCCAAAACTGTGTAGCAACCTCATGCCCCAGCGAATGAATTAATCCAATGCCCAATATCCAAGAAATAATCATGGCTGGATTCATAATATATTTTAATAATCTGTATTCCATTTGAACAAATTTTTCATGGGCTTCTGAACCAAAGGTGGTTTGACAATGATAAACATAAATTCTTGGCAAGTACAAAAGTCCTGCCATCCAAGCTATAATAGCAATAATGTGCAGTGATTTTAAAAGAAGATAAATGCTCATTTAATCAAATATTTTTTTATTAAATTTTCTAATAAGTTTATATGATCATCGTTGTCGTTTAAACAAGGGACCATAGAAAAATTTTCTCCACCGTGCTCTTCAAAAGTTTCTTTTCCTTGGATATTAATTTCTTCTAAAGTTTCAACGCAGTCAGAGGCAAAGCCAGGACAAATCATTAGCAAATTTTTTTTTCCCTCTTTTGCTAATTTTTCAATTGTCTTGTCTGTATAGGGCTGTAGCCATTCATCTGGGCCAAAGCGCGATTGAAAAGAAAGTTCAATTGGAATTGAATTGCCGTGTCTTTCTTTTAAAAGCCGGTTCGTTTTTTGACAATAGCAATGATAGGGATCTCCCTTGGTAAAATATTTCTTTGGTATCCCATGATAAGAGGAAAGGATAACGTCTGGTGTCCAATTTAAAGTTTTTAGATGACTAGTAATACTTTTGCTTAATGCCTCTATGTACAAAGGATTAGATTCGTAGTGTGGAATAATTTGTAAACTTGGTTGCCACCTCATTTTCATAAGACTACGATATACCTCGTCACAAACTGTTGCTGTAGTTGCCGCTGCATACTGTGGGTATAGAGGCAAAATGATTAGGTTTTCACATCCCTTATCGTTTAGTTCTTTTAATTTAGAAGCTATGCTTGGATTGCCATATCTCATAGCAAAATCTAAAAAAATTTCATCGTGGTCATGAAATTTATCCTGTAATTTCTGTGCTTGTTGTCTCGTATAATATCGCAGCGGAGACTCGTTGGTCTCCTTAAGCCAGATTTGCTTGTAGGCATGGGCTGTTTTGTGTGGCCTAAAATTTAAAATAATTAAATTTAAAATAATTTTCCACAAAATAGGATTAACTTCTATAACTCTTCTGTCTGACAAAAATTCTTTTAAATATTTTCTAATGTCCCACCAGCCAGTACTATCTGGTGTTCCTAAATTAACAATAAGGACGCCAGTTTTTCCGAATTTTACTTCCGGATGATTTTTTGCGTGTTCTAAAGTCATGATTGAAACTTTCTTACTACTTTAACCAGGTGCTGAACAGCGGTTGGTTTGGTATTTTTGTCTACTCCGTGACCAAGATTAAAAATATAGGGCCTGTGTTTAAATTTTCTTAGATAAAATAACGCTTTTTTCTCACATGCTTTTTTATTTCCTAATAAAAACTTTGGATCGAGCCCTCCTTGAATAATTGTTTTGGAAGATATTTTTTTATTTATAAGATTAACATCTGCCTTACTATCAATGCTCAAACAATCTGGTTTAACTATATTACAAAATTGCACAATATTTTTATCCAAGCCCTTTGGAAAACAAATAATAGGAATGTTCGGATATTTTTGTTTAATTTTTTTTACTATTCTTTTGTTGGGTTGATAACAATATTTGTTTAAATTTTTTTTATTTAACAGTCCGGCCCAACTATCAAATAACTGAATCGTGTCTGCACCACTTTTAATTTGTTGTTCAATATGAATATAAATAAATTTTTCAATTATTTTTAAAAGACTATCAACTTCTTTTTTATTTTGAATAATTTTATTTAAATTAAAGTTTTTTTTCGGAGATTTTTTATTTAAAATATAAACCAATAATGTCCATGGAGATCCTGCAAAACCTATAAGGGATTTTTTTTTATCTAATTTTTTTCTTGTATACTGAATTGCTTTATAGACGTTTTTAACTTTTGATAAAAATTTTTGTTTATTATTTTTTTTAAATTCTTTTAAATTATAAGAACCCAAAATAGGTCCTTCGTTATGTTTAAAATTAACTTCTTGTCCCAAGCCATATGGAATTATTAAAATATCTGAAAAAATTATTGCAGCATCTAGATCAAATCTTTTTATTGGTTGTAATGTTACTTTGCTTGCAGCTTTATAATTTAAACAAAAATCGATAAAGTTTTTTTGTTTTTTTCTAATGACTTGATATTCTTTTAAATATCTACCTGCTTGTCTCATTAACCAGATAGGTCTTTCTTTTTTTAAAGCCTTTAAGATTAAATTACTCATATATATAATATTTAATTAAAGTATTGGTATTGGTAGGAGATGTTAGTTTTGGGGTTAAGTTTTTATTCACAAGTTGTTCATTATTATTTTATAAGAATTATGAATAATTTATCATATTTGTTTAAGTTATAAACATAACTAACTTGTAAATTTTTTTTTTACTAAACTTAGTTTTTTTGTGAAAAAACAATAGATCTGTCGAATAAGCCAATTGGCCAATGATGATAAATGTATAATTTTAAGTTATAGATATTTATTAACAAGCTTATGAACAAAAAATATAATTTTTTTTTAGTATCAGATTCAACGGGAGAAACTTTAGACCGTATTTTTCTTGCAATTAAAGCCCAATTTAGAACTTTAGAATATAACCTTCACCATTTTTCATTTATTAGAACTAGTGCCCAAACAGCCCAATTAATTGAAAAATGTAGAAAAACTGAAAATTCGATTATAATTTATACTTTAGTTGAGCCCGCAACGACAAATTTTATTAAAAGCCAAAGCCAGTCCCTTGGCATTCCCTGCTTTGGTGTTTTGGATCATTTAATTCCAGGATTTGAAAAATTATTTGAACAAAAGGCAAGTGGAAGGCCAAGTGGTCAGCATGAATTAAATAAAGAATATTATAAAAAAATTGAAGCCATACAATATACGCTTGCTCATGATGACGGACAGCAACTTGAAAGTATGGTTGATGCCGATATTATTATTATGGGCGTAAGCAGAACAAGCAAAACTCCAACATCCATTTACCTTGGAGAAAAAGGTTTTAAAACTGCAAATATTCCTTTGGTCCCCCATCAAACAGTGCCGGAATATATATTTGAGTCTAAGGCAGTGCTTGTAGGTTTGGTAGTTGACCCAAAGCGTCTCGAGGACATAAGAAAAACTAGAATAAATTTATTAAATGACAAACCCGATTCAAACTATGCTAATATTGATTTAATCCAAGACGAAATCAATAAGTCAAAAAAATTATTTGCCTCGCATAAAATACCAACCATAGATGTAACACGAAAATCAGTGGAAGAAACTGCCGCTGCGATAGTTAAAATTTATGAGATTAAAAAAAATGCATGATTAATAATATTATTTTAGCTTCTAAGAGCGCAATAAGAAAAAAAGTTTTGGAAGATGCTAATTTTAAAGTAAGGGCTGAACCGTCGAATGTAGACGAAGAAGAAATTAAACTATCTATGATGGCAAACGGAGCTAGCTGTATTGCAATTGCCAAAAGTTTAGCAGAACACAAAGCAAATAGAATAAGTAGTAAATTTGAGCAACACTATGTCCTGGGTGCAGATCAGGTGTTGGATTTGGATAACGTCTGTATTAGTAAACCAGTGAGCAAAGCGGAAGCTAAAAATATTTTGCTTAAATTAAATAACAAGGAACACAAACTACATAATGCAATTTGTGTATCTAAAAATGGAAGTATGGTTTGGCATTTTAATAATACCTGTATCCTAAAAATGAAAAATTTATCTGATGAAGAAATCAACAATTATTTAGAAGAAATAGACCTAGGTATTTTGCAACAATATGGGGTTTATCAAATAGAAGGACAAGGAAAAAAATTATTTACGCATATAGAGGGAGACTTAAATTCTATATTGGGAATGCCCATACAACCAGTTGTTCATTATTTTACACATCAAGCAAAATGAAAAAATTTTTTGTAATAGGAAATCCCATTCAGCATTCAAAATCACCAACGGTACATAATTACTGGTTTAGTAAATATAATATTAATTCTGATTATGATAAAATTCAGACAGACGAAAAAGGATTGAGCAAAATTGTTCATCAAATAAAATTAGACGAAATACATGGAATTAATATTACGGTTCCCTTTAAGCAAATTATTATTCCTTACCTAGATGAGCTTTCTGACCAAGCTAAATTATCCAACTCTGTGAATACAGTATTTAAAAGAGCGGGTAAAATTATAGGCGACAACACTGATATTTTTGGGTTTCGCCAATCTTTGGAAGAAGTTAGCTTAAATAAACCATTAAAATCAGCACTTTTAATTGGATCAGGCGGAGTGGCCCCATCTATTATTGTTGCATTAAAAGAAATGGGAATGGAGCAAATTTACTTAACCAACAGAACGGAAGAAAAAGCTATAGCTTTACAAAAAAAATTTACGTCATTGGTTAAAGTGGTTTCTTGGTCAGATTTAAAAATTAATTTAATGGTAGATATAATTATTAATGCAACTAGCCTCGGATTGCCTGGCAGTTCCAACTTAGAAATACCATTTGATAAACTTAATCAAAATACTTTTGTTTATGATGTTATTTACAATCCCTTAGAAACAACTTTTTTAAAAAAAGCTAAAGAAAAAAACTGTATAGTAATCAATGGATTAAAAATGTTTCTATATCAGGCGCAAAAAGCTTTTGAAATTTGGACAGGGATTAAACCTGAAATTAATCAAGAACTAATTAAAAAATTAGAATTATAAAGATGATAAAAATTTGCGTTGTTGGCTCCATTGGATCAGGCAAAACCTATATTTCAAAATTATTGGCGGGAAAAAAGTTTCCCATTTTTAATGCAGATGAAGAAGTTTCAAATGTTTACAAGCAAAAATCTATTTTTGCAAAGTTAAAGAAAACTTTATCTAAATATATTGCTTCGTATCCAATTGATAAACAAGAGTTAATTCAGGCCATTAGCAGTAATCAAAATAATTTAAAAAAAATAATTAAAATTGTTCATCCTGAGGTAAGAAAAAAAATGAAATTATTTTTACAAAAAAATAAAAGCAAAAAAGTAGTCATAATGGATATACCGCTTTTATTAGAAAATAAATTACATGAACCCGAGGATGTTATTATTTGCATTGATGCTAATCAAAAACTGTTAGATGCAAAATTAAAACAAAGACCAAGTTATAATAAAAAAATGATTTCTATTTTGCGCAAAATACAATTGCCAATCGAAGAAAAAAAACTATTGGCAGACTTTGTGTTAGTAAATAATTATAATAAAAAAACTATGCAGTTGAGAGTAAAAGAGCTTCTTGGTAGAATTGTTATAAATGATTGAAGTTATACTAGATACCGAAACCACAGGATTGTCATTTAATTCTGATAAAATTATTGAAATTGCCTGTATTGAATTAGACAATCAAATACCGACAAAAAATCAATTTCATGTTTTTATTAATCCAGAAATGGATATTTCGGATGGCGCCTATCAAACACATGGAATTACAAGGGAATTTTTAAGAGACAAACCAACTTTTAAAAATGTTGCTAAGGAATTCTTGGCTTTTATTAAGGATTCTAAGTTGGTGATCCATAACGCAGATTTTGACCTGGCTTTCTTGAATAAAGCCCTACAGGACCAAGATTTGGAGCCCATTGCGAAAGACAGAGTAGTAGATACCCTGATGTTGGCTAGACAAAAATTTCCAGGCTCGCAGGCTAGTTTAGATGCTTTATGTAAAAGATTTAAAATTGATACTTCTAAAAGAGAAAAGCATTCAGCTTTATTAGACTGTCAGTTGTTGACGGAAGTTTATATTGAGCTTTTAGAAAAAAAAGAACCCCTATTAGATTTACAACAAACCCAAGCTACGATTGCAGAAATTAACTCGGCTCATGTAATTAATGAGAACAGAGAAAAATTAATTGTTACTATTAGTGAAGAAGAAAAACAATTGCATAAAAAATTTTTAGAAACCCAGGTCCCGAAATCCTTTATGCTGAAGTAGGAAATTGTTGTTGGTATAAAGCTTCAAAATCAACTTCTTTATTAAAATTAAAACCTTTAAATCCAGATTTTTGAAAAAGAAAAGTTACCATTTCCTTCATAAAAGAAAAATTTTCTGTTGGCAAAGTAACTAAAATTAATTTCTTTACTTGGTCAGCAGTTAGATCCTTATTAATAATTTTAAAAATTATTGAAAGACAAATTTCAGCATGAATTTTATTTTGAGCTGTATCAGGTGCTTCTAACAAAAATTTACAATTTAATTCGATAAGATTATTTTTATAGGGCTGACTATTTAAATCTAGTTTTGTTGAATATTCATTTAAACCTCTCGCCGCATCTACAAAGCAGTCTGGATTTGGAATTTCAAAAGAAATATCCTTAATATATTTTGCTACTATTTCATAATTTGAATTATTTGAATCGGTCATGCTCTTCTACTTCCTCCGGGTTAATTTCAATTATATTGATATCGCTTTCTTTTTTTGGAATAAAATTTTTTAAAAACCAATCTCTACTATATGGCACAAGCAATAAAAAACCAAAAAAATCAGTAATGAATCCAGGTAATATTAGTAAAAAAGCTGCAATTACCAAGCAAAATCCATGCAATATTTCGCTGATTGAATTTCTATCTGCGCGCAAATTTTCAAGTACAGATCTTAGAGTAGATAGCCCCTGTTGCTTCACAAAGTACATGCCCAATACTGCAGTAAAAATAGTAATGGAGATAGTATTGAAAGCACCAATAACCGAACCTATTTTAATCATTAGGTAAACTTCAAATAGCGGCAATAAGATTAAAATTAATAGTGTAAATTGCATAATATATGATTTAATATTGTACATAATTACTATTATTAAGATTACAACTATGAGTGAAAATTTCGGCTATATAGATATTATTTTGCTAGCAATGCTGGCAGGATTTATTTTTTTACGTCTAAGAAATGTTCTAGGAAAAGGAGCTGACAATGCTCCTATTAAACATGATTTTTTAAAAAAAGCTCAAGAAAACTTTTCATTCGTTCAAGATGTGCAAGAAAAATCAAAAGAACCATCTTTTGATGAGGCAGTATTTAAAAAAGGTGCAGAGTACGCTTACGAAATGATTATCAATGCTTTTGCCAGCGGAGACAAAGCTACATTAAAATCGCTTTTAAATAAAAAATTGTATGAAGATTTTTCGTTAATTATTGATGAGCGTAATGAAAAAAAGTTAAAATCTGAATTAACTTTTATTGGAATAAAAAAATTATCTATTGATAAAATAGCTAACGAAGGAACTAAATACAAAGTAACTGCTAGATTTGTAAGCGAGATCATTACTTGCTTAAAAAATGAAAAAGGAGAAGTGATCGAAGGTGATCCTGAAAAAACAAAAGTTACAACTGATGTATGGAGCTTTGAAAGAGATTTAAAAGATAAAGATTTAACTTGGTACTTAACAGAGCTTTCTAGTGAAGAAACTGGACAAGAGACCAAGCACTAAAATTTCTAAAGAAGATTTAGAAGTTTGGAATAAGTTTATTAATCAAACAAATGTAGTTGAAGATAAGGATCAAAAATTACATCCAGTTACTCACCATTCAAGCCCTAATATTTTTGATCTAAGAGTAGATCTGCATGGCTATACTATTGATGAAGCATTTCAAAAAATAGATCAATTAATGAGTTTTGCTGAAGAAAAAAAAATTAAAAAAATACTAATTATTACAGGCAAAGGTCTTCATTCTAACAAGGAGCAAGACCCCTATGCATCTAAAGATTTAAGCTTGTTAAAATATGCAGTACCAGATTATCTCCAAAAGAACTTTGCAAAAATATTAGTTTCTATAGAGCCGAGTCCAATTAAATTGGGTGGGGAGGGTTCTATGATAGTAACGTTAAAAAAATTATAAAATAAATTTAGATAAATCTTTATCTTTAATAATATTGCCAATATTTTTTTCTACAAATTGTTTATCCACTATAACTTTTTCACCACTTTTATCTGGAGCGGTGAAGCTGATATCTTCTAAAACCTTTTCAATAATTGTATGAAGTCTTCTTGCTCCAATATTTTCAATAGTAGAATTTATGTGAGTTGAAATATCTGCTAATGTCTCAATACCGTCATCTGTGAATTGTAGTTCAACATTTTCAGTTTTCATTAAGCCCACGTATTGTTTAATCAAACTGTTGTCTGGTTCTTTCAAAATCTTAATAAAATCCTCTTTGGTAAGCGGCTGTAATTCAACACGAATTGGCAATCTACCTTGTAATTCAGGTAGTAAATCCGATGGTTTTGCTAATTGAAAGGCTCCTGAGGCAATAAATAAAATATGATCTGTTTTAATGGGACCATGCTTTGTATTTACAGTGGTTCCCTCAATTAAAGGCAGCAAATCTCTTTGAACACCTTCTCTTGAAACGTCGGTCCCAGACCTTTCACTTCTTGCTGAAACTTTATCAATCTCATCTAAAAAAACGATTCCATTATTTTCAACAGAAAATTTTGCTTCTTTAATAATTTGGTCTTGATCAATTAACTTGTCAGATTCCTCTTGTATTAAATATTCATATGATTCTTTGACAGTCATTTTCTTTTTCTTTTTCTTAGCACCCATTCCTTTACCTAAAATATCACCAATACTAATCATGCCCACGCCACCTTGCATTCCAGGTATTTCAAAAGAAGGCATGGATGGATTTTCTTGGACTGATATTTCAATAATAGTATTATCTAGGTCTCCAGCTCTTAATCTTTTTCTAAAACTTTCTCTCGTTGCAGGAGTTGCATTGTTTCCAACTAATGCATCTAGCACTCTTTCTTCAGAAGCTAATTGCGATTTAGCTTCTACCTCTTTTCTTTTTTTGTCTTTTATGAGAGCAATTGCGATTTCAATTAAATCTCTAATGATTTGTTCTACATCTTTTCCAACATAACCCACCTCTGTAAATTTAGTTGCTTCAACTTTAATAAATGGAGCTTCCGCTAATTTAGATAATCTTCGTGAAATTTCTGTTTTTCCAACTCCAGTTGGGCCCACCATTAAAATATTTTTTGGTAGCACTTCCTCTTTCAATTCTGGAGGAAGCTCTTGTCTTCTCCATCTGTTACGTAATGCAATTGCCACAGCTTTTTTTGCATCTTTTTGTCCAATTACGTATCGATCTAATTCAGACACAATCTCTCTTGGAGAGAACGAAACAATTTTTTTTTCTTCTTCCATTTATAATTTTTCGATGGTGATATTATTATTTGTAAATACGCAAATTTCAGATGCGATTTCAATAGATCTTCTTGCAATTTCTTCAGCTGATTTGTCAGTTTCTTCCAAAAGCACTCTAGCTGCTGCTAATGCATAATTTCCACCAGAACCTATTGCAATTACTCCATGCTCAGGTTCTAAGACATCACCCATTCCACTAACAATAAAACTTTTTTCCTTATCGGCCACTGCCATTAAAGCTTCTAACTTTCTTAAATACTTGTCTGTTCGCCAATCTTTAGCTAACTCAACGGCAGCTCTAGTTAATTGACCTCCATGTTTTTCTAATTTTGACTCCAGTCTTTCAAATAACGTAAATGCATCTGCTGTAGATCCAGCAAAGCCAGCTATTACACCCCTACTTTCTATTTTTCTTACTTTCTTTGCAGTACTTTTCATAACAGTGTTGCCGATGCTAACTTGTCCATCTCCAGCAACAACTACTTCATTATTCTTTCGTACCAAAACTATTGTAGTTCCATGCCAATTTTGTGTGTCCATATTTTGCTCTATTTTAATAATAGTTAATGTGGTTATTAAATTAATATCTTCAAGGTATAATTTTTGAGTTATTTATTATAATAAAGTAAATCATAAAACATGAGAACTGCAAGCATAGAAAGAAAAACAAAAGAAACAAATATTAGCGTTGAAGTTAATATAGATGGTACAGGGCAATATGACATTAAAACTGGCATAGGTTTCCTAGACCATATGTTGGAACAGCTTTCCAAACACTCTTTGATAGATTTAAAAATAAAAGCGGTTGGAGATTTACACATTGATTTACATCATACAACTGAAGACAGCGGTATTGCTATTGGTGAAGCTATTTTACAAGCACTGAGTGATAAAAAAGGAATTAAGAGATATGCTCACGCACTTATACCAATGGATGAGACATTGAGTAGAGTTTCTTTAGATGTTTCTGGTCGTCCTTACTTAGTGTGGAATGTAAAATTAAAAGTAGAAAAGCTTGGCGAGATGGATACTGAACTCTTTAAAGAGTGGTTTCAAGCTTTCGCCCAGGCTGCTGGAATTACTTTGCACATTGAAAATATCTATGGTGATAATAGTCACCATATTATTGAGTCTTGTTATAAAGGTTTAGCAAAAGCTTTACGAAGTGCTTTTGAAATAGATCCGAGAATGAAAAACTCTATTCCATCTACCAAAGGTACAATTTAAATTGTAAATGATAATATCCATTATTGATTATGGATCTGGCAATATAAAGTCAGTGTCAAAAGCCGTTGAGTTTGCTGCGCAAAATTTGAATAAATCTATTGTTGTTAATGTCACTAGTGAACCTGCTGCAATACGACAATCAGATAAAATTATTTTACCAGGACAAGGATCTTTCAAACAATGCGCCCAACATTTAAAAAATATTTCTGGTATGATGGATGAGCTTCATGATTTTGTAATAGAAAAGAAAAAAAATATTTTTGGAATTTGTGTAGGAATGCAATTATTTGCTGACGTTGGAGAAGAAGATGGAGGCTCAAATGGATTTGGCTGGATTAAGGGGAGTGTCAAAAAAATTAATATTTTAAATAAAGATTTAAAACTTCCTCATATGGGATGGAATGAGGTCGTAATAAAACAAAACACCACGTTATTTGATCACATGACTATGGATAAGCATTTTTACTTTGTTCATAGCTATCAATTCATAGCAGAAGATCAAAAAAACGTTGCTGCATCTACCTTTTACCAAGACGAAATAACGGTTGCCGTTTTAAAGGATAATATTTTTGGTACACAGTTTCACCCTGAAAAAAGTCAAAAAAATGGAATCCAAATTTTAGAAAATTTTATTAAATGGTAATTTTATGATTATTTATCCAGCAATTGATTTAAAAAATAAAAAATGTGTAAGATTATACAAGGGTGATTTTGCTAAAGAAGAAATTTTTAATGACTCCCCTCTTGATCAAGCCCAGCAATTTGAGAAGTTAGGCTTTAAGAATCTGCATATCGTAGATTTAGACAGAACATTAGATTCAAAGACTTCTAATTTAAATTCAATTAAGGAAATTGCAAAACATACATCTCTAAAAATACAAGTTGGAGGAGGCTTAAGAACTTCAAAAGATATTGAAGAAGTGCTTGATCTAGGAGTGGAAAATATAGTTATGGGAACGGCAGCAGTTACGAATACAGAATTATTAAAAATGATCTCTACTAAGCATCCAATGAAAATTTCAGTTGGCATGGATGTGCGAAAAGGTTTTTTAGCTTTAAAAGGTTGGACAGATCAAACTAAATTACTTGCAGCAGATTTTCTTGAGCAAATTAAAACATATCCTATCAAAAGTATTATTTTTACGGACATTGATAAAGATGGGACTAAACAAGGAGTGAACCTAGAGGAGACATTAAAATTAGCATCATTAAGTACAGTGCCTGTTATTGCATCAGGTGGCGTTGCTAATCTTGAAGATATTGTTTCAATTCAAAAAACTAATATCATCAAAGGAGTTATTGTTGGAAAAGCCATTTATGATGGTTCTATAAATTTAGAAGAGTTGGTGAAAATAATTTAGATGCTAAAGAAAAGAATTATACCATGCCTAGATGTAAAAGACGGAAGAGTAGTCAAAGGAATTAATTTTATCAATTTAGTAGATGCGGGAGATCCTGTCGAACAAGCAAAAGTTTATAGTGATAGCGGCGCAGATGAAATTTGTTTTCTTGATATTACTGCATCAAATGAGAACAGAGATATATTATTAGATACCGTACAAAAAACGGCCGAACAATGTTTTGTTCCTTTAACAGTGGGAGGTGGTGTCAGGTCACTTCAAGACATACGAAACTTGTTACTTGCTGGTGCAGATAAAGTTTCCATTAATACGGCAGCAATCAATAACCCAGATTTAATAAAACAGGCTGCCTTACAGTTTGGATCTCAATGTATCGTTGTTGCTATTGATGCCAAGAAAACATCTGAAGATAAATGGAATGTATTTACTCACGGAGGGAGAAATCAGACGGAGTTGGATGCTCTAGAATTCGCACTATTGGCGCAAAATAATGGAGCTGGTGAAATTTTGCTTACCTCTATGGATAAAGACGGAACAAAGTCTGGATACGATATTAATTTAACTAAAACTATTTCAAACAATTTAAGTATACCAGTGATAGCTTCAGGAGGCGTTGGTACACTAGAGCATATTAGAGATGGCATAGTGAACGGCGGCGCAAGTGCCGTTTTAGCTGCATCCATTTTTCATTTTGGGGAATTTTCTATCAAACAAGTAAAAGAATATTTGAAGTCACAAAGTGTTTCTGTAAGAATATAGTTATGTTTAAAACATTAGAAGAATTAGTTCAAATTATACGATCCAGAAAAAATGCTGATGCAGACAAGTCTTATACAAGTCAGCTATTAAACAATAAGAATTTAAATCAGGCAAAAGTTGAGGAAGAATTAAAAGAATTATTAGAGTCGATAGAAGAAAATAATAATCAAGTGCATGAAGCGGCTGATTTGATTTATCATATTTTAGTATTGCTAGAAGCAAATGGAATTCAAATTGAAGAAGTAATGGCTGAATTAAAAAAAAGACAAAATAAATCTGGTCTAGAAGAAAAAGCTAATCGATAAAAATATGACTTATGATCAAAATAATATTTTTGCAAAAATTCTAAGGGGTGAAATACCTTGTGATAAAATTTATGAAAGTGATCATGCCTTAGCATTTAAGGATATTCATCCTCAAGCAAAAGTTCATGTTTTGGTTATCCCCAAAGGAGCATATGTAAATATGGATGATTTTTCCCAGAACGCTTCGAGTGAAGAAATAACAGGCCTTATAAGAGCTTTGGGTGAGGTGGCTAAGATTGTTGGGGTTTCCCAATACTCATCGGGAAAAGGATATAGATATATTGGAAATAACGGTCCAGATGGTGGCCAAGAGGTTCCTCACTTACACTTTCATATAGTAGGCGGTGAGCCGCTAGGAAGAATGGTTTCAACAAAATCATAATGGAGCAAAAAGTTCAAAGATACTTTCTTGAAACTAAAAATAAAAAAGATTTAAACCCAGCAGTTTGTGGAATTTATAATTTAAAAATTTTAGAACAAGGTAAAGACGATCCTCAATTTTGTAAATTTTTATACCAAAAAATAGGAGAGGACTTCCATTGGAAAGATAGACTCGCATGGAGTTTGGACGAATGGAAAAATTATTTAAACAATGAAAAATTAAAATTTTTTACCGCTTTTGTGGGCGACGAACCAGCTGGTTATTATGAGTATTTAAACCACTATGATGTTCGCGAAGTTGAAATTACCTATTTTGGTATTTTTAAAAATTATTTTGGAAAAAAATTAGGTGGCTATCTTCTTACTCATGCTTTAGAAAATGCATGGAAACATAATCCTAGAAGAGTTTGGGTACATACCTGTACTTTGGATCATCCTAATGCTTTAAGAAATTATATAGCTCGTGGCATGAGTATTTTTAAAAAAGAATTCGTCACTGTAGTTAATTAATTGCCTAAATTATTACTATAATTAGGAATCTCAAATTTTTCTTTATTTTCAATGTTTATTTGAGGGTTTAATACTTTAAAAATAACTTTTTGCTGGTCATATCCAGCTGTTTCCCATCCACTAATATCGAGAGTACTTTGATCTATATATAATTTGATAGTTGAAATATTTTGGTTGGTAAAACTGATAATATATTGATTATTTTTGTTTTCGACATTTTCTAAACTTTGAATATGATCAAGAATTTTTTCTTTATCTAATAAAGTTGTGAACGGTGAATTAGAAACTCGGTAAGGGTAAACACGCTTGTACTTCCTTTTTATTATTGCAAGAGTATTATTTTTTATAACAATTTCTTTCCCTTCATTGCCATCATATCGACAAATTAAGTTTTTTGGATATTGTAAAAAACAATTACCTGTTTCAGATATGCCTTCTGTTTTTTGAATAAAATTAAATTGTAAATTATTGATACTAGTAAATTTTTTAGTAAGTTTGTTTATAATTTCATCATTGCTATTTGCAAAAGCAGAATTAAAAAAAATAAAAAATAAAATGAAAATATATCTAAACATTAAGATGGAAAAATGTCTCTTTTTCCAGCATGATTAGCGGGGCTTATAATTTTGGCCTCTTCCATTTGATCAATAATTCTTGCTGCACGGTTATATCCAATTTGTAATTTTCTTTGTAAGTAACTGGTGGATGCTTTTCCTTCTAATTTAATTAATCGCACAGCCTCATCAAATAGTTCATCTTTATCATTGCCTGAAATGCTATCATTGGACTGTTCATCTTTTTCTTGAATTTTTGTGACCTCATCAATGTAATCAGGACTACCTTGTGATCGAATAAATGTTGTTATTCGCTCAATTTCCTCATCAGAAACGAATGGACCATGAATTCTTACTACTCTACTTGCAGAAGACATAAATAACATATCTCCTTTTCCTAATAATAATTCAGCACCCTGTTCTCCTAAAATAGTTCTACTATCTATTTTAGACGTCACCTGAAATGAAATTCTTGTTGGGAAATTGGCTTTAATAGTTCCAGTAATAACATCAACGCTTGGTCTTTGTGTTGCCATTACAATATGTATTCCCGCTGCTCGTGCCATCTGTGCAAGTCGTTGAATGTAATTTTCAATTTCTTTTCCAGCTATCATCATGAGATCAGCCATTTCATCAACGATAACAACAATATAAGGAATTATTTTTTTCGGATCTTCCCCCATTTTTTCATTGTATCCAGAAATATTTCGAACACCTTCCTCTGTCATCCTTCGATATCTGCTTTCCATTTCACCAACGACCCATTTTAGGGCAGCAGTAGCTTTTTTTGGTTCCGTAATGACAGGGCTCAATAAGTGAGGAATTCCTTGATAAATTGATAATTCCAGCATCTTTGGATCTATTAAAATTAACTTACAGTATTCTGGTTTGTGTTTATATAAAATGGAAAGGATAAGCGTGTTGATGCAGACTGATTTTCCTGAGCCTGTAGTTCCTGCTATTAGTAAGTGAGGCATGCTAACTAAATCTCCAACTATCGGATAGCCCGAAATGCTCTTGCCCAAAGTAATTGGTAATCGAATATTTTTATTAGCAAATTCTTTGCTAGATAATATTTCTTTTAAAGCAACAGGTTCAATATTTTTATTAGGAATTTCAATTCCAATAGTATTTTTTCCTGGGACGGTGGCAACACGAGTTGCGATTGAGCTGGTACTTCTGGCAATGTCATCTGATAAATTAATAATTTTTGAAGTTTTAATTCCAGCTGCAGGTTCAAATTCATACAAAGTAACCACAGGACCTGCGCTTACTCTTTTTATTTTTCCCATAATTCCAAAATCAAGAAGTGTATCTTCTAAAAATTTTGATTGTTTTTCAAAGGTATCGGTTAGTTCTGTATCGGAAACTTTATTTTCTGGATCTTTTAAGAAAGACAAAGAAGGCAAACGATACTCGAAAGATTTTGTTTTTTTATCTTCTTGTAGCGGTAAGTTAGTTTGAGTTGCAGGAATATAAGGCTCATCTTCTATAATTTCATTTTCATCATATTTATTCTCTACTTCTTCTTCAATTGGTTTGGATTGGGCTGTTCTTTTAATAATGGTTAAAAATAAAAAATTGAAAGGTTTGAGTATGTTGGAAAAAATATTTTTCCAGTTTTGAAACGAAACTCCCAAGCTAAGAAAAAAGAAGGTGAGAGACAGGCCACAGGATACATAACTTATGGTTTTTAGTAGCTGTTTATCAACGGATGAAAACAGTTGTACAAGATAAGCTCCTAAAAATCCCCCGTTACCATTGTCAGGCAACCAAAAGCTTTGGTCGGAATATATCTTAAAGAAAAAAGAGCCAAATATTAGATACAGAACAATAAATAATAATCTAAGCGAAATATATTCGACCTGTTTATTGATGATAATCTTTCCTCCAAAAGCAAAACAATTTAAGCCAAGTCCTACTGCTAGTATGCCAAAAGCTTGCAGTATAAAGTCTGCAACATTAGCCCCATACTTTATTAAAACAAAGCGTGTATCAGCGGTATCTGGAAAAATGATTGTAGGATTGCTCGGTGAATATGTTGCTATGGAGTAGATAATAATTAGTCCAGCAGCCAATACAATTAAACCCAAGAACTCTATGAACCTTAATTTGAAGAAGTTTAATAATTTTTCCATTTTGCCTTTATTAGCAACGAATCATTTACTGTTGTTTTTTAACATTTTTTGTAGAATTGATGAAAATTAATATTGAAAAATATGAATAAACAGAAGATTGCGATTTTAGGCTCAGGTTTAACAGCAAAAGCATTAGCTTTGGCTTTAAATAAATTGGACGTAGATATTGATTTAATTCAAGAAAAACCAGGGTTATTGGCAAAAAAAGCTTCTAATGCCACCCTATCTATTAGTGATGGATCTTTACGTATTTTAGAGGCTCTTGGTATTAAAAAAAATTCTTCTATTTTTTGGCCTGTAAAAAAAATTATTTTATACGATAGTTTGCAACATGCAAAACCGGATGCAGAATTTTACAATCAAGATTTAAAAAAATTTTTAAATTACATTGTAAAAAAAAATTTTCTAGAAAAAGAAATTGAAAAAAAAATAACTAAGATAAAAATTGTTCGACAAAAAATTTCTCATATTGAGGATAAACATTTTTTACAAAAAATTATTTTTCATAATGGAACACAGCAAGAATATCATTTAATTATTGTAACCGAAAAAGAACATTTAAAATTATTTTCCAATGAAAAAAAACTAAATTGGAGTTATTCAGAAACTGCTTACACTTTTTTATTACATCATCAAAAAATAAACAATTCATGTGCAAGACAATTTTTTTTATCAGATGGACCCCTAGCCTTTTTACCTCTTTCACCACAATCAACATCAGTTGTTTGGTCAGTAAAAAATAAATCTAAAACAGAAAATATTATCTTAGATGAGAAACAAAGATTAGAATTTTTACAAAAAATTACCCTAGGAATTTATGATAAAATGAAGGTAATTAGTCAGCCCGAATCTTTTCCCCTAACCTTTAATTTCTTAAGTAAAATAGCGCTTTTTAGAACTATATTTGTTGGTGACATTACTCACAAAATACATCCTATTGCAGGCCAAGGTTGGAATATGTCCCTTAGAGATATTGATGATTTAAAAAGAATTTTACAAGTAAAGTTGTCCAAGGGATATGACATTGGGTCAATCGAAGTCTTACAAGAATTTGAGAAGAAAACTAAGTTGAGTAATTTATTATTTGCTGTTTCTATTGATTTAGTAAGAAGAGCTTTCCGCAATCAATCATCTTCAATTAAAAAAATAAGAAAAAAAACTTTTTCCATAGTTTCTCAACCTGCTTTAATGAATAAAATTATTGATATCGCAGACAAAGGATTAAGAATTTAATATGACGATATATGCTTTATCTACTCCTCCTGGAGTTTCAGGAATAGCAATTATAAGATTATCAGGAACAAATGCTTTGAGAATTGCCAAAGATTTTGTTGGTACAATCAACAAACCTAGAATGGCTATTTTGAAAAAAATTATTGATTCAAAACATGAAATGATCGATGAGGGAATTGTTATTTGGTATCCCAAAGGACAAAGTTATACAGGAGATGATTTAGTAGAATTTCATATTCATGGAAGCAAGGCGGTTATCAATAAATTTTTAAATGAGCTATCGTTGCGATCTGATTGTCAGCTTGCTCAGCCAGGAGAATTTACCAAGCAGGCTTTTTTAAATAATAAAATTAATTTGTATGAAGCTGAAAGTATAGCTGATCTCTTGAATGCCGAAACTGAGGGTCAAAGAGTTCAGGCCTTAAGATTAAAAAATAGTTCTCCTTTATTTATGAAATGGAGAGAAAAAATTTTAGATGTCATGAGCAAGTGTGAAGCTGCCATAGATTTCTCAGAGGAAGATTTGCCAGCCAGCATTTTGGAAGGAAATGACGAAAAAATTAGTGAAATTAATGATGAAATTCAAGATATGTTAGATGATGCCAAAGTTGGAGAAATTATGCGAGAAGGCTTTAAAATAGCCATTTTTGGACCTCCTAATTCAGGAAAATCTAGTTTTTTGAATTTGCTGGCAAAAAGACAGGCAGCAATTGTTTCAGAGGTAAAGGGAACGACACGAGATGTAATTGAAGTTCATTTTCAAATTAAAAATTTTCCAGTTATTCTTTCAGATACTGCTGGCATTAGAACTACCAAAAATAAAATTGAAAAAATTGGAGTAGGCTTAGCTTTGAAACAAATTAAAAATTCTAATTTAAATATTTTAATTTTAGATGGAACAGTAAAAAATATTTCTCAAGATATAAAAAAATTAATAGATAAGAAAACTTTAATAATAGTTAACAAACAAGATAAAAAAAAATTTAATGGGGAATTTGTTTTAAAGAATTTAAAAGCAAAAAATTTTTTAGGCACGCATCAAATATCTACCGTAACAAAATTTGGATATAAAAAATTAATTGAAAATTTGGAAAATATTTTGGACAGTTTGTATGCCAACCAATCTGATACTTTAATATCAAGATCAAGACACAGAAATTTGTTAGAAAAAACTTCTCAGCATCTAAAGAAATATCTAAAAATTTCACGTTCTAACGACGTAGAAAAAGTTGCTGAAGAGCTAAGAATTGCCTCTAATTATCTTGGAGAAATAGTTGGCTTTATTGGTGTTGAAGAGGTTTTGGGTAGGATTTTTAAGGATTTTTGTATCGGAAAATAGACCTTTTTTTCAACTTCCATAAGCTACTTGTAAATAAATCTCTGATATATACATTTCCGTCATGGAAAATTTTGATGTTGTAGTTATTGGAGGAGGACATGCCGGTTGCGAAGCTGCTGCAGCTTCTGCAAGGATGGGCGTGAACACTGCTCTCATTACAACTACAAAAAATTCAATTGGTGAAATGTCTTGTAACCCAGCCATTGGTGGATTAGGCAAAGGCCATCTTGTAAGAGAGATTGATGCATTTGATGGTGTGATGCCAAAAGTTTCTGATGCGTCTGGTATTCAATTTAAATTATTAAATGCGAGTAGAGGTCCCGCAGTTCGAGGTCCAAGAACACAGTCGGATAGGGCATTGTATAAAAAATACATGCTTGAATCTCTTATAAGTCATTGTAATTTAAGCATTATTTACGATCCTGTTGTGTCATTCGTTTTCGACAAAGATAAGATTACATCCATCATTTTAACTTCAGGAAAAGAAATAAAATTTAAAAAAATAATTTTAACAACGGGAACATTTTTAAATGGAGTAATTCATATCGGATTAAAAATGACTCCAGCAGGAAGATTTGGTGAAGCACCCACTGCTGGTTTGTCGGAGCAGTTACAAAAATATAATTTAAAATTTGGAAGATTAAAAACTGGAACTCCACCAAGACTGGATGCTCGTACAATTAATTTTGATGGTTTAGAAAAACAAGTTGCAGATGAAAAACCTTTTTTCTTTTCTACAGAAACAAAAAAAATAAATGCAAAACAAATTTCCTGTAGCATCACTTACACGAACGATGAAGTTCATAAAATTATTTCTCGTAATATTAAAAAGTCTGCGATGTATTCTGGAAACATTAAAGGGGTTGGACCAAGATATTGTCCTTCGATTGAAGATAAGATTGTAAAGTTTGCTGATAAGCAAAGGCATCAAATTTTTTTGGAGCCAGAGGGTTTAGACGACCACACAATTTATCCAAATGGAATTTCTACATCTTTGCCTGAAGACGTTCAGCAAGAAATATTGTTTAATATCAATGGCTTATCCGAGGTTAAGATGATTAGACCAGGATATGCTATTGAATATGATTATATTGATCCAAGAGAGCTCAAATCTACTCTTGAACTTAAAAAAATAGATTCTTTTTATCTAGCTGGTCAAATTAATGGAACCACAGGATACGAAGAGGCAGCTGCTCAAGGTTTGATGGCAGGTTTGAATGCTGCCTTGTCAGTTCAAGGCAGAGATCCATTGGTGCTTGATAGGTCTCAAGCTTATATAGGAGTTATGATTGATGATCTTATAACCAAGGGAGTTGCTGAACCATACAGAATGTTTACGTCTAGAGCTGAATATAGATTAACCCTAAGAGCAGATAACGCAGATTTAAGATTGTCTCCAATAGCAATGAATTTAGGCTGCGTATCAAAAGATAGAGCTAATAAAATAAAAAATAAAATTAATAGTATTAATTATATTAAGAAAAGCCTTTCGGAAGTCTCTTTGAGCCCAAATCAGGCAAAAAAGCATGATATTTCAATATCTATGGATGGCATTAAAAGAAATGGAATTGACTTATTAAGATATAAAAACGTTGACTATAAAAAACTTAAATCAATATTTAACAATCTTCCAGATACAAGTGATGATATTATTGAACAACTAAAAATAGAAAATCATTACAAAGGATATTATGCAAAACAAGAGGCTGATATCAAAAAATTCAAGAAAGATGAGGGTTTAAAGATACCTGAAAACATCGATTATGATAAAATTAGTGGTTTAACTGATGAAGTTAAGAAAAAATTAAGATTAATTAAGCCAGAAACTTTTGGCCAAGCTTTAAGAATTGACGGAATAACACCGGCAGCAATAAACCTTTTATTAGCACATACAAAAAGATATAAATTTAAGCATTCTGCTTAAATGATTCGAACTCCTTATTTGAATAGTATTGTTTCACGTGAAACACTTGAAAAAATCAATAAATATTGTGATTTTTTAATAAAATATAACAAAAAACTTAACTTAATATCAAAAAATTCAGAAGTTAACATTATGAGCAGACACATTGAGGATTCTGCTCAATTACTTAAATATATTGATGCAAAAGATAAAAATATTTTGGATATTGGATCTGGAGCTGGTTTTCCTGGAATAGTTATGGAATTAATTAAAAATGATCTAAATTTGAAATTTAATTTAGAAATAGTTGAAAAAAGTCCAAAAAAATGCACTTATCTACAGGAACTTTGCAAATATCTGCAAATAGATGTGGCAATCCATAACTATGATGTTAAAGATTTAAAAAACAATAGGTTTGATGTTATAGCTAGCAGAGCTTTTAAGCCTATGTTGACTTTTTTAAATATTTTAGAGGAAAGTGCTATAAATTTTAGAAAAATTTTGCTTTTGAAGGGTGAAAATTATCAATTAGAAATGAATGAAGCTAAGAAATATTGGGAAATAAATTGTGATATGCATGAAAGTGTCACAAACCCTACTTCGAAGGTATTTGTAATAAATAGTGTTAAGAGAATTTAAATAATGAATCATGTGATATCGGTAATAAATCAAAAGGGCGGAGTTGGCAAAACTACTTCAACTATTAATCTTGGATGTGCCTTTGCTAACCTAGGACAAAAAATTTTAATTATTGATTTAGATCCGCAAGGTAATGCATCAACGGGGGTGGGAATTGAAAACAATGAAAGAGAAAATTCAATTTACAAACTTTTAATTGAAAGAAATAATTTGCAACAATACGTGAAACATACCAAAATTGAAAATTTAGATATTATGTGTGCTAACGTTGAATTGTCTGGCTTTGAAACGGAAGTTGCAGAAGATAAAAATAGAGCATTTATATTAAAGGGCATTATGGATGAATTGAGACAAAAAAATCAATATAATCAAATACTTATTGACTGCCCGCCCTCTTTAAGCCTTTTAACTGTTATGGCCTTAGTAGCTTCAAATTCAGTAATTGTACCCTTGCAAACAGAATTTTTTGCTCTTGAAGGATTAACGCAATTATTAAAAACCATTAACAGGATTAAAATGAGCTTAAATAAAATGTTAGAAGTGGAGGGTATTGTTTTAACAATGTTTGATAAAAGAAATAAACTTTGTGCTCAAGTCGAGCAAGAAGCAAGAAAATTTTTTGGTGAGCAAGTGTACGAAACACTTATTCCAAGAAATATTAGAATTTCAGAGGCTCCATCTCATGGGTTGCCAGTAATTGTTTATGATAAATATTGTGCTGGATCTATTGCATATGAAAAATTAGCAGCTGAAATTATAGAAAAACAAAAAAAATTTAACTTTGCAGCATAATGGTATTAAATAATTTTAAATCTAAAGGATTAGGAAAAGGCTTAGCAGCTTTGCTTGGAGATAATGATACAACAGAGGTGATTAAAAATGAAAATTTTAAAACGGAAAAAATTTCCATTCATTTTTTAAAACCCAATAGATATCAGCCAAGAAAACATTTTGATAAAAAACAACTAGAAGAACTTGCTCAATCTATAAAGAGCAGAGGAATTATCCAACCAATTGTTGTACGCCAATCAGGTGAAAGTAATTTTGAGATTATAGCTGGCGAAAGAAGATGGAGAGCAGCGCAACTAGCTCAATTGCATGAAGTACCAATCGTCAAATTGGATGTAGATGATAGTTTAGCAGCTGAGTTTGCAATCTTAGAAAATGTTCAACGAGAAGGGCTCAATGCTTTGGAAGAAGCAAATGGCTTTGAGTTATTAATGAATAAGTTTAGCTATACGCAGGATAAGCTTGCTGAGGTAATAGGAAAGAGCAGGGCACACATTGCAAATACATTGAGGCTTAAAAAGCTCCCCCAAGAGATACAAGATATGATAATTAATGGTCTGCTAACTCCTGGGCATGCAAGAGCTTTAATTGAGGTTCCGGGCAACGTTGAATTAGCAAGGAATATCGTTAATAATAATCTATCAGTTAGGCAAGCAGAGTTTTTGGCAAAAAAAACATCTTCGCTGCCATCTGCTACTAAAAATAGGACAAAAGTAAACGATCCTAATATTCTCGACATTCAAAATGACCTTCAAAACAAAACTGGAATGCTGGTTACTATCTCGAATAAAAAAAATAACTCTGGAAAAATTTCTCTAGACTATAAAAATATAGATCAACTAAACCGATTGATAAAAGTAATTAAAGATAACTATTAAATTATAGTTATTGAGTGTGGATTTTTTCTAAAGCTGTCTTTGTGGAAATATTTATTACAAAATTTTGCAATATAACGGTCGATACATCGTAATTTTTTTTGCACTGTATTTCTATATCAAAAATTTGATCTAAAAGAATTTCAAGTTCTTTTTTAGACCAACGATTCAATTGATCTTTGACAATATTTTTTTCTTTCCAAAAAATAGCTGGTCTAAAACTTTCTACAAGTTGATTAATGTTTTTATTATCAGTATTTGACTCTACAATCTCAAGCAGCTTATTAATTTTATATTTGAGGGCAGATAAAATTTCATTAAAGTTGATACCTTGGGCATAAATATTATTAAGAGCAATATTAATATTTTTTTTATTACCAAGCAGACAGTCATTTACTATTTCAAAATTATTATTATCAGTAGATGAATGAAATAATTCTTTTAGTTTGTTTTCATCTATATTTGATGATTTTTTAATAAGTAGAATTTTATCTACCGCATCATTTATATCTTGCCTATTCAATGAATTAATTTCAAACAACGAATTAATAAATTCTCTGGATACATTAATTTGCATATTTTTTAATTTCTGAATTAGAAGAGACTGTAATTGCTCAGGGGTATCATGATAGCATGCGATGCACGCAAAATAATTGGAGCTTTCTGCTAAATTTCTTAATTTAGATTTTTTCGTAAGATTTTCTGATAAAAAAACTATTTTTTTATTATTTTGTGCAGCAATTTCTTCATTAAAAATGTGTAATATTTTATCTGTTGTTTTTGAAATTATATAAATTTCATCATCCTCGAATAGATTATTAGAGTTAATCATTTGATTAAATATATCTTCATTTTGAATGAGATATTCTTCTTGGTATTTTTTTATCGTAAAGGATTTTTCTTCTTTTATTTTAATTAAAATATTATTTTCAATCTCATGTATTAAAGAAGGGTTTTCACCGTACAGAAGAACAAATGGTTTGTTGATTATTTCTTTACTTATTGTTCCAAAGCTTTTGAAAATCATTTTTTAACGCTTAGACAAAATCATTAATTTAAATTTTATTTTTTGCGCTAAATTAGTTATTATTTTTTGGCGAACAATATTTTTAGTTGTATCGTCTGTCCCTAAATTACTAGTTACTTGTAACCTGCTCGATTCTGAAACAGTGTCTGTTAATAAAGTATTCTGCATATGATCTTGAACATTTAATCCAATGGATATTGTTATTTGTTCCTCTGTAGTGATTCCGGCTGTATCTTTAGTTACAGAGCTTATGCTTTCTGATGTTGCTAAATTTACAATGAAGCCCTCTGAGTTTGGCTTTTGATTTAAATTTAAATTATTCTGAAGCATATAATTAAATTCATTTTTTCCTGTATAATTAATTTGTTTTATTACAAGAGAAGAAACATCAAAATCTTTTAACATCGGCTGAAAGCCACAACTCACAATAAAAATAAAAAGAAAACTAATTAGAATTTTTTTTATCATTCGGTTACCACAAAATTAATTAATTTATTTTTGACGTATATTTTTTTTAGTATAGTTTTATTTTCTGTAAACTTTTTAACATTATCCAGATCTAAACTCATATTAAATAGATTCTCCTCGCTTATGTCAGGTTTTACAAGCAAAATAGCTCTTTTTTTACCATTTATTTGAATGACCAAATTGATTTCTTCAACGATTAAAAGTTTTTCGTCAAAAACAGGCCAGTTCTGACAATGTAGATTTTGTTCTTTAGTTATCTTTTCCCAGCATTCTGACGCAAGATGGGGAAGGAAGGGATAAATTAAAATTAAAAATTGCTTAAAAATGCTTTGATATTTTTCTTTATCAATTTCATTGTCAGATAATATCTTAGAAAGAGCATTTATAAATTCATAAAATTTGGCGACAGCCACGTTGAAATGAAAATGTTCAATATTATAAGTGATATCTTTGATTAGCTTGTTTATTAACTTATCCAAATCATTTTGAACTTCGTGAACAAGCTCCTTTTTTTCTTGAATAGAATTTATTTTTTCCGAAATATTCCATACTTTTTGAACAAACTTGTAACTACCTGATATTCCTTCGTCACTCCATTGAATATCTCTTTCTGGTGGACTATCTGATAAAACAAACCATCTGACAGCATCTGCTCCATACATTTCAATCACAGACTGAGGATCAATTACATTTTTTTTTGATTTTGACATGGACTCAGATGGTCCAATGATAACTCTTTTTTTTGATTTTTTTTCAAAAGTTTGGTTATTTTCTTCAACAACATCTTCTGGATAAACCCATTGGCCATCTTCAGTTTTAAATGTTTTATGACATACCATTCCTTGAGTAAATAAACCGGTAAAAGGTTCTGTAACAACAAACTCTGTATCAAGACTAATAGCTCGAGAAAAAAATCTTGAATATAATAAGTGCAAGATTGCATGCTCTACTCCACCGATGTACTGATCTACAGGCATCCAATACTTTGCATCATCAGTGGCATAACCAGCTTTGTCATTATCGCTAGAACAAAATCTTAAAAAGTACCATGAAGAATCAACAAAAGTATCTAGAGTATCAGTTTCTCTAATCGCTTTTTGTCCTGTTTCAGGGCAAGTTGTAAACTTCCATGTGGGGTGATGTTCAAGTGGATTTCCAGGTTTATCAAAACTTATATCCTCAGGTAACTCAATAGGAAGATCTTGCTCTCTTACGGGAACAACAGAACCATCTTCTCTGTAAAGAATGGGTATTGGACATCCCCAATATCTTTGTCTTGATATCCCCCAGTCTCTTAATCTAAAAGTTGTTTTCCCTAATCCTTTTTTTGAATCTTCAAATTTTTTGATAACGGTATTTTTTGCCTGTTCAACTGTCATTCCATTTAGAAAATCAGAGTTGATAAGAGTTCCATTTTCAACATATGCTTCATTTTTGATTTCAAAATCTTTTTCATTTTGATCAGATGGCAAGATTACAGGTAAAACTTCCAAATTATATTTTCTTGCAAAATCTAAATCTCTCTGGTCATGCGCAGGACAACCAAAAATAGCTCCAGTCCCATAATCCATTAAAACAAAATTTGCAAAATAAACTGGTATTTTTTTATTTGTAATAAAAGGATGTTCTGCTTCGTAATCTGTTTTAAATCCAAACTTTTCAGTTTTTGCTATCGCCTCATCAGTATTGCCAATTTTGTAACATTGCTCCTTAAAACTGATAAATTCTGCTGATTTTTCGTACTTTTTAGAAAGCGGATGATCAATAGCAAGTGCAATAAAAGAAGCGCCAAATATAGTATCTGGTCGGGTGGTAAATATTTTTAAAGTCTCTTTTTTAGCGCTATCAGATAAACTAAATTGGATTTCACAACCGATTGATTTTCCAATCCAGTTTTTTTGCATAAGCTTCACTTTCTCTGGCCATGCATTGAGTGATTCTAATGAATTATTTAACTCATCAGCAAATTTTGTAATTTTAAAAAACCATTGAGAAAGTTTTTTTTGGATCACATCGGCGCCAGATCGCCAACCTTTTCCGTCGATTACTTGTTCATTTGCTAAAACAGTATTGTCAACTGGATCCCAATTTACAGAACTTTCTTTTTTATAGACTAGTCCTTTTTTATACAAATCAATAAAAAATTTTTGTTGATGTTTATAATAGCTCTTGTCACACGTTGAAATTTCTCTATTCCAATCAATCGAAAAACCAAGCAATTTTAATTGGGATTTCATTGTTTCAATATTATTTAAAGTCCACTGTTTCGGATGTAATTTATTTTGAATAGCTGCGTTTTCTGCTGGCATGCCAAAAGAATCCCATCCCATTGGATGTAAAACATTAAAACCATTTAATCTTTTGAAATTTGCAATGACATCACCTAATGTATAGTTTCTTACATGTCCCATGTGAATTTTACCTGATGGATAGGGAAACATCTCAAGGCAATAAAATTTTTTTTTAGTTCTGTCCTGGCTTGTTTTAAATACGTTGTTGGTGTCCCAGTAGGACCTCCATTTTTTTTCTATTACAGTATGATTAAATTTTTCAACTAACATTTTTTTACAATTATCGTATTAAATTTGTTCCTGCAATTAAATTAAGAAAGCTAAGGGATTTGCTAGTTTGAGGTTTGTTCAAAAAACTTTTTAAAGCAATACCAGAAATATTTGATAAGAAAAGTTTTTTTATATTAGTTTCATCAATACCTCCAAGAGCTATAAGCTTAGTTTGTTTTGAAATATTTTGACAAAAGTTTGAAAATTTTACTATTCCTAGATTTTGCTTATCAGGGTGTGAAGAAGTTTTAAAAATAGGAGATAACAAAATAGTACTACATCCCTGTCTAATTTTAGTTTGAATTTCTGGAATAGAATGTGCAGAGCCTATAATTTGTCCCTGTTTAATTAAGTTATAATTTCTAAAAAAAAATTGTTTATTAAAGTTTGGAATATAAATTCCATTGGCGTTTATTTTTTTTACAAGTTTCCAATCATTTGCAACAAATAATTTAAATTTATGTTTTTTTGTAAAATTGCTGATGGTTATTGCATTTTCTGTGTAATTTTTTTTTAAGTAGTTACGATAAATTAATGACACATTTTTTAACTTTTTTAGAATTGAAATATTGATAGTATTAAGTTCTTCTAAAAAAAAATAAATTTGAAATTTTTTATTCATGATAGATATTATACAAAATTTTTCTGTTGTTAGTCATGAATTAGATAAGGTAAAAAAAAAACCAACTATCATAGCTGTAAGCAAAACTCATTCTTTAGAGCATATACAGCCTCTATTGGATTATGGGCACAGAGTATTTGGTGAAAACAAAGTTCAAGAAGCAAAGCAAAAATGGGAAAAGGTATTGCCAGTTGTTAAAAATTTAGAATTACATCTCATTGGTAAACTTCAATCGAATAAAGCCAAAGATGCTGTGAAGATATTTCATTATATACATTCCTTAGACAATCCTAAACTTGCTGATGAGTTATCCAAGTCAGAAAATAAATTAAATCTTCAAAGAAAATATTTTGTTCAAGTAAACGTAGGTGATGAACAACAAAAATCTGGAATTGCGACAAAGGAGGTATTAAATTTTGTAAATTTTTGTATTAATGAAAAAAAATTAAATGTTCTTGGTTTAATGTGCATTCCTCCATTTGATTTAGATCCTATTCCATTTTTTCAAACTGTAAGTGACTTGAACAAGCAACTACAATTACCTCTATTAAGTATGGGAATGAGTAATGACTATATCGATGCGGCAAAATTAGGAGCTACCCATGTGAGAGTCGGTAGTAAGATTTTTGGTGCTAGAAATTATCTATAATCTTTATTTTTTCATTTGGCTTAATGAATTGTAATATTTCTAAAAAGTCACTTTTCTTTAGTGCGACACAACCTTGTGTTCCACTGTAATTTTTTTTTGCAATATGTAAAAAAATTGCACTTCCTTTTCCTTTAATTATTTTTTTTGTATTGTACTCAATTACAAGGATTAGATCATATAATTTATCTTTTCTAAATAATTTTTCTCTGGAATTATTTTTTTTTAAAAAAATGAGTTTGTTATAATTTTTACTTTTAGGATTATCTTCCCATGCCATATTTGGGACAATAGTTATTTGTGAAAGACTAGTTGTAATTTTTTTAATTCTGTCTTTTCTTATAAAGAGCCTTCGTAAAGAAAAAGTACCAATTGGCGTACATCCATCACCTTCTTTTTTGCTTCTAGTGACACCATTTTTGCCGATTGCACATTTGTAGCGCTTTTTTTTGTACCAAAGTTCTCCCTTATTATTTACTATAATCATAAATATTTATAATTTCATTCTATGCAAAATTATTCAATAGTAACAGTTGGTTCAGAAACTTTTTATGAATGTTTGCGTGAACAATCTACAGAATATAACCTGAATAAACTTGATAGCTTTAAACAAGTTAACAATCTTTTCAAAACATATAACGTCCAAGATGGATTTGTTTTTTTATTTTTTTTAGATGAATTAGAAAAAATAAAAAAAAATGAAGTAAAAAAAATTATGTTTCCAAAAATTTTTTTATCATCCGATCTTAAAAATTTTAAAGACTATAAAAAAGATAATTTGTTTAGTACTTTTTTACAATTGCCAATTAATTATGTTGATTTAGAAAAAATTATTAAACTCTCTATCTTGAAATTTAAATTTCATTATCAAACCAAGGTAGAAGTGGGTCCTTATATCATTGATAAAAATAAAAGAACTTTGTCACTAGGAAGAAAGATAGTTAAATTAACTGAAAAAGAATTAGATATTATTATTTATCTTTATGGCAAAAAAGATGGCGCTACTAAAAAAGATATCATGAAAGATATTTGGTCATATTCGGATGAGGTTGATACCCACACCTATGAAACACACCTTTATCGCTTGAGACAAAAAATTTTGAATAAATTAAAAGATAAAAAATTTGTAGAAATAAAAGAAGGAAAATATTTTCTTAATCATTAAGAGAGTATGAAAAAAAAAAATTTTATTGCAAAAGACTTAAGAACACCCAAATATAAAAAAAGAGTTGTGAAGCCCAAAAAAGGCAAGGGTAGCTTTCAAAGAAAAAAACCTAATTTAACCTAGCGCCAATTTTTTGGATGATTTGTGAAGCCATGTCTGTGCCCATTTCTAGGCATTGCTTGATATTCCAAGCTTGGTTGTATCCATGCAAAAAACCAGCTGCAAATAAATCTCCAGCTCCAGTCAAATCAACGATTTTTAGATTTTCTTTACTGCTACACTCGACAACTTCTTTTCCCTGAATTGCCACACTTCCTTTATCTGACCTTGTTACAATTAATAACTTGTTTAAACTTTTTCCAAAATCAATTATTTCTTCATAAGATTTTGCATCTATTAATTCTTTTATTTCTTGTTCATTAGCGAATGTAATATCTAATTTATTCTTAACCAGTTCGAGAAAACTATCTTTGTGACGATCGACACAAAATTTATCAGATAGTGACATGGCAACTTGTTTAGATAATTGCATTGCTTTATGAAAAGCCATTTTTGGTTCTCCTTCATCCCACAAATAACCTTCTAAAAAAGTTAATGAGCTTTCTTTGATAGCTTTTTCATCAATATCATTTTCATTTATTTTTCCAGCTATACCTAAAAAAGTACACATGGTTCTTTCGGAGTCGGGAGTAATAAGAATTAAACAAGTTCCTGTCGAAATAGATTCTTGTTTTTTTTGGTAACAGTATTTTACTTTTTCTTTCGTTAGACTTTCTTCATATTTATTTCCCAATTCATCATTATTAATTTTTCCAATAAAAGAAACATTGCTACCCAATTGGGACATTCCGACGATAGAGTTGGCAACAGATCCGCCAGCAATAGTCTGCTCTATAGTTAAATTAGATAATAAATTTTTAAATTCTGCCTCATCTACTAACTTCATAGTGCTTTTGGTTAGTTGATGATCAATTAAAAATTGATCTTCTACCTTGCAAATAACATCTACAATTGCATTACCAATTCCAATTATATTCATCTAATCAAATTTTTTCTTATTAAATTTACAGTGAGGTTCTATAACACACTTTTTGCATAATGGAGTCCTAGCTTTGCAAGTATATCTTCCATGCAAAAGCAAAAGATGATGAGCATCTTTTAAGTACTTTGGTGGCACTACTTTATATAAATTTTTTTCAACTTCATCAGGATTTTTTCCTGGAGCAAGTTTAGTTCTATTAGAAACACGAAAAATATGAGTATCTACAGCAATTGTAGATTGTCCAAATCCCTCATTGAGTACAACATTTGCAGTTTTTCTACCAACACCTGGTAGCGCTAAAAGTTTGTCAAAGTCATTTGGAACTTTACTGTTATGTTCTCGGATGAGAATTTTAGATAGTTGATATATACTTTTGGCTTTATTTCTAAATAGGCCAATTTTATTAATTAATTTTTCTATTTTTTTTTGGCCTAATCGAACAAAATCCTCAGGCTTATTGTAAAAAGGATAAATATTTTTTGTTACATTATTAACATTTACATCTGTGCATTGGGCAGAAAGAACTACAGATGTTAAAAGTGTAAATTTATTTTTATATTGTAAATCGCTTTTTGGATTTTTAATTATTTTACTTAATTCTTTAAAAATACTTTTGCTTTGATTGTTCACTTATTTAATATTCAGAACATCGTGCATATTATAAAGACCAGGCTTTTTCTTAGCTAACCACTTGGCAGCATTAATGGCTCCGTCAGCAAATAAATCCCTGGATTTTGCAATATGTTTTAATTCAATTATTTCTTTTCTAGTTTGAAAAATTACAGAATGTGTACCTGGAATTTTACCCTTTCTTTTAATAAAAAAATTAATTTTATTTACATTTCCCTTCCCTTTTTTATTTAAGAAAATCTTTCCCTTGATTTGATCCAAGGATTTGCCCTTTCCCTTGGCTACAGCATTACCAAGCATAAGCGCTGTTCCTGATGGGTAGTCAATTTTCATTTTGTGATGTGCGTCATGAATTTCCATTTGATATTCTTGCAAAATCTTTTTTGATAAAATTAGAGACAGATATTGCATTAAGTTTATTCCTAAACTCATATTTCCTGATTGCAAAATAGCAATTTTTTTAGATGCTTGATTTATTTCGTTTTGTTGTTTTTTATTAAATCCTGTTGTGCCAATAACAATTTTTTTTTTTAGTTTAGTTGCAATTTTTAAAATCTCGGAAGTACAATGCGGTCGAGTAAAATCAATAATTACGTTAGTATTTTTGAGTGAATGAATTGAATTTTTTTTATATTGGATACCATTCTTTTTTTGCTCTTGTTGCTCAGTAACACTTGATAAATTTAGCATTTTATCTTGAAGTGTTTTTTTTATGAGCAAAGAACCCATTCTGCCCAAGCCACCACTAACGGTAATATTAATTTTTTTCATTAATTTAAATTATCCCAAAAACTTTTAGCTTTTTTAAAGAAAGATTCATTTTCCGGATTATTTTTAGAGTCCTCTAATTCTTTATATTTTTCAAGCAATATTTTTTGCTCTCTACTTAAATTAACTGGGACTTCAACTTTTATTTGTAAATATAAATCCCCAAAGCCATTACCTCTGAGTTGAGGCATTCCTTTATCTTTAAGTCTTAATTGTTTTCCAGACTGTGTTCCAGATGGTATTTTTACTTTTGATTTTGATCCATCAATTGTTGGAACTTCAATAGTTGTTCCTAGCGCTGCATCAGCAAAAGATATTGGGAGTTCAAAATATAAATTTTCCTCCGATCTTTTAAAAATAGGATGTTTTTTTAGAGAAATATAAACATACAAATCTCCTTGTGTACCACCTCGTGGGCCAGCCTCTCCTTTGCCAGCTAATCGCATCTGTGTTCCATCATCTACACCCTTTGGAATTTGTATTGATATTGTTTTATTTACCTTTTTAGAACCAGATCCTCGACAGTCTTTGCAAGGATTAGAAATTACTTTTCCTTCCCCGGCACAATCAGGACAGGTTTGCTGTAAAGTAAAAAATCCTTGTTGAGCTCTTACTTGACCATGTCCGCCACAAGTATCACACGTAATTGGTTTAGAACCTGTAGCAGCCCCGCTACCTGAACAACTTGAACATTTTTCAGAAGTAGGTAAATCAAAAGTTTGTTTTTTCCCTTGGTAAGCTTCTTCTAACGTAACTTCGATATTTATTTTTAAATCGGAGCCTCTTCTGGTTTTTGGAGATTTCCTTCTTCGTCCACCAGTAAAGTCTCCAAAAAAGTCATCAAAAATGCTTGAAAAAGAACCTGAGTCGAAACCACCAAAATCTTCAAAACCACCAAAACCACCTCGACCACCACCACCATTTTCAAAAGCTGCGTGTCCAAATTGGTCGTAGTTAGATTTTTTTTGTGAGTCCGAAAGTACTTGATAAGCTTCAGAAGCTTCTTTAAATTTTGCTTCTGCACTTTTGTCACCCGGATTTCGATCAGGGTGAAATTTCATTGCTTGCTTTCTATAAGCAGCTTTTATTTCATCCTTGGAAGCATTTCTAGAGACTCCTAATGTTTCGTAATAGTCAGCTTTGGCCATGCCTCTGTTTAATGCTTAATTAAAAATTAAGCACTATCTTTTTTATCGTCTTTTGAGTCTTTTACTTCTTCAAATTCAGCATCAACAACATCTTCTTTTTTTTCACTATCTGTATTTTTTTCATTTCCACTTCCTGCGTCAGGATTTGCTTGTTGAGCTTTGTAAATTGCTTCACCCATTTTCATAGAGGATTGCATTAATGTTTGAGTTTTAGTTTTGATATCCTCAACATTGTCAGCTTTAATCGCATCTTTTAAAGATTGAAGATCAGCTTCAATTGTTTTTTTGTCTTCTGCTGAAACTTTGTCTCCATGTTCTTTGAGGCTTTGCTCTGTAGAAGCTACAAGACTATCAGCGCTGTTTTTCGCGTCTATTTCTTCTCTTTTTTTCTTATCGGCTTCTTTATTTGCTTCTGCATCTTTGACCATTTTTTCAATCTCTTCATCTGTCAATCCACCAGAGGCTTGAATTTGTATTTTTTGTTCTTTGCCTGTTCCCTTGTCTTTTGCAGAAACATTTACAATTCCGTTAGCATCGATATCAAAAGTAACTTCAATTTGTGGAACACCTCTTGGCGCTGGAGCAATACCCGTTAGTTCAAAATTGCCTAATAGTTTATTGTCAGCAGCCATTTCTCTTTCTCCCTGAACTACTCTTATAGAAACAGCGGGCTGATTATTTTCTGCTGTTGAAAAGACTTGGCTTTTTTTAGTTGGTATTGTTGTGTTTTTTTCAATTAATTTAGTTGCAACACCACCCAATGTTTCAATTCCTAAAGACAGAGGAGTTACATCTAATAATAAAACATCCTTAACATCTCCTTGTAAAACACCAGCTTGAATGGCAGCTCCCATTGCTACAACTTCATCGGGATTCACACTTTTGTTAGGCTCTTTGCCAAAAAAGTTTTTTACTGTTTCCGCAACTTTTGGCATTCTAGTCATACCGCCAACTAAAATTACTTCACCAATTTCCCCTGCACTCAATCCAGCATCTTTTAACGCTGTTTTGCATGGCGCAATTGTCTTTTGTATTAGTTCCGCAACAATAGATTCTAATTTAGATCTAGTTAGTTTTATATTTAAGTGTTTTGGACCAGTTTTATCTGCAGTAATAAATGGCAAATTAATTTCAGTTTGTGTAGCTGAAGATAATTCTATTTTTGCTTTTTCAGCCGCTTCCCTCAATCTTTGTAAAGCTAGTTTGTCCTGCTTTAAATCAATTGCATTATCTTTTTTAAATTCAGCAGCCAAATAATCTACGATATGTGCATCAAAATCTTCTCCACCTAAAGTAGTATCACCATTTGTGGATTTTACTTCAAAAACACCATCGCCTAATTCAAGAATAGAAACATCAAATGTACCTCCACCCAAATCGTATACAGCTACAGTTTTTGCATTTTTTTTATCTAAACCATAAGCAAGAGCTGCTGCAGTTGGTTCATTGATAATTCTTTTTACATCTAGACCAGCAATTTTCCCAGCATCTTTTGTTGCTTGTCTTTGTGAATCATTAAAATAGGCTGGTACAGTTATTACAGCTTCCTTCACTTCTGAACCAAGATATTTTTCAGCTGTCTCTTTCATTTTTTGTAATACAAAAGCTGAAATTTGACTTGGAGAATATTTTTTGCCTCTCGACTCTACCCAAGCATCACCGTTATCGGCTTTAATAATTTTATAAGGCAAACCTTTAATATCTTTTTTAACTGCTTCTCCATCAAACTTTCTTCCAATTAGTCTTTTGACAGCAAAAAAAGTATTTTCAGAATTTGTAACACCTTGTCTTTTTGCAGCCATACCTACTAGTTTTTCGTCACTCTCTGTGAAAGCAACTACTGATGGTGTGGTTCTAGCCCCTTCTAAATTTTCTAAAACTTTTGGTGTTGCGCCGTCCATAACAGCAACACATGAATTCGTTGTACCTAAATCAATTCCTATAATTTTTGACATAATTTTTAATTCCTTAATTTTTTTAACTTAATTGTGTATTGGATATGGGTGGTATTTTTAGGATTACAACCTCTGTTGTAATTTTTTTTTTAGCTTTTTTTTGTTGATTTTGCTACGTTTACGAGCGACGGTCTTAACAGTCTATCATGCAGCATATATCCTTTTTGGATTTCATCTACAATGGTTCCAGGCTCTTTATCGCTTTCAATTTCACTTAATGCTTGATGAAAATTTGGGTCAAATTTTTTATTTAGACAGTCAATATATGTAATGAAATTTTTTTCTAAAGTGTTTTGTAATTCTTTTTCAATAAGTTCAATACCACTTGTGATTTCTAAAAATTCTTTATCTTTAAATTTTTCATTATTTTTAAATATTGAAAAAGCTCTATCTAAGTTATCCGTTAAACTAAGGATTTGAGAGGCAAAATTAAAAGATCCGTATTTTATAATATCTTCTTTTTCTTTTTCATGATTTTTTCTTAGATTTTGATTTTCTGCTAAGAGTCGTAAAATTTTATCATTTAATTCAGCTATTTGATTTTTAATTTTATTTTCAGGATTTTCTTCATCTACCTCGCTTTTTTTAGAAGCTTCTTCACTGGAAGGATTTGTACTTGCCAAATTTTCATTGTCATTAGGATTGGCGTTTTCCTCAATACCTGTATTTTCTTTTTTTTCTTCTGTATTCATTTATTTTTTATCTTATAATGAGTGCATATATAGTTACAAAAGTTTAAATTCCAAGGTTTAATTATGAGAAATAATAGAAAAAATTTAGAAATTCGAAATATTGAGATTGTTACAGACTATATAAAGAATGCGGATGCATCCTGCTTAATTAAATCTGGAGATACGCATGTAGTTTGCACTGCGTCCATAGAAGATAAAGTTCCAAGATGGCTAAAAAATTCTGGTAAGGGATGGGTTACAGCTGAATATGGAATGCTACCCAGATCTACACATGAGAGAATGAAAAGAGAGGCTTCTGTTGGAAAAATCGGAGGAAGAACTTCAGAAATTCAAAGATTAATTGGAAGGTCTTTAAGAGCGTCTATAGACACAAAATTATTAGGAGAATATTTAATTACAATTGATTGTGATGTCTTGCAGGCAGACGGAGGAACAAGAACGGCATCTATAACCGGTGGCTTTGTAGCTTTGAAAAAATGTATAGACGTCATGATTCAAAGAAAACAAATCAATCATAATCCTATTAAAAGTTTTGTAGCGGCTATTAGTTGTGGGATTGTTAATGGAGAAATTTTAATGGATCTTGATTATGAGGAGGATAGTAAAGCCGATATTGATTCAAATTATGTGATGAATGACAAGGGAGATATAATAGAACTGCAGTTAACGGGCGAAAAAACTACTTGTAGCGAAACTGAATTTTTAGATATGCTAAAATACTCCAAGCAATCTATTAAAGAAATTATTAATTTACAAAAAAAAGCTTTAAGTGCGTAGTCTTCTAGAATTAAAAAATTTAAAAGCAATTTTAATAGCAACTAATAATCCTGGAAAATTGAAAGAAATAAGAGAATTACTTCCAAAAAAAATTAAAGTTTATAAACCTCAAGATTTTAATATTAACGAACCAAAGGAAAATGGAAAAACATTTAAAGATAATGCAAAAATAAAGTCCTTGTATTGTGCCAAAAGATCTAAAATCGTTTCTATTTCAGATGACTCGGGCCTCGAGGTAAAATACTTAGATAATCAGCCAGGTATTTACTCCGCAAGATGGGCTGGCAAAAAAAAAGATTTTAGTATTGCTATAGAGAAAATAAAAAAAAAATTATTAAGTAAAAATAAACAAAGTTCTCCAGCTAACTTTACGTGCTGTATTTCTATCGCTTTTCCATCAGGCAAATCCTTTGAATTTTTAGGAAAAGTGTTTGGCAAAGTGTGTTTTCCCCCAAGGGGACAAAAAGGTTTTGGCTATGATCCTATTTTTATTTCCACTGGAAAAACAAAAACTTTTGCAGAATTAAAACCATCAATTAAAAATAAAATCTCTCATCGATATCAAGCTTTTAAAAAGATTAAAAAATATTTTAAATTTAATTAAAAGCTTTGAATTGCTTGTTTTGAATTTGATATAAATTTAACTTTCTTTCGGTAGTATTGGATTTGGTAATCTTAAATATTCCACTTTTTCCTTTAAACTCTTTATCTGTAAAATCATTCATTAAAAATGAATCTTCATTTTTGGAATACCAAACAGAAGCAAGTAAAGGTAATAAATCATAGGCTAGTATTTCTATATTAGAAATTTCTTTACCAAAATTTTTCACAAATTTATTATTAAGTTCCTTAAAATTATCAAAGTTTATTGATGGAAAAATCAGATTTTGTAGGGAAGGCTCAATTAACAGTTTTTTATCAAACCATTGATTTAGAGATATAAATTCAGCATTATCGTAATTTACATCGTAATAATCAAAAAATGATAAAATACTAATTAAGTTATTATCAAATGATGGCGTAAAAACTTGCTGATAATTTACTCCACCCAGCGTGTCTAATTTTTCTAGATTTTTTGCTTTTATTTTGTCTTCTTCATTTTGAGAGTTATTCAGCTTGTCAATTAAATCTTTTAATTTTTTATTTCTCCACCAGTAGGAGGTTGCAATTTGACTTTGCTTATCTATATCCTGAAAATCTGTGAAAAAATAATCTTTATAAAATGATATTTTTTCATTTTTTAATTTAGTGAAAATTAATTCAGAAAAAGTATTTTTTTCACCAAAAAAAATTTTGGTTTTGTTATTTTTTAACAGCACTGGTTTGATCGCATTAATTTGGCTATTAATATTAACACCAAATGATATTACATTTGGAGGTATGTCTGTAGTTTCATTAGTTAATGAAAAGAAAATATATTTAGAAAAGTTAGGATCTTTTGAAATCTCTTTTAGGTGTTCGAAAAAAACAGGACCGATGACAATATCGATTTTTTCGTTTTGTAATTCTTGAAAAGCAAATTTTGTACCTTCTTTGGTACTTTGGTTATCAAAAGGTAATAAACTTACATTTAAATTATTAAGTTCAAAAATTGTAAGTTCAAATGTTTTTAATAAATTATTTCCAATATCCTCATATTTTCCAGAAAGCGGAAGAATAGCTGCAATTTTTAATGAACGATTTTTACTTTCAGCTACAAAAGCTGAATTGCATAAAAAAAAGAAAATCAAAAAAAATTTTAGAAAATTTTTTTTCATAAAATAAGTATATGATATAGATTACTTTATGTTGGAAAACAAAAAAAATAACAATATTAAAGCTGGCTTGTATGTTGTTGCAACTCCTATTGGTAATTTAGAGGATATAACGTTTAGGGCTTTAAATGTTTTAAGAAATTCTGATTATATTTTGTGTGAGGATACCAGGCATTCTTTGAAAATTTTAAATCATTATAAAATAAAAGCGAAGTTAATCGCTTTTCATCAGCATAATGAAAATAAAAATTTAGAAAAAATTTTTAATGATATTAAAGAAGGAAAAATTATTTCTCTTATCTCTGATGCAGGTACACCATTAATATCTGATCCAGGCGAAATCATAGTAAAACAAGCAAGGGAGGCAGAGTTAAATGTTATCCCTATACCAGGTCCTTCGGCGACTATTGCTTCTGTTTCTGTTGCTGGTTTTGATACAAAATTTTATTTTTATGGTTTTTTATCTAAAAAAAACAATATACGCAAAATTGAGCTTGAGAAGTTATCCCAATTATCCTGTACTATTGTTTTGTACGTTCCTGCTCGAGATTTAAAAAAAACATTAAAAGATATTGCAGCTCACTTGCCATTAAGAGAGATTTTGATTGCTCGTGAAATAACTAAAATTCACGAAACCTACTATAGAGGTTTTCCAGAGGATTTAATTAGAGAAATGGATGAGCAATCAACTAAAGGTGAAATAACAATTGTAATTAGCGACAAATCAGTAGATTTAAAAAAAAATAGTAATGAAATTAATAATTTAGAAAAAGAAATTAAACTCTTGATTAACAAAATGTCCTCGAAAGATATTGCTGAATACTTGTCAGACAAAATGAATATTAGTAAAAAAATAGTTTATCAAACTATTTTAAAATTAAATTTATGAAAAAAATAATAATAATTATTTTTTCTTCCTTATTGCTTTATGGTTGTGTAGGCGTTTCATCCCAAGGTGTGCTAGGCACGGGTGTAAGTATTTATACTGATCCTAGAACTTTAGGAACACAAATTGATGATTCTATCATGCAAAAATCTTTAGGGATAAGAATAGCACAGGTGAACTCTAAATATATTATTAGTGTTTCAACAAAAGTAATCGATGGTCACATTTTTTTAAAAGGAACCGTAGATACAGTTGATGAAAAAATTTTAATGACCAAACTAGCATGGAAAATTGAGGGTGCACGGTCTGTTAAGAATAATTTAAAAGTTAAAGATAAATTTTCACTTAAAAATGAAGCAAAAGACTTATTAATTACATCACAAATTAAGGTTGCGTTATTAGCTAATAAAAAAGTGAAATCAGTGAATTATCAAATTAATACAGTTAATCAAATTATATATATTTTTGGCATAGCTCAAAATGAAGAAGAAAGAAGAGAGGTTATCAACGAGGGTAAGCAAATTTTAGATGTTAAAAATGTTGATGCAACAATTTTTTTAGTTAACGATCTTTCTCAAAATAAAAAGTAAATTTAGTATTTAATAATTTCTGACGAAAAGGCAGCAATGGATGCCAAATTTAATAATTCGTAACTTGTAGATCGAAGTGGTGCAACTTCTATTGGCTGATCAAGGCCAATTAGCAGTGGACCTATGACTTTTCCTCTGCTTAGTTCTTTTAGTAACTTAATAGAAATAGCCGCCGCATGAATAGAAGGCATTAATAAAATATTTGCGTTTCCTACTAATTTAGAAAAAGGATAAGTGGATTTATATTTTGCATTCAAAGCAACATCTGGCTGCATTTCACCATCAAAAATAAAATCAACTTCTTTTTGTTTTAGGATTTCTACTGCTTTAGCAACTCTTTTGGTTCTATCTGTTTCAGGTTGTCCAAAAGTTGAATGAGAAAGAAAAGCAACTTTAGGATCCAATCCTAAAAGTCGCGCTACTCTAGACGAAGAAATTGCCATTTCAGCTAGTTCTTCTGAAGTTGGATATTCAATCACATTTGTATCAGCAATGATCGTTGTTTTTCCCTGATTCACAAAGATGCACATCCCAAATACAGTTTCATTTTCTCTCGGGCCAACTGCCATCATCAACTTTTCAACAGTGGCAGCGTAGTGTCTGGTATTTCCAGTCACCATGGCATCGGCATCTCCACAAGATACCATGCAAGAGCCCCAAGTGGTTCTATCTGTTTTTACTAATTTATTACAATCTGCTTCTAAAATTCCTTTTCTTTGCAGTTTTTTATATAGATACTGAACATATTTCTCACTTCTTTCTTTATCAGCAGAATTTGTAACTTGAATAGGAAAATTTTCATCTAGTCCAATTAACTTTAAGCTTTCTTTTAACTTATCTTTGTTTGCGATTAAAATTGGCTCCCCAAGTCCACTATTTTTAAATGCGATTGCAGCTTTGAGATTTTCAAGATCCTCACCTTCTGCAAAAACTACTCGTTTATTTTTGCCCTTGATAGAAGCATTAATTGTTTTCATAAAATTCATTGAAGAGTCTAGGCGCTCAGCTAATTGAGCTTCATATTTATCAAAATCTTGGATCGGTTTTTTTGCAACTCCACTATCCATTGCTGCCTTGGCAACCGCCATTGGAATCGTAGTAATTAATCTAGGATCAAAGGTTGAAGGAATGATATATTCTCTACCATACTTAGGTCTTTCTCCACCATAGGCTGCCACAACTTCATCGGGCACATTATCTCTGGCAAGTTTTGCAATTGCATTTGCTGCTGCCACTTTCATTTCTTCATTAATTACTTTTGCACGTACATCCAATGCACCTCTAAATATATATGGAAATCCAATTAAGTTATTAACTTGATTAGGATAATCAGATCTACCAGTCGCTATAATTGCATCATCCCTAACTTCTTTAACAACTTCTGGTCTAATTTCTGGATCTGGATTTGCACAAGCAAAAATAATCGGGTTTTTTGCCATTGATTTTACCATTTCCTTTGTAAGCACATCCTTTGCAGATAGTCCTAAAAAAACATCAGCGCCTTCCATTGCTTCAGCTAAAGTTCTTTTTTTTGTTTCGATTGCATGCTTTGACTTCCATTGATCCATACCATCCGGTCTTCCTCTGTAAATTACTCCTTTGCGATCCAGCATCGTGACATTTTCATTTGGAACACCTGAATTTTTAAATAATTCTGTACAAGCAATTGCAGAAGCCCCAGCTCCGTTCACAACAATTTTTACATCCTTGATAGATTTGCCGGAAATATCTAGTGCATTAATAAGTCCAGCTGTTGTGATAATTGCCGTACCATGTTGGTCATCATGAAAGATTGGAATATCTACTAACTCTTTTAATTTTTGTTCAATAATAAAACAATCCGGTGCTGCAATATCTTCTAAATTAATTCCTCCAAAACTTACTGCTATTTTGGATATGACATTGATAATTTCATCTGCATCTTTTGAATCAACTTCAATATCAATCGAGTCTATGTCTGCAAATCTTTTAAATAGTACGGACTTACCTTCCATGACTGGTTTCGAAGCAAGTGCACCAAGATCACCAAGTCCTAAAATAGCTGTTCCATTGCTAATAACTGCAACTAAATTTCCTTTACTTGTATAGTCGTAAGCTGTTTCAGGATTTTTTCCAATTTCAATACAAGGGACAGCGACACCAGGTGAGTAAGCCAAAGCTAGATCTCTTTGAGTTGATAAATTTTTAGATGAAATTACCTCTATTTTTCCTGGCTTTCCTTCTGTGTGAAAATCTAAAGCTTCTTTATCAGTGTATTTTTGGATAGAGTTTTTATCAGCCATAAATTTTATTTTTCATGAATTCGTCAAATTTTATTTGTAGGCCGGAATTTAGATTATAAAAAAAGTAAAACAATAAAAAAATAAATATGAACATTCTCACTTCCGTCAGCTCATTTGGAATATTGACTTTAGTAAGCAGAATACTTGGTTATTTAAGGGATATCCTAATCGCTTTTTTTGTAGGCACAAGTTTTTTGGCAGATGCTTTTTTTGTAGCTTTTCGTCTTCCAAATACTTTTCGCAGGCTATTTGCTGAAGGATCTTTTAATTCTGCCTTTGTTCCGCAGTATTCAAAATTAGATGTAAAAAAAAAATCATACAATTTTGCAAATTCTATTTTTAATTTATTGGTCTTTAGCTTGCTTTTGTTGATTTGTGTTGCTGAAATTTTTATGGGTGGAGTTTTATATTTAATTTCTCCTGGTTTTTTAGCGGATGATCAAAAGTTTGAATTAGCTACCTCTTTAAGTAGAATAACATTTCCTTTTTTATTTTTTGTTTCTTTATCTTCTTTTTATTCAGGTATTCTAAACTCCAAAGGGAAATTTGCTGTTGCAGCTTCAGCTCCAATTATTTTGAATGTAATGCTAATAGGATCTATTTACTATTCGTACATTAACAAGGAAGAATATGTTTATCATATGTCCTGGGCAGTATCGATTGCAGGCTTTTTGCAATTATTGATGCTTTATTTTTATTCAAAAAAATATTTTGTCCCAAAATTATCATTTAATTTTACAATTTCAGAAGAGGTAAAATATTTTTTTCGAAGATTGCTACCAAGCATTTTTTCCTCTGGTGTAATGCAAATTAATATTTTAGTTGGAACAATTATTGCATCATTCCAAGCTAGTGCCGTATCTTATCTTTATTATGCTGATCGAATTTATCAACTACCGCTAGCTATTACTGGGATTGCTATTGCTACAGTTATTTTACCAACTTTGTCTAAAGCTATTTTTAGAAAAGAAGAAAAAAGTTTTTTTTTACAAAACAGGTCAATTGAACTTTCTTTATTTTTGTCAGCACCGGCAATGGTAGGAATTTTAGTTGCCACGCAACCAATTATATCATGTTTATTTGGCTACGGTTCTTTTAATCAAGAAAGCATTTATCAAACTTCAAGAGCATTATTTATTTTTGGTTTTGGTTTACCTGCATTTTCCCTGTTAAAAATTTATTCGAGTTTTTATTTCGCTAGAGGGGATACAAAATTTCCATTTAAGGTTTCTTTATTAACAGTAATAATTAATATTTTGATAAGCATTTTATTTTTTGCTTACATCGGTTTTATTGCAATTGCATTAGGTACAGTTATTTCATGTTGGATTGCAATATTAGTGTATCAATTTAACTTACATCAAAATAATCTACATCAGTTTGATAAAATTTTTAAAATCAGAATCTCAAAAATTTTTGTCTGCTCTTTTATTATGAGTGCTATTTTATATTTTTTACTATTTGAGTTTGGTGATGTTTTTTATGAAAATTCTGCCTCAAAAATATTCTATTTAGTTGGAATTGTCGGGAGTTCCGCTTTAATTTATTTTCTGCTATCAATATTGTTTAAATCTTTTAGTATTAGTGATTTTAAATCTAAGTCTTATGAAACAAGGTAGAATTTTATCTGGCGTCCAACCAACTGGAAATCTTCATCTAGGAAATTATTTGGGTGCAATCAATAATTTTGTTTTATTGCAAAAAAATTATGAGTGTCTATTTATGTTAGCAAACTTGCATGCAATTACGGTAAAGCATGATCCAAAAGTGTTGCAGGCAAATATTATAGACACTACAGCTGCCTTTTTGGCATCAGGAATCGATCCTCAAAAAAATAGTATATTTGTTCAGTCCGAAGTTTCTGCACATGCAGAATTAGCTTGGATATTTAATTGTGTTGCAAGGATTGGATGGCTTAACAGAATGACACAATTTAAGGAAAAAGCGGGATCCAACAAAGAGAAAGCTAGCGTAGGTCTTTTTACTTATCCAGTTTTAATGGCAGCAGATATTTTGCTTTATAAAGCAACTCATGTTCCTGTTGGCGATGATCAAAAACAACATCTTGAATTATGTAGAGATATTGCGATGAAATTTAATAATGATTTTAACAATGAAAACTTTTTTCAAATGCCAGAACCCATTATACCAGAAGGAATTTCAAGAGTTATGAGTTTAAGAAATGGTACTCAAAAAATGAGCAAATCAGATGAGTCTGATTTGTCCAGAATTAATTTAACTGACGATTCAGATCTAATTATAAAAAAAATTCAAAAAGCTAAAACTGATAGTGAGCCAATTAGTATTAATATAAATGAAGATAATAACAGACCAGAGGCAAAAAATTTAATCAATATCTTTTCTGCTTTGAAAAATCAAAAACCAATCAAAACCCTAGAGGAATGGGATGGAAAGCAGTTTTCAGAATTTAAAAAGGCTTTAGCCGAAGTATTGGTTGATAAAATATGTCCTATTGGGAAACAAATTGTTAAATTAAAAACTGATATTAAGTTTTTAGAAAATATTTTGCAGGATGGAAGGAAGCAAGCTGAAATAATAGCAGAAAAAAATTTAAAAGAGATTAAATCAATAGTTGGAATATGAAGAAAAAATTTTTAGTTGTAATTGATGATAGTCAAGAATTATCTAATGCAATATATTTTGCTGCCAATAGAGCAATTCATACAGATGGAAAATTATCACTACTTTATATAGTTGATCCTGCAATGAATGCTCAATGGGCTAGAGTAGAAAATTTAATTGAGCAGGAAGAAACTAGTGAAGCCAAAAAGCTTTGTAGAGAGTGGGCACAAAAAATAAAAAAAAGATTTAATATTGAAAGTGAAATTATAATTAAGATTGGTGATAGAATAGATGAACTTATGAAATTAATTGAGGAAGATGAGAGTATTCGCTTTCTCGTATTGGCTTCTTCTCCCAACAATGAAAACCCAGGTCCCATAATAGAAGAGTTAACAGGCAAAAGAATCAAAGATCTTGCTATACCTATAGTAATAGTCCCTGGCTCTTTAAGTGAAAAAGATATAGATTTACTAGCTTAATCAGATATTTAAATTACTCTTCTAATGAGTATAATCTAAGATACCTTTAAAATCACAGCATTATGATTGATATAACAGAAACACCAAATCCAGAGTCCAAAAAATTTATTTTTAGTTTTCCCATTGTGAAAACTGGTTCAAAAGAAATTAAATCTTTGAGTGAATGTGAAAATATTAATTTTGCTAAAAAATTATTTGAGACAAATTTAATAGAATTAATATTTATTGATTCAAATTTTATTACTATCAAAAAATTATCAGATAAATCATGGGATGAAGTTTCCACGATCGCTTTACAGATTCTTTCAACTGAAATTAAAGAGGACTTTATTCCTTTGTCTTTTGAAAAAATTAGCAATTTTAAGGACGATGTTTCTATGAGAATCGAAGAAGTTTTGAGTGAAAAAATTAGGCCAGCGGTTGCTATGGATGGAGGTGATATTCAGTTAAAATCTTTTAAAGATGGAATTGCAGAGGTAATGCTGAAGGGTAGTTGTGCCGGATGTCCTAGTTCTGTCATAACTTTAAAACAAGGCGTTGAAAGAATGCTTAAGCACTATGTTCCAGAAGTTAATTCAGTCACCGCTGTTAACTTAAATGAATAAATCACATTCTGTTAAAAAATACCTATTTCGTAAGTGGTTACTAGTTTTTTCATATGCTAATATTTTTAGAAATATCAACAAACACATTTTTAGAAGATCAAAGGTAAAACTAAATGCTAAATTACAAAAACATTATAGCATTTCGTATGCTAGAGGATCCTTTGTTGCAGTTATTATTTGTCTTTTAACAGTCAATATTCATTTAAATAAAAATAAATACCAATATCAGGTTTTGATGGAAGACAAGTCTTTAGATTATATTAGATCTTCTCTAGATGATGTTGCTACTATTGATAATAACTTACAAAAAAATTCTGAGCTTGGTTTAAAACTACCCAAGATAAAACCAGATGAATTTGGCGATAAACAAATTTTAGGTTTCGGAAATAATATAGACGCGAGAACTATTATTAGTTTATTTGAAGAAGAAGATTATAATTTAAAAGATATAAGGAAAGGAAAAGCAGTTGAACCTATTTTTCTTTCTAAATTACCAACTGGCATCGAGCAGATAGATAATATTAATGATAGAAAAAAATTATTTATCAGAGTTGTTTTGCCATTAGTTCTTTATGAGAATGAGCAAATCTTAGAGGACAGAGAGATTTTAAATCAAATATCAAGAGAGAAAACCTTAGATACAATAGAAAAGGATTGGTTAAACAAAAAGTTTAAAGAATACAAAGTATTAAATAACGATTTAGAGGAATTAAAAGTTAAAATGGATATCATACCTGTATCGATCGCTTTAGCTCAAGCTGCATATGAAAGTGGATGGGGAACTTCAAGATTTGCAATGGAAGGAAATTCTCTTTATGGAGCAAGAACTTGGAAAAAAGGTAAAGGATTAGTTCCAAATGAAAGAGAAGAGAATGAAAAATTTGAAGTAGCTGCATTTAAAATTATAAGAGCCTCTATTTCTTCCTACAAAAAGAATCTAAATACCCATGCAAGTTATAAGGAGTTTAGAGAAATGAGGGCCAATCAACGAAAAACCTTAAATAGAGTTAATGGATTAGAATTGGCAAAATATTTGTACAATTATTCAGAAATTGGCACGGTCTATGTTGAAAGATTACAAAAAATAATTGAACAAAATTCATTAACAGACTTTGATGATGCTATTTTATCTAAGAAAAAGAAACCAAATATAGTTTAGTCCGAAACAATAAATTGCTTACCTAACCAACCCCAAGACCCATCTTTCATTTTTAATGTGCAATTAATTTTTCCTCTACGCGGTTGATATTTTTCTTTTAATAAAACTCTTATCCAGTTGTTATCCAAATAAGTAATTTCACTTTTTTTCCAGGAGCCACCTTCATTGGTGAAACAATTTATATTTCTAACGTTTTGTTCAAATTCAATCTCAATATTGGGAGGATTATTCGTTTTAAGTAATTTCTCATCAGGCTTAAAAAATTTATAAGGTAAAGGACTTGTGTTTAATAAAAAACTAAATCTATCTAAGGTGCCGTATGATTCATTAATAGGAAACCTTGGTAATTCAAAAATATCTGATCTTTGATGTATAACACCAGAGTGCTGACCAAAGGCCATAACGTAACCAAGTTTTTTAACAATATTTTTTACTTCAAGACTGTATTCTCCAAAAGGATAAGAAAATATTTCAGGATTAAAATTTAATTCTCTTTTATAATCTTCGATAGACTTATTAATGTCTTTGATAACCTCATCTTCGGTTGCAAATGCTAAATATTCATGGCTAAAGCTATGCCCTCCTATTATTCCTAAATTAGATTTTTGTATTTCGCGAATTTGGTCCCAAGACATATAGTTTGGGTGCCGATTGTTAATTTCTCTAGTATTTACAAATAGAATAAAAGGTATTTTTTCTTTTTGTAAAATAGGCCAGGCATTTTTATAAAAAGATAAAAAAGCATCATCAATTGTTAATAATATTTTTTTTTCACTATAATTTTTTTTTTTAAGAATGATTTCTTTTAATGTTTTTTCATCGATAAATTCAATGTTAGAATTTTTCATTAATTCTATATGTTTTATAAAATCATTTATTCTTATGTTTGTGCTTGGATATTTGTTTTCTTCAAATCTATGATACATTAAAGCTATAATGCCTTTTTCTGATACTTCATTTGCAATCAGGTTGCTTTGCATAAATATAATTAATGCAAAAAAAGGATAGAATATTTTTTTTATGATCATACCAAAATTTATATCTGTAGATTCTACTCTGAATTGTTTAAAAATTACATCGAATATTCAACCCAAGAAAGAAATCATGATTAAAAATTATCTAAAAAGTGATAATTTTGCGGAAGATTTTAATCAAATTTTAAAAAAAAATTTTATTCCTATAAAAAAAATAAAATTAATTTTAATCAATCTAGGACCAGGCAGTTATGCTGGAATAAGAAATGTTTTATCATCGATAAAAGTTTTTGCTTTGCTTAATAAAATATTGATAGTCGGATTTACTAATTATGATTTAATGAAAGTTATGAATTTAAATAAAAAGAATAAATTAAAAATAA
>ERZ887849.337-NODE-337-length-51386-cov-102.545051_pt1 | contig 51386 bp, 61 predicted proteins | sample MGYA00521267_ERZ887849 | MGnify/ENA primary metagenome ERZ887849 (study PRJEB32303, sample SAMEA104408601) | aquatic metagenome | biome: Brackish water; feature: Pelagic; material: water | place: Baltic Sea | collected 2014-06-06T16:11:00 | depth 2,863 m ... | reverse complement strand
AGGGCCGCACCGAGGCCTGGTTGCAGCGCATCGACAGCTGGAAGCAGAACTATCCGCTGGTGGTGCCCGATCCGGAGGGAGATATCGCCCCCCAGGAAGTGATTGTCGCCCTGAGGGAGCTGGCACCAGATGCCTTCTACACCACAGATGTGGGCCAACACCAAATGTGGGCCGCCCAGTTTCTACACAATGGCCCCCGGCGCTGGATCAGCTCGGCGGGACTTGGCACGATGGGTTTTGGCATGCCCGCAGCCATGGGCGTGCAGACCGCCTTTCCGGATGAGCAGGTGATCTGCGTCGCCGGCGACGCCAGCATCCTGATGAATATCCAGGAATTGGGCACCCTCAGCCAATACAACCTGCCGGTGAAGGTGGTGGTGATCAACAACGGCTGGCAGGGCATGGTGCGCCAGTGGCAGGAGAGCTTCTACGGAGAGCGCTATTCGGCCTCGGAAATGACCAATGGCATGCCGAATTTCGCGGCCTTAGCGGAATCCTTCGGCGTTCGAGGCGTACGCATCGACGAACGGGCCACCCTGCGCCAGCAACTGAAGGAGGCCCTTGACCATCCCGGGCCTGCCTTCATCGATGTCAAGGTGCGCCGCAACGAGAACTGCTATCCGATGGTGCCTCCCGGCGCCAGCAATGCCCAGATGGTGGGGTTGCCATCCCATCCGGAGCTGGCTATCGACACCAGCCGCCATTGCCACTCCTGCGGCAGCACCACCGAAAGTGCCCACCTGTTCTGCCCCAGCTGCGGCGCCAAGCTTTGAGATGGCTCGCCGCATTGCTGGCGGTTTTACTGGTGTGGCCTGGAGCCGCCTTGGCAGCCGAGGTGCTGCAGGTGCGGGGGGCAACCCTGCTGCAGCTCGGCGACCAAAACCGTAGCTACACGGTGCAGCTGGCCTGTGTGGAGGTAGCTGAAGCTCAGCAGGCTGAGGCAGTGGCCTGGCTTCGCCAAGCCGTTCCTCGCCACACCCGCGTCAATTTGCGGCCGATGGGCCAAAACCAGGGAGTGCTTTTGGCAAAGGTTCAGCCACTTGCTCCTGTGCGTGGCAGCACAAACCAAGCAGCAGATCTAGGCAGCGGTTTAATCGCAGCTGGTCTTGCCCAAGCCGAATCCCAAAGCAACGCCGATTGTGCCAACGTCGCAGCCTGAATGCGGCCACTTATCTGCCCATGAGTCTGAATCGCACCGCCAAGGGCATCGTGCTGGTGCCCTCCCTGCTGCTGGGAGGTGCCTTCCTGGCGGCGGGGGTATGGAGTGAGGGGCCCGCGGCTAGCAATAAAAACCTGGCCCTTAGCTTGGGCGGGTTGCTGATGGCGGCTGGGCTACTGGCCCAACTCCTACCGGAGAGCAAGCCAGAGTCTTCCGACTCCGATTGATCTCAAGTCATAAGGCAAGTTTGATCTCCAGTCAAAGGGCAAATTATTTACTTCTTGGGCTGGGCTTTGGTGGCCTGGGCTGTGAACTGGGCGATCACTTCGTCCACAAATTTTTTGTCGGCGGCGGTGATCTTGGCGTAACAGCCCTGCTTAACCCGGCCCACAATCTGCACAATGCTGCCATTAACAATCTGGGCGGCCTCAAGCTTGCCGCTGCCAGCTATCTGACCACCATGACCAGTGGTCACCACGTAGGTGATCGCCTTGGCATTGGAGATCACGGCGTTCTGCACGGCCAATTTCTGCTCCACCGCCAGCTCACAGACGTTGACAGCGGCGGCGAGAGCCAGATCATTCATGGTCTCAAGGCTGACTGGCTTGGCCGCAGCGGCGGCAGCCCCAGGCGACTGGGCGAAGACAGGAGCTCCCAGCAGAGCGGTTGCACTTAGGGCGGAAGCAGCGATCCAGGCAAGGGAAAAGCGAGACACAGAAACTTGCGAGCAACGAAAAAGCATCAGCCCACTGTGCCACCCATTTCGAACCAGCGGCAGGGGATGTGGGGCCTGCATCACTGGCCAGCAGGAGACCTTCCTGAATATTCAGGGGGAGGCAGCCCTGCTTGAGGCCTGCAGGCGTTGCTCCGCGTCGCTGTTCACCGACCGGGCGATCTCATACCACCAGCTCAATGTTTTTGACCACCTGGAGGTGGCCAGGATCGAGGCCAGCTTGGCCTGAGCCTCTCAGCCGATTCGCCGCAGCGACGGTCCCTGGCTGGGTTGAATCTGGGCCGGTAGCTGCTGGCTGCTGATCGACTCCAGGGTGGTCATGTTGTAGCTGGTGTAGGTCGTACGTCCCGCGCCCTCACCCTGGGGCCAGAAGGCATCGATCACGGTGAGGGTCTGCACCGGAGCCGTACTGTCCTGCAGCCGGCGGCGCGGACCGCTGCCCAGGGCGCCGAGGTTGAGCAGGTCCAGTTGACCCACCCGGCCGGGAAAGAAGGCGTGATGGTGGCCGCTGATGTAGGCATGGGCGCCGGTGCGCTCCAGCAGCTGGCGCAGGGCCTCGCTCTGCTGCAAAACCTCGCCAGGCCGGTCCCGGCCCTGGCCAACGGCCAGCAGCGGCAGATGGCCAAGCACCAGGCGCAACCGGGCCGATTGGGCCTCGGGGCTGCGCAGCTGGCGCTCGGCCCAGGCCACCTGTTCGGCGGGCACGCTGGCCGAGGAGGCATCCCACACCAGCAGGAATAGGTCGTGCTGACGCACGCTGTAAGCGAAGGGAAAGGGGCTGGCATCCACAAACTTGAGCCCCAGGGCGTTCTGCTGGCCGCGCCAATAACGCTCGGCCTCCTGGCGATCGAGCTCAAATATGTACTGGCCCGCAGAGCGGGCGGAAGAGGCGTCGTGGTTGCCCATGGTGATCGCCACTGGCAGGCCAGCCCGCCGCAGTGGCGCCAGCAGCTGGCGGTGGAAGGAGGCCCACATGGCACTCAGATGTACGCGGCTGAGGCCCTGCTTCTGGCCGGCCACCATGTCGCCACCGCAAAGCACCAGATCGGGCTTCCAGCTGGGAATTAGTTCAACGGCCCGCAGCACCTCCGGCAGGTAGCTGGTGGAGCCGTAGCTGCTGTTGAGATCGCTGATCGCCACTAAGCGCAGATCACCCCGGGGTGGCAGCAGCAGCTCACGACCACTCCTAGGGGCGGAAGCGGCATCAGGGCGCAGGCCTGATGCCGCTAAGGCGGCCACTCCCAAGCCAGCCAAGCTGAGGAAGCCACGTCGGGAGAGGCAGCCACCAGGCCAGGTGACCATCGGCCAGGTCACCATTTTCGGCGTGCTGCGCTGAAACATGCCCATGGTTTAGCGCCCCGCTCAGACCGACAAGCGCCAGAGCAAGGTGCCGTGGGCCGTGGCTCGCAGCACACAGAGGGCCGCCAGGGCCATGCAAAGGGGGCAGTGGGTAATCGACAAAGAATCGATGCCGCATCGGCCTCCAGCCTGGCAGCCCAATCCAATTTCAGGCGCAGTGGAGCCAAGACTGCTGAAATAACGCCATGAATCAGCGCCCGGCTCCCGTCCAGGCGCCCCCCTGGAGTCGGTAGTGCTGCGCCTGAGCGAATTGAAGCTGCCTCTCGACCACAGCGAGGCCGACCTGGCGGCGGCAGTGCTAAGGCGCCTACGGCTCGCCCCAGATCAACTACTTGGGTTGCGGCTGGTCAAACGCAGCGTTGATGCCCGCAAGAGCGCGGCGATCACCCTCGTTTACAGCCTGGATCTGGATTTGGACCTTGATGCCCGGGCCGAGGCCCGGCTGCTGAAGCGCTTTGCCGGCGACCCCCACCTGCGGCCCAGCCCCGACACGACTTATCACCCCGTCGTAAGCGGAGCCAACGCAGGCAAGACGCGACCAGTGGTGGTGGGAGCTGGTCCCTGCGGCTATTTCGCGGCCCTGCTGCTGGCCCAGATGGGGTTTCGTCCCCTATTGCTGGAGCGGGGCAAGGCGATCAAGCAACGCAGCGCAGACACCTTCGGTTTTTGGAAGGGGAGCGCTGACTTCAATCCCGAATCCAATGCCCAATTTGGCGAGGGCGGGGCTGGCACCTTCTCAGACGGCAAGCTTTATAGCCAGGTGAGCGAAGCCAAGCCCTACGTGCGCAAGGTGCTTGAAGAGCTAGTTGCCGCAGGCGCAAACCCTGACATCCTCACCCTGCACCACCCCCACATCGGCACCTACAAGCTGGCCACTGTGGTGCGGGGGTTGCGGCAGCGAATCGAGGCCCTAGGGGGCGAGGTGCGCTTCGAGTGCCGGGTAGACGGCCTGGAGCTAAATCCCGTGGACCGCTCCATCGAGGGGCTGCAGCTCGATGGTGGCGAACGAATTGCCGCCACCCAGGTGGTGCTGGCCCTTGGTCACAGCGCCCGGGACAGCTTTGAGATGTTGAAAACTGCTGGCGTGGCGATGCAGCCCAAGCCTTTCGCCGTTGGTCTACGCATCGAACATCCCCAGAGCCTGATTGACAGGGCCCGCTGGGGGCAGGCCGCCGGCCACCCCCGCCTGGGCCCAGCTGAATACAAGCTGGTGCATCACTGCAGTGAGAAAGCCAACTTGGGCCGCAGTGTCTACAGCTTTTGCATGTGCCCGGGGGGATTGGTGGTGGGGGCCACCTCGGAGCCAGGTCGAGTAGTCACCAACGGCATGAGCCAGCACACCCGTAACGAACGCAATGCCAATAGCGGCATCGTGGTGGGTATCGAGCTGGCCGATCTGACGTCCTACGGGGAAAGCGCCGACGATCCCCTCGCCGGAGTCGCTTTTCAGCGCCATTGGGAAGGTCGCGCCTTCGTTATAGGGGGCTCTAACTACCAAGCACCTGCCCAGCGAGTTGGCGATTTCCTCGCCAACCGCTCCAGTCACGGCAGCGGCGGAGTGATTCCTTCGTACCAACCAGGAGTTTGCTACGGGAATTTGGCTGGCTGCCTACCGGACTTTGTGCTGACAGCTATCCGAGAGGCCCTGCCCGCCTTCGAGCACCGCATTCCCGGCTTCCTAATGGACGATGCCCTGCTCACCGGTGTAGAGACCCGCACCTCGTCGCCCGTGCGGCTACCCAGAGACGAAATAACCCTGGAGTGTGGCAACACCCCAGGGTTATTTCCAGCCGGCGAGGGGGCTGGTTATGCCGGCGGAATCCTCTCGGCAGCAATTGATGGCATCAAAGTGGCCGAGCAGGTAGCCCTGTCGCTCACTCTTCCTCGTCCTCAGCACCCAGTGGTACCAAGCGAATCTGCTTGCGACCCAACTTGATTTCGAACTCATCGCCAGGCTTGAGGTCAAGCATGCCGGTATAAGCCTTGCCAACCATCAGGTTGCCGTTGAACTGCACCTTGGTGTTAAAGCTGAGCTTGCGGCCGCCCTTTCCGGTTTTGGCTGCACCACCAAAATCGACTCCCTTGGCATTCAAGAGAGCCTCGTAGAAGGCTGTGAAGTTCAGCCGTTCTGAACCGTCTTTTTTATGAGAGACATAGCCGCAGGCGCGAACTAAGTCAGATTTACTGACATCCCCGAGTTCTTTGACTTTGGTGAGAAGATCGGCATCAGTGAGCATTGAGCATAATTATGCGACCTCTGCATTATTGCGCAGCAACAGGCCCAATTGCAAGCGAAGCAACCTGAATTTGATGCAAATCCAGCTCGAAGCAGCTCCAATATTCAAGCCTGAGAAACAATCCCGCTCCACTGCACCGCCTTCACCTGATCGCGCCGCCAGGAGTGAAAAAGCAGTGGTTCGCTGGCTGTACAAAGTGGGCAGCTGCCAATTTGCGCCGTTGGCACCCCAAGTCGCTCCAGTTGGAGCTGGGCTGCAAGGCGAATATCAAGGCGGACTTTCATAGGGTCTGGGTCGGCCTGCAGAGCGCCGCACTGACGCAACTGCTCAAGCAAAACAGGCAGCAAAGAGGCATCAGGGGCGGCGGCTAGAGACGCAGCAACCTGTTCAGACACCAGCCGCTGCACCTGGTAGGAGCCACCGCTGATCGCTGGTCCTAGGGCCACCAGCAGCTCGGCCGGCCGACTGCCTCCATCCAGCAGCTGCTGCACGGCGCGCTCGAGGATGCCACCTGCCACACCGCGCCAACCAGCGTGGCAAGCCGCCACCCGGCCAGTAGCGGGATCAGCAATCAGCACCGGGGTGCAGTCAGCGCCACAAGCCCAGAGGCTTTGGCCGCCGGCATCACTAACAAGACCATCGGCCTCGGGAAAGGGATCGGCGCTGGCCTGGCTGGCTGGCAAAACCACCGCGCTGTGCACCTGGCGTAGACGGTGCACACTCACCCCAGCGCTCACATAAGCCGCCAGCACCTCCGGCCCCCGTCCCTGCCACTGGCGTGTAAAAAAACCGTGCTCAAACGACTGGAGCAGGTCGCACTGGAGGTAGTAGCCGCCGTAGGTACCTACCCAGGTCCAACCGGGCAGGGAATTGAAGTCCCGGTCGGGACGATCAAAGGGGGGATCAACCGCTTCGGCCATCGTGGGGCATCAAGCGTCGGGAAGATCGCGCAGCAACCAGAAGCCCTCAAAGCGCTGGTCCTGCTCGCTGACCTGAACGGCAAGAAACTGAAGGCCACCGGCCTGCTCTCGGGCGCCCGCAAAAGCGGCAGTGGCTACCTCTGCCTCCTCAGCCGGCAAGTTGGTGAGTAGCCAGCGATCCTCAAGGCCAGCCTCAAGCACCAGCTGCGGGCCACTGATCTCAAGCCGCACGGGTTCGAGCCCAGCCAGCCAGCCGGCCAGGGCCAGGGCCCTGGTGGAGCTGAAAAGGCGAATTCCCGGCACCGGCAGCTCGGCAGACACCGCCTCTGGCAGGGGTACGAGGCCCGCAAAGCCAAGCTCCCACTCCGAAGCAGCGGCAAGTACACCAAAGGGCAAGGTGGCCCAGGCCCAGCTGTCGCCCCGCGCCGCTTCCGGCAAGGGCACCGCAATCGGTCGCAAGGCCTTGGGGGGCGGGGCTAAGGGGCCGGCCATGTAGCCGGGCTCATGGGGGTACACCAGGCGCTCCCGTTCCTGTAGCCAGCTCACCAGGGCGTAGGTGCGGCGGCTGGCCACCAGCTCCAAGCCCAGCCCCTCCGCCGCCCGCTGCACCATGGTGCGCATCGAGGCACGCCAGCAGCGCAGCCGCCTCGGCGGCCCAAAACCCTGGACGGCAGCAGCTGCCAACGCCGCCTCCAGAGCCTCCCTCAGCCAGATCGAATTAACGCTGGTGGCAGGGCAGGCCTGGACCCAGCGGAAGGATTCGCTCGCTAGCTCCCCTGGTCCTGGCACCTCAGGGGTGGAACAGATCAGCAGCTCCCAGCGCTTTTTGCCATCTTCATCAAGGATGGGACGGGAGTAGTAGTCGAGCTCCCAATCTGGAGCGGCCTGCTTCATCCGGCCCCTTGTTCTTGCTGGCGCAGCACGGAGCGAGCCCGGTTGGCCCGCTCTGGAGCCTCAGCCATCACCTTGTCGCGATCGATCAGCAGCTCACCGGGCTGTCCCTCGAGAAGGGCGGTATTGAGGGCGATGCGGCCTCGGCCCGGATCCAGCTCGGTGATTAGGGCCTTGACCCGGTCTCCCTGGCCAAAAACCTCACGCAGGTCCCGCAGCTGACCACCACTAATTGCTGATTGGTGCAACAAACCGCTCACACCGCCTAGATCGACAAACAAGCCATAGGGCTTAATTGCCACCACCTGGCCTTCGACCAGCTGACCCACCTCCAGGTTTTGGAACAGGGCTGCAGTGGCAGCCTTCTTCTCCGACAACACCAGCTTGCGGGTCTCTGGATTGACCTCTAAGAAAGCGGCCCCAAGGGTCTTACCCACCAAAGCCTCATGGTTTTCACCCTCCTGGAGCTGGGAGCGGGGGATGAAACCACGCAATCCCTCTAGTTCACAGGTGATACCACCGCGATTGAAGCCGTTCACTTTGACCTGAACCACCTTGCCCTCCTTCTCCAGGAGCCTCACCTTCTCCCAGCTCTGGCGCAGGGCCAAGGCACGGGCGCTGATGGTCACCATGCCATCGGCGTTTTGCTCGCCGGTGACGAGCACATCCACCTCAAGCCCCTTGGGGAAGGTCTCCTTGAGGTTGGTGATCACCCCCAGGCCGCACTCTTTCTTTGGCATGAAACCCGGCGCCTTGCCGCCGATGTCCACGTAAACGCCATCGCTTTCGACACCGATCACGGTGCCGCGCACCACCTCTCCAGTGGTGCCATGGGGCTCGTGGTCGTCGAGAGCCGCCAGAAAGGCTTCTTCGTCAAAGTCGAAGTCGTCGACGCTCCGGGCCGCGGGCTTGGTGCTGGGCTCTCCGGCAACAGCAGCCTTCGCAGCCCGCTTCTGACTCGGGTCAGGGCCCAAAAGATCGGCCATGGTGAGGCCCTCCATGGAGCCCAGGTCAAACAGCTCGTCGTCGTTTCGGACGGGAGCGGCGGCAGGTGCAGCAACCCGGTTAAGGGGAGCAGAGGCAAGCGCAGGCTCAGTCGAAGACGGCGGCGGGGCGGGCTCGTCCTTGCGGATCATCAACACCTGGGGCGGCTTACGCAGGGGCGCCTGCGGCTGGGGGCGTGCAGGTACTGGGCGCGCAGGACCAGGGGGCACGGGCCGGGATGAGGATGAGGGCGGTTGACTGCCGGTACCGGCCATCTCCACTAAGGGCTGAGAGCCCCACACTGTAGTGATCAGTTCAAAAGAAATGCCCCAGCAGCGCCACCTTGAGCAGCTGGCCTGGCCGCAGGTTCAGGAGCTCGCAGCCCAGCCGGGAAGCACGGTTGTCTGGCCCTGGGGCGCGGTCGAGCAACACGGCCCCCAACTGCCGCTCGGAACGGATGGCCTGTTTGCCGAACGAGTGCTGGACGCAGTTTTGGCAGCGCTGGAGCCAAGCCTGCCGATCGTGCGACTGCCGCTGCAGAGCATCGGCTTCTCCCCCGAGCACCGTGGTTTCAGTGGCACCATCAGCCTCCCCGCCCAGGTCCTGATCGAGCAACTGGTGGCTGTGGGCAAGGAACTGGCCAGCACAGGTTTTCAGCGCCTGGTGTTGTTTAACGGACATGGAGGCCAAATATCCCTGCTCCAGACCGCCGCGCGCCAGCTGCGGGCGGAGCGGCCCGAGCTGGCCGTGCTGCCCTGCTTTTTATGGAGTGGTCCCGAGGGGATCGCCGAGCTGATCCCCGAGCCGGAGCGCTCCGACGGGCTGCACGCGGGCCTGGCGGAAACCAGCCTGATGCTGCACCTTGCCCCCCAGCTGGTGGGCGAGCAGCGCCCCTGCGATGGCAAGCGAGGCGAGGCCATCCCCGCGGGCTGGAGCCTGGAAGGGGCCGCCCCGCTTGCTTGGCTCAGCCAGGAACTCAGCCTCACCGGAGTGGTTGGCGATGCCCGCGGTGCTTCTGCAGCCCTGGGAGCCCAACTTTTTGACCGGTTGGTGGCAGGTTGGCAGCACCGCTTCGAAACCCTGCTTGCCAGCCCCTGGCCAGGTCTAGGGACGGTCAGGGTTCGGTAGGGAGTGGTTACAGTCTCAAGATCAGATTCAACAGCGCGGCTGCCATGACAACCCTTGCTCCTGCCAATGTTTCCGAGGCGTTTCCCGCAGACCAACTGCCCGACTTCAGCACTGATACCTACAAGGACGCCTACAGCCGGATCAACGCGATCGTGATTGAAGGCGAGCAGGAGGCTCACGACAATTACATCTCTATCGGTGGGCTGCTCCCCGACCAAGCTGAGGAGCTAGCCAGGCTGGCCCGCATGGAGCTTAAGCACATGAAAGGCTTTACAGCTTGCGCCAACAACCTCGGCGTCACTGCTGACATGCCATTTGCTAAGGAGTTCTTCTCGCCTTTGCACAACAACTTTCAGAAGGCATTAGCTGAAGGCAAGGTCACAACCTGTCTTTTGATTCAAGCCATATTGATTGAAGCATTTGCGATTTCGGCGTATCACATCTATATCCCTGTAGCCGACCCCTTCGCACGCAAGATCACCGAAGGCGTAGTCAAAGATGAATACACCCACCTTAATTACGGTCAGGAATGGCTCAAAGCCAACCTTGAAACCGTGCGAGGGGAGCTGGAGCAGGCAAACCGGGAAAACCTGCCCTTGGTGCGCAAGATGCTCGAGCAAGTAGCCGGCGACGCGGCTGTTCTGCAAATGGACCAGGAGGATTTGATGGCCGATTTCCTCACCTCCTATCAGGAGGCTCTGCTCGAAGTGGGCTTCACCTCCAGAGAGATCGCCAAAATGGCAGCTGCTGCATTGATCGGCTGAAGCCAGCGCGCCAGGCGTGTCGTGGCAAGATGTAGCGTCCGCGACATCCTCTGGGGTTGCCCATGTTCGGCCTGATCGGTCACTCCACAAGTTTCGAGGCTGCCCGTGAAAAGGCTCGCACTCTTGGCTTTGAGGAGTTTGCCGAAGGTGACCTTGACGTTTGGTGTAGTGCCCCTCCCCAATTGGTGGAGCATCTTCAGGTCACCAGCGCCACAGGCAAGACCATAGAAGGGGCCTACATCGACTCCTGTTTCGTGCCAGAAATGCTGAGCCGGTTTAAAACCGCTCGCCGCAAGGTGCTCAGCGCCATGGAGCTTGCCCAAAAAAATGGGATCGATATCACCGCTTTGGGCGGCTTTACCTCGATCATTTTTGAAAATTTCAACCTGCTCAAGGAGCAGCAAATCCGCTCCACCACCTTGGAATGGGAGCGATTCACTACCGGAAACACCCACACCGCCTGGGTGATTTGTCGCCAAGTGGAAACCAATGCCCCCAAGCTCGGTATCGATCTGAGCCAAGCCCGGGTCGCAGTCATCGGGGCTACCGGCGATATCGGCAGCGCCGTATGCCGTTGGCTGAGCCAGCGCACTGGGGTTAAGGAGCTTTTATTGGTCGCCCGCCAGCCCCAACCCTTGCTGGACCTCCAGCAGGAGCTGGGCGGCGGCCGGATCCTCAAGCTGGAAGAGGCCCTACCGGAAGCAGATGTGGTGGTTTGGGTAGCCAGCTTGCCCCAAACGCTGAGCATCGATGCTGCCAGCCTTAAGTCGCCCTGCCTGATGATCGACGGCGGCTACCCGAAAAACCTCGACACCAAGGCCAGTGGCGACGGCATCCATGTATTGAAGGGCGGCATCGTTGAGTTTTTCAGCGATATCACCTGGCAAATGATGGAAATGGCTGAAATGGACAACCCCAAACGTCAGATGTTTGCCTGTTTCGCCGAAGCCATCCTGCTGGAGTTCGAAGGTATCCACACCAACTTCAGCTGGGGGCGCAACAACATCAGCCTCGACAAGATGGATCTGATCGGTGCCGCTTCCCTGCGCCATGGCTTCCAGGCCTTGGGGCTATCCACCCAGATCGATCCCACCCCAGCCCTGACTACCGCCTGAATACCTTTCGTCCCCTTGCCCATCCCCGCCATGGCCCGCCGCGCCTTGCTGGAGTTCGAAAAACCCCTCGTTGAGCTCGAAGAGCAGATCGAGCAAATCCGCCAGCTGGCTCGCGACTCGGAGGTGGATGTGAGTCAGCAGCTGCTGCAGCTCGAGACCCTGGCCACCAGACGTCGCAAAGACATCTTCGACGCCCTGACGCCCTCCCAGAAGATCCAGGTGGCCCGCCACCCCCAGCGGCCCAGCACCCTGGACTACATCCAGGTGATTACTGATGAGTGGCTGGAGCTGCATGGCGACCGCCGTGGCAGTGACGACCGGGCCCTAGTGGGTGGGGTTGGCAGGATCGGTGAGCAGGGGGTGGTGCTGCTAGGACATCAAAAAGGCCGCGACACCAAGGAAAACGTCGCCCGCAACTTCGGCATGGCATCCCCAGGCGGCTATCGCAAGGCGATGCGCCTGATGGAGCATGCCGATCGCTTTCGCCTGCCGATCTTGAGTTTCATCGATACGCCGGGGGCCTACGCGGGGGTACTGGCGGAGGAGCAGGGTCAGGGTGAAGCGATCGCCGTCAATCTGCGTGAGATGTTCCGGCTGCGGGTGCCGATTCTTGCCACGGTGATCGGCGAAGGCGGATCTGGTGGCGCCCTAGGCATTGGCGTAGCCGACAGGCTGCTGATGTTCGAGCACAGCGTTTACACAGTGGCCAGCCCAGAAGCCTGCGCCTCGATCCTGTGGCGGGACGCAGGCAAGGCCTCCACTGCAGCTGAGGCTCTCAAGATCACAGGCCCCGATCTGCTGAAGCTCGGCATTGTTGACCTGGTGTTGCCCGAGCCTTCCGGCGGCAACCACTCGGCTCCTCTGCAGGCAGCTGAAACCCTGAAATCTGCCCTACTCGAGCAACTCAGCGAACTGCAGGGCCTAAGTGAATCCCAATTGATCGAGCAGCGCTACGCCAAATTCCGCCGCATGGGAAGGGTGCTCGACAGCGAGTCCCCAGTTACCTCCCCCAGCTCTTAAGATTTACTTTATGTCCCATTGCCTCCCTGAAACTGCCTTTGCCTGATTCAGCACCTGTTGCTCTGATCACCGGCGCCTCCCGAGGCATAGGTGCCGCAGCAGCCCACAAGTTTGCCGCTGCCGGCTACGACTTACTCCTGCTGGCCAGGAGCACTGCCGACCTCGCGTCGCTCACAACGGCCCTAAAGCCCACTGGCAGGAGAGTCGAGTCCATCGGCCTCGATCTGGCCGAGCCAGCCTCTATCGCTCCCGGATTGGCAGACCTCTGCAACCGAGGCCTCACCCCTACGGTTGTGATTAACAATGCAGGCGTTGCTTATACGGGCTCCCTGGCAGAGATGCCCCTAGAGCAATGGCAACGGTTGATGCAGCTGAATCTCAGTGCTGTATTTCAGGTGTGCCAGTCGCTGCTACCACGACTCAGGCAGGCTGGCGGCGGACAGATCATCAATGTCAACAGCCATGCAGCCCACCAAGCCTTCCCCGACTGGGGCGCTTACTGCGTCAGCAAGGCCGCTCTCCTCGCCCTCAGCCGATGCCTGGCAGTCGAAGAACGCCCCTTTGGCATACGGGTGAGCACTCTCACACTAGGTGCGGTGAATACGCCTCTCTGGGAGAGCGAAAACGTCCACAGCACGTTCGATCGCCGTGCCATGCTTGACGTCGAAAGGGCATCTGAAGCCCTGCTGTACTTGGCCCAACAGCCAGCCACCTCAGTGGTGGAAGATCTCACCCTCATGCCGGCCACCGGCGCGCTTTGAGCCCTCCTATGACTTCCACCCTGCCCTCCAGCATTCCTTCGCGCACCATTACGCCCGATTCAGCTCCCCTGCCCATAAGTTTGCGCATCCGTGAGCGTCTTGACGCGGCAGGAGTTGCCTACCTCGCAAACGACAACATCGCTGACCACCTGCGCGATGGTGAGCTTGAGCAATTGGAGATTGAGGTAGCGGGCAAGGTTCGCGAATTGCTGCGTAGTCTCGTCATTGATATAGATAAAGATCACAACACCGAGGAGACAGCGGAGCGCGTCGCCCGGATGTACCTCCACGAAGTTTTTAAGGGGCGCTATTACGAGCAGCCCAAGATCGCCAGCTTTCCAAATGTCAAAAAGCTGGATGAAATTTATACGGTTGGTCCCATTACCGTTCGTTCAGCCTGTTCACACCACTTGGTGCCCATTCTGGGGAATTGCTGGATTGGCATCAAGCCTGGCGATCGGGTAATTGGTCTATCCAAGTTTTCTAGGGTTGCTGATTGGGTATTCTCAAGGCCCCACATTCAGGAAGAAGCTGTAATGATCTTGGCCGATGAGATCGAGCGTCTCTGCGAGCCCCAGGGTCTAGCGATTTTGGTTAAAGCCCAGCACTACTGCATGAAGTGGCGTGGTGTGAAAGAGCCCCAAACCAGCATGGTCAATTCTGTGGTGCGGGGCGATTTCCGCCTAGATCCCAGCCTCAAGGCTGAATTCTTCGAGCTGGTTAAGCAGCAGGAGTGCATGCTTTCCACCTAAGGCGAAAGCCCTAGAGGAAAGCCACCATCCCCCGCAAACCAACCTCAGGGTTTGCTGCCAACTGGTCCAATGGCCGGGGAAGCCTGCCGGCTAGAGCCCCCACCTTGGGCTGGCACTGCTACCACCACCATTACTTGGGCTGATACGTCTTGAAGTTGCAAGACGTAGCTTGGCCCCGCTGCGCCTTCAATCAGCAGCCACTGGTTGGCACCCGGGCTACGCCGGTACCAGTGAAACGCCGAGGCTGGTAATGCGGCCAGTACGTCGGCGACGGCCGTGGCCTGCAGTACTGCCCCCTGAACGGCTTCACCCTGCAGCACCAGCTGCTGCAAACCATCGATCTGCTGCTGAACAGCACTCTCCTGTTGCAGATCCGTATTGATCTGCTGGCGCAGGGCACGGATCTGAGACTGGGGGTCGGCACTCACCCCTGGTACGCAGGAAAGCTGGCCATCCACCAGCTGGCAGCCCACTAGGTCCTGGGCCTGGACCGGTGCCAGCAGGGCTAGTCCTAAACCCGAGCCCATGGTCAACGCCAGGGCCCAGTGGGACGGACGAAGAAGGGCAGATCTACGAAACAAACCCATTAAGAAAGGGCAAGACCTACTGATCTTGACTGGGAAGGGCCAGCGAGGCCAGCAACCCGTACCGCAGCCACTAGCGCTGCAACCTGATCGAGATCCTTATCACCTGGGCTTCGCTCCACGCCGCTGGAGGCATCAAGGCCTGTAGGGCCCAGCTGGCTCAGCAGTCCCGGCACCCGCTCGGCCCGAATGCCCCCGGCCAGCCACCAGGGAAGAACTGGCGTAAAACCCTGCAGCCACTCAATCGGGATGGGGTGGCCCGTGCCACCCAACTGGTCGGGCACCCAGGCATCGAGCAGCAGGGCATCCACCACCGGGGCGTAGTCAACGGCCCGCTGCAGATCTTCCGGCCTCCGAATCCTCAGGGCTTTCCAAATCTCACAGCCCAGGCGGGAGCGCACCTGGCCGCAGAGCTGGGGTGTTTCGGAGCCGTGCAATTGCACCACAGCATGGCCCTGTCCCAGCTCTAGTTGGGGCCACTGCTGCTCGAGCGGATCGGCCACCACCAGCACCCCGCGGCAGCCAGGCGCCGCGGCCCGCATCGCCGCAAAAAGCGCTGGCCGCTGTTCAGCTTCAAGGAAGCGAGGCGAGCCCGGCACCCCGATCACACCGATCGCATCAACCCCCAGTTGAGCAACCGCTGCGGCCTGGGCCGGATCCCGCAAGCCACAGATCTTCAGCAGGGGGGGCGCCATGGCGAGGGCAAAGGCTGTCACCCCTTTCTAGGATCAGATACCAAGACAGAGGGCAGTGGGAGAAGGCTGGCAAATTTTCAAAATCCGGGGAATCCCCCTACGGATCCACCCGAGTTGGTTTGTGATCTTGGTGCTTGCCACCGCGGCCTTTCAACAGCACTACAGCCTCACCCTCAAGGATCCGATGAGCAGCGCGGTGCTCTGGAGCCTGGGCTTGGTTACGGCAATGTTGCTGTTCGTTTCGGTGCTCCTGCACGAATTGGGCCACTCCCTGGTGGCCCTGGCCCAGGGGGTGGAGGTGCGCAGCATCACCTTGTTCCTGCTAGGCGGAGTGGCCAGCGTGGAGCGCGAGTGCAGCACCGCCCGCGGCGCCCTGCTGGTGGCAGCTGCTGGGCCGGCCGTAAGCCTGGTGCTGGGCGCGGGCCTGCTGGCAGCGACCCATCCAGCCGCCCATCTCTCGCCCCTGCTGGGCGCCATGGTTTCAGAACTGGGCACCCTCAACATGGTGCTGGCCCTATTCAACCTGCTGCCCGGCCTACCGCTGGATGGGGGCCTGATTGTGAAGGCCCTGGTGTGGCAGGCCAGCGGTAGCCAGCGGCGCGGCGTGGAAGTGGCCAACAGCTGCGGGCGCTTCCTTTCCCTGCTGGCCATTGGCATGGGCACCGTGCTGCTGCTGCGCGGAGGGGGGCTCAGCGGCGCCTGGTTGATGCTGCTGGGCTGGTTTGGACTTGGGGCCTCGCGCAACCAGCGCCAAATGCTTGCCCTACAGCAAACCCTCAACGAACTAAAAGTAAGGGATGCGGCTGGGCGGCGATTTCGGGTGCTGGAGGCGGCAGGTCGGTTGCGGGAACTAAGCCAGATGCGTGTCTCCCAAGCCAGCGAGGTCGACCAGGGCGACTGGCTGCTGGTGTGCGATCGCGGCCGCTGGCAGGGCTTTATCGACGACAAGCCGCTGCAACAACTGCCAGTGCAGCGTTGGGATACGGACAGCATCGGCGACCACATCCAGCCCCTCTCGAGCCTGCCCTCCATCCGGGAGTCGGCACCGCTGTGGCAAGCGGTGCAGCAACTTGAGGCCAGCGGCCGCAACCGGTTGCTGGTGCTAAGCCCCGCCGGACTCCCCTGCGGCACCATCGAACGCCCCGAGCTCGGCGAGGCGGTGCTTGCCAAGTTGGGCCTGCGTCTGCCCGCTCCCATGCTTGAGGCAGCCCGTCGCCAAGGCACCTATCCACTTGGCCTGGCCCTAGCTCAGGTGGTGCGCTCCATGGTGGCTTCTGGTGAAGCAAGCGAGGAGGGGCCAGCCAACGCCAGCCAGTAATTGGCCTCGGTCGCTGCAATCCGTTCCCATTCCTCGCTGCTGAGGGGGATGGTCCTGTTACCTGCAGCCGCCGCAGGCAGCTCAGCTTGGGCCGCTTGAATCAAACGCAGCTCTAGCTCAGCGCGGTCTACGGGCAGAGCTGGCAATTGGGGTGGCGGCCCGCCAAACACAAGCTTCCATAAATCGGCGGGGGGCTCCAAAAGAATCGAGCCGTGCTGCAGCAGGCAGCCGCGGCGCCAGAGTTGGGCGCTGCCTACCCGCTTGACGCCGCTGGCGTGCCCTAGATCGGCAGCCGTACTGGTGGCAAAGCAGCTGCTGGGTTGTGGGCTGGCGGCCTGGCGGCCTGGCTGTAATGGCAGGCCCAACGAGGAAAAGCAATTGACAAGCCAGGCGCATGCGCGGCCGTAGGTCTGCAGACGCGACAGGGGGGGATCAGGCCACACCAGGGCGTAGGTGAGCTCTCCGGCGTGGAGCACGGCACGGCCTCCACTGGGTCGCCGCACCAAATCGATCACCCCGGCCGCTGCCAGCTCCTGCCAATGGGGTTCTATGCAGCGCTGGTGAAACCCCAGCGACAGGGTTGGGCGCTGCCAGGAGTAGAGCCGAAAGGCCGGTGCCCGTTGGTCCAGCAGCAGGCTGTCTATCGCCATCTGCCTGGCTCCCGGATGGCAGCTGCTGGGCAGCAGCCGCATGGCATGGATGGGAGATGCTGGAGAGTGGTCCATTGCGCCAGGTTGACCGGATGTTGTGGAGCCTGTTGCCCTATCTGCCCCTTGGCCTGCTGGCGGGTCTGCTGTCAGGCGTGCTGGGCATCGGCGGTGGGCTGGTGTTTTCACCCCTACTTCTGCTAGCCGGACTTGATCCGCACCAGGCCCTGGCCACCAGCACCCTGGCGATCGTGCCCACCACCCTGGGTGGCACCTGGGCCCACCTGCGCAACCGCAGCCTTCCCTGGCGAGGGGGCTTGGCGATTGTGCTAGGGGCAGGCCTTGGTGCAGGCCTGTTCAGCCGGGTTGGGCTGGTGCTGAATGGCTGGATGTTGCTCGCATTGCAGGCGTTGATGTACGGAGGGCTGGCCTTGAGCTTTCGCCCCCCGTCGGCGCAGGCTGCCATCGATACCCCCAGCTTAAAGCTGGTGGGTTTGGCAGCCACGGGCATGGTCGCAGGCATGGCCACCGGCTTGCTCGGACTCGGGGGTGGACTGGTGATGGTTCCCCTGATGGTGCAGCTGATGCAGGTGCCAATTCACCTGGCAATCCGCTTCAGCACCCTGGCGGTGCTCATCTCGGCCACAGTCGCCTCAACCACCTTCCTGCTAGATGGCCGCGCGCTGCTGCCGATCGGCATGCTCTTAGGGGGCACAGCAGCTGTTGCCGCCCGCTGGTCGGCCGCCCGACTGGATCGGGTCAGCGACGGTCAGCTGACGTGGCTGCTGCGGGCTTTAACCCTCCTACTTGCGCTGGACAGCGGCCGCAGGGCCCTGACACTGCTACTGAGCCGCCCCGGCTGAAAGGGGCGCCCAGAAGCCTACGTCTAGCTCATAGCCAAGCACCGAAGCCATCTGACCTAAACCCTGACGGCAACTCAAGCCGTGCAGGCGCGCCCAGGCGTCAAGGCTGAAAAGCCTATGGGTGATCCAAAGCTCCAGGGACTCGGGGGCAAAACGGATACCCTCCGTGCGGCTGAATTGGTGGGGCAGCACCATCGCCACGTGGCGGGTGAGTTGGCCGCCGCCGCGCTCCAGCAACAGCGGCAGCCAGGGAGCTTCGGCATCGGCCCGCAGGGACCAAAGCCGCAACTCGGCGATTTCCGACAGCTCCCTGGGGTCGTCGTCGGCACGGGGCCAATTGAAGTGAAGCTCCAGGGAACCAGCCTGCTGGACAAGGGCCTCAGGGCTAAGGCTGAACCAGGGCTTGAGGGCTGCAAGATCCAACTTGCGGATCTGGCTCTCGGAAATCTCCACAGGGGCCATCAAGAGCTGTGACAGCAGGGCGGGACAAGCTGGACCGTAGCCACCTAAGGGCAAAGAATGGGGCGAATCCAGTTGCTTGCTGCCCTCCCATGGTTTCCACTCTCAGCCAGGCCGAAGTGCTGATTGCCCTGGTGGTGGCCGCCCATGCGGGCGTGCTGGCCGTACGCCTCTGCTTCAGCCTTTACAAAGCCTGAGAAGCTGGCGATTACTTGCTGGCAAGTATTACCCCTTGGCAAGACGGGGCTCGCCAGCTAAAAGCGTCTAGGCCCCAGCGGGGTTTGATCACTCGTTGCCCCCATGCCGCCTCTCGCTCCAACCAGCTCTATGGCCAGGCAAAAACCGCCCTTGCGGCGAGAGAGGCAGCCGCGTTCTGGCGCCCAGTCCAAGCCTGCCTCGCTTCCCAAGCCGGCCTCTCAGCCCGATCCCCAGATAATTTCTGGCGGCGAAGCAGCCGCACTGCAGGCCCTCTCAAGTGAGCGGCAGGAATTGCTCTGCAGTGTGATCGGCCTGGCTCTCAAGATTGGCCTAGTTGTGGTCGCTGGCGTCAGCCTGGTGCGCCTTGCCTCCGCTTATCAGGAGCGGATGGAGCGCCAGGGTGAGCTCGCGGCGGTGCTGGACCTTGAACGGGCCAAACTCTCCAAAGCACGCGAACGCTTTGACCATCTCTTCATGGTGGAAGGGGAGCAGCGGCTGATCCGCGAGCAAAACCAGTGGATTGCCCCCAATCGCCTGCGGGTGGTTTGGCAGCAGGCCACCCCGTAGGTTGGGACCCCTGTCTCAACTCACTTGATGGCCGCAACAGCAGCCGCCGGAACGGTTTTGATCACCGGCACCACCTCAGGGGTGGGCCTCAATGCCGCCAGTGCCCTCGCCAAACGCGGCTGGCATGTGGTGACGGCCAACCGTGATCCCGTTAAAGCCGCTGCTGCCGCAGCCAGCCTGGGGATTCCTCCAGATCAGCTCAGTCATTTGCGTTTTGACCTCGGCGATCTCGACAGCGTTCGGGTGGGAGTTGAAACTTTGGTGGCGTCCCTGGGTCGCCCCTTAGATGCCCTAGTGATCAATGCGGCTGTCTACAAACCGCGCCTGAAGCAGCCCGAGCGCTCCCCGCAGGGCTACGAAATATCGATGGCCACCAATCACCTGGGGCACTTTTTACTGATTCAGTTACTGCTGGGCAACCTGCAGCGCTCCAGCCACCCCTCGCGGCGGGTGGTGATTCTCGGCACCGTGACGGCCAACTCCAAGGAATTGGGCGGCAAGATTCCGATCCCAGCTCCAGCGGATCTAGGCGACTGTGCCGGCTTCAAGGCCGGATTCCAGGCCCCTATCGCCATGGCCAACGGCAAGGCCTTCAAACCTGGCAAAGCCTACAAAGACAGCAAGCTCTGCAACATGATCACGACCCAGGAGCTGCATCGTCGTCTGCACGCAAGCACCGGCATCGTGTTCAGCTCGCTATACCCAGGTTGCGTTGCCGACTCGCCCCTTTTCCGCAGCACGCCGCGGGCGTTTCAGACAATTTTTCCTTGGTTCCAGAAAAATATCACCGGCGGATATGTAAGCCAGGCATTGGCAGGAGAGCGGGTGGGCCAGGTGGTGGCCGATCCAGATTTTTCCGCCTCAGGTGTGCACTGGAGCTGGGGCAACCGCCAAACCAAAGAGGGCCTGCAATTCAGCCAGGAGCTCTCCCACAAGGCCAGCAACCCCGAAACGGCGCAGACCTTGTGGGAGGAATCAATGAAGCTGGTGGGGCTGACGCCGGTCTAGAAGCGGCGGCGGAAGGCATCGTCGCTGCGACTGGATGCATCCTCAGCGAGGCTCAATTTCCAGACGTTGCGGCTGAGGCGGCGGGCCTTGAGGCCACCTCGCTCGACCGTTTCACTGGTGGGGCGGGCCCCAAGCAGCTGACTCACCTCGGAAGTGCTTAGCGGTGCCCCGGTCTGGACGGCCAGCTGGGTGAGCTCGAGCCGTTGGCGCAAAGCAGCCAGATCGGCCTGGCCACCGTCTTCTGCCTCAGACCAAAGCCAGGGCAGGTCGTGGGCCGAACCGGCCATCTTCTGCATCAAGCCCATACCGATAAAAGCCAGTGCTTGCTCCGGCTTAACTCCCTGGGCCGCGGCCTGGGCCATCCATTCAGGCATCGGAGCACTGTTGACGGTGTCTCCAGCGGGCATGGGTTCGGCCTGGGCAGCCTGGCTGCGAGTGGAGCTGGAAGCGGTGCGGCGGGTGGCCATGGACGTCCCCTGAACGTTGCGCGGACGGTACCGGCTCAGCCGAAATGGGCAAGGGGCAGGGGGCTTCAGGGTTAAGATCCAGCCGCAGCAAAGCCGATGTGAGGGCTAGCTGTTCGAAGGATTTTCCCTTGCCATCCCGCCTTCCCTCCCGAGACGAACTGGCGCTGCGCCGGCGTCGGGAGATGGCGCTTGGCTCGAGCTCCAGTAGCGGCACCCAGATCACTGGCACCCAGGTGGGTAGAGACAGCTCGGGCGCCAGTTGTGTGATTACCACCGACAGCGAGGGCTCCCGGCTGGCACGCCAATCCAGCCATGTGCAATCGATTGAGCTGCGCACATACGTATTTCTTGATTCGCTGCAGCCCCAGCTAGCTGCCTATATGGGCACTGTTAGCCAGGGCTTCCTGCCCATTCCTGGTGACGCCTGCTTGTGGCTGGAGGTATCGCCTGGCATGGCTGTGCACCGGGTGACCGACATAGCCCTCAAGGCCAGCACGGTGCGGCTTGGCCAGATGATCGTGGAGCGAGCCTTTGGCTCCTTGGCGCTCTACCACCGCGACCAGAGCAACGTGCTCCACTCCGGCGACGTGGTGCTCGAGGCCATCGGCAGCCGGGTGGAGCTCCGCAGCCGTTGCGAGGTCAGCTGGACCGAGATCATCCGGGCGATCACCCCTGACCACGCCGTGTTGATCAACCGGCAGAACAGGCGCGGATCGATGATTCAAGCTGGCATGAGCATGTTCATCCTGGAAACCGAGCCCGCCGGTTACGTGCTGATCGCAGCCAATGAGGCAGAAAAGGCTTCCAACATCACTGTTGTGGACGTAAAAGCTGTGGGCGCCTTTGGCCGTTTAACCCTGGCGGGGCGGGAGGGTGATGTGGAGGAGGCCGCCGCTGCTGCGATGCGGGCGATCAGTCACATCAACAACAAGGCCAGCTGAGCCAGGGACTTGATCTGGCAGTTGAGCATTAGTTGCTCAACTCCAGCAGGCGGAGCAATTCTGGGGCGAGCGCCCGAGCTGCCTTGCCGCGGCTGCCGAGCTTGGCCTTGAGGTAGGGGCCCATCTGGGCGTAGGAGCAGCCTGCCTCGCGCACATAAAAAAGGCTGTCGTAACCAGGGCCATGACCCTGGGGAGCGCGCAATATCTGGCCGCGGCAGATCCCCTCAGCCTCCGCCCTGGTAGTGCCGGATGGATCGGCCAGGGCCATGGCGCTGCGGAAGCTGGCTCCCCGATAAAGGCTGTCGCCCAGTTCGTTCAACAGACGGTGAATCCGCTCGTGGTCGCTGGGGGCGTAGCGGGCCGAAAAAATACCCGGAGCTCCATCCAGTGCATCCACCTCAATGCCTGAGTCGTCGGCGAGGGCCCAGTGGCCGGTGAGGCGGGCAACAGCCTCGGCTTTAAGACGGGCGTTAGCGAGGTAGGTCGCTCCGGTTTCCTCAATCTCGAGACCGGGCGGCTGGGGAAGCAAATCCAGCTCAACCAGCTCAAGCATCGCGCCGATTTCGGCCACCTTGTGGGGGTTGCCACTGGCGACGACCAGGATCGGCATTCAGCAGGAATCGGGGCAAGTCATTGTCCCCCAATGAGGTGTCGATTTCAGCTCCAGCTTGCCAAGACCGAATCCCTGGCTGTCATTTCCTGCAGCAGACCTACGGTTGGTAGACGCCTTGGCCCCCGCCTGATTGGGTTCCAGGGGTAACCGATGGACCCAAGCCTGATTCTGCAGAACCTGGTCAGCCCGCCGGTGCTGTTTTTTTTCCTTGGCGTGACCGCCGTACTGGTGGGATCGGATTTGGAAATCCCAGCCCCAATCCCAAAGCTGTTCTCCCTCTATTTGTTGCTCGCCATCGGTTTCAAAGGTGGCTTGGAGCTGCAGCACAGCGGCCTCGGTGGCCAGGTGCTGCCCACAATCGCCGCCGCCATGGCGATGTCGCTACTGGTGCCGCTCTACAGCTATCTGGTGCTGAAAACCAGGCTGGATGGCTTTAACGCCGCCGCCATCGCCGCCACCTACGGATCGATCAGTGCGGTGACCTTCATCACGGCCGAGAGCTTTCTGGAAACCCAGAACCTGCCCTTCGATGGCTTCATGGTGGCTGCCCTGGCCCTGATGGAATCGCCGGCCATCATTGTGGGACTGCTGCTGGTCAAATTGGCAGCCCCTAGCCAGCAAACAGCTGGACCGAAGATGGGCTGGAGCTCGGTGCTGCGGGAGTCATTTTTAAATAGCTCGGTATTTCTGCTGGTAGGGAGTCTGGCGATTGGCTTATTGGTCGCAGCATTCAGCCCAGCCAGCATCGACAAAATGCTGCCATTCACCGACAAACTTTTCTATGGAGCCCTCAGCTTCTTTCTGTTGGATATGGGGATCGTGGCGGCCCAACGGATCCGAGATTTACGACAAGCAGGAGCCTTTCTGATCGGCTTTTCGGTGCTGATGCCACTTTTCAATGCCCTAGTGGGAACCCTGCTCGCCCGAGGCTTGGGCCTCGGACCTGGTAATGCCCTGCTGTTTGTGGTGCTGTGCGCTAGCGCCTCCTACATCGCGGTACCAGCAGCGATGCGGATGACAGTGCCGCAGGCCAATCCCAGTTTGTATATATCGACAGCTCTGGGAGTCACCTTTCCCTTCAACATCATTGTTGGCATTCCCCTCTACATGGCCATGATTAACGCTCTGCTTCCCGCCGCCGGATAAATCAATGAAACGCCTCGAACTGATACTCAGCGAGCGGGAGTTGGATGCGGTGATCCAGGCAATGGAAACAGCGGGTGTGCCCGGTTATTCCGTCGTTAGGCACGTCACCGGCAAGGGTCCGCATGGCTCCGTGTCCGAGGGCATGGAATTCAGCGGTCTAGGCGCCAATGCCCATGTGATCGTGTTCTGCGAAGCGGATTTGCTGAATGGATTGCGCGCAGCCCTGCACCCCCTTTTGACCTATTACGGCGGAGTGGCGTACGTCACAGACGCCGAGGCCCTCTAGGTGCTGGGCAAGCAAAATTTGATCAAAGCGACAGTAGCGAGGCCAAAACCCCTTGCCAGCACTACAACGGCAAGTATTCCCTAACGTTTTGTGATGCACTGATCAGCCTGCCTTATCTAAAGGGGACGCAACAGTGATGGTCGGTTCCGGCCAAATGGCTTGACGGGGGGTTTGGCTGCCGACCATGGTTGCGAACGAACATTCAACCCCACCTCCACCAGGAGCAGGTAATGGCAACTGAATCCATGGGCATCGCCCTAGGCATGATCGAAACTCGGGGGCTGGTGCCCGCGATCGAGGCGGCTGACGCCATGACCAAGGCCGCCGAAGTGCGCCTTATCGGTCGTGAATTCGTCGGTGGCGGCTACGTCACCGTGATGGTGCGCGGAGAAACCGGCGCCGTTAACGCAGCTGTGCGCGCCGGGGCTGATGCCTGCGAGCGCGTGGGCGACGGTCTTGTGGCTGCACACATCATTGCGCGCCCCCACCGCGAAGTGGAGCCAGCCTTGGGCAACGGCAACTACGCCGGTCAGAAGGACTGAGTTGACCAACGTCTGAGGCGTTAACCAACCCATTTCCCTTACCGACCCAACCGGAGAATCATTCATGGCTAAGAAGTACGAATCCGGGGTCAAGGAGTACCGCGACACGTATTGGACTCCTGATTACATCCCCCTCGACACCGATCTGCTGGCGTGCTTCAAATGCACCGGCCAGGAAGGCGTCCCCCGCGAAGAAGTTGCCGCTGCTGTGGCCGCTGAATCTTCAACCGGCACCTGGTCCGCCGTGTGGTCCGAGCTCCTCACCGACCTCGACTTCTACAAAGGCCGCTGCTACCGCATCGAAGACGTTCCTGGCGACAAGGAAGCCTTCTATGCCTTCATTGCCTATCCCCTCGACCTGTTCGAAGAAGGCTCCATCACCAACGTGCTGACCTCCTTGGTCGGCAACGTGTTCGGCTTCAAGGCCCTGCGCCACCTGCGTCTGGAAGACATCCGCTTCCCGATGGCGTTCATCAAAACCTGCATGGGTCCCCCGAACGGCATCGTGGTTGAGCGCGACCGTATGAACAAGTACGGCCGTCCTCTCCTGGGCTGCACCATCAAGCCGAAGCTCGGCCTGAGCGGTAAGAACTACGGCCGGGTTGTCTATGAGTGCCTACGCGGCGGTCTGGACTTCACCAAGGACGACGAAAACATCAACTCCCAACCTTTCCAGCGTTGGCAGAACCGTTTCGAGTTCGTTGCTGAAGCAACCAACTTGGCGCAACAGGAAACAGGCGAGAAGAAGGGGCACTACCTCAACTGCACCGCTGCAACTCCTGAAGAGATGTATGAGCGCGCCGAGTTCGCTAAAGAACTGGGCCAGCCCATCATCATGCACGACTACATCACTGGTGGCTTCACCGCTAACACCGGTCTTGCCAAGTGGTGCCGTAAGAACGGCATGCTGCTGCACATTCACCGTGCAATGCACGCTGTGATTGACCGCCATCCCAAGCACGGTATCCACTTCCGAGTGCTGGCCAAGTGCCTGCGTCTCTCCGGTGGTGACCAGCTGCACACCGGCACGGTGGTCGGCAAGCTGGAGGGCGACCGCCAGTCGACCCTCGGCTACATCGACCAACTGCGCGAATCCTTCGTCCCCGAAGACCGCAGCCGCGGCAACTTCTTCGACCAAGACTGGGGCTCCATGGGCGGCGTGTTCGCCGTGGCCTCCGGCGGTATCCACTGCTGGCACATGCCCGCACTGGTTGCCATTTTTGGCGATGACTCCGTGCTGCAGTTCGGTGGTGGTACCCACGGTCACCCCTGGGGTTCGGCTGCTGGTGCTGCTGCTAACCGCGTGGCTCTCGAAGCCTGCGTCAAAGCCCGTAACGCCGGTCGTGAAATCGAGCGCGAAGGCCGCGACATCCTTCTGGAAGCAGCGAAGCACAGCCCTGAGCTAGCTATCGCCCTGGAGACCTGGAAGGAAATCAAGTTCGAGTTCGACACCGTCGACAAGCTCGACACCTGAAATCGCCAGTCTGAGTTGGTGAGTGGGGTAAGCAATTTGCCTCCTCACCTCCCAGAACGGAATATTCAGAACTTGAGATTAAATTAATCTCTGCGAACGAGATTAAGAGCCTTTTGTACAAGGTTCAAACATTCCATCCACATAAGGATCCCCATGCCTTTCAAGAGCACCGTGGGTGACTACCAAACAGTCGCCACCCTGGAGACATTCGGCTTCCTGCCGCCGATGACCCAGGACGAGATTTACGATCAAATCGCTTACATCATTGCCCAGGGTTGGAGCCCGCTCGTTGAGCATGTCCATCCCAGCAACTCCATGGCGACCTACTGGTCCTATTGGAAGCTGCCCTTCTTTGGCGAGAAGGATCTGGGTGTGATCGTGAACGAGCTTGAGTCTTGTCACCGCGCCTACCCCGACCACCACGTTCGCTTGGTGGGCTACGACGCTTATACCCAAAGCCAGGGTTCCTGCTTCGTGGTATTCGAAGGACGCTGATCCCAGCCCTTCCGGGGCTCGCGCCATTGGCCTGGGCCCCAACCCCTTTCCTCTGCTGGCTAGTTCGCGCTGCGGACTGGTCGGCACCTTTTCAGATATTCCATTCGACGGGCGGACATGGCCAGCACATCCAGCCGGGAAGCAGCTCTGGAGCGCCGCAGGGCTCTCACCAACGGCGGCAAAAAAGCCGCCAGCCGGTTCACCTCCGGTGCGAGCCGTGTGCGCTCGGTTGAAGACGCTCGCCCCACCCGCACAGCAGCGGCGCAAGAGTCCCCAGGATCTGTGGCCAAGGCCGCTCCAGTTGCTGCCCCGGCTGTGAACCCCCGGACGGGTGCATCCCACCGCAGCCTTGCTGCACCAACCGGCTCCAGCCGGACCACCCAGGCTCGTCCAATCGCAAATCCCAGTAGAGATTTGGTGCTTGCCCGAAGGGAAGCCCTTTCCAAACGCGGCAAACGTGCCGACACCTCCAGCGACCGCACGCGCACGGACCTGGCAAAAATTGCACAAGAAGTCCAAGCGCCTGTAGCGGAAGTAAAGTCCAAGGGCCAAGGCGAGATCGCTCCTGCACCGGCCCAATTGAGCCTCAGTAATCGTTCTAGCAATACAAGTGGAAGTGGTGTCGATCGCCGTGCCACAGCCAAGCGCCTCTCCCAACTAGATCCCAGCCGGGCCCTTGTGCTCGCCCGGAGAGAAGCTCTCTCTAAGCGTGGCAAATCAGCTAATGCGCCTAAGAGCACTACAGCTGCATCGGTATCCCGCCAAGGCAATCCTGATATGAGCGCCCGCGAACTTTCCCAGAAGGTGCGTGAACTGCGGGCCAAGCTTGGCAGCGCTGGTTCCAGCAGAGTGGCCGGCACCCGCCCCTCCGGCCCAAACCGCCACGGCGCCAAACAGGCAGCCGCCGCAGAAGCCCACTGGAAGGTGGGAGTTAGTGAAACCAGCTCTGGTCAGGTGGTTACCGGAACCCAGGCCAATCGCTCAGAAAAAACCACTGGTAACGAAGCCGCTACCTGCCGCGCCATTACGGGCACCGAATATCTCGGCGCCGAGGTGTTCCAGGCCTTCTGCCAGAGCGGCCCAGTGGCAAGTCAACCTGCCAAGGTGCGCGTGAGCGCCACTACCCATGGCAACCGGGTCACAGGTAATGAGGTTGGTCGCTCTGAAAAGGTGACCGGAGATGAGCCCGGTACCTGCAAAAACGTCACCGGCACCGAATACGTTTCCGCCAATCAGTCAGCAGCCTTCTGCGGCACCTCCAGCCCTAGCCTTAGCCCACGCAAGGTTGGACGGAGCCAGACCGAGGGAGGTCAGGCAGTTTCAGGTGTGATGGTTGGTCGCTCAAGCCTTGTCACGGGTAACGAACCCGGCTCGGGCAAGCAGCTCACCGGCTCCCAGTACATATCCGATCAAGGCCAGGTGACTGGACGGGCCCCTACCAAGGTTGCAAGCTTGCATACCCTTCGTGGCACGGGCATCACTGGCACCCATGTGGGCCGCAGCGAGCACGTCACCGGTGATGAGCCCGGCAGCTGCCGCATGGTTACTGGTGATGAATACGTCGGCAGCCAGCAATACGCGGATTTCTGCGGCAGCAAGCCCGAGCCAGAGTCTGCCAAGGTGGGCTTCAGCGTAACCAATCGGGCCCAGGTAATCAGCGGTACCCACACTGGCCGCTCCTCCAATGTCACCGGTGATGAGCCCGGCACCTGCAAGGTCGTAACGGGCACGCCCTATGCCGGCCTTGAGCAGGCAGGGGACTTCTGCAACAGCAAGTCCGTCGCCGAAATCCGTCAGCGCACTCCGGTGCGGGGCTCTAACCGCATGAGTGGCATACAGCCAGGCATTGGCGGTGTCCTCACTGGTGCGGGCCGCGGGGCCTGTGAAGCTGTTACTGGCACTCCCTATATCGGTGGCGATCAACTCGCCAAGGTTTGCGGTGCCGCCGCAGCCCAAGACTCCGACTTCCCCCAACCCCTGGCGGGCAGCCAGCCCTGGCAGCAATTCAGCATCCAATCCCCGGCTCGCTCAGCCCAGGTAGGGCGAGAACCAGCCGGGGCGGTAACCGGCACCAGCTACGAGCAGGGCAGCAGGATTACCGGCCCTTTTGACTTGGCCGGTGACATGGTCACCGGCACCGAGCAATTCCGCTTCGACCGTCGCGGCAGCAGCCAAATCGCTCGGGGGCCCATTGAGGTGCCCGTAAGCGTTGACGCCGATGCCCGTCCAACCTCCAGGGTGACAGGCGAAGGCATCTCTGCTGGCTTGAAGATCACTGGTGATGACTGGGATCGGGGTGAAAGGGTCACCGGCACCGAGGGTGTTTCAGCCCGGCGCCGCAACCCCACCCGGCCAGGCTCGAAGACCTCGATGCCAGCCGCCCTCCAGCAGAAGCGCAACGAGGAGCGTCCCGAGCCAGTCAGCCGTGTCACCGGTTCTAGCGGCAACACCACAGCCGGCTCCCTGATCACCGTGTCTGGCGGGGCCCGCGGCTGAACCCCTGATGCCCCGACGCCCGCTCGCCACTGCCTATCGCCCGCTGGCTCCGACGGCTCCCCGCCGTCGGCCCGGCGCCGCTGCCGCGAGCGAGCTAGTGGCGACTGGCTTGCATCCGCTTAGCGATGGCCAGCTAAATGGGGTCCTGAGGGCCTACGAAGACCAGGTCAAAGGGGCATTTGATCGCATTGTGCCCTTGCTCAAGCGCCTTTCAGCCCTGCAGCACGAGGCTGATTTCATCGAGCAGGCCCAGTTGCTAGCAAAGGCCGAACTGGGCTTTGAGTTGCCGCTGCCCATTCTCGAGAAGGCCTGGGTCAGCCAGCTCGACATGCGCACCTTGTTCGCCTGGTGTGTATTTGAAACCTACGAACAAACCAGCGACTCCTTCTTTCAGCACGACCCCCTGGGAGGCAAGCCTGGCAGTCCCGCTGCCGAAGCCTTCAATGAGTTTCTACTGGCCTGTGGATTTCACCTACTCGACGCAACCCCTTGCGCTGACGGGCGCCTGGCCCATGCCATGGCCTATGCCCTGAGAATCCCATTCAGTTCGGTGCGGCGGCGTTCCCATGCCGGTGCCCTGTTTGACGTCGAAAACACGGTCAACCGCTGGGTCAAAACTGAGCATCGTCGCTACCGGGAAGGTCAGCCCAATTCGGCGCACGATGACACCCGTTACCTCAAGGTGGTGCTTTATCACTTCAGCTCAAAAGATCCACTGCACGAGGGCTGTGCTGCCCATGGCAGTGATGACGCCTTGGCGGCCTCCTGTGGCCTAGCCCGGCTCAAGGATTTCCAGCAGGCCGTCGAAAACAGCTTCTGCTGTGGTGCCTCGGTAGATCTGTTGCTACTAGGCATCGACACCGACACCGACACGATTCGGGTGCATGTGCCGGGCATTGATGGCAGCACCAATCTGGAGAGCTGGCTGGATGCCAAAGCGGCCTATGAGGCCACCCGCCATCTCAATGCGGTTGAGGGCCGGGCCCGCATTCAATCGCTGGTGGAGCAGGCAGCGGCCAGCAGTCCCGACCCGGGCATGGTGAAGCTGATAGCCCGCGTGATCGAGAACAACATCTCCCAGATCGACTATGTGCGCCAGTACCACCGAGGCAGCTACGGCGATGCGGGCCATGCCGAGCGCTTTATCGGTGTGGGCATAGGCTTCAAGGAGATCCACCTGCGCAACCTCACCTACTTCGCCTACATGGACACGGTGGAGGAGGGAGCGCCCGATCTAGATGTAGGCATAAAGATTTTCAAGGGCTTGAACGTTTCTCGGGGCCTGCCTGTTCCAGTGGTAGTGCGCTTTGACTACAACGGTCAGGTGCCCGGGGCGAGGCAGCGAGCGATCCGCAATTGCCAGCGGGTGCAAGCCGCCATGGAAAACCGCTACCCCGAGTTGTTTGAGCAGGGCCTATTGCATGCCCTGCTTACCGTGCGGGATCAAGACCGTCACACCCCAGCTGAAGCTGTAGGTTCCACCATCACATTCGCGAGCGGAGGAGGGCACTGACATGTTGATCTGCAAGGTGGTTAAACCACTGGTGTCTACCAATCGCATTCCAGGTTTTGAGTACAAGCACCTGCAAGTGGTGCTCGATGGCAGCACTCAGAAAGTGGCAGTTGATGCCGTGGGTTGCGTACCAGGCGACTGGGTGATCTGCGTCGGCAGCTCGGCTGCGCGCGAGGCCGCTGGAAGCAAGTCGTACCCGAGCGATCTAACGATCGTGGGAATCATTGACCACTGGGATCCTGATGCTGGTAAGGCTCAAGTTCCGCCAGGAGGGGCCAGCTAATGGAAATCATGCAGGTCACCGGCTCTCTGGTTTGCAGCCAGCGGGTTGCCGGATTAGATCACTCCAATCTGCGCATCTTGCGCACCGCCAAGGGCAAGCTGAGCGTTGCTGTCGACCCAGTCGGTGCATCACCAGGCAACTGGGTATTCACCGCCAGTGGCTCTGCGGCCCGATTCGCCTGCGGTGATCCCGAGGTGCAGACCGATCTGACGATCGGTGGAATCATCGATTTCTGGGAGCCCGACGGCTAGGTGGCCCGGGTAGCTCGCTGCCCGATCGACCTGTCATCACTCCAGCCCCCATACTCCTGAGCCATGGCCACCCCCACCCCTAAATCCACCACCAGCGCAGCTGCTGCTGCCAAATCCGCCCCCGCGGCTGCGGCAGCCAGCTCCACACCGGTGGCTGCAGCGGCGGCGGCCAGCTCGACCCCGCCTGCAGCGGCCCCCAAGGCCCTGCCGGCGGCGGCTGCCCAGCCCCCTGCGGCAAAAGCCGTAGCCAAGCCAGCTGCCTCGACAGCGCGCCGTGCTTCCAGCACGACACGCCGCTCTAGCGCCAGCTCAACCGGCGCCCGTACCGGTGCCGGCAAGGGCGCCGGCACCACCCCCCCCACCACACCTTTCCGCAGCAACGCCATGGCTCCTTCCATTCAGGGCATCGCCCTCGGCATGATCGAAACCCGTGGCCTGGTGCCGGCGATTGAAGCCGCAGACGCCATGACCAAGGCCGCTGAAGTGACCCTTATCGCCCGTGAGTTCGTTGGCGGTGGCTACGTCACCGTGATGGTTCGCGGCGAAACAGGTGCGGTCAATGCAGCAGTGCGTGCCGGCGCTGATGCCTGTGAGCGCGTCGGTGACGGTCTGGTTGCAGCCCACATCATCGCCCGTCCCCACAGCGAAGTGGAGCCTGCCCTGATCGCAACTGCTACCACCCGTCGCCTCTGATGGCCATGGGCGCCGTTCATCCGCGCGTCCTGGGTTACCTCGGCCGCGCCCTGAGCTTGGAATTTTCCGCAGTTCAGCAGTACATGACCCAGGCCTCCCTAGTGGAGCTCTGGGGAGATGGTGATTCGGCTGCCCGGTTTCGACGCGAAACCGTGGAAGAAATGCAGCATGCAGAACGCCTCGTACAGCGCATGCTTGCTCTCGGGGTAGCTCCTGCAGCATCCCAGTTGAGGCCCGTTGCCCATGCCGCCGACCTGGTCGGACTGCTCCGGCTTAATCTCGCCCTAGAAAACGACCTGATCCATCACTACGCCGAGGCGGTTCGCTTTTGCGTTTTGGTGGGTGATGGCGCTAATGAAGCCCTGTTCAGGAGTCTTTGGAACGACGAACAGCAGCACGGCGAAGATCTGGGGGCCTGGCTGCGCAGCCTTGGCTTCAGCCCCAATCCTTCGATGGAACGGGCCACCTTCTGAGCCGACCGACGCCCATTCCCCCTTGTTAGCCCCACCCCTGCCACTTTCGATCCAGCTGGCCTGGTTGATACCCCTATACGGGTTCAGCGGCATGGTTCTGTCCCTGCCCTGGGCTGCTGGCTGGATCAAGCGTCACGGTCCTCGCCCTGCGGCCTATCTCAACCTGATCGTCACGCTGCTGGCGGTGGTGCATGGCACCTTGATCCTGCAGCAGGTATGGCTACTGGGTCCCCAGCACATCGAGCTTCCCTGGTTTCAGGCTGCCGATCTCGACCTGCGCATTGGCTTAGACCTATCCCTGACCAATCTGGCCGCCCTTGAGCTGGTAACCGGACTGAGCTTGGTGGGTCAGGTATTTGCCCTGGGTTACCTGGATAAGGAGTGGGCCCTGGCCAGGTTTTATGCCCTAGTGGGCTTCTTTGAAGGCGCCCTTGCTGGAGTTGTACTGAGCAGCAATCTGTTCATGAGCTATTTCCTGCTGGAAATGCTCACTCTCTCCACCTATCTGCTGGTGGGGTTCTGGTACGCCCAACCACTGGTCGTTACGGCAGCTAGAGACGCTTTTTTGACCAAGCGGGTTGGCGATGTATTGCTGCTGATGGGCGTAGTCGCTCTCTCAGCCTGGGCTGGTTCGATGGAATTCGACGACCTTTACGTGTGGGCAGCTGAAGCCCATGCCAATGGTTCCCTAACCCCGCTTGCTGGCACCCTGCTCGGGCTGGGCCTGATCGCCGGCCCCATGGGTAAGTGCGCCCAGTTCCCGATGCACCTCTGGCTTGACGAGGCCATGGAGGGTCCAAACCCAGCCTCGATTTTGCGCAACTCCGTAGTTGTGACCGCTGGAGCCCTTGTGCTGCTCAAAGTAATGCCGCTGCTGCGGTTTTCAACGCTGGCGGTTGATGTGTTGCTGGTGGTGGGCACAATCAGCGCCCTGGCTGGTGCCCTGGTGGCGATCGCCCAGGTGGATATCAAGCGGGCCTTCTCCTACTCCACAACCTCCTATCTGGGCCTGGTTTTCATTGCAATCGCCCTGCAACAGCCGGCTGTTGCCCTGTTGCTGTTGTTTGCCCATGGCCTCGCCAAGGCCCTGCTGTTCATGAGTGTGGGCAGCGTTATTGCCACCACCAACTGCCAGGACCTCACCGAGCTGGGTGGCCTTGGCTCCCGCATGCCTGCCACCACCACCGCCTACCTGGTGGGGGGAGCGGGCCTGGTGGGCTTGCTGCCCCTTGGGTGTTTCTGGTGCTTCGGCCTGCTGGTGGATGCGCTGGGCCGCACTGCACCATTTTTTGCCGCAGTTGTGCTGATCACCAATGCCCTGACAGCCTTTAACCTCACTCGGGTCTTCCGGCAGGTGTTTATGGGAGCGCCTCTGCCAAAAACCAAGCGGGCCCCTGAGGTCAACTGGCTGATGGCCCTACCGATGGTGAGCCTGACCGTGCTGGTAGCTCTCCTGCCAGCCTTGATGGCCCGAATAGATTCGGTGCCGGGCTTGGCCTCCTTCCCCCTGCCCCTCGCCACTGCAGTGGTGGCAAGCGGCGTGGCTGGAGTAATCGGCGGCTGCCTGGTGCCCTTGCACAAATTCTGGTCCCGATCCATGTTCAAGCCCCTGCGGTTGCTCCAGGATCTACTTGCCTACGACTTCTACACCGAGCGCATCTACAGGGTGACGATTGTGGCGGCGGTGGCCGGTCTGGCACGATTTAGCAACTGGATCGACCAGGCCCTGGTGAGTGGCTTTGTTAATGGCATCGGCAGGCTTTCCCTGGCGAGCGCCGAAGGGCTGAAGCTCTCAGTGAGCGGCCAGCTGCAGACCTATGTCCTAACGGTCCTATTGGCGATTGTGCTGCTGCTCACCTCGCTGCAGTGGTTGCACGGATGAGGAGCGCCTGATGCTGAGCCTGCTACTACTGATCCCTCTGCTGGGTGCTCTTGTCCTGGCCCTATGGCCCGGCAACCCCTCGCCCGGACGCATGCGCACCGTGGCCCTGGTGGTGTTGGGCCTGCAATTGATCTGGAGCCTGCTGGTGCTGCTCCGCTTCGACACCGGCCTCAGTGGCATGCAGCTGCAGGAGTCATTTGTCTGGGTCGGCAGCATCGGCCTCGACTACCGGCTCGGGGTCGATGGCTTATCAATGCCGCTGGTGCTGATCAATTGTGCCCTCACCTTGGTTTCGGCGATCTGTACCCGCGATATCAACCAGCGGCCCCGCATTTACTTCGCCCTGTTGCTGGTCATCAGCGGCGCTGTTAACGGTGCTTTCTTAGCCGAAAATCTGCTCCTGTTTTTCCTGTTCTATGAGCTGGAGCTGATCCCACTCTGGTTTCTAATCAGCATCTGGGGCGGCGCCAACCGGGCTTATGCGGCCACAAAGTTCCTGATTTTTACAGCGGTGTCGGGGATGCTGATCCTCGGAGCCTTCCTGGGCCTGGCCCTACTAACCGGCAGTGTGGATTTCAGCCTCACCCCGGTCACCAGTGAAAGGCTGGCGATGGGAGGACAGCTGGTGCTGCTCGGGGCACTGCTGGTGGGATTCGGCATCAAGGTGCCCCTATTCCCTTTTCACAACTGGCTACCCGATGCCCACACCCAGGCCTCTACACCAGTGTCAGTGCTGCTGGCAGGGGTGCTGCTGAAGCTGGGCACCTACGGCTTGCTGCGCTTCTGCATGGGTCTCTTCCCAGAAGCTTGGACCCTACTGGCGCCGGGATTGGCCATCTGGGCAGCCGTATCTGTGCTGTTTGGCTCCCTGGCAGCGATAGCCCAGCAGGACATGAAGCGGATGGTGGCCTACAGCTCCGTGGGTCACATGGGCTACATCCTGTTAGCCGCTGCCGCTGCCACACCGGTCGCCCTGCTCGGGGCGGTGTTCCAGATGGTCAGCCACGGCCTGATTTCAGCCCTGCTATTTCTGCTGGTGGGCATTGTGTATCGCAAGACAGGCACCCGGGATCTCTCGGTGCTGCATGGTCTGCTCAACCCGGAACGGGGTCTGCCATTCACAGGCACGCTGATGATTTTGGGGGTGATGGCCAGTGCCGGTATGCCTGGCATGGCCGGCTTCATCTCGGAGTTCATGGTGTTCCGCGGCAGCATCACCGCCTTCCCCCTGGCGACCTTGCTTTCAATGGTTGGTTCGGGCCTTACGGCGGTTTATTTTCTACTGCTGGTTAATCGCGCCTTCTTCGGCCGCCTGGCAGTGACGCCAGCCACCGATGCGGTGGCTGATGGTCGCCTCGATGTGCGCCTGGCCGCCGTGGCGCCCCGCGAAACTATCCCGGCCATGGGCCTGGCCTTTGCCGTAGTGGCCATCGGCCTGCTGCCCTCGGGCCTCGGCAAGTTGAGTGAGGTCGCCTCCACCTCCATGGCCCAACTGCCAGCCCTAGTGGCAGCCATGCAACTAGCAGCCCTGCATCCGTGGGGAGTGGGCTGATGCCAATCATCTCTGCCGAACTGGTCCACGCTGGGGGTAGGCCTGCTGCCCTAGAACTCGAACAGCAGCTACTCAGCGGCCAGACCCTGCTTAGTGAATCCACAGACCACCTAATCGAGGTGGTGGATGTGCTCAAGAGCTATGGAGAGGTGCTGGATGCCTACAGCATCAACCTGATCTTCCAAGCCGAGCAGCAGTTCTTGCTGCCCTTTCCACTGTTCAAATACCTTGATGGTGACAAAAACCCAGCCAAGATCTGGCGCCATCTGATCCACGACCGGATCAACTTCGAATACGCCGAATACTGCATGAAGGCCATGCTCTGGCATGGCACCGGCGGACTTGATGCCTATCTGGATTCCGATGCGTTTGCGGCCAACTGCGCCGCGATCATTCGCCGTAAGACCAGAATTGATCCCCTTCTTGCCCTGCTCAACCCCCTGTTCAGGGGCTTCCTGCCCGAGCTGATTCGTACAGCTGCCACCACCCACGCTCTCGGTCAGTTTTGGCGGGTCATGAGCGATCTTTTTATCGATCTGGCCGAGGCTGAGGCAGATGGCAGGGTGGGGTCTATCGATGCTGTAGTCGAATTCATCAAGGACGGACTTGTTGCCGCCGCTGCCAACCCGATCACCTACGGAGTGGAGGTTGACGGCGAACACTTCTGGGTGCTGCCACCGGAGGCCGGTCTTACCTTCCTGGTGGATGTGGCCGTGCCCTACGTGGAGGCGGTCTTTCTGCGGGGCATGCCGTTCCTGGGCACGGTGAGCTTCAACGCCCAGGCCCAGCAGATCTCACCAGACCAAGCGCAGTTTGCCTACGGCGCCCTATTTGCCGACCCCCTCCCGAGCATGGGCGCCGGCATTCCACCCAGCCTGCTGATGCAAGACATGTTCCGGCACCTACCGGAGCGGCTGCACCATTGGTATCGCGAGCGCACTCGGGGGGAGGGGGATGTGCGGGTGAAAATCTGCATGAGCTTCCAAAAGTCGATGTTTTGTGTCACCAATGCGGCTATCCGTGGCACCTTCCCTCAGCCGCTCAACAGCAGCGAACCAGCAGCCCAGGCAGCAAACCGGGCCTATGCAGCAGCCTGGGCTTCCCGCCTGGCCACTGCCCGCACAGATTGCCTTGACTAAGACTGCCTTGACTGAGCTGCCCAAAATGACCTGTTCTAGCTTCAAGTAATGGACCAACCCTGGACCCCGCGCCCCAAACCAGAGCAGGCCGAAAGGCTGGAGCGGCGCGTTGAATTTGATGACTACGCCACCACCAGAGACTTTCTGGAGCGGCTCAATGCCCTCTGCGAGAGCGAGCAACGCTTCCCCGATATCAGCTTCGGGCGCACCTACGTGAACCTGACGCTGCGCGCTGAAACCGAAGACACCCCAATCGAACCAGCGGACTGGGCCTTCACCGCAGCAATTGATGCTCTGGTCTGTTGACACTCCCAGCCCCCGGCAACGACACGGTGATCGATCTACAGGCGGCCTATGAAGGAGCCGGTATTCAGGCAATGCTCGATCAGCTCGACCTGGAGTTGATCGGCCTAAGGCCGGTGAAGGCCCGCATCCGAGAGATTGCGGCCTTACTGGTGGTCGATAGGGCCAGGCAGCAGGTGGGGCTCGAGACCAAGCCGCCCAGCCTGCACATGTCATTTACGGGGCGACCGGGCACGGGTAAAACCACAGTTGCCGCTCGGATGAGCAAAATCCTGCACGGCCTCGACTACGTGCGCAAAGGCCATGTGGTGACCGCGACCCGCGACGATCTGGTGGGGCAATACATCGGCCATACCGCGCCAAAAACCAGGGAAATGCTCAAGAAGGCAATGGGGGGCGTGCTGTTCATCGATGAGGCCTACTACCTCTATCGACCAGAAAATGAAAGGGATTACGGCGCCGAAGCCATCGAAATCCTGCTGCAGGTGATGGAGAGCAACCGCGACGACTTAGTAGTAATTTTTGCGGGATACAAGGAACGAATGGATATTTTTTATCAATCTAATCCAGGGCTCTCATCCCGGGTGGCAAACCATATCGATTTCCCGGACTACAGCGCCGGTGAACTGCTTGCCATCGCCCAACTGGTGCTAGCAGCCGAAAACTACCGCTTCAGCGAGGAGGCCACTGCAGCCTTCGCCGACTACATCCACCGGCGCATGCAGCTGCCCTTCTTCGCCAACGCCCGCTCCATCCGTAACGCCATCGACAGAGCCCGGATGCGCCAGGCCAACCGCCTATTTAGCCGCCTAGGCAGCCCCCTAACCAAGCTCGACCTGATGACGATCGAGGCTGAAGACATCAAAGCCAGCCGCGTATTTGACGGTGAAGTAGAGGGACTAGACCCATCGCTGCCCCTCATCACCTAAAGTCTGGGCTGATTTGATCGCCCGATGTCCCTGACACGCCTTGCCGCAGCCGTATTCGCCCTAGGAGCGGCCCTTTGGGGCGGCAGCGCCGCCGCGGCCCCCACCTGCACCTTTCTGCAACCGGTTGGGGGAAATGGCAGCTCCTCGATCGTGTCCAAGTCGGTAGGACGGGGCAAATTGATCGGCAAGACCAACTGGAACACCGATTTCTTCATCACCCAGCCCTATACCAGCTTCAAGTTTTTCTTGACGGCTAACTCCTCGGATTCCCAAGCCCAGTACCCAGTGGAGGGCAATATGAAATTCAGCGATGGCTCAAGCTTGCGGATGTTTAACACCCTGATGAATCCGCCGATGGGCACAGGCAAAATGTTTGGACCCTTTGCAAGCGTGCCCGGCAAGCAGGCAACCCAGATGAATTTCAAGGTGGGGGCAAGCAATGATCCCGCTGCCCTGGGCTTCAGCTACAGGATTTCAGTGCAGGGCTGCCGCTGAATTGAATATAAGTAATTAAGGGTTTAACGACGCTTGCGGGAGTCAATCTGCAGCAGGTCTCGCACCTGCTGCACTTGGCGCGAAAGGGCAGGATCGCTATTGAGTTTGCGGTCTATTTGCTCAACGGCATACATAACCGTGGAGTGGTCCTTGCCACCAAAAGCCTCCCCGATGCGCGGCAGGCTCAAATTCGTGCTCTGGCGCATCAAATACATACCCACTTGGCGAGCCTGGCTGACGGCTCGCTTGCGGCTGGCGCTGCGCATCTCTTCGACGCCCACACCGAACACCTCGGCCACCTTCTCAATTACTTGGCCTGGCTTCACCTCCACATCCCAACCGCCGGGATCAAGCATGGGGGCCACCGATTCCACCGTCATCGGCAGGCCGGTGATCGAAGCAAAAGCCACCGCCCGGGTTAGGGCCCCTTCTAGCTCGCGGATGTTGGAGGTAAAGCGGCCAGCGATGAACTGGATCAGGTCGCGGGGCAACACCATCTGCTCCTGCTCGGCCTTCTTGTGCAGGATCGCCATGCGGGTTTCCAGGTCCGGAACCTGGATATCGGCGATCAGGCCCATCGAGAAGCGGGAGATCAGCCGCTCCTGCAGCCGGGGGATCTGGCTGGGGGGCCGATCGGAGGCAATCACGATTTGGCGGCCCGCCTCATGCAGGGCGTTGAAGGTGTGGAAAAACTCCTCCTGGGTGTATTCCTTGCCCTCAATGAATTGAATGTCGTCCACCAGGATCAGGTCGGCGGCGCGGTAGCGGTCGCGGAAGGCCTGCATGCCGTCCTTGCGGATCGCCTGAATCAGGTCGTTGGTGAAGGTTTCGGTGCTCACATAAAACACCCGCGCATCGGGGTTGATCTCCAGCCGGTAGTGGCCGATCGCCTGCATCAAGTGGGTTTTGCCCAGCCCCACGCCACCGCAGAGGAACAGGGGGTTGAACTCCCTGCCCGGTGCCTCAGCTACCGCCAGAGCGGCAGCGTGGGCCATGCGGCTGTTGGGCCCCACCACGAAGCGGTTGAACACGTAGCGGGGGTTGAGGCCTGGAGCCAACTTCCGGGGCGTTTCGCCCGTTGCCCGCGGCGCCGTATCACGACTGGCCAAGGCCACCGGAGCCATGGCCGTCTCCGCACCACTGGCGGCGGCAGCAATCACGTCATCACCGCTGGCTGCGGAGACCCGAACCTGAACCGGGCGGCCGGCGATCTCACTGGCAACCGCCTCGATCGTGCCTAGGTAGTTCTTGCGCAACCAGCCACAGGCAAAGCTGTTGGGTGCCTCCAGCTGCAGCTGGCCGGCCTCAAATCCCAGACAGCGAGCTGGTCGTATCCAGGTCTCAAAGGTGGGCTTGCTCAGGTTGGCTTGCAGGGCCTGTTGAACCTGGTGCCACAGCTCCTCTCCCTGCTGCACCGAACTCCGCCGTCTCGAAGGTACCGAATCTACGCATGGTTGCGCGGCAGGGCCGTCTTTAATGAAACGGATTCAGACCTGGCCCAGTTCCATCCCCATGTTCCGCCTCTCCCCCCGCTGTCGTGCTGCGCTGATCGCCCCTGCAGCGCTGCTGCTGGTGGGCTGCAGCCAAGGGGTACCTGGGCTACCAGGCCGCCAGAGCACCCAGACACCGATCAGTGATGCGCCCCCCACGCCGCCGCTGCAGCAGGGCAACACCTTGATCGTTGATGCGGTGGCCAAGGTGGGGCCAGCCGTAGTGCGAATCGACACCGTCAAGCGGGTTGTGAACCCCCTGGGCGGCCTGTTTGGCCGCGGGCCCACGATTCAGCAGCAGCAGGGGCAGGGCTCGGGCTTCATTACCCGTTCTGACGGGGTATTGCTCACCAATGCCCACGTGGTGGAAGGAGCCAGTGAAGTGACCGTGACCCTGCCCGATGGCCGCAGCTTCACCGGCAAGGTGCTCGGTAGCGATCCGCTCACCGATGTGGCGGTGGTGAAGGTGGTGGCCTCCAAGCTGCCGGTGGCTCCGCTGGGGGATTCCGCCAAAGTGCGACCCGGCGAATGGGCCATAGCCATTGGCAATCCGCTGGGCCTCGATAACACCGTCACAGCTGGAATCATCAGCGCGATCCAGCGCACCAATGCGGTGGGTGAGGGCCAGCGCGTGCCCTACATCCAGACCGACGCCGCCGTCAATCCCGGCAACAGTGGCGGCCCCCTAATCAATGACCGGGGTCAGGTGATCGGCATCAATACAGCTATCCGTCAGGCCCCGGGCGCCGGCCTGAGTTTTGCGATCCCAATCAACGTTGCTCGCCAGATCGCCGCCCAGATCCTCGAGAAGGGCTCCGCCAGCCATCCCTACATCGGCGTACGCCTACAGGCCCTCACGCCCCAGTTGGCTAAAGAGATCAACGCCAGCACCGATGAATGCCGGCTACCCGAGGTGAATGGGGTGGTGGTGGTTGAGGTGATGCCAGGCAGCCCAGCCGCCAAGGGTGGCCTCAAGCCCTGCGACCTGATCGACCAGGTGGGCGGCAAGGCCGTTAAGAACCCCTCCGAGGTGCAGCTGGCAGTGGACCAGGGCAGGGTCGGTCAGCCCCTGGCCGTATCCCTGCGTCGCGGCGAAGGGCGGCTGACCCTGCAGCTCAAGCCAGCAGAACTCCCCCGCCAGGGGTGAGCGCTACCTGCAGCCGCCAGCTGATCGTGATGGCTCGATGGCCGGCCCCGGGCCGTTGCAAGCGACGCTTGGCCTCCAGCCTCGGGGCGGCGGCGGCGGCACGGATCCAGGCCCGGCTCACCGACCACACCCTCGCGGTGGGCCGCCAGCTGGGCATTGAGCTGGTGCTGGCGGTCGATGGGCTCGCCCCCCGGGCCGCCCGGCGCCTGGGCGACCAGCTTGGAGTGGGCCGCATCGTGCTGCAGGGGGGAGGGGGGCTCGGGGCGCGCATGCAGCGCCAGTTTCAGCGGGCGGCCAAAGAACGGGCCCGGCGGGTGGTGTTGATCGGCAGTGACCTGCCCCAGCTGGAGCGGGCCGATCTGGTCTCTGCCTTTGCGGCGCTGGATCACCAGGAAGCGGTGCTCGGCCCCGCCTGCGACGGGGGCTACTGGCTGATCGGTTTGCGCAGGCCCGAGCCGGCCCTGATGGAGGGGATCGCCTGGGGCAGCGAGCAGGTGCTGGAGCAAACCCTGGCCGCCCTGGCGCGCCGGGGTTTGGAGCCGGCCCTGCTGCCCTGGCGCAGGGACCTGGATAGGGGGGAGGACCTGGGGGCATGGCGCTGAGCCCGGCTGGGATTTCGGTGGTGATCGCGGCCCGCAATGAGGCGGCGCGGCTGCCGCTGCTGCTGGCCGATCTGGCGACGGCGCCCCAGCTGGTGACCGAGGTGCTGGTGGTGGATGGGGCCAGTGGCGACGGCACACCTCGGCTGGCGGCCCTGGCGGGAGCACGGGTGCTGGCCTGCAGCCCGGGCCGGGGTCGGCAGCTGGCCCTAGGGATATCCCGCAGCAGTGGGGCCTGGCTGCTGCTGCTCCACGCCGATGCCCGCCTGGGGGCAGGGTGGCAGGCGGCCCTGGCCAGCGCCCTGGAGCGCCCGCCGGCGGCCTGGTATTTCAACCTGGCGATCGACGCCCCCAGCCCCGCCCTGCGGCTGGTGGAGCTGGGGGTGGCGCTACGCAGCCGCTGGCGCCAGCTTCCCTATGGCGACCAGGGGTTGTTGCTGCCCCGCAGCCTGCTGGCCCGCGCCGGGGGTGTGGCGCCCATCCCCCTGATGGAAGACCTGGAACTGGTGCAGCGCCTGCGCCAGCACACCCGTTTGCGTTCGCTGGGGGCAACGCTACGGGTGGATGGGCGCCGCTGGCGGGCCCTGGGTATTTGGCAGGCCACCTTGGCCAATGCCCGCCTGCGGCGTGCCTGGCGGCGGGGCTACAGCGCCGAGCAGCTGGCTGCGGCCTATTACGGCATCGAGCAGACTCGCCGCCATGGCTCCTGCTTCCTTACCCCCTCGCCTGGCCCGGCGTCAGATCCCTCGCGTTCTGAGCCAGCTGGTGCTGCGCATGAAGCTGGATCTGCTGCTTGTCGCCCTCATGTGCGGCATCACCCTTGCCCTTGAACCGCAGGGGTTGATCAAGCGGATCGACATCATCGATGTGGGAGGGCTGGCGATCATGGGCACAGCCGTGTCCATCCTGCTGGCCTTCCGCAGTACCCAGGCGATCAGTAGGTGGTGGGAGGCCCGCACCCTCTGGGGAGCAGTAACCAATGTGAGCCGTCACTGGCGCGATTGTCTGCACACCCTGCTCTGCAGTGACAGTGTCTGGCGGGGAGAGGAAAACCGCCTAGTAGCCCTGCAGGTGTTGCAGGTTTGGCTGCTGAATTTCGAGCTGCGTGGCTATTGGCGCCAGGATGCCCGCGAAGCGGTTAACCGCCTCTGCGCAAGCCTTGGTTTGCCAGCGGAGACCACCCTGAATCATTCCTACCGGGCTCGGGCTGCTGCCATCGGCCGCCTGCGCCAGCGCCGGGCCATCAGCCCCTGGGGCCGGGATGTGCTGCTGCGCTGCGCCGAATCCTTCACCGATGCGGTTGGGGGGTTGGAGAAGGTTCGGAATACACCACTGCCTCCGGTTTATGATGTCTTCATCAGGCTGATTAGTTGGCTCTTTGGTTATGCCATCTTCCTGGATTTCAGCTCCAACCAGTCGGCGATTACGGGAATTCTGTTGTTCCTGGCCTTTTTGGTAGCTGAACGCGTCGGTGCCTATGTGGAAGGACCATTTGATCGTGACGGCAGCAGTTTCAGCTTGCCGTTGGACCTGATCTGCGCTCGTATCAGCTCCGATCTGCTGGGCCCTGACCATCCCTTGGCCCGCCTGCCGCTCTCTCAGGATCCCAGCCTCTGGACCTAGGGCGAATACCAGAAAGCGCAACGGCGCTGCAGCGGCTCAAGCTCCCAGCCCTGGGCGACATAAAAGGCCACCACCTCTGGGTCGGCAAACAGGCTGACCCGATCCACCTCCATCAAGCGCAGCTGATCGAGGACGTAAACCATCAACTGCTTGCCCAGCCCAGCGCCCTGATAGAGGGGATGTACTGCCACATCCCAGACGGTGGCCTCTACGACGCCATCGCCGGTGCAGCGGGCGAAGCCCACCAGCTTGGGCATTCGGGCATCGTGGCGCCACAGTCCCACCCGCAGCAGGCTGTGCTGCAGGGCTTTGCGCACGCGGCGCAGGGGGCGGCGGCTCCAGCCCACGGCATCGCAAAGTCGCTCAAGCTCGAATAAGTCGATTTCCCGCTCGCGGCTGAGCACCAGGCTGAGCTGGGAATTGGGCGTGGGGCAGATCCGGTGCTGGTCCCCGTAGAGGCTGGTGAGGAGCTCGGCCGAAGCCACAGGGGCGGGTGCAACGCAATGGAACGATCCTGCCCGATGGTCGTTCGAGCTGCGATCGCTGCGCCAGCCTGGGGGGCCCGGATTGCCGAGCGCTGGTGCACCAAGCCCCCTCCCCCCTGCTGGTGGCACTGCATGGCTGGCTGCTGGCCGGCAGGCTGTGGACGCCCCTGGCCACCGCTCTGGCACCACGCTGGCAGCTGTGGGCGCCGGATCTACCCGGCTTCGGCCAGCGGCCTAGGCCCCGGGGGCTGCAGCCAAACCTGGCCAGCTACGGCCGCTGGCTTGCCGCAGCGGCCCAGGAGCAGGCGGAAGGTAGACCAATAGTGCTGCTGGGCCATTCGCTCGGGGGCAGCGTCGCCCTGCATGCGGCGCCCCTACTGGGCGAGCAACTGGTGGGGTTGATCCAGATCGCCGCCGGTGGTGGCGTGTATCAGCCGCGAGCCTTTGCCCAGGTGCGCCGCGGCGGCGCCCTGTTTTTGCGCTGGCGGCCTGGCTGGCTGGCGGAGCTGCCGGGTAGCGATCCGGTGCGCAGCCCCCTGGTCGCCGAGCGCCGGGCTGCCCAGGGCCTGCTGGCCTGCAGCACTGGCCGAGGCGCGGTGCGCCAGCTGCCCCAGCTCACCGCCCGCCTGCAGGCGCCAAGCCTGTGGATTGCCGGCGAACGCGACCAGGTGATGGCATCTCGCTACGTGCGCCATCTGGCCGGGTACGCCCCCCAGCACGAGTTCATCGAGCTGGCTGGAGCTGGCCACCTGCCGATGGGCCAGATGCCGGAGCAACTAGCAGCGCCGATTCAGCAGTGGCTGAGCCAGTTGCCAGGGTCTGAAGATTGATTCAGAGCGCCGCCAGGCCCAGCTCCTGCAGGTCGGCCAACTGGGCATAGACGCCGCCGGCCAGGCGCAACTCGCTGTGGCTGCCCTGCTCAATCAAGTGCCCCTTACGCAACACCAAGATGCGATCTGCGGCCTCCACCGTGGCAAGGCGGTGGGCAATCACGATGGCGGTGCGCTGCTGCAGCAGGCGCGAAAGATCCCGCTGCAGGGTGGCCTCGGTGGAGGGATCCATGAAGGCCGTGGCCTCATCCATCACCAGGACTGAGGGATCGCGGATCGCCACCCGGGCTACCGATAGAAGCTGGCGTTCACCGGAGGAGAGGTTGCCGCCGCGCTCCCGCAACTCGGTGGCCAGCCCATCAGGCAGGCGCTGCAGCAGGGGCTCTAGGCCCAGCTCAGCGCAGATCTGATGCAGGGCTTCGCTGCTGATCGGGGCGTCGAGGCGCAGGTTGTCAGCCACATTGCCGCTAAACAGGAAGGTGTCCTGCAGAACCACCCCAAGCCGCTGGCGCAGGGTGGTGATCGGCAATTGGCGGATGTCAATGCCATCGAGCAGGATCCGGCCGCGCTGGGGCTCATAGAGCCGACACAACAGCCGGATCACGGTGGTTTTGCCTGAGCCGGTAGGGCCCACCAGAGCCACGTGTTCACCGGGAGCAATGCGGAAGGAAAGATCGGTGAGGATCGGGTCGTCTTCTCGATAGGCAAACGACACGTTGTCGAAGATCACTTCACCCGCACTGGCCCGCTTGCTGCCGCTCTGTATGGCTGCAGCAGAGCATTCAGTAGCGGGTAGATCAGCGATCTCGATCGGTTGCTCAAGCAGCTCGCCGATGCGTTCTACAGCGGTGAGGCCTCCCTGGATCTGGGTGAAGCGCTCCGCCAGCTGGCGCAGGGGATCAAACAACCGCTGGGAATAAAGGATGAAGGTGGTGAGGGTGCCTAGACCCATGGAGCTACCAAGCACCATCCAACCGCCCAGGGCAAGCACCACGGCCACGGCGCTCAGGGCCACCCATTCGATTAAGGCCGAGATAGCGCTGTCGAAAAGGATTGTGCCTTTGACGGCCTCGCGATAGGCGGCATTGACCTGGGCGAAACGGGCGCTGTTCGCGGACTCTCGCCGAAACATCTGCACCACCTCCAAGCCCTGGAGGTTTTCCTGCAGATCGGCATTGAGCTGGCTGAGCTCCTCACGCACCCGGTAGTTGGCTTTACGGAAGCGACTCTGCAACCAAAGAATGCCAAGCACCACCGGCACCTGACTGACCAACAGCAGCAGGCCGAGCCGCCATTCAATTGAGAGCATGGTGATCGCGATCACCAGCAGGGTGACCAGATCGGCCAGCACACCTACGGCGCCGCTGCCAAATACCTCGGCTAGGGCATCAACATCACTGGTGAGCCGGGTGAGGAGCTTGCCAACGGGGGTGCGGTCGTGGAAGCGCAACGACAGCGCCATGGCGTGGGCAAACAGTTCATCGCGGATGCGGGCGGTGAGCCGCTGGCCAACGAGCTGAACGTTGAAGGTTTGGATGCCCTGCAAACCCAAACGCACCAATACCGCGCCAACCAGCAACAACACCAGCAGGCGCATTGCCTCCGACACCGCCATGCCATCAAGCCAGCCCAGGGTGGGCTCGCGCCGCAGCACGGCGATCGCCTGGCCCACCAGCAGCGGCTGCACTGCAGCGGCGAAGGCCACCGGGATCAGCAGCAGCAGGGTGAGACCGAGGCGGCGGCGATCACGGCCGAGGTAGGGAAGTAGGCGGGCTAGGCGTTGCCGGTCGAGGCTTGCCATCAGCGACCTCGGGGGGTGGCAACCAGAGCGATGCGGTCGACGATTCCCTGTAGGGGACCGTCATCGAGTCGCAGGGCTAAGGGGTGGCCCACCAGCCTGGCGGTGGAGTGGAAAAGATCTTCAATGGCGATCAGGCCGTTTTCCTCCAGGGTGCGACCGGTGGCTACCAGATCGACGATCGCCTCACTCATGCCGGTAATCGGTCCCAACTCCACCGATCCAGCCAGATGGATCAACTCCACCGGTAGGTCCAGGGCATCAAAGAAGGCCTGGGCGCAGCCGGTGAATTTGCTAGCAACGCGGCAGTGGGCGGGCAGGTCGGCTGCGCGGCGATAGCCACTACTTGCCTTGACCGCCACGCTCATGCGGCAACCACCGAAACCCAGATCGAGCAGCTGGGCCACCGGCAGCTGGTGTTCGCGGATCACGTCGTAGCCCACCACGCCGAGCTGGGCCTGGCCGTAGGCCACATAAACGGGCACATCGGCATTGCGCACCAGCAGGGCCCGGGCCTGACCGCAGGCGCTGGGCACCATCAACTGGCGGTTGCCGGGCTCAAGTAGGCCAGCGAAATCAAGGCCAGCGGCCGCAAAGCGAGCCACCGAATCCTTCAGCAGGGCTCCTTTGGCGAGGGCGACGGTGATCATGCCGGGGCTGCAGCGGTGATCATGGAAAGGCGCCACAAACTGGACTTTAACGATGCAGCAACTCAGCGTCGGGCTGATTCCGGTACTGCGCGACAACTACATATTTCTGCTGCAACGCCAGGGACAGGCGGTGGTGGTCGATCCTGCGGTGGCAGAGCCAGTGATCGCTGCCCTCGAGCAGCAGGGGCTGGAGCTGGTGGCGATCCTGCACACCCACCACCACAGCGACCACATCGGCGGCACCCCCGGCCTGCTGGCCCGCTGGCCCAAGGCGGCGGTGCTGGCCAGCCGCGACGACCTGCAGCGAATTCCGCTGCAAACCAAGGGGGTGGGCGATGGCGACAGTTTTGAGTTGCTGGGTGAGCGGGTGCAGGTGATTGCCGTGCCGGGTCATACCCGCGCCCACATCGCCTACTACCTGCCCGCTTCCGGGCACCTGTTCTGCGGCGACACCCTGTTTGCTGGCGGTTGCGGGCGCTTGTTTGAGGGCAGCGCAGCCGAAATGCATACATCGCTGCAGCGGCTGACCCAGCTACCTGCAGCCACCAAGGTGTGGTGCGCCCACGAATACACGCAAGCCAATTTGGGCTGGGCTGCCGCGGTGGTGGCAGCCAGCGATCCCTGCGCAGGCGCTATCGAGGCGCGGCTGGCGGCGGTTGGGGCGGCGCGGGGCCGGGGGGAAGCCACCATCCCCACCAGCGTGGAGCTGGAGCGGGCCACCAATTTGTTTGTGCGAGCCAGCGGCCCGGAGCAGTTCGCCGAGCTGCGACTTAGCAAGGACCACTGGCCCAGCTAGGGAGGGGGAGGAACCTGCAGGGCCTGCTGGGATGGGAACAGCACACCAAGGGCTCCGGGGCGCAGGGCTAGCCGGCAGCGTTGGCCCCGGCTGTATTCGGCCTCCAAAGGCAAGCGCAGCCGCAGTTTCAGATCACCGAGCTGGACTCGATAGAGCCATTCCCGGCCCAGGAATTCACGCCCCTGCACCCAAGCCTCGCCATCCGTATCTGGATGGAGGCCAATCGCTTCCGGACTGACCAGCACCTCCTCGCTATCGCCTGCAGCTCCCCCTTGGGGCTGCAGGGAGGAGCCGGCTGGGGCGTGCAGGCTGCCTAGGGCTGTGATCACCTGATCACCACACCGCTGGGCCGGCAGCAGGTTGCCTTGGAGCACAAAACGCCCCACAAAGGAGGTAGCGGGATGCTGTACCAGGTGCCTGGGGCTGGCGCATTGGTGCAGCACCCCATCGCGCAACACCGCCACCCGATCACAGATGGCGAGTGCTTCTTCCGGATCGTGGGTAACGATCAGGCCGCTGGCACCACAGCGCGAAAGTACGGCGGGTAGCTCGCTGCGCAGCCGCAGCCTCACCTCCACATCGAGGTTTGAGAAGGGTTCATCGAGGAGCACGACGGAGGGGCCTGGCGCCAGGGCCCGGGCCAATGCGAGCCGCTGTCGCTGGCCGCCCGAAAGCTCGTGGGGATAGCGGCCCTCCAAGCCATTGAGCCCGAGCAGCTCCAGCAACCAACTAGCCCGGCTGCTGTCCTGACCGCGACGCAGGCCAAAACAGGCATTGCGCCAGGCGTCGAGGTGGGGGAACAGGGCGTAGTCCTGGAAAACCATGCCAACGCCGCGACGCTCCGGTGGTAGCCAGCGGCCGGGACCGGCCACGGCCCGGCCATCGATCAGTACCGAACCTCGCTCTGGACGCTCAAAGCCGGCGATCAAGCGCAGCAGGGTGGTTTTGCCGCAACCGGAGGGTCCAAGCAAGCCCACCAATTCGCCCTGATGGAGGGCTAGATCAATGCCCTGCAGCGTCCAGTCGCCTGCGGTGGCATTGGCATAGCGGTGCCACAGGCCTTGCAGCTGCACGTGTTCGCGCAACGGCAACTCGGCAGGCATCAGCTCGACAAGGGGGCTGGCGATCGGCGCAGGACCGGCTAGGGCCATAGGCTCAGCCTCCATCCTGACCTGGCATGAGTCACCCGATGCAGCCCGAAGCCGTAATCACCGCCAGCGCGCCTGCGCCAGTGGGCCCATACAACCAGGCGGTGAAGGCGGGGGGGCTGCTGTATTGCTCCGGTCAGATCGCCCTGGATCCTGCCACTGGCTTGATGGTGGGGGCTGGCGATGTGGAGGCCGAGACGCGCCAGGTGCTCAGCAACTTGCAGGCCGTGCTGGAAGCTGGCGGCAGCAGCCCAGGGCAGGTGCTACGCACCACGGTCTTTCTGGCAGACCTGGGCGATTTCGCTCGGGTTAATGCGATTTATGCGGAGGTATTTAGCGATGGGGTATCGCCGGCCCGGGCCTGCGTCGAAGTAGCGGCTCTTCCCAAGGGGGCTCGGGTGGAAATCGACTGCATTGCCATAGCTGCTTAGCAACTGACTGCAAAGGAATTAGTTGGACGGATTCAAGGGGCAATCCATCAGCCCGGCAGCTTGATCGTCTACGGCGCTGAGTCGCTCCAGGATTGAGCGCAGGTCGAGGACGGACAACTCGCCATTTCGGCCCCACTTCATGACGGAGCGACCAATATCGGTGGATTCGCCATTGCCGGAGCTCATCGCCATGACCGGGTCCCCGCGTGTTGATTTCAACACTAGCCAGGCGCGGGGAGCAGAAATTCAAACAACTCGCCCTGCACCAGCGCCGAGCTCGGGCAAGGCCCAGAAGCTTGAGGCCTACCCCGGACCGGAGCGGCACAAACGGGCAGCAAAAGCGAAGGCCAGTCTGCGGCGCGGAAGACGGCGTACGGGGAGGAGGCTGGGGTGGAGGCTGAAGCGGAAACCATGACCCTTGGCTATCAATACACTCGTACTATAGGGGAGGAATTGCTTTGTCAACTGCCCTGGCCTGACCTGCCTAGGCCTGGCCTGACCAGGATGATGGGCTTGCCTGTCTGCGATTGAGATGAAACTGCCAGAGGGTTGGCGGGTCTGGCTGCTGGTTATTGGGCTGAATGCCCTAGCCGGCTATCTCTGGTTTATCGATCGAGGCGTCGAACCGCCAGCCGCTGGCGGCAACCTCCTGGATCTGATCCGATCCCTAGGCCGCTGAGCCTTGCCTGATGGCGCCGACGCACCCCTAAGCTCTTCCCAACGGGGCGTGGCGCAGCTTGGTAGCGCGGGTGCTTTGGGAGCACTAGGTCGCAGGTTCGAATCCTGTCGCCCCGATTGACTTTTCACCGATTGGCCTTCAAGGGAGGTCCCCAAAAAGGTCCCCAAAACAGAACAGCGGGTGCACCTCCCCCTACTCAGGCGGCAGTGACCAGCCAACACCCCCCCCTGAGCCCGCAGCAGCAGGTGGCGATCCTGCCCGGACAAAGTGGGGCCGATGAACGAAGAACAGCTTCAGAGCCTTGCTGTGCTGGCACTGGCGATGGTGCCGGCGGCTCTGCTGTGGTGGGTCTGGATCCGGATGCTGAAATGATTGCTGCCTTGCTGCCGCCCTACCCAAGCTCACCCCTCCTCCCTGAGCCACGCCGCCAGCAGCTTGAACAGATAAGAGTCATGAACAAGATGAAGAGAGCTAATTGGATTGAAAATTTTAGCAGTAATCTTCATAACTAGTCTAAGGCTAACGAATGGCGTATATGGTGAGTCATCTCTGGCGAAATGGCACTCGTAATCAGTACCAAGAAGCACTTGCAAAGGTGCATCCAGCAAGCGGGCTGCCCAAAGGGCAGATTTATCATGCTGCTGGAATTACTGATGATGGAGTACTGATTTTTACGGTATGGGATTCCAAAGAATCCCTTGATACTTTTATCAAAGATGTAATGATCCCGTCAAAAGAACTGCCTGGCGGTTTCGTAGGGGTCCCGGAGGAGATAAAAGCAGAATCAATTAATATTCAACACTAATTTCCGCAGATGTAATACTTGCTATCGACGCTGGCCGGGATGGGTGGGGGAGCCTCCTATTAAGAGACAGGGAAGTCGAAAGAGCTGGTATCGACGGGGCGTAAGTGGAGCTTCCAAGGGGAGGGGGATAAGTTCCTCCTGGTCTCAGAAGGCGAGCGGATCCGACTGGCCTACCTCTTTGACCCCTACGTGGCGGTCGGCAGCAGCACTTCTCACGCCACCTCCGCAGGCATTGCCCTGTGGACCATCTACGGCTGCTACACAGGCGATTGCCCCTTGATCGTGGCCAACCTCGTCACCCTGGTGCCCGAGGGGATCGTGCTGGAGCGCAAACTGCAAGCCGTTAGGGCTACGCGCAAGTGAGCGCAACGACCGCCCAGCTCACCCCTATAGGCGCCAACCACGCCGGCGAAACGCCAAAAACTCTTGCCGCAGGCGCTCGTGAAGGGGTGTGATGTCGACCATCTGCTCCCTTGCCGGCACGTTCACAACAGACCCGGTCCGTTCCGCCTCCTTCCTGAGTTGACGCAACACCGGAATCAAGATCAGGGCGGTGACGAGACTTGTCATCAACAGCACCGGCAGGACGCTGACTGTCATTGCCACGAACAAAGCCGCTGCCAGCACCTGGCCGGCGACTGCCAACCACTTTGGTCTCGCCCTACCCGGCAACTGCTTCATCCTTCAACCCTAAGGGGGCTCCCCAAACCCAATGCGGCCTATGAGTTGGTTGAGCGCTACTACGCCGACGGGTGGTGATCAGATGATCG
>ERZ887849.336-NODE-336-length-51510-cov-20.879059_pt1 | contig 51510 bp, 60 predicted proteins | sample MGYA00521267_ERZ887849 | MGnify/ENA primary metagenome ERZ887849 (study PRJEB32303, sample SAMEA104408601) | aquatic metagenome | biome: Brackish water; feature: Pelagic; material: water | place: Baltic Sea | collected 2014-06-06T16:11:00 | depth 2,863 m ... | reverse complement strand
GCGGCGGTCACGAGCACCTGCTGGAACCCCTTCACAAACTCCACCAGTCTCGCTCGCCTACCGGGGTCCAGCACCGCAAACACATCATCAAGGATTACCACAGGGTCACCGCCCGGGCGGTCTTTCAGCTCGGCCGCCACCGCCAGCTTCAAGCCCAACGCCAAGGACCAGGCCTCGCCCTGAGAGGCATGGGACCTGGCCAACAAGCCTGCCTTAGTGATTAGAAGCTCGTCTCGGTGGGGACCAAAGAGGGTGATGCCTCGCTCAAGCTCTTGTGCCCTGTTGCGCTGCAGGTTTTCACGAAGCTGAGATGCGATGTGGTCTTTGTCTATTTCGGCTAGATCGTCCTGGGCTGAAAGGGAAACGAGTTGCAGCTCAATTGTTTCGGTTGAACCAGATAGCTCTGAGTAAAAAGACTGCAGTGTTGGTCCAAGAAGCCCCAACAGCTCAAAGCGAGCCTGGGTTATCTGACTACCCAGCTCCACAAGCTGGTCGTCCCAAATATCCAGGGTGCTCAGATCTGGATTCTTCACCCCTCTGGAGCTTTTCAGCAAAGCGTTGCGCTGTTTTAGAACCCGGTCGTAATCAAGCCGCAGCTGACCAATTCGGGGCTTTAGCAGCGCTGCCGTCTGGTCTAGAAAACCCCTGCGGTCCGCTGGGTCGCGCCTTACGACATCGAGATCCTCCGGCGCAAAGACAACGGCCGCGAGGTTCCCGAGGATTTCGGACGCTCGTTGCCTGGGAGAACCATTGATAAAGAACTTGTTGGCCGAGCTGGTATTTATCTCGACACCAACCGCCAGTTCCCTATCTCCACTTTTGACGGTGGCCGATAGCTGGGCTGATGGGTCTCCCTCTCTTACAAGAGACCTCTGGCTCCCGAGCCGGTGAGAAGAAAGGCTCGAAAGATATCCAATTGCCTCAACAAGATTGGTTTTACCCTCGCCATTTGGGCCATAAATAAGGTTGCGGCCCTCGGAAAACTTAGTTTGTAGGCTTTGGTAATTCCTAAAGCTCGCTAGTTGTAGCTCAGAAACCCACAAATTTACCTACCGATTAAGAAACGAGCAGGTTGGGCTGGAGTAGGTACTTGTAGCTGTTGTTGGATCCAACGGGGGTTATCAAGACAGGCCCCGGCTTGTTTGGGTTGTTTGGGTTTGAAGTGAAGCCGATCTGGACCATTTCAGTCTCGACAGAGCTCAGTGCGTCGATCAAAAACTGTGGCTTTAGAGAAACGACGGTGTCTTCTCCGGTGAGGGAGCAACTTACCTGCTCCGAGGCATCGGCAACATCGGAACCAATAGATTCGAGGTTTAGTTCTGCGCTGCCGAAACTAAACCTGATCGGCTTATCCCTATCAACAACCAAGCTAACGCGCTTAGTTGCATCCGAAAGGTCGCCTGTGTTTAGGACGGCGAAGTGTGGGGTGTCGGAAGGGAAAAGCTGCAAAACAGCGGGGTATTTACCTTTGATTGTTGATGTTGCGACCATCTTGTTTCCCGATGTGAAACCAACCATCTCTTTTTCGCTGGAGCCAATTCCTATTTCGATGTCGCCACTTCCAGAGAAGGTCTTGGCGATCTCAGATAGCACTCGGGCCGGAATTAGCACTTCGGTTTCGGAGGACTTGCTGTTCCATGGAACGGTTTTGACTGCGACTCTAAACCTGTCAGTTGCCACAAGAGAGAGCTCCTTGGCTTTACTGGAAACCATTACCGCGGTGAGAACCGGGGTGACTTCTTCGCGGCTCGCTGCGATCGAAACCTCAGCTACTGCATCGGAGAATTCCTCGGCCTTTACTGTTCCTGATCCACTTGGTACCTCTGGGGTTTGTGGGTATTCAGTCATGCTCATGGCAGAAAGTGAGAACTTGCTGCTCCCGGAGTTGATAGCAACCCTGGATTCAACTAGCTCAACCGAAACTGAATCGCTCGGGAGCTTAGAAACAATTTCAGCTAACAGCCTCGCCTGGATAAGAGTTTTCCCGGGCTTCTCTACAGATCCTGCGATTGAAACCCTTGCAACTACTTCGTAATCAAAAATCGAAAGCGTTATCGAACCATCGGTTGCATCTACAACCACCCCTGAAAGCTGAGGCAGCTGAGGCCGGGGAGAAAGCATTCTTACTAGAAAAGAGACTGCATCACTTAGAACTTCGCGATCTGCTTGAAATTTCATCTTTAGCTTTCGAATAAGTTTGAGGGGTTTTATCTTGGCACAGCGAGCCAACATCTTCACATTTTGTTTGGATCCCCAGTTTCCCCAATTTTCTATATCTAATTATTCAAAACAATAACCAGCTGTGGAATATGGGATAACTTCCTGAACACCAATCAGATACTGAAAACTACATCGATGTAAGTTGTTTACACAGCTGTGAATAAGTCTGTGGATAACTTGGTCACCTGTTGATAGTTTCGACTCTTTGAGACTCTTTAGCCTTGTTTTTGGTGTGTTTAGGACTGTTTTTCACAAAAAATAGGGAAGTTATCCACAGATTATTTGTGAGAATCTTTAATCTTCTGGATGATTTCTGACACCTGGTTGTAGATATAGCGTCTCTCACGCATCTGAGCGCTTATTTTCTTCGTGGCATACATAACCGTTGTGTGATCCCGGTTTCCGAAGTGGGCACCGATCTTTGGGAGCGACAAATCCGTTAGTTCTCTACAAATGTGCATTGCTATTTGTCGCGCAAGGGCTACCGCCTGCTGTCTACCAGATCCGGTTATCTCGTCTGCGCTGAGTTTGTAGTATTCAGCGGTTGCGGAGATTATCGAGAGCGGCGATATGTTTGCTCCCTCAGCGATTGCAATGGTGTCCTTGAGAACCACCTGGACCAGGTCCATGTCAATGGGTGAGCGATTGAGGTTTGCAAAGGCTGTCACCCGAATCAGGGTTCCTTCCAGCTCCCGGATGTTTGAGGAGATGCGAGTTGCCATGTATTCGATTACCTCGTCGGGGATCTCAATTCGCTCGATAGCAGCCTTTTTACGCAAAATCGCAACACGGGTCTCAAACTCAGGGGCTTGGATGTCTGTGATTAGGCCCCACTCAAAACGAGAGAGCATCCGCTCCTCGAAGCCCTCCAACTGCTTGGGCCTTAGGTCTGAGGTAATAACCACCTGCTTGTTGTGGTCGTGCAGGGTGTTAAAAGTGTGGAAGAAGGCTTCCTGGGTCTGGTCTTTGCCCTGCAGGAACTGAATGTCGTCCACTAACAAAATGTCGACATCGCGATATTGAGCCTGAAACTCTGCCGTCTTGTTGTTTTGGATCGCGTTGATGAAGTCATTAGTGAACTCTTCGGAGGACACATAACGAACCTTGATCCGCGGCTTTAGGTGGATTGCGTAGTGTCCAATTGCGTGAAGCAAGTGCGTCTTTCCAAGCCCGCTGGAACCATAGATAAAGAGCGGGTTGTAGGCCTCGGCCGGCGCCTCAGCAACCGCAAATGCAGCAGCGTGGGCGAATCGATTCGAACCGCCGGTTACGAAGCTGTCGAAGCTGTACTTCGGGTTCAGCCTTGAGTCGCCGCTGGTAACAACGGGTCCGGTTGCCGGGTCGCGATCTTCGAACGGGACGGGCTCCGGCTCAATTGCCACCTCTACCGAAACCGGCCCCTGAAGCTCTTCATTAGTGATTGCGACAAAGCTCGTTGGTCCACCTAGGTCGCTGAGTTCGGAAAGCGCATCAAGAATCTGTTCGCGAAGTCGCACCTGAAGCATGGAGCGGGTGGTCTCGTTGGGTACTTCGATGTAGAGGGTGTCATCTAGAACACCCTTGGGCACTGCCAGATCTAGGTGTCCCTTTAGATGCGGGGTTACGTCGGGGTGGGAGGCTACTTTCGAGATGAGATTTTGCCAGGAACTTGCCAGAGCAATTTCTGCCATCTCTTCTCCCTCAAATACAAGTTATCCACAGAGTTTTACACAGGTCCACGACGTTGTGGAAAAACTTTATATCTCTGTGGAAAACTTGTGGAAACTAACCCCACAAAGTCGATTGCAACATTCAACAGAAGAGTTCTGATTTAAGCAAATCGAATCGGCGTGTCGCTAACGATATTTTTGGCTAAAAGTAATAAGGAAAAAATAAGCCTCGATATTCGGGATCAATTCTTGACTCCGCCAAGAATTCAGCGTAAATTATTGAGGTTATCTAGGGCCAGGTGCCCATAATTTTCAGGAGTTATCTAAGTGAGCAAGCGCACATTTCAGCCTAACAACCGTCGTCGCGCAAAGAACCACGGTTTCCGCGCCCGCATGCGCACCCGCGCCGGACGTGCCATCATGGCCGCTCGCCGTCGTAAGGGACGCACAGAGCTCAGCGCCTAAGCAGCCCTTGTTGCCGCGCGAGAATCGCTTGCGCTCAAGCCGAGAAATCCGAGAGGTCGTCTCTGCGGGTAAGAGGGTTGGAAACTCGTCGGCGACACTTCACTTCCTACCCAGCGAAACCAATCAGTTCGCAATTATCGTTTCCAAGGCTGTCGGCTCGGCTGTTGAACGAAATCTTGTCAAGCGAAGGATCAGGTCAATTCTTTCTGGCCTGGAAGCTAGGCCATCCAAGATCAAGGCTGCGGTGCGGGTCAAGCCTGCAGCTGCAACCGCCAGCTACCAGGTGCTTGCCGCAGATATAGCGGATCTCGTAGAGCGAGCCTCATGAGCTATTTGCAGAGGTTGGTGCTTATTCCAAGAAATCTTCTGATTGCGCCTATCTTGCTCTGGCGCAAGCTCATCTCTCCGCTCTATGGCAACGTCTGCCGCTACTACCCCTCTTGCTCAAGCTATGGACTCACGGCAATACAGCGCTTTGGGGTAATCAGGGGTGTGCCGATGACTGCATGGAGAATCCTGCGGTGTAACCCGTGGTCCTCAGGTGGCGTTGACGATGTAGCCGAGGGCCCAAAATGGATCAGCGTTGGCAGACTAGGATTTGTAGGACCCAAACTCTCAAGCAATCGAGGTAGCTAGTGGATCTTCTGTGGCCAATCAAGTGGCTCATCGAGCTAATTCTGGTGTCTTTCCACACTGGGTTCAGCGCTATCGGACTCGGATTCGATTCCGGCCTCTCTTGGGTGTTGTCGATCGTTGGGTTAGTGCTTGTTGTCAGGGCAGCCCTAATTCCTGTCTTTGTCAGGCAGATCAAGAGCCAGCGCAACATGATGCTTGTCCAGCCTGAGCTGATGAAGCTCCAGAAGAAATACAAGGGTAAAAACGACCGTGAGTCTCGTGAGAAGTTTGCTCGCGAGCAAATGGACCTATATAAGCGCACCGGCTCCAGCCCGTTTAGCTCCTGTCTTCCGCTTTTGTTGCAAATGCCAATTTTTATGGGCCTCTTCTTCGTGCTGAATGACGCCCAGCGGAACAACGCGGGCGTGGGTCTGTTGGACGCGAATCTAGCGCTCTCCTTCTCGCAGGCCGAGATCTTTGGCGCCATGCTCTCAGACACCTTCTTTGGTAGCGACGCCATCAACGTCAAGATCATTGCCGGAATCATGATCGTTTTGATGTCTGCATCGCAGTTCATCACTCAGAAGCAGATCATGACGAAGAACCAGAACCCTGATGTTCAGAACAGCCAGTTCATGCAGACCCAGAAGATCCTGCTGTATGTGCTGCCCCTGGTCTTCCTGGTCTCAGGCCTCACCTTCCCACTTGGCGTTATGACCTACTGGCTAGTTTCAAACTTCTGGACCATGGGGCAGCAGTTTGTGGTGATCCGCAACATGCCAACCCCAGGTTCCCAGGCCTATAAAGAGCGCCAGGAGCGTCTAGCCAAGAAGGGCAAGCCAATTGACGTATTGCCTTCGATTTCCTCAAGTGAAGACTCTGATGAGTCACCTGAAGACCAAACACCGGAGACCCGCCAGCGCCAGCAGCCGGTAAGTAAGAATCGCGCAAAGAAAAAGAAGAAGAAATGACCACTGAAAACGAGCTTGAAAAAGAAGGCGAAATCGCCGCAGACTTCATCGAGGAATTCCTAGACCTAGCCGACCTGGACGGCGATCTGGAGATTGAGTTCAAACAGGAACGCGTCTACCTGACCGTGGATAGCGAGGGCGAGTCAAATCTGGGCAAGGTTTCCGACCCCGAGACCGTGAATGCCATCCAGGAGATCACCCGGCTAGCCGTTCAGTCAAAGACTGGTGAAATGAGCAGGCTGATACTGGATATTGCAGGCTCTAGGGACGCCAAGGCAAAGCAGCTCAAGGATCTTGTTGAGAAGACCCTCGCAAAGCTCGAGGAGACGGACAAGGAGCAGCACCTGAAGCCAATGAGCTCTTACGACCGCAAGCTGGTTCACGACATGGTTGCTGAGGCAGGAATGGTTTCTGAATCGGAAGGACAGGGGCGAGACCGCCACATTGTCATCCGGAAGCCGTAATGTTTCACGTGAAACTAGGGGGCTAACTTGACAGAACAAATCGAGCAAGAACCCGACTTCGCCGCGGAACTATTTGGTTCAAGAATCGCTCTGGCTCGCGGCTACACACAGCGCCTGGCAGCAGACTCCGAAACCTTCGGACTGCTTGGACCAAGAGAGCTGCCAAGGATCTGGTCCCGTCACGTTATAAACAGCGCCCTATTGGCCGAACTGGTCCCTAAGGGGTCCAAGGTGGTCGATGTGGGAAGCGGTGCCGGGCTACCCGGCATCCCAATGGCCATTGCACAGCCGGATGCGCATTTCACACTTGTTGAACCAATGGAACGCAGGTCTAACTGGATGCAGTCCGTTGTTGATGACCTCGGAATCAGCAACGTGAGGATCCTCAGAGCGAGAGCCGAAGAGGTGACCGAGACCGACTTTGATTTTGCTACCGCTCGGGCAGTAGCAGCGCTGGACAAGCTTCTAAGGCTGTTGACCCCATTGATCAGGTTCTCGAAGCACAAAACAATCATCGCGCTCAAGGGCTCCAAGGCCCCCGAGGAGATTGTGGCAGCGAGCAAGAAACTCGAACTGCTCGGTTATTCACAGCCAGAGGTGCTGACACTCGGTTTAGACAAAGCACCCGAAACTGCAACGGTTGTCAGGACAACCCTGAAATGATTGACGAAGCCATGGAAAACCCAGCCGATTCAACAGCCGAGACGCAAACATCTGTTGCGCCTGGTATGGGCTACCCAAATCACAGGGTAGAGACCTCTCCAGAGCCGATTGGCTGGCAGGGCTTAGATCTTGAGGGTCTGACAGAAGTTTCACGTGAAACATCGGAGGAGCGCAGTGCTGACTGATCATCAGAACACCCCCATCCTCCGGGAGATGACCCAGAACCTGGAGCGCGCAAAGCGAGTGGCACAGATTGAGCTTGAGCCACCCGCGCAAACCAGGGTTATCACCATTTCAAACCAAAAAGGTGGTGTTGGGAAGACCACTACCGCCGTAAACCTGGCTGCCTCACTGGCCCGCAAGGGCATGCAGGTATTGGTAATTGACCTAGATCCTCAGGGAAATGCCTCTACCGCCCTTGGAGTGGAGCACCACAGTGGAGTTCTCAGTAGCTACGAGGTCATGATGGGCGAGGCCACGATGCTAGAGGCCGTCAAACCAAGCACAGAGCACCAAAACCTTGTTTGCCTTCCGGCGACAATCGACCTCGCTGGAGCAGAAATTGACCTTGTCGCCAGAGAGGGCCGGGAGCGGATTCTGGCTAATGCGCTGCGGGATTACGCAGCCACTAGAAGCACAAGACTCGACTACGTCTTCATTGACTCCCCACCAAGCCTTGGGCTGTTGACGGTGAACGCACTTACGGCCGCCACCGAGGTTTTGGTGCCAATTCAGTGTGAGTACTACGCCCTCGAAGGGGTAACCCAGTTGGTTTCAAACATTGAGCGCATCAAACGGGCGCTAAACCCAACCCTTGTTGTCAGCAGCATCCTGCTGACGATGTTTGATAACCGCACCAATCTCAGTGCCGATGTCTCTGCAGAGGTTAGGAAGTATTTCCCCAGCCAAACCCTGAGCACCGTCATTCCACGCTCTGTGAGGCTCTCAGAGGCTCCGAGCTTCGGCCAAACGGCAATCAGCTACGACCCAAAGAATTCCGGCTCTCTTGCCTACCAGGAGGCCGCGATCGAACTGGCACAACAAGGAGCCCACTAATGGCAGAGGAAAAACGACGCAGCGGCCTAGGACGAGGCATAGGCTCACTCATCCCCTCGGGTGAACGCGAAGCGGTAGACGTCTTCTTTAGCTCTGAAAACGAGGGCCTGACAGCGGTCCCCGGAGCCAAGCTTGCCTACCTTGACCCAAATCGAATCACCCCGAACCCACAGCAGCCAAGGGCAAACTTTGAGCCAGAGGCCTTTGCAGAGCTGGTCCACTCAGTTCGCGAGTTTGGAGTGCTGCAGCCGATCGTTGTTAGGCCCAAGGGCTCAGACTTTGAGCTAATCATGGGTGAGCGGCGTCTCAGGGCCTCCAAGGAGGCGGGACTGGAGGCAATTCCGGCCGTCATCCGCGAGACCGCCGACGAAAACATGCTTCGGGACGCCCTGCTTGAAAACCTACACAGGGCGAACCTAAACCCTCTGGAAGAGGCAAGCGCCTATAAGCAGCTGCTCGAGGACTTCGGCACCACGCAGGAGCAGCTGGCAGACAAACTTGGTCGTTCGAGGCCGCAGATTACAAACACGCTCCGCCTTCTCAGGCTGCCGATGGATGTGCAGAGCAAGGTGGCATCAGGAGTGCTAACCGCTGGGCACGCAAGAGCCCTACTCGGAGCTCCAAGTGATGAGATCATGAGCGAGCTAGCAAATCGAGTTGTGCGCGAGGGACTTTCGGTCCGCAGCCTGGAAGAAATTGTTTCTGGGGTGAAGGTAAAGCCAAAGCGACCAGTTATTGTCCCTGGTGGGCGCACGGACATGCTTTCCGAGCTCGCTGATGAATTAGCTGACTACCTAAACACTGGCGTAAAGATCAACCTGAGTCGCAAAAAGGGTCAAATCCACATCGATTTTGGCTCGGTTGCGGATCTCAGGCGGATTATCGACGAGATCAAGCGCCACTAACGCAGCGCAACCTCAACCAGGGAGAGATAGGTCTCCGATAGCGATTGCCCAGACGCTGTGACTGCCTGAGGCAAAAGCGAAGTCTCTGTCATTCCTGGGGTCACATTCGCCTCTAGGAACCAGGGAGTCCCCTCCTCGTCCACAATCAGATCTATTCTGCTCATGTGACGAAGCCTTAGGGCAGAGTGGGCAGCAATTGCTACTTCTGCAGCGGCCTCTAGCACGGTTGCAGGAAGCCTTGCTGGCACGAAGTAGTCTGTCTGGCCGGGGGTGTAGCGCTCGTTATAGCCAAAACTGCCACTCTCAGGCACTATTTCAACCGCGGGAAGTGCTACCGGGCCGCCACCTAGGTCAATAACGCTAATTGCAAGCTCTGTTCCCTCAACAAACCTCTCGACCATCACCTCGTCGCCATAGGCGAAGGCCTCGATCATCGCCTTTGAGAACTCTTTAGCGTTGTTAACCTGGTTAACTCCCTGCGCTGAGCCGCTCTGGGCGGGCTTGACGATTAGCGGGTAGGAAAGTTCGGTTGCAACCATTGCAAGCACCGATTCGGCGTTTAGCTCCCTGAAAGAGGAGCTCGGCAGCGTTATCGAGGTTGGGGTCTGGACTCCATGACGAGCCATGATGATTTTCGCGGTTGGCTTGTCCCAGGCGAGCCTTGCTCCGTCAGCCAGGGACCCTACGTAGCGAATCCGTGCCAGGGACAGCAGATCCTGAATGGAACCGTCTTCGCCAACGGCGCCGTGCAGGGTGGACCAAACGACATCGGGCCTAGAGGCCATCAGGTGGCCGATTAGTTCGCCATCTGGCTCGCGAATTTCGACCTCACAACCCGCATCAGTCAGCGCATCGGCGACTCGGCGACCCGATTTGAGGGAAACGTCACGCTCGTGAGAGATGCCTCCGGCGAGGATCAGGACCCGATGGCTCATTTCGAGGAACCAAAGGTCTCGAGAAGCTCGATCTGCCTGTCGATCACGTTGGCAAGCCTGTGAATACCCACCTTGACGTTCTCCGCGGTTGGATGAGAGAAGCAGATCCTGATGTTCTCATGGCCCCTGCCGTCTCCGAAGAAGGCAGTTCCTGGCGTGTAGGCAACCAGCTCGGTTACAGCCAACGGAAGCATTTCCTTGCTGTTTAGGCCCTCCGGCAGTGTTAGCCAGAGGAAGAACCCTCCGGATGGCTCTGTGGTGTGGAGACTTGGAAGATACTGCCTGACGGCCTCGAGAGCGGCGTCCCTTTTGGTCCGGTAGAGGTTTCGATAGTCAGCGACCTGTTTTTGCCAGTCACAGGTTGCCAAATACTCGCTCACCAGCATCTGCGCAAAGGTCGCGGGAGACAAAATGGCCGATTCGTTGGCAAGAACCAGCTTTTCCCTGATTGCGGGCGGTGCAAGCACGTAGCCAACCCTGAGACCAGGAGAGAGGATCTTGGAGAAGCTGCCAAGGTAGACAACGCCCTCTCCGTCAAACGCCCTCAGGGCCTTCGGTGGCTGGTCCTCGAAGTAGAGAAGGCCGTATGGGTTGTCCTCGACAATCAAGATTCCGTGGTCCCTGCAGATCTGCAGCACCCTCTGCCTGCGCTCCTCGGAGAGCGTTACGCCACTTGGGTTCGCGAAGTTTGGCACCACATACAAAAGCTTGATCCTCTTGCCGTCTGCCTTGAGGCGTTCAACCGCCTCTTCCAGGGCGTCTGGGCTGAGGCCGTCGTGATCGGTAAAGACGTGTTCGATGTGGGCCTCTTTGTGGCGGAAGATACCAACTGCCCCGACATAGCTGGGGGATTCGACCAAAACCACGTCACCCTGATCTAGAAACAGGTCAGAAATTAGCTCGAGAGCGTGTTGGGACCCGGTCGTGATCATTAGGTCCTCGACGCTGCCGTGGACTCCGTCGAGCTCCATGATTTGGCAGATCTGCTCCCTGAGACGCAGGTCTCCCTGGCCGCCGCCGTATTGCAGGGCGTATTGAGGTCTTGATGACATAAGCGAGTCAAAGGCGGAGCGGATGGCGTCATTGTCCATGGCGCTGACATCCGGCATTCCGCCTGCCAGTGAGACAACCTCTGGCCTTGAAACTACCGAAAAAAGCGCACGAACCTCAGAAACGGCAAGGTTCTCTGCTCTTTTGGCATAGGCATGCTTCCAAGAGTCAAAGTTCGTTGCCTGTCCAAGGCGTGTTTCAGTCATCGCGCTCCGTTGGGTTTAGCGCAAAGTCTAGCCAGATTGGCATTATCGCTCTAGGGCGAATTACTTGAGGAACTCAGCCAGCTCTTCTACGAGCGCAGCCTTAGGCCTGGCACCAACCAGCTGTTTCACCATCTTGCCGCCCTGGAATACTCCCAAAAGAGGTATCCCAGTGACGCCAAACTGCATGGCGAGGTCAGGCTCGTGGTCCACGTTTACCTTCGCGACGGTGATCTTGTCGCGGTATTCCTCGGCAAGCTCGGCCAGGATTGGCGAAATCATGCGGCATGGGCCACACCACTCCGCCCAGAAGTCAACCACCACCGGCTTGTCAGCCTTTAGGACATCGGCCTCGAACTCTTGTGTCGTTGTGTCGATTGGCATTTATTCTCCTTGTAGGGAACTTAGGTAGTGCTCGGCATCCAGTGCCGCTACACAACCAGAGCCAGCTGCCGTAATCGCCTGTCGGTAGGTCGGATCAATCACATCACCGGAGGCAAATACGCCTGGCAGTGAGGTTTTTGAGGTTCGACCATCAACCTTGATAAAACGATCTGGAGTTAGCTCTACCTGATTCTCAACCAGATCAACCCTCGGGTCATTTCCAATAGCGATGAACAATCCTTCGAGCGCGAGGTCGGTTTTTTCGCCAGTCTGGGTGTCCTCGAGCACAACGCCCTCTAGCTTCGCGTCACCTTTTAGCTCAGCAACAGCTGAGTTCCAGATGAATTCGATCTTTGGGTTATCGAAGGAGCGCTGCTGCATGATCTTTGAAGCCTTTAGGCTGTCGCGCCTGTGGATTATGTAAACCTTTGAGGCAAACTTCGTGAGGAAATTAGCCTCCTCCATGGCCGAGTCACCTCCGCCAACCACGGCGATTACCTTGTCCCTGAAGAAGAAGCCATCACACGTCGCGCACCAGCTCACCCCGTGTCCACTGAGCTCTTTCTCCTTGGGAAGCCCCAGTTCGCGATAGGCGGCGCCGGTTGAGATGATGACGGACTTGGCCTCGAATGTCTCTCCGGCCCCGGTCTTTACAACCTTGGTGTCGCCCTTTAGGTCAACCTCGACCACGTCATCAAAGAGAATCTCGGTGCCAAAACGCTCGGCTTGAGCCTGGAAGTTAGCCATTAGGTCGGGTCCCATAAGGCCCTCTGGGAAACCCGGGTAGTTTTCGACCTCGGTGGTTTTCATCAGCTCACCACCGGGCTCGACGCTGCTCGCAATAAGAAGTGGGTTGAGCTGGGCCCTGGCGGCGTAGATGGCGGCTGTGTAGCCGGCTGGGCCAGATCCGATGATGATTACTTCGCGCATTTATTACCTCGAGCGTCCAAACATAGATGACTATCTATTTATTCCAAGTCTACTTCTTGGCCTGACCAAACCTACCCTTTAGTCCGGCAAAGATTTCTCCCAGCTCGGGAGATTTCAACAGTGCAAGTGTTATTAGGTAGACCAAGGCCATGGGTGTTGCAACCAAAATGCAGCTGAGGACGGCACTTAGCACGGTGTCAACGGCAAAGGAATCGGCTCCAATTCCACCAATCAGCCACAGCGTACCGATTCCAGCTGCAGTCGCCGGAACCGCGGAAAGCACGAATTTGGCTAGCGAGCGACTTACTCCAAACCCAGAGAGGGTCCCGATGCGCTTTTTGAGCATTGCGTAGGCAATGATCCCCTGCATGCTGATTGAAAATGCCGTTACGAGCGCGATGGTCACCACCAGAATCTCCTTTGGTGCCAAGAAGCCGGCGGTGATAGAGCCTGTGATGTGAATGGCAATCTGGATCGAGGTGAAGATAAAAGGAGTTCTGGTGTCCTCGAGCGCGAAGAACGCGCGCTGCATCATGTAGACAAAGCTGAACGGCAAAAGCCCAATCATGAAGGCCGCTATGACGTTGCCCAATGCGGCTGTGGATGGATACTCACCGACAAACACCCTCGCAACGGGGTAGCTGAGCACGATTAACACCGCACTCGAGATCACGCTCACCAAAGCAATAACTCTGAGACCTGTGGTCAGGTCAACTTTGAACTCCTTCTCGCGACCGGCCTGGTTGTGCTCTGCCATCCGGGTGAAGTAGGCGGTTGCTATTGAGACCGTGACAACAGAGTGCGGAAGCATAAAGATCAGCCATGCGATCGCAGCGGCTGCGACCGACGCAATAGCTGGCGAAGAGTCTCGCTGAGCTGCGGCAGTAGAGGCCACAGCGGTCTGCACCAACCCTCCAATTTGGGTCACCAGCACCATACCCAGCGACCAGGAGGCGGCTCGAAGAGCGGGCCCAAGGCCAAAGCCGCGCCAGTGGAAGTTCAGATTTAGCTTGAGGCCGATTCTGCGCCAGCTAACAAGCAGAATTAGGGCCTGAGCGGCAACGCCGAGCGTTGCGCTACCTGCGAGCAGGGCGATGCGATCCGCTCCCCACTCGCTGACGCTTCTAACCCCGGTTGGATCCGCGGCAAAGATCGCGATAAATGCCACAAGACCTGCGAGCGAGACCACGTTGTTCAACACCGGGGCCCACATAAAGGGCCCAAATGCCTTGCGAGAATTTAGGACCTCACCGAAGACCGAGTAGAGCCCATAGAAAAACAGCTGCGGCAGACACCAGTAGGCAAAGGCAGTAGCCAGAGCTAGCTGGTCATCGCTCCAACCGCTTGTGTAGAGGCGAATGAGTAGCGGGGCCGCGATGGTGAAAAGCAGCGTGACCGAGAAGAACACGGTGATTGCAAGGGTTACAAAGCGGTCAACATAGCCCTTCCCACCGTCGAGGCCACCCCTTGCCTTCACGAGCTGAGGCACCAAAACAGCGTTCAAGACACCGCCGACGATGATGGCATAGACGTTGTTTGGAAGCTGATTGGCGACCCCAAAAGCATCTGCTGCGTCAGTGGTAACGCCGATCGCTGCGGCAAGCAGGACGGCCCTGGCGAACCCCAGAATGCGCGAGATGATGGTCCCGCTGGCCATTATGAGCGAGCTGCGGGTAACGGAGGGGTTTAGCTCACTCACTCTGACGTCTCCTGAGCCGCAGGGTGGTGCGGAAAATGCCGACAATCATGAGGGCGAACATGGCAACTGCGAAACTCACTAAGAGAAATAACTCGACGTCGTAGTTCACGTTGACGGCAATGATGGTGTCTTCAGAGACTTTTTCGTTGGCCACCTCCAGCCAAACCCTGATCTCCACAGGCCCGTTGGCTATGGCTCTAACCGGAAGCTCCGCGATTTGGCTACTCAGTGCGGGTATTACAACCTTGGTCGACTCGAGAATCTCAAGGCGAAACGAGGTGCTTTCCCCAACCACCTGAACCTCAATATCTGCCTCGGTGGTGTTTCTGACGGTGATTGGGATGTTGGCGTCGCGCGCCACCAGGTTGATATCTGACCCCGGAACAATCTCGACATCGGCGCTCGCCGGAAGTGGCAGCAACAGTAGAGCGAGGATCAGCCCAAGCACTCGCCTCATCGAAGCATCTCCAGAGCCTGCAGGGCAACCTTTCGCTCGTTTTCGTGAGCCAGAACGCCCTCGAGCTGATCGAGTTGGAACCAGCCGACAGCTAGTACCTCACCGGCTGGGTCATTGTCAGAAACCAGCGAACCCCCCACCTGCCTGAGCAGGTAGTGGTGAACGGTCTTGCGAATTCGCTTGGGACCCAGACGGAAGCTGTAGGTAATTTCCCCGATTTTTCGGATTACCTCGGCTTCGATGCCAGTCTCCTCCGCAACCTCTCTCACCGCAGTGGTCTTGAGGTCTTCACCAGCTTCCTGGTGGCCCTTGGGGATGACCCAGTCTTCGCCACCACCGCGATTTCGATGGCTAATTAGTGCGACTTTGCTTGGGTCTGAGGAGCTAATTACCAGACCACCCGCGGAGACCTCGATTTCGGTCCTGGGGCGCGTCTGTGTCATAAGCCAACTCTACTTGGGCACAGCCCTTGGGCTGTGGCAAGCTATGTCCCATGCACGAGGTAGCTACCGCTCTAGCCAACCTCGCCGAGAACACCCAAAACCCCCTGTTTGACACCCTCGGCGAAGCTTTTGCTAAGGCGGGACATGAGCTAGCGCTGGTTGGCGGTCCGGTAAGAGATGCAATCTTGGGCAGGCAGACTCTAGACCTTGACTTCACCACCAGCGCCAGCGCAGAAGAGATTTTGAAGGTCATCAAGCCACTTGCAACCGCGACCTGGGACGTTGGCAGGGAGTTTGGCACCATTGCCGCTGAGATTTCTGGGCAGCGCGTGGAAATAACCAGCTATCGCGCCGACTCCTACGACAAGGACTCCCGGAAACCAACCGTCGAGTTTGGTGACAACCTTGAAGACGATTTGGTCAGGAGAGACTTCACCGTCAACGCCATGGCGCTCAGGCTTCCCGAGCGGACCTTCGTTGACCCTCACGAGGGCCTAAAGGACCTTCGACTCAAGACCCTGAGGACTCCCTCGAAGCCGGAGATATCTTTCTCCGACGACCCACTTCGCATGATGCGAGCTGCGAGATTTGCCAGCCAGCTCGGCTTTGAGCTGGACCCAGAGGCTTTTGACGCAATGCTTGAGATGCATGAGCGCATCGAAATCATTTCGCAGGAGCGAATCCGAGACGAACTGAGCAAACTCATGTGCTCCGATGACCCAAAGCCTGGGCTTGAGATTCTCGTTGACTCGAAAATCGCGAGCATTGTGCTTCCGGAGCTACCGGCACTGAAGCTTGAGAGCGACGAGCACCACCACCACAAGGACGTTTATCAGCACACCTTGACCGTCGTCGAGCAGGCAATCGGCTACGAGAGCGAGTATGGACTGCAGGGAGATCTTGTGGTGAGGCTGGCAGCTCTCATGCACGATGTCGGCAAGCCTGCGACCAGGAAGCTGGAGTCCGGAGGAACAGTCACCTTCTACCACCACGACGTCGTCGGAGCGAAACTAACCAAGAAGCGGTTGACCGCGCTCAGGTTTGACAATGACACCGTTGCTGCGGTTTCGCGTCTAGTGGAGCTGCATCTTCGATTCTTTGGCTATTCCGACCAGCAGTGGAGCGATTCTGCGGTTCGCAGGTATGTTCGGGACGCAGGAGAGCAGCTGGATAGGTTGCACATTCTCACCAGGGCTGACGTCACTACCCGAAATCAGCGCAAGGCTGATCGCCTTGCCCACGCCTATGACGACCTGGAAAAGCGAATCGCGATCCTGCGGGAGCAAGAAGAGCTGGATGCGATGCGACCTGACCTAAATGGTGAGCAGATTATGCAGACTCTCGGCATTCCCCCGGGGCGTGAGGTGGGCGAGGCCTACAACTTCCTGCTTGAAATTCGCCTAGATGAGGGCGAGCTTGGCGAGGAAGAGGCAAAGAAGCGCTTGCTTGAGTGGTGGCAGGCTCGCTAGGCTAGTGCGGTTGCCCTAGGGCAACAAATGCTAAATACCCTCCTGTCATGGAAAGACCATGACCGTTCTAGACCGAAGGAGGTGGGTGAACTATGCATAGCTACGAGCTGATGGTCATTATGGACCCCTCAGTAGAAGACCGCGATGTCGCCCCAACAATCGACAAGTACCTCAAGGTGATCACCGAAGCCGGTGGCACCGTGGACAAGATCGACATTTGGGGACGCCGCCGGATGACCTACGAAATCAAGAAGCACCAAGAGGGCATCTACGCAGTGATCAACGTAACGAGCACCTCAGAGGCAGTCAACGAGCTTGACCGCCAGCTGAAGCTCTCCGAGACCATCCTGCGCACCAAGGTGATGCGCCTGGAAGACGCTGTTTTCAGCATCAACCCAATTGAGTTTGTACCCGAGCAGCGCTCCGAGCGCGGGCCTAGAAGCCCTCGTGGGGGAAAGCGTCCGGCTCGCGCCAAGGCTGACTAATGGCCGGCGAAGTCAACGTAACCATCATCGGCAACCTGGCTGACGACCCAGAGCTGCGCTACACCCAGAGCGGTGTTGCGGTTGTTTCTGTTCGAGTCGGCTCCACACCGCGCACCTTCAACCGCTCCACTAACGAGTGGGTTGACGGCGAGACGGTATGGGTTCGTTGCACCGCATGGCGCGAGGCAGCCGAGAATGTCGCACAGAGCCTGACCAAGGGAACCCGCGTGGTTGTCTCCGGTCGCCTGAAGGCACCTTCGGCTTACCAGACCGCACAGGGCGAGGCGCGAGCCTCACTCGAGCTTGAGATCGACGAGATCGGCCCAAGCCTGCGCTACGCAACCGCAGCCGTTACCCGCAGACCGCGCGATGGCGCAGTCGAGTCCCCATGGGGCGGCGAGAAGCAGCAGCAGAGCATGACCGGCGGAGCAGACGCCTGGGCAAACCCAGCGACCGAAGCACCAGCCGACGAAGCACCGTTTTAGAAAGTCTTAGGAGAAAGAAAAGAAAATGGCAGGAAAGTCAGCAGACCGCCGCAAGCGCACAATGGCGAAAAACCTAAAGCTTGCACCGGTCAAGACCATCAAGATTGAGGTCATCGATTACAAGGACGTAGCAACGCTGCGTAAGTTCGTTTCTGACCGCGGCAAGATCCGCGCTCGTCGCATCACCGGAGCTACGGTGCAGGACCAGCGCAAGATTGCCACGGCCATCAAGAATGCACGTGAGATGGCTCTTTTGCCATACTCCGGTGCTGGACGCTAGGGAGTAACCGGATGTCAAAGCTAATTCTGACCAATGAGGTCTCCGGCCTTGGAAGTGCTGGCGATGTTGTTGAGGTGAAGGACGGTTACGCACGTAACTACCTGATTCCTCAGGGCCTCGCTGTTGCATGGACCAAGGGTGGCGAGAAGCAGGTCACCTCTATTCAGGCCGCCAGGCAGGCCAGGGCAATTGCCACCGAAGAGGAGGCAAGAAGCCTGAAGGACAAGCTTGAGGCCGCACCAATCAAGGTGAGCATGAAGGCCGGTCCAAACGGACGCCTATTCGGCGCTGTCAAGACCGCCGATGTCGCAGAAGCCGTCAAGGCTCAGGGCATTGGTGAGATTGACAAGCGCAAGGTTGAGCTCACCGGCTCGATCCGCTCCACCGGTAAGTACGAGGCGACTGTTCGCCTCAGCGCAGAGCTAGTCGCAAGACTTGCACTGCAGGTGGTTGCCGCCAAGTAAACAAAGGCTAAATAGAGACGACCCGCCACGCCGCGGGTCGTTTCTATTTTCGGGGGGTTATCCACAACTCTCAGGTGAAACTTTAGAGTTTTCAAGTTTTTAGTTATGCACAGCTGTATCCCTGTAATTTACTGGGCTGTGGTCAGTTTGGAGAAAGTTATCCACAGACTTTCCACAGGTAAATACGGCGTGTTTCCACAGGGTTATCCACAGTTATCCACAGGTCGATTTGAAAGTTAACTGTCATACCCTGAAGCTATACAAGACTCAGTCAATCCAAAGGGGTAAATATGTCGATGTTGGCTCCGGTTTCTTCCGGTGATCCAAGGGTCGCTCCCAACAACATGGAGGCTGAGCAGTCCACACTAGGCGGGATGCTTCTCAGCCAGGAGGCCGTCGCTGACGTTCTAGAGGTGGTCTCGGGTGTTGACTTCTACGCCCCAAAGCACGAACTGATCTTCAACGCCGTGGTGACACTGTTTGGGCGCGGCGAACCCACCGACGTGATCGCGGTCACGGACTACTTAAACAAAGAGGGCAACCTGCTCAAGGCAGGTGGTGCGGACTACCTGCACTCGTTGACGAGCTTCGTTCCCACGGCTGCAAATGCCAGCTACTACGGCAAGATCGTCGCGGATAAGGCAATTCTGAGAAGGCTTATCGATGCCGGGACCAGAATCGCCCAGTCCGGCTACGAGAGCCAGGGTGAGGTTGAGGACCTTGTAAACCAGGCCCAGTCCGAGATATTTCAGGTGGCAACTCAGTCCACAAAGGAGGACTATGTCGGTCTGAGCGAGTCAATAGATGTCGCAATTCGCGATATCGAGATGGCTCAGAACCGCGGCGGCGAGCTAACCGGTATCTCCACTGGATTTAGCAACCTTGACGCCTACACCCACGGACTCCACCCCGGCCAGCTGGTTATCGTTGCGGCTCGGCCTTCGGTTGGTAAGTCGACGTTTGCTCTGGACATGGCCAGGAATGCTGCCATCAAGCAGAACAAACCCACAATCTTCTTCTCACTGGAAATGGGCCGCTCCGAAATAGCGATGAGAATGCTCAGCGCTCAGAGCGGCATCTACCTGCAGAGCATGCGCAAGGGAACCCTTAGCGAGGGCGACTGGGCAAAGCTCGCCGGTGTCAGGGGGCAAATTAACGATGCCCCGCTGTTCATCGACGACAGCCCAAATATGTCCCTAGTTGAGATTCGTGCAAAGTGCCGCCGTTTGGCGCAGCAGGTTGATCTGAAGATGGTGGTCATTGACTACATCCAGCTGATGTCCAGCGGAAAGAAGGTTGAGTCGAGGCAGCAAGAGGTGTCCGAGTTCTCCAGGGCGCTGAAGCTATTGGCCAAAGAGCTCAATATTCCCGTGGTTGCCCTTTCTCAGCTCAACCGTCAGGCGGAGCAGTCAAAGGACAAGCGTCCCGAGCTCTCTCACCTTCGTGAGTCCGGATCGCTGGAGCAGGATGCCGACGTCGTCGTCCTGCTTCACCGCGAGGGAATCTTCGAGCGCGACCATCCCAAGGCAGGCGAGGCAGACCTCATTCTCGCCAAGCAGCGAAATGGACCCACGGGAACTGTGACGGTTGCCTTCCAGGGCCAGTACTCGCGCTTTGCAAATATGCCAAGCTAACCAGGTGCGTCTTCACCTAGGCCTTCGGGCGATTGCCTCTTTACCCCTTGGGCTGTTTATTACCTTTTTCCAGGCCCATGGGCCTGATGTCGGTTTGATCATGCTTGCGGCGTTTAGTGGCGCTATGGCGCTAGGCAACCTCGCCTTCTTGCTCGCAAAACAGCAGACGATGGCAGAGGCAACCAGCACTTTGGCCTACCTACCGGTGTTGTTACTGAGCCTCTTCGCACTTTTCCAGCCAGAAGAGGTCTTTCTTGCTCTGTTTATAACCGGGGTTGCGCTGCTGGGTGTGCTGACCGCGGCCTTTGAGGGCTACCGGGCGAAGGCCGTAGGACTATCGACCAGGGACGGTAGGGACCTGCTTATCAGCGCCCTGATCGCCCTCGCACTCGGCCTGATGTTCCTAATTGCGACCCTCGACTCGGTGAGTGCGGTCGGTTTCTTCGGGGCGTACCTGATTCTGTTTGGGGTCCACTGGGGCATTGCAAGTGCGACCCCTGGGAGCAAGTAGGCTTTTGGCGTGAGGCGATTTGCAAACTTGAAGACCTATCTGGGTCTATCAACCGTAGCCTCCATATTTGTCGGCATCATTGTGGCCTTTGGGACCCGCCAGACCGACCCAACAATCATTTCCGTCCTGGCAACGTTTATCGTTTCGATTGTCATTATTGCCACACTCGATTTGAGCTTCAAAGAAGACGAGCAGGATCCAAATACCCCGAGGCTGCGCTAGTTAGCTACTAGCTTTGCAAGCTCTGCTGCAAGGCCAAGGTAGGTCTGTGGCTTTAGAACCAACAAGCGCTCCTTGGTAGCTTCGGAAATATCAAGACCATCAACAAAGGCCTTCAGGTCTTCGTCGGTAATCCGCTTACCCCTGGTCAGCTCCTTGAGAAGCGCGTAGGGGTCTTTGATTTCGCTTTCACCCCTTGCGACATCTGCCCTAATGGCGCTCTGAATTGCTTCTCCCAGGACTTCCCAGTTCTCTAGTAGGTCGGTTAGCAAGGAGGCCTCATTGACAGCGAGCTCATCGAGACCCTTGGTCAGGTTGTCGATTGCAAGCAACGAGTGCCCGAAGCCGACCCCAATGTTTCTCTGAGCGCTCGAGTCGGTTAGGTCGCGCTGCAGTCTCGAAGTCACAAGCGTGGAGGCGAGAGAGTCCAAGATTGCGAGCGACAGCTCTAGGTTCGCCTCCGCATTTTCAAACCTGATGGGGTTGATTTTGTGGGGCATGGTTGACGATCCAGTGGCGCCCTTCACAGGTATCTGCTTGAAGTAGTTGATTGAGATGTAGGACCAGATGTCGGTTGCGAAGTTGTGGAGAATGCGATTGACATGCCCCATCTTTTGGTAGAGCTCTGCCTGCCAGTCGTGGGATTCAATCTGCGTGGTTAGGGGGTTGTGGGTGAGCCCAAGTGACTCGACGAAACCCTTTGACTGCTCTGGCCAATCAACATCTGGTGCGGCAACTAGGTGGGCAGCGTAGGTGCCAGTGGCACCGGAGAACTTTCCGAGGAAAGCCTGGCCATCAATCCGAGAGAGCTGCCGCTGGAGCCTGAAGACGAAGACGGCCAGCTCCTTGCCCAAGGTGGTTGGGGTGGCCGGCTGGCCGTGGGTGCGAGAGAGCATCGGCGTAGCTGCAGTCTCTTGCGAGAGCCCGCGCAATTTTTCGAGTAGCACCCTCACCGAAGGAAGCCAGACCTTCTCCAGAGCGTCTCGGATGGTGAGCGCGTAGGCGAGGTTGTTGATGTCTTCGGAGGTGCAGGCAAAGTGAACCAGCTCGTTTAGGTCAGCTCTTCCCATCGCCTCGAGCTTGTTGCGAATGAAGTACTCGACGGCCTTGACGTCGTGGCGGGTGGTGGCCTCTATCTCGCTAAGCGCTTTGACGTCTGAGTCGGAGAAGTCTTCGTAGACCGCGCGTAGCCCGGCGACCTCTTTCTCGCTAAGCGACGCATCGCCACCGAGCAGGTCTTTTTCGACGAGCCAGATTAGCCATTCAATTTCAACCTGGATTCTTGCTCGATTGAGACCTGCCTCACTGAGGTAGAGGCCAAGGTCGCCAACCTGAGAGCGGTAGCGACCATCTAGGGGGCTTAGCGGTTGGCTCGAGAGTTTGCTCACGTGCCCATTTTGCCCCATCGGAGGTTAGATGCCTCGCTGCTGGGTAAAGAGTTGGCTTTTTGCCGTTGCTACTTGATTTTGAGAATTCTAAGGACGGAGCGGGTGAGGAAGCTCGCGATGCTCATCACGATGGCCGCCAGAATTGCCCAGCCAAGGCTGTCAATCGTTAGCCCTTCGGAGGTGAAGCCCTCGATAGTGAGGATCTCAGAGCCAATTAGGCCGCTGAGCCATGCCACTAGCAGCAGCATCGCACCATTAATAACAAAGGCAATCAGGCCAAAGGTGATGATGTAGAGGGGGAAGGCCAGGACCTTTATGACCGGCGCAATCACTGCGTTCACGATTCCGAACATCGCACCAATCAGCAAAAACGATGCGATCGTCTCCCAAACACCATCTCCCCCATAGGGAGTGATGTTGACCTGTGGCACCAGCGAGGTGGCAACAAAGAGCCCTACGGCATTGACAATGGTGGAGACGAGAAAGCGCAACATAGGGCCATTCTCTCAGTAGGGTCGCTAAATTAGGTCACGTGACCCCCGCAACCGAACCAATGCTGCAGCTATTGGCGCCTGACGGCAGCTATGGGGTCGAGAAGGAATACGCCCGCTACGGCGAGGTAATTGATTCCCTCGGCGAGGACCAGCTCAAGACTTTCTATAGAGACATGGCCCGGATTCGGCGTTTTGATCAGGAGGCAATTGCTCTCCAGCGTCAAGGACAACTCGGGCTCTGGGTGCCGGCCATAGGCCAGGAGGCCGCCCAGATTGGCTCCGGTTATGCGGTTGGTAAAAACGACCACATCTTCCCAAGCTATCGAGAGCACGGAGTTGCCATCACGCACGGCGTTGAGCTGATGTCCATACTCAAGATGATGCGTGGGGTAAACCACGGAGGTTGGAACCCAGAGGAAACTCGCTTCCACCTTTACGCAATCGTGCTCGGTTCTCAGGTGCTGCATGCCGTTGGTTATGCGATGGGTGTAAAGCTTGATGGCAGGGTGGGAACCGGAGATCTTGATAACGACCTGGCGGTCATCTCCTACTTCGGAGATGGTGCGACCGCGGAGGGCGATGTCTCAGAATCTTTGCTGTTTGCCGCGGTAAACGAGGCTCCAATTGTCTTTTTCATCCAAAACAATCAGTGGGCGATTTCGTCAAACATCGCCTCCCAAACCAAGGTCCCGCTTTATCGCAGGGGTGAGGGGTTTGGTGTTCCAGGCCTGCGCGTGGATGGCAACGACGTGCTTGCCTGCTACGCAGCAACCAAGATTCACATGGACGAGGCAAGGGAAGGCAAAGGCCCCTACCTACTTGAGGCGCTGACCTATCGCATCGGTGCCCACACCACCAGTGACGACCCCACAAAGTATCGGGACGAGGAAGAGGTCGAATACTGGCGCCAGCGCGACCCGATTGCAAGGTTTGAGGTGTTTCTAAGGCGACAGGGAGTCGACGAGGACTTCTTCGAAGAGGTTGCGGTTGCCGGTGACGAGCTCGCCAAGGACATCAGAGAGCAAACCTTCGCCCTTCAAAAGCCGCCGCTTGAGAGCATTTTTGACAATGTCTATTCGGACGACCACCCAGAGATAAACGCCCAAAGAGCCTGGCTCCGCGCCTATGAGGATCAGATGGGTGGCCATGAGTAACTATCAGGAGATGGCCATCGCCAAGGCCCTCAATGCCGGCCTTAGAAAGGCCATGCAGCGCGATGAAAAAGTCCTGGTTTTTGGCGAGGACGTAGCGAGGCTGGGCGGAGTCTTCCGGGTTACCGAGGGCCTGCTTGACGAGTTTGGCGACAGCCGAATCTTCAACTCCCCCATCGCTGAGTCGGGAATTGTGGGAACCGCAATTGGTCTTGCGATGCGCGGCTATCGCTCGGTTGCCGAGATTCAGTTTGACGGCTTTGTCTTTCCAGCCTTCAACCAAATCACCACCCAGCTGGCGCGGTTGACATATCGCTCAGAGGGTTTCCAGCAGATGCCTGTGGTTATTCGCATCCCGGTTGGTGGTGGCATTGGCGCTGTCGAACACCACTCGGAGAGCCCAGAGGCCTACTTCGCTCACACCCCAGGTCTTCGGGTGGTCTCACCATCGAACCCCAACGATGCCTACTGGATGATTCAGCAGGCTATTGAATCGCCAGACCCAGTCATTTTCCTAGAGCCCAAACGTCGCTACTGGCAAAAGGGCCCGGTAAACCTAGACACCGCGCCGCTACCCCTGCACTCTGCAAGGATGCTGCGAGAGGGGACCGACCTCACTCTTATCGCTCATGGCCCTATGGTCGCAACTGCCCTGCAAGCAGCTGAGCTGGGAGCCGAAGAGGGAATCAGCATCGAGGTCATCGACCTGCGCTCACTGTCTCCGGTTGATTACCCAACCCTGCTGGCTTCGGTGCAGAAGACCTCGAGGGTAGTTATCGCCCAGGAGGCTCCTAACAATGTGAGCCTTGGTTCTGAGATTGCCGCCCGCATCGCGGAGCAGGCCTACTACTACCTTGAGGCACCGGTGATTCGGGTGGGTGGCTTTGACACCCCCTACCCCCCTGCCAAGCTCGAGGAGGAGTACCTCCCGGATGCAGACCGCATCCTCGAGGCCGTTGATAGGGTTTTGGCTTACTAGGGAGAGATCATGAGCATTGCTAAGTTCCCACTTCCCGATGTCGGGGAAGGCCTCACCGAGGCCGAGATCGTCTCCTGGCGCGTTTCTCCCGGCGACAAGGTCGCAGTCAACCAAACAATCTGTGAAATTGAGACCGCTAAGTCTGTGGTTGAGCTGCCATGTCCTTTTGAGGGCGAGGTTTCGGAGCTGCTGGTGGCAGAGGGCGACACGGTGGAGGTTGGAACCCCAATAATTTCGGTGGTGGTTCAGGGCAATGCGCCACTGCTATCGGAGCCGGATGCTCCAGCCAACGAGCCAGAGGGCGACACCGGAGCCGAATACAAGCTTCCCAACCTCGTGGGCTACGGAGACTCCGGGGACGTGAAGTCCCGGAGAAAGCGCGCGGTCAATACCGCCCCGATTTCAACCGCAATACCGGTATCAATGGTCAAGGCGGCAGCGGCGTCAGATGCTGTTATGGCGAAGCCGCCGATTCGCAAGCTTGCCAAGGATTTGGGCGTTGATCTGGCGAATGTGACCGGCACCGGCATGCACGGCGAGATCACCCGCGAAGATGTTGTTGGGTCTGCCTCTCAGGCCTCGGTCTTCAAGAACCTGACAACCCCTCAGCAGCCGAGCGAGCGCGAGGAGCGCATACCGGTCAAGGGTGTGCGCAAGGCAATTGCCACCGCAATGGTCAAGAGCGCATTTACCGCCCCACACGTCAGCATCTTTGTAGATGTCGATGCCACCAGAACCATGGAGTATGTAAAGCGGCTGAAGTCGTCGGTTGACTTTGCCGGCATCAAGGTCACGCCGCTTTTGATTATGGCCAAGGCGATGATCTGGGCTGTTCGCAGAAATCCAATGGTGAATTCGACCTGGACAGACAAAGAGATCATCGTTCACAACTTTGTGAATCTCGGCATCGCAGCCGCCACACCCAGGGGCCTGATAGTTCCAAACATCAAGGACGCGGACTCAATGAACATGCTCGAGCTGGCCCAGGCCATCGAGCAGCTCGCCGCCACCGCCAGAGACGGCAAGACCACTCCCGAGGAGATGGCCGAGGGAACGATAACGATTACCAACATTGGTGTCTTCGGAGTCGACACCGGCACGCCAATCCTGAATCCCGGCGAGGTTTCGATTGTTGCGCTCGGGTCAATTCGAAAAAAGCCCTGGGTTGTTGATGACGAGATTGTGGTCAGGCAAATTACGACTATCGGTGCGACCTTCGACCACCGCGTGGTCGATGGTGATGTTGCATCTAGGTTTGTGCAGGATGTCGCAAGCGTTATTGAGGAACCCGCGCTGCTCCTTGACTAATTGCAATTGACAATCATTTTCAATAGTGGTTAGTATTTAGTCATGCGTTCTTGGATAAAAATTATTGGCTCTGCCCTCACCGTCGCTTTTGTTGCCGCCGGTCTCTACACAATCTTCGTGAACTTCACCACCACAGGTGACCCCGAGGGCGACCCCTCTGCCCAGCCTTCGCCAACCCTCACTCGCGAGGGTGACACCGGAGCTATAAAGGTCGCGACATCGACCAATGTCTGGGCATCGGTAGTCGAGATTCTTGGCGGCGAGTGGGTTGAGGTCACCGCGATCATCAATGACCCGCTGCAAGACCCACACTCTTATGAGGCATCCGCCAGGGATCAGCTCACTCTCAGCGAGGCTGAGCTTGTCATTGCCAACGGTGGAGGTTACGACGAGTTTGTGGATCAGCTGCTTTCGGCACTGGATGGCGAGCGAGTTTTCCTCGAGCTGGTCGAAGGAGAGCATTCCCACCTTGGCGAGGAGGAGCACTCCGAAGAGGACCATGAAGCTGAGGAGAGTGAGGAATCTCACTCCGAAGACCACGCTGACGAGCACGACCACGGCAATGAGCACATTTGGTATGACATTCACGCAGTGGAAGAGGCGTCAGAGATGATCGTTGAGGCCATCACTGAGCTCAGGCCAGAGAGCTTCGATCAGGTGAATCGAAACTTTGACTTCTTTATGGCGGAGCTTGAGAACCTAGAGGTTCGACTTGAGGCACTGCGTGAGAAGGCTTTGGGGCTTGGCTTCATAGCAACGGAGGGAGTCGGGAACCTGCTCCTGGAGGAAGCCGGGTTCCTAAATCAAACCCCCGATGCTCTTGCTGACGCTATCGAGGAAGAGCGAGAGGTTCCAGCAGCTGCGCTGAAGCAGGCACAGGATCTAATCGCCGGAAAAGTTGTTTCCTTGGTAGTTGTGAACGAGCAGCAGCTCGATCAGGTCAGCGACTTGCTTGTTGATGCTGCTCAGGCAGCCGGTGTTCCTGTTGTTGAACTCAGTGAACTGATCTCAGATCCCGACATGGACTACTTGGATTGGATGGCTAGCGTTCTAGACCAGCTGCAAGAGGCCGTTTACTAGTTGAGTCTGCTTTCAATCCAATCTGCCAGCCTGGAGTTTGACTCCAAGCGACTTTGGCACGAGCTCTCCCTGGAAGTTGAAGAGGGAGAGTTCATTGCGCTGATTGGCCCTAATGGCTCTGGCAAGTCGATGCTTCTGAAGAGCATCGTGGGGACTCAGAAGCTCTCAGGCGGCAAGATCACCTTCCTGGGAGAAGAGCCTGGTAAGCACAACGCCCAGCTTGGTTACATCCCTCAACACAGAGCAACAGATGCAGGGCTTCCTCTCAGGGTCAGCGACTGCGTGGGCTTTGGCCTGGACGGTCATTTGCCCGGCTTGCCTTTCTCAACACCTGCGAGGAAGCAGAAGATTGCCCAGGCTTTGGAGCTGGTTGATGCAACCTCGCTGGCCCAGGAAACCCTGGGTTCGCTTTCAGGGGGAGAGATGCAGCGGGTCAGGGTTGCCCAGGCGATTATTTCTAAACCCAAGCTGCTTTTGGCAGATGAGCCGCTTAGCGCGCTTGACCTGAACCACCAGATGCGCATTAGCGAGCTGATTAACGAGCAACGCAAGCAGCTTGGCAGTGCGGTGGTGTTTGTGACGCACGATCTGAACCCCATAATCGATTTTGTTGACCGGGTTGTCTACATCGCCCAGGGTCGCCACACCATCGGCACTCCCGATGAGGTAATGCGCTCCGAAGTGCTCTCCGAGCTCTATGGGGCAGATATCGACGTGGTGAGGAACCAGGGCCGAGTAGTCGTGCTCGGAGCTCACGATCACGAGCATCACGAAGACGAGAGGTGGCACTAGTGGACTTCTCGGACATCATCAACTTCTCTGACTACGACAAGCTTTTGCCCCTTGTCACCAACTCCCTAATAGCCGGAGCTCTCCTAGCTTTGATAGGTGGGCTTGTGGGGGTGTTCGTGATGAACCGGGAGCTGTCCTTTGCCGTTCACGGAATCTCGGAGCTCTCTTTCGCGGGCGCTGCTGTTTTCTTGCTGGTCGGGCTTGATGTGGTTTTGGGTTCAGTGATTGGTTCGCTGACCGCTGCTGCGATCATCGCCTTTTTGGGCGATAGGGCCAGAGATAGAAACTCAATAGTGGCGGTGCTGATGCCTTTTGGCCTTGGCATCGGGATTCTCGCACTAGCTCTATACCCAGGCAGGGCCGCAAACAAGTTCGGGCTTCTAACTGGCCAGATTGTCGCGGTTGATGACCCAAAGCTCGGCGCGATGGTTGTCATCTCAGCCATAGTCCTGGTTTCGCTTGCCGTGATGTGGCGGCCGCTCACCTTTGCCTCTCTGGACGGTGAGGTGGCGGCAGCAAGGGGAGTAAAGACGAGCCTGCTGGGGATCGTTTTCGTGATGCTGCTAGGGCTTGCGGTTGCGGCAGCGGTGCAGATTGTTGGTGCGCTGTTGGTGTTGGCCCTGCTTGTTACGCCGGCAGCTGCGGCCCTGAGGCTCAGTGCGAGTCAGTTCTGGGTGCCGGTGCTGAGTGTCGGGTTTGCACTTGTTGCAATGGTTGGGGGAACGCTTTTGGCACTCGGTGGGACGCTACCTATCTCGCCTTACGTGACTACCATTTCCTTCACGATCTATCTAATAGCCCGGCTAGTAGCGTGGGCTAGGACCAAGGCGGAGGTGGTTAGGTGAGCGAACGTAGAAACACCTGGCAAAAAACTGCCGTCCTCGAACAGCTTTCAAACACAGACGAGTTTGTCTCTGCCCAAGAGCTACACCAAAAGATCTCGCAATCCGGCAAAAAGCTCGGACTTACGACCGTCTATCGGGCGCTGACAGAGATGGTCGAGCAGGGCATGGCGGATTCGCTGAGCATTTCGGATGGTGAGATGCGCTATCGCATCTGCACACCCGAGCACCACCACCACCTGATCTGCAGGGTGTGCGGCAAGACAGTGGAGTTTGATATGCCGGGCTTTGAGGAGCTCGCTCTTGAGGTGGCAAAAGCCAATGGCTTTACCGAACTTTCCCACGAAATCGAACTATTTGGCGTTTGCAAAGACTGCAGCTAATTAGGACTTGCTTTTGGGAGGAGATTCCTCCTAAACTTGGGGGGTTGCACGGGCCTTGGTCCGAACAATCCCAAACTATTTGCTTCGGGTAAACGCGCCCTTAGGAGGAGAAATGGCAGCCTACTGCCAGGTGACGCAGACAGGACCGCAGTTCGGTCACAAAGTTTCGCACGCTCAGAACAAGACCAAGCGTCGTTTTGACCCGAACATCCAGAAGAAGACCTACTTTGTTCCATCGCTTGGACGCAAGGTGACTCTCAACCTTTCAGCTCGCGGCATCAAGGTAATTGACGTTCGCGGGATTGACTCCGTTATCGCTGAGCTAGTCGCTCGCGGCGAGAAGATCTAGGAAGACAGATGGCCAAGGATAAGGACGTACGTCCAATCATCAAGCTGAAGTCCACTGCGGGCACCGGCTTCACCTACGTGACCAAGAAGAACCGTCGCAACGACCCAGACCGCATCAGCTTGAAGAAGTACGACCCAGTAGTGCGTAAGCACGTTGAATTCCGCGAGGAGCGCTAAATGGCAAAGAAGAGCAAGATCGCTCGTAATGAGCAGCGCAAGGTTATCGTCGAGCGCTACGCCGAGAAGCGTGCTCAGCTAAAGAAGCAGCTGGTTGACCCAACCTCAACCGCAGAGCAGAAGGAAGAGGCACGCCTCGGACTTCAGAAGCTTCCTCGCAATGCAAGCCCGGTTCGCGTTCGCAGCCGTGACCTGATCGATGGCCGTCCACGTGGCGTGCTCTCGAAGTTCGGTGTCAGCCGTGTTCGCTTCCGTCAGATGGCCCACAAGGGTGAGCTTCCAGGCATCACCAAGTCATCCTGGTAATTAGGCTTTAGAACTATCCGCCCCAAGGGGCGGATTTTTCTTTAACCAGCCCGGGAGTTCGTGGCAGTCTTGCCCGAAATTTAGATAAAGCTACGCTCCGCGACGTGCCCTCCAATTAGGACTTTGATTTTGCTCCTGCACACAAGCTTCAAATTTGGTCTAATTCAGTTTGCGAAAATGCCCAACTTCCCCGAAAACTCGGGGAAAAACGGCCCGCAACACGCCGAAGGCGGAGGTGCTTGGGCGGTTAGGGTGGCTATAAGTTGATTAGGACATTAATGTCCCTAACAAGTCCAGGAGGACCATTATGAACAAGAGCGAACTCGTAGCAGCAGTTGCCAAGCACACTGGCGAGTCGCAGGCCGCCGTTGGCCGCGTTATCGACGCAATGTTTGACACCATTGCAGGCTCAATCAAGAAGGGTGACAAGGTCACCATTCCTGGTTACCTAAGCGTAAACAAGGGCTACCGTAAGGCTCGCACCGGACGCAACCCACAGACCGGAGCGACCATTCAGATTGCTGCAGCTAACACCGTCAAGGTTTCAGCTGGAAGCAAGCTAAAGGCTGCTGTTAAGTAACAACCTAAATCAACAAGACGGCGTCCCACTGGGGCGCCGTCTTTGCTTTGGAATAGGCTTTAGGGCATGACTGACAAATCTCGCGGCTGGTTTTATGTGGCACTGCAGTTCGTGCTGATCTTCCTATTGGTGCTTTCTCCTCGCATGGAGAGCCCTTATGGAGGCGCCAGCGAGATAGTTGGCACCATTGGACTTGGTTTCATAGCCCTAGGTTCGGGGCTGTTGCTGTTTTCGTTTCTGGGCCTTGGTAATTCGCTTACCGCGCACCCAGCTCCAAAAGAAAAAGGGCAGCTAGTGACAACTGGGATCTACTCCAGAGTCAGGCACCCTATTTATTTCGCTCTGCTAGTTATGGGTTTTGGAGTTTTGCTGGATGCGGGCTACTGGCCGCAGGTAATTGCCTACATGCTGCTTTTTGCGCTTCTAAACACCAAGGCAGAGTTTGAAGAGAGCCTGCTTCGCAAGAAATACCCCGCCTATGACAAATATGCCCTCAAGACCCCAAGGCTATTTCCGAGGCTTGGTAGGTGAAGACAGAGCCTTACCCACTCGCGCTCAGAGGCCTACTTCTAGTCTCACTTGGCGCAATTGCGGTTCTTGGGCTCGGGCTAGTAATTGGTGGAGCTTTACAGCCGCTTCCGCTTGCTGATCCCGGCCCCGTAGTTAGGTTTGGGCAACCAGTCACAAAACTAATTCTCAATCTTTCAATGGCCACAGCCGTGGGGTCCTTGGTGCTCTCCTGTTTCGCTGCCAATGATTCCGAGCGATCGCGGCTGCAACCGGTGGCAAGCTGGGCAGCGGCAATCTGGCTCTTTGCGGCTGCGGCAAACTTTGTGTTCACCTATCTCTCGGCATCTGGCTCCGAGGTCTCCTATGGTTCTCAATTCAGTGAGGGTCTTTGGCTCTTTGCCACCCAGATCGAGCTGGGCACACTGCTTGGTTTCAATCTCGGATTTGCATTTCTCCTAAGCCTCAGCACCATTGCCTTTGGGGGTAGGAGGATGACTGCGGTCAACGCGGCCATCGCAATTGCCGGGCTGTATCCACTTGCCGAGTCGGGTCACGCCTCTTCTGATGCTGGCCACGCTCTTGCCGTCAACTCGCTGCTTATGCACCTGATTGGTATCAGCGTCTGGGTTGGGGGGCTAATTGCCCTCTACGCGGTCTTTAGGGCTGGCAGTGAAAGGACCGAAGTTCTAGTTAGTAGGTATTCGACGCTCGCTCTGGTTGCGTTCATTGCCGTTGGCGCATCTGGCCTGACCTCCGGGTTTATAAGGCTCTATAGCCCAGAGGATATCTTCAGCCCCTACGGTCAGCTTTTGATTGGCAAGGTCGTTTTGTTGGTGCTGCTTGGCAGCTTCGGCGCTCGCTATCGACTAGGGGCTCTCTCTAAGATCTCGGCCACTCCTGCAGGATTTTGGCGGCTTGTTGCAGTGGAGCTTTTCATCATGGGCTCTGCCATCGGTCTTGGTACCGCGCTTGCTACAACGGCGCTTCCGCAGAATCCAAATGAGTTTGTTCCGCCCACGCCCTCAGAGCTCCTAACGGGCGACCCGTTGCCTCCCGAGTTGACTCCCAGCGCCTGGGTTACGGTCTGGGACATAGACATTCTTTGGCTGTCGATCGCTCTTGGCGCAATCGCTCTGTATTTGTATGGGGTGATGCGGCTTAGGGCCAGAGGAGACGGCTGGCCTATAGCCAGGACCCTGTCATGGGTGTCGGGCATGTTGGTGCTGATTTATGTGACCAATGGCGCACCAAATGCCTACCAGGAGTTCATGTTCTCCACCCACATGGTTGGCCACATGATCCTCTCAATGATGGTGCCGGTGCTGTTAGTTCCTGGAGCTCCGGTGACCCTGCTCTCTCGGGCGCAGGCAGCTCGCAAGGACGGCTCTTGGGGACTCAGGGAGTGGGTGCTGTGGGCAGTTCACACCCCTTATGCCTGGTTTATCTCGCATCCTCTTTTTGCAGGGCTTAACTTCGCACTATCGCTCGTGATGTTCTACTACACGCCGTTGTTTAGGTGGTCTACGGAGGAGCACCTGGGGCACCAGTGGATGCTGGTTCACTTCTTGATTACCGGCTACCTCTTTGTGCAGGCACTAATTGGTGTCGATCCCCAGCCGCATCGCCCCGGCTATCCGCTGAAACTGATACTGCTGATTGGGACCATGGCCTTCCACGCCTTCTTCGGGCTGAGCCTAATGAACGAGAAGAGCTTGCTGCTGGCCGACTGGTTTGGCTCGATGGGTCGCACCTGGGGCGACGACCCCCTTACCGATCAGGCGGTTGGTGGAGCTTTTGCCTGGGGTGTTGGAGAGCTACCAACAATTGTCATTACAACCATTGTGGTTTGGCAGTGGTCACGCTCCGACGACAGAGAGCGAAGGCGCCTCGATCGCGCCTCTGACCGAAGTGGCAACAAGGATCTCGAGGACTACAACGCCATGCTTGAGAACTTGAGCAAAACAAGGGACTCCAGGTGATCATTGAGCTGAGCGATGAGCAGCGCGCGCTTTTTGAATACATCGAGCAGTCAGAGTCTCACGTCTTTGTTACCGGTCGAGCCGGGACGGGAAAATCAACCCTCCTTAGTTACCTAACCGCAAATAGCGAGAAAAGCTTTGCGGTTTGCGCCCCTACGGGTGTTGCGGCCTTGAATGTGGCGGGCGTGACCATCCACTCGCTGTTCACGTTTCCCTTTGGCATTCTTGGCGAGGTCGATATTGGTCGGCACCTCTCTCGCAGAACTAGAGAGGTGCTCAGGGCAATCGACATGCTCGTAATTGACGAGGTGTCGATGGTCTCGGCAGATCTTATGGATGCAATCGATAGAGCCCTTCGGATAGCACGCTCTAAGCGCAAGCTGCCTTTTGGTGGGGTGCAGGTGGTGATGTTTGGAGACCCGTACCAACTAGCTCCCGTGACTCCGTCTGATCCGGTAGAGCGCTCCTACATGGCCGAAAACTATCGCTCGATGTGGTTCTTCGATGCCCATGTTTGGCGCGAGGCAGAGCTCGAGCGCTTTGAGCTCAGCGAGATCTTTAGGCAGTCCGACGAGAGGTTCAAAGAGATCCTCAACTCGATTAGGGACGGGTCAGTAACGGGCGAAATGCTTGAGGAGCTCAACCAGGCCGGTAATCGTCAGCCGCCCCACGCTGATGTCATCAGGCTGGCGACAATCAACGAGACCGTGAATGCGGTTAATCGCCAGCGAATGAATCTAATAAGCACCAAGCCAAAGACCTTTCTAGCAAGCTATTCAGAGGGGGCGGAGAAGATTTTTGGCCGAGCACTGCCCGCCGAGACCCAGCTTGAGCTCAAGGTCGGCGCACAGGTGATGTTTATCAAGAACGACGACACCTCGATGGCTAAGGGCGCCGATGGGGCTCGGGTTAGAAGGTGGGTGAACGGCACCATTGGGCACGTCATTGACCTACCCGCTTCCGGCCTTGTTGTGGTTGAGGTTGACGGCGAAGAGATTGAGGTTGGCCCCTCCACCTGGGAGAAGGTCCGCTACGAGGTCGAGGAAGAGTTTGACGAGGCATCGGGACGAATCAAGGAGACTCTGGTGCCGATAACCCTCGCTGAGTTCAAGCAGGTTCCGCTTCGTCTTGCTTGGGCTGTGACCATCCACAAGTCGCAGGGTCAGACCTATGACGAGGTCCAGATCGACATGGGCAGAGGAGCGTTCTCTCCCGGCCAGACCTACGTCGCCCTATCCAGGGTTAGATCTCTCGAGGGTATGTATCTAAATCGCCCAATCACCATGCGAGATGTGATGGTGGACAAGGACGTGATTCGCTTTATGTCTGGGGCTATCCCAGCACCTGATCTCGACCAGGAGCCTTTAGCCACCAGTTCAGAGCATCTGCCACCCTTCTAGACCAGTAGCTCTCGTGATGGCCGGTGTAGGGGTAGATATTTGCTACAAGTAGCTCTGGTTCGGTGTATCCCTTGGACCGCATCACCTCAGCCGCCATTAGGTGCAGCGGTGGATAGTGCTCATCAAGTTCTTTGGTTCCGCTGTCGGTCCAGATTCGATGAACACCATCTGTGGGCAGCATTCTGGTGAGCTGATTGACCATGGTCGACTGCCCCAAGAGCCAGTGAGTGGAGAAACAGATTGCGGTTCCAAAGAGCTCGGGGCGTTTGCTCATGGCATAGAGCGAGATCAGTCCGCCCATGGAGGAACCCATGACCGCGGTTCTTTGGAGGTCGTGCTCCAGCTCAAAACGTTCCACCACAAACGGGAGAATTGCATCCGCAATCAATGAGACATAGGCATCACCAAAGCTCTCAGTTCCGGTGGTTTTATATTCATCCGGCAGCGCATCCCAGAATTCCGGATGGCGCTCCATGATCTCTTGCGGTGAGAGCTCCCGGATTCTCGTCTCATCACTTAGGCCCCAGACCCCAACCACCAGCGGCTTTTCTCCTCTGACCTCGTCGCGGATTGCCGGGATTACCTCCCAAGTCTTCCCGGTGAAGCTATCTAGCTCGTCAAACAGGTTGCGTCCGTCGTGCATGAAGAGAATCGGGGTCTTTGGGTTGATGGTGGGGGGAACCCAGACATCGACCCGGTGGTTATCAAACTCAAATCTCTGTAGCTTGCCCCCGCCGAGCCGGATGCTCAGGAGCTTGCGCTCGCGAAAGAACATAAAGAGCGGGAAGGTGAAGGCAATTGCCGTGATACCTGAGAGCAGAAAATAGATCCAAACCCGCTTCATGCCAAGCCTTCTGGCTTCGCTGATCATGAAAATTGCGACCGCTGCCCCAACGACCAAAAGGTCAATGGAGAGTACCCAGTCAACGACCGAGCCGAACCAGGCAGCCAGGTAGTCAGCCTCCTCGAAAACCGCGAGCGCATTCAGCGTCCAGGCGGTGATCAGTCCGATGGCTGAGGTTGCGAGGTAGAGGGCGGCTTTCACTGAGTGTTTTCTGAACATTCAGGAATCTTTTCACGGAATCTGCGAAAGTATTTACTTCAGACTCACTAAGGAACATCATGCGCCGCATCGGCAATCTCGTGGTGAGGCGCTCAAAGCTGGTTTTGTTTGGTTTTGTGAGCCTTGTCGTCCTCTCCTCTTTCTGGGGTTTTCAGGCTTTTGGGGCTCTCAAGGGCGGTGGCTACGACAACCCAAACTCCGATTCGACTCTGGTAACCGAGCTGCTGCAGAGTGAGTTCGGTGTTGATCCGGCAGAGGTGCTCGTCCTTGTCGACCTGCCGTCTGATGCCGATGAAACAGATGCAAGTGGTTTCCCAGTTCACTTTGAACTCGTGCAGGAGCTGAGCGCAGACCTATTGGACATCGAGGGTGTTGATTCGGTTCTCAACTACTACACCCTTGGTTCCCCGCCAAACCTCAAGAGCGAAGACGGCAAGCTCATCTACCTACTAGTTGACCTGGACAACAACGTCGATCAGACACCAGTAGTTGCCGAGATCGTCGATGACTACACCGGCGACTACCAGGGTGCTCAGGTTCACGTCTCAGGTTTTGGGGCCGTGACCAAGGCCATCAACGAAACCATCTATGAGGACATCATCAGGGCCGAAATAGTGGCTGTTCCAATCGTGGTGTTACTGCTCATCTTTGTTTTTGGCTCGCTTGTTGCCGCAGGCCTACCGCTTTTTGTTGGCGGGCTTGCAATTGTGGGATCGTTTTTGATCATCTGGATTGGCAGCCAGTTCACCGACGTGAGCATCTTTGCCCTCAACCTCGTAACCGGCCTTGGCCTTGGCCTCGGTATTGACTACAGCCTCTTGGTCGTGAACCGCTTCCGGGAGGAGCGGGCCGCAGGCAACGATGTTGCAACTTCGGTCTCAAACACGGTCGCTTCAGCCGGCAAGACGGTGCTGTTCTCGGGCCTAACAGTTGCCCTGGTCTTGGTTTCAATGGTGTTTTTCCCGCAGTACTTCCTGCAGTCTTTTGCGCTCGCTGGAGTTGCGGTGGTTATTTTCGCAATTTTGGGTGCTGCGGTTGCGGTCCCAGCAATGCTGAACCTTTTGGGTGACAGGGTTAACAGCATCAGGCTGATAAAGCGGGATTTGGCTCCGAAAGACACCGGCGCTTGGGAAAAGATCGCGCGTTTTACGATGCGCCGGCCGCTGCCGGTTTTGTTCGTTGGCCTTTTGTTCCTGGCATCTCTGTTTTCACTCTCCAGCTCGGTGGTGTTTGGCCAGTCCGATGACCGGGTGCTGCCTGCTGACTCACCCGCAAGGGTCGCGAGCGATATGTTGAGAGAGCGCTTTGAGGGTAGAGAGACTTCCCCAATCGAGATATTGGTCAAGGGCACTGACGAACAGGTCAATGAATTCATCGACGTTGTCGCGGACCAGGAAGACATCGTTCGGGTTGCGATCGTGCCAACTCAGGAGGAGTCGGACTGGGTGAGAATCAATGCCATCACCGATCTTGAGCCAAGAAGTCCGGAGGGACTGGAGCAGGTTGTGGCGCTGAGGTCTTTGGATGTTGAGGTTGATGAGTACCTCATAGGTGGTGGTGGTGCCTACTACACCGACAGCCAGCAGGGTATTGAACAGGCCTTGCCAATTGCGGCGCTCTGGGTCTTTATCTCGACTTTCATACTGCTCTTCCTCTTCACCGGCAGCCTCGTTTTGCCGCTGAAGGCGATTTTGTTGAACGTGCTCTCGCTGGGTGCTGTGTTTGGGCTAATCGGCTGGATCTTCCAAAACGGTGAGCTGCAGTGGTTGATAGGTGAATACTCCGTCACCGGCACCATCGACACATCGTCAGTGGTGATGATTGCGCTGGTGGCATTTGGTTTATCAATGGACTACGAGCTGTTTTTACTAAGCCGCATCAAGGAGCAGCACGATGCCGGCTTCAACACCGTGAACTCGGTTGCTCTCGGGCTGCAGCGCTCGGGGAGAATCATCACGGCCGCCGCGCTTATTTTGGCTGTGACATTCGGCGCATTTGCCTCGAGCGGTGTTTCGATCATGAAGATGCTGGGTCTGGGTATTGCGGTTGCTATCTTGCTGGATGCGACCCTAATCAGGGGCTTTTTGGTCCCGGCAATCATGAGGCTCTTGGGCGGCGCGAACTGGTGGGCACCAAAGTGGCTCAAGCGGCTCTATGAGAAGGCCGGGCTTTCTCACTGATAACCTCTACCCATGCTGCTCTCAGATGGTGATATCAAAAAGCAAATAGAGGCTGGTCGCATTGGCCTAGAGCCACTGAACATGGAGCTCTTGCAGCCCAGCAGCATCGATGTGAGGCTGGACAGGTTCTTCAGGCTTTTCGACAACCACAAGTATCCGTTTATTGATCCGCGTGAGCAGCAGGATGACCTAACGAGGTTCGTTGAGGTCGACTCAGACGAGGCCTTCATCCTGCACCCGGGAGAGTTTGTGCTCGGCTCAACCTTTGAATACGTATCTCTTCCAGACGATATAGCCGCAAGGCTAGAGGGCAAGAGCTCGCTTGGAAGACTGGGCCTTCTGACCCACTCAACCGCAGGCTTTGTTGACCCAGGTTTCCAGGGTCACGTGACACTAGAGCTTTCTAACGTGGCAACTCTGCCCATCAAGCTCTGGCCGGGTATGAAGATAGGTCAGCTCTGTTTCTTCCAGCTCTCCTCTGCAAGCGAGAACCCATACGGAAGCGAGAAGTATGGTTCGAGGTATCAGGGTCAGCGCGGTCCAACTGCATCGCGCAGCCACCTCAGATTTCACATCACCGACGTGGGCAACGAGCCGCTAGATAAATAGTCTCCTGGCCTCGCTGAGGTCTTTCGAGTAGACCTTCTTGAGCGCGTAATTATCTGCAGCCAGCTCACAAAGAACATCCACCTCACGCTTGAGTGCCCTTGATGCCACGACCCAGGGCATTAGTTGATAGATGAGATAGGCAAGTTTCTTGATTAGACCGTGCCTGAGTTTGATGTGGCCGAATTCGTGTCTGAGGATCGCATCGAGCTGCTTGCTCGGGAGCTCAAAGACCGCTTTGGAGAGGTAGATGGTCTTCTCTCTGGTGAGCGCGAAGTAGCCGGGGATCTCAAGCTCAACGATTCTGGCCCTGCGATAGTTCATGATGTAGCGGCCACCGAGGCTCTCCATGTCCCCAAGCTCCGGGGATACCTCAAACAATGGTGCCAGCCTCTGGTTACCGACCGCTATCAATATCCCCGCTAGACCCAACAGCACCCATGGAGCAAAGCTTGCAATGAGAACAAAGCCGAGGTCATCTTCCGCCTGAAGGTTTTGATAGGTGGTGAAGACCGAGTAGCTGGCAAGACCAAAGGCGCCAACGGTTGCCAAGATGCTGCTAAACAGCGAGGTCAGCCAAAGGTAGATGCCTAGGGTTGGAGCACCGCGAAATCTGCCCGCGAAGAACATCGGGGCTGCGATTGTTACCAGCAGCACCCACTCCAACAGGAGTATCAAGAGATAGAGGTTGTTCTCCACCTAAAGAGACTACTTGTCGAGTGCTTCCTTGAGTTCTTTGAGCTGTTTGGCCGAGAGCCCGCTGGCGAAATGGCTAAATACTGCCGCAGGATTACCTATTTGCCCGACTAGTTCAACTAGTGCTTTGGCGGTGTGCTGCTCGCGTGTGGTTACGGCCTGGAAGATAAAGCCCCTGCCAGGGCCTGCGGCCTTGGTGACGAGGTTCTTGTCCTCAAGCCGCGACAGCACAGTTAATACCGTGGTGATCTTGATGCTGTCATCACCCAATAGCGCAAGTATTTGCTGGCTCGTTAGTCCCGCTGGCCTGTCCCAAAGACAGCCAAGCACCTCTGACTCGAGTTCACCCTGCTTGCGCTTAATTGCCATGCAGTAATTCTACAGGTTGTAGAAGGAATCAGTCCTTTGGCGCAAATACTGGCTTTACGCTCATCAACAAGATAAAGCCAATTAGCAAAATCACCATGAGTCCGATGATGCCCCAGAGCGGGCTGAAGAGACCAACAAAGATTGTCCAGGCTGCCGGGGCCAGGAAGCTGACGGCTCTTCCAGTTGTGGCGTAGAGGCCAAAGGCCTCACCCTGCTTGTCATCAGCGGAGAGCCTCGACATCATGGTTCTTGAGGCCGCCTGGGCTGGCCCTACAAAGGTGCATAGGAACAAGCCAAAGCCAAAGAAGGCAATAACGCCGGAGCTTGCGAAGACAAAGACGCCCAGGCCACCAAGAATGACTCCTGCGAGCGAGATAAACACGACTTTCCTAGAACCAATTCGGTCCTCAAAGAAAGCTCCTACGAATGCTCCAAATCCGGCTACCACGTTGGCTGCGATGCCAAAGATGATGATCTCAGTGAGGTCCAAACCAAAAGCAAGGCCACCAAGAACCGCACCGTATGCAAACACTCCGTTGAGGCCATCGCGGTAGACAGCCGATGCAATCAAAAACTTCAGTAGGTTTGGGTTCTCTTTGCCCATCCTGACAAGTGACCTTATGAGGTTTCCGTAGGCTGCAAAGACGGACTCTTTCTCGGCTCCTTCGACCGGCTTGGACTCTGGAACGTTCAGCATCAGTGGAATGGAGAAAATCAGGACCCAGAACATGCTGATGATCATCACCACCCGCACCGAGAGGGCTGCTGTGTCAGGGATGCCGAGCAACTCTGCGCCACCAAATTGGATAATCCAGAGCGCCATGACTAAGAGCACGATGCCGCCCATGTAGCCAAGTCCCCAGCCAAACTGGCTGACCTTGCCTCGTTCTGAAGGTCTAGCAACCTCATTGAGCATGGAGTTGTAGTTGACCGTTGCAAACTCAAAGAAGATGCCACCAACCGCTAAAAGCGTGAGGCCAAAGAAGAAGAAGTCGTTTGAGGGCTGCACGAAGAACATCAGACCGATGGTCCCTGCAAATAGCCAGGTGTTGATCATCAACCAGAACTTCTTGCGACCTGAGGTGTCTGCCTTTCGCCCAACAATTGGGGCAATAAGAGCGATTAGCACTCCCGCAATCACACCGGAGATACCCAGCCAGTAGCCGGTGTATTGAGCTGCGTCGGCCTCGGATAGACCTGCGGGGGCAAAAGAAATGTCGGTTATGTATCGACCGAAGATGAAGGAGGTTACAACGGTTGGGAAGGACTGCGATGCCCAGTCCCACATTGCCCAGGAAAGTGTTCCCTTGGGCCGATTAGTTTCAACAGCGTCATTGCTCATGAGGTTGAGAGTAGTCCTTTTAGAGCTCATGGTGGCCAATGAATTGGTGACGAGTCGGTGAATATCTAAAACTTGAGTGAACTTCGCTCAAGTTTTGGAATAAATACTTGACAATCGTGTTGACATAACTGAAACTTGAGTGCAGTTGGCTCAAGTTGAGTCAAAAGGTTTGAACAAAGAGGAGAAACCACAATGGGTAGAGCAGTAGGTATCGACCTAGGAACCACCAACAGCGCGGTAACCGTGCTGGAGGCTGGCGAGCCGAAGGTCATTGCAAACGCAGAAGGATTCAGGACCACCCCTTCGGTGGTCGCATTCACAAAGGATGGCAACATCCTGGTTGGCGAGACCGCCAAGCGTCAGGCGGTTACCAACGTTGACCGCACCGTTAGCTCGGTGAAGCGCCACATGGGAACCGACTGGAAGTTCAAGGTCGACGAGAAGGAGTACACCCCACAGGAGATCTCCGCTCGCATCCTGATGAAGCTCAAGCGCGACGCTGAGACCTACCTAGGCGAGTCCGTCACCGACGCAGTCATTACCGTCCCCGCCTACTTCAACGACGCCGAGCGTCAGGCAACCAAGGAGGCCGGCGAGATTGCGGGCCTAAACGTGCTGCGTATCATCAACGAGCCAACCGCTGCAGCTCTGGCCTATGGCCTAGACAAGGGCAAGGAAGACGAGCTCATTCTGGTGTTTGACCTAGGTGGTGGAACGTTTGACGTTTCGCTATTGGAGGTTGGCAAGGACGACGAGTTCTCGACCATTCAGGTTCGTTCAACCTCCGGTGACAACCGTCTCGGCGGAGATGACTGGGACCAGCGGGTCGTTGACCACCTGGTGAAGCAGTTCAAGGAGACCTCGGGTGTAGACGTGTCTTCGGACAAGATCGCACTGCAGCGCCTCAAGGAGGCTGCCGAGCAGGCAAAGAAGGAGCTGAGCCAGTCGACCTCGACTCAGATTCAGCTTCCATACCTTTCTTTGACCGAGTCGGGGCCTGCAAACCTCGACGAGACCATTACTCGTGCCCAGTTTGAGTCGCTGACCTCAGACCTACTCGAGCGCACCCGCAAGCCATTCGAGGACGTAATCAAGGAAGCCGGTGTAAAGGTCGGCGATATCGCTCACGTTGTAATGGTGGGTGGTTCGACCCGCATGCCAGCTGTAAACGAGCTAGTTACCAAGCTGCTTGGCGGCAAGGAGCCAAACAAGGGTGTGAACCCTGACGAGGTTGTCTCTGTTGGTGCAGCTCTGCAGGCAGGTGTCATCAAGGGTGAGCGTAAGGACGTGCTGCTAATTGACGTCACACCACTTTCCCTGGGTATTGAGACCAAGGGTGGCATTATGACCAAGCTCATCGAGCGCAACACCGCTATTCCAACTAAGCGAAGTGAGACCTTCACAACGGCAGATGACAACCAGCCATCTGTTTCGATTCAGGTCTTCCAGGGTGAGCGTGAGTTCACTCGCGACAACAAGAGCCTTGGAAACTTCGAGCTAACCGGCATTGCCCCAGCACCACGTGGCATCCCACAGGTTGAGGTCACCTTTGACATCGACGCCAATGGAATCGTTCACGTTTCCGCAAAGGACAAGGGCACTGGCAAGGAGCAGTCAATGACTATCACCGGTGGTTCTTCGCTGAGCGAAGAGGACATCGAGCGCATGGTCAAGGACGCTGAGGAGCACGCCGCGGAGGACAAGAAGCGGCGCGAAGAGGCTGAGACTCGCAACCAGGCCGAGCAGATGGCCTATTCAACCGAGAAGCTCATCAAGGACAACGACGACAAGCTCTCCGAGGAGATCAAGACTGAGGTTCAGGCAGACGTCGATGCACTAAAGACGGCTTTGGCTGGCGAGGACATTGAGGCAGTGAAGAGCGCTCAGGAGAAGCTGACCACCAGCTCCCAGAAGCTGGGAGAGGCAATCTATGCCGCTCAACCAGCCGAGGAAGCGCAAGCAGAGGCTTCTGATGAGGACGTTGTCGATGCCGAGGTTGTCGACGAGGAAGAGTCAAAGGATGACTCAGAGTCTGAGGACAAGAAGTAATGCCAGAAGAGAACCTTCCAGAGGAGCCTGCCAAGGAGCCTCAGGAGAGCGCTGAGACTGAAGAGGCTCTCGAAGAGACCGAAGCGGTCTCGGAGGAAGCCGGCGACGAGGGCGATAAGGATGCCATCGATCGCGAGCTGGAGATCTTTCAGGACCTGCAGCGACTTCAGGCTGACTTCGTCAACTACAGGGCCAGGGTTGAAAGAGATCGGGGCGTTGAGAGGCAGCTCGCGGTTGCTGAGGCAATCAGGGCCTTCCTCCCAGCCATGGACGATCTGACCAGGGCCGAGGCTCATGGAGATCTGCAGGATGGCACGCCAATGGCCGCCATCGCGCAGAAGCTCAGGGCCGCGGGTGAGAAGTTTGGGCTGAGTGCCTTTGGAGAGAAGGGCGAAGCCTTTGACCCAGAGAAGCACGAGGCTCTGGTTCAGAATCCGAGTGAGGAAGTAACTAAGCCGGTGATTGCAGATGTCATCGAGCTTGGCTACATGGTTGGGGACAGGCTGCTTAGACCTGCGAAGGTTGCGGTCTCGGTTCCTGCGGATAAGTAATTAGGAGGTGTGTTAGATGGCGTCACAAGACTGGATTGAAAAGGACTTCTACAAAATCCTTGGAGTCTCCAAGGACGTCTCTGATGCAGATCTAAAGAAGGCCTACCGCAAGCTTGCGAAGGATAACCACCCCGATCTGCATCCAGGCGATGCGGCAGCGGAGGCCAGGTTTAAGGACATCTCCGAGGCCTATGACGTGCTCTCCGATGCTGAACAGCGCAGGGAGTATGACGCAATCAGGGCCATGGGCGGCGGCGCTCGCTTCCAGGCTGGAGGCCAGGGAGCCGGCTTTGAAGATGTCTTCAGCAACCTCTTTGGAGGTGGCGGTTTTCAGGGCGGAGGATTCCCAGGCTTTGGTGGATTCGGAGGCTTTGGCCCCCAGCGGGGTCAGGACCTCAGCACCACGGCTTCGATAAATTTCATCGACTCCGTCAACGGCACCACAGTCAAGCTCAACCTCAGAAATGAGTCGGTGAGCGTGAAGGTGCCGGCAGGAATTCAGGACGGCCAGAAGCTCAAGGTCAAGGGCAAGGGCCAGCCTTCGCCCAATGGCGGCCCAGCCGGTGATCTAGTGGTGACCATCAAGGTGAAGCCGCACGCGGTCTTCACCAGAGATGGCGACAACATTAGGGTCTCGGTTCCTGTTACCTACGCCGAAGCAACTCTCGGGGCAACCATCGAGGTGCCCGTGCTGGGTGGAGATCCTGTGAAGCTCAAGGTAGCCGCAGGGACTCCAAATGGCAGGACCCTAAGAGTCAAAGGCAAGGGTGTGCAGTTTGGCTCTCGGCAGGGTGACCTGCTGGCAACGGTGGAGGTAATGGTCCCAGGACACCTTCCCGCAAAGGCCAAGAAGCTTCTTGAGCAGTTTGATGCGGAGCTACCGGACGAGAATCCTCGTCAGGATTTGATTTCTAGGGCGGGAACACTTTAGGAGGAGCCATGGAGCTAGATGAGAACACACCACTGTTTGTGATCTCGGTAGCGGCCGAGCTCTCCGGCATGCACCCGCAGACCCTCAGGCAGTATGACCGAATGGGCCTGGTCTCTCCAACGAGAACCCAGGGACGCTCCCGTCGCTACACCATGCAGGATGTGGCCAAGCTGAGAGAGGTCGCCAAGCTAAGTGCCGAGGGAGTTTCCCTCGAGGGTATACGCAGGGTCCTCGAACTAGTAAACGAGAACGTGAGCCTCAAGTCTCGCGTTCGTGATCTCGAGCGAGAGCTCGCAGACCAACTCATGAGCCAACCCGGTAATCGGGTATTCGCAGCCGGAGATCAGGGTGTTATTCGCCTGAACCCGGGACAAAGGCCCGAGAAGTCGGGCTCAGTAGTTTTATGGAGGAGGCGCTGATGCAAAGAGAGATTGACGACAAACTCGCGAACCTTCTGCTGGCTGGCGAAGTTGAGGATGGCAGTTTCGTTCGGGTTGATGTCTCTGCGAACGGCCAGGCATTGCTGGTCGAAAGCGTGAGAGAAGATGCAAGCGTCTAAGGTTTCGCAAGAGCTTAGAAAGCTCGGCAATCCACAGATGGTGCTCACCCAGCAGTGGTTTTTCAAGACCGGTCCTGGAGAGTATGGCGAGGGGGATGAGTTTCTTGGGCTCAGAGTCCCCCAGACGCGCTCGGTTGCAAAGCAGTTCAAGGCACTTCCGCTGGAGGAAATCAGAAGGCTTGCCATGGGCAGCTTCCATGAGGAACGGTTTTGCGCACTGGCAATACTTGTTGGCAGATACAAATCAGCTAGGTCCGAGGAGGAAAAGGACCAGCTCTTTGATTTCTACCTTGAACTACTTGATGCGGGAAGGGTAAATAACTGGGACCTGGTTGACTGCTCAGCGCCCTACCTCGGGGCTCACCTCGTTGGCAAGGAGGATGTAGTCGCTTATTTAGTTGCGCTCGCTGACACCGGCGACCTTTGGAAGCAGCGAGTAGCCATCATGTTCAACTACGCGCTCCAGCGGCACTACGAGCTCGAGCCGACGTTCGCGATTGTTGAACATCTAATGGGGCATGAGCATGACCTGATTCACAAGGCCTCCGGCTGGATGCTAAGAGAGGCTGGCAAGAAGGACCTAGCTGCGCTTAGGCGCTTTCTGGATGCTCACGCCGCAACAATGCCCAGAACAATGCTGAGGTATGCGATTGAGAAGATGAGCCGGGAAGAGCGCGATCACTGGCTCAGCCAGAAATCGAAGCTATAACCGGCACGTGATCGCTGGGCCCCTCGCCCTTGCGCTCGTCTCTTTCGATACTCCCGGCTGTGATTCTTTCGGTTAGCTCGGGGGAGCTGAGAATGAAGTCGATTCGCATGCCTTCATTTCTTGGGAACCTGAGGTCTTTGTAGTCCCAATAGGTATAGCCCTCGGGGACAAACTTGCGGTGCAGGTCGGTGAAGCCAATCTGCTCAAAGACATCGAACACATCGCGCTCCGGCTGAGAGACGTGGGTGTCAAAAAACCCGACGTTGAAAACATCGGAATCAAGGGGTGCGATGTTGAAATCACCAACCAGTGCAATCTGGCTGCTCGGGTCTTCCTCCAGCTCCTCGGCAACGTGAGATCCGAGGCGCTCTAAAAACTCAAGCTTGTAGTCCATGTGCGGGTCATCAAGACCCCTGCCGTGGGGGACATAGAGGCTCCAGATCCTGATATCGCCAAATGTCGCACCCAGCGCCCTTGCCTCGAGAGAGTCCTTGAAATGCGGCTGCTGCGGAAAGGAAGTCTCGATGTCTGTTGGCGCTAGGTCTTTTTTATAGGCAAAGGCGACACCGTTCCACTGGTTTAGGCCGTGTGCGATGACTTCGTAGCCAATGGCTTCAAAGTCTGCGTAGGGGAACTGCTCGGGCTTGCACTTGATTTCTTGCATTGCCAGCACGTCTACTTGGGTGCGCTCCAAGAACTGAGTTACTCGCTGAGCCCTAGCTCTGACCGAGTTGACGTTCCAGGTAGCAATTTCCACTCCTAAACTCTAACTATGAGTGGTAGCTCCCAAGACAAGACCCAGCTCGCCAAATTGGTTGCCCAGTTGGCGGTGGTGCATGGAAAGGTGACCCTTTCCTCTGGCATTCAGGCTGACTACTACGTCGACCTGCGAAGAGCCACCCTGCATCACGAGGCTGCGGTTTTGGTGGGCAAGGTGATGCTTGATCTCTTTGCTGAGGCGGGCCTAAAGCCCGATGCAGTTGGCGGCTTGACCATGGGCGCGGACCCGGTGGCGAGTGCGATGCTTCATCAGGCCAGCGCCAGAGGCTTGCAGCTGGACGCTTTTGTGGTTCGAAAAGAAGCGAAGAAGCACGGCATGGCTCGCCAGGTCGAGGGGCCTGACATTGAGGGCCGTAAAGTCGTGATTCTTGAGGACACTTCCACGACCGGAGGCTCCCCTTTGACAGCCGCAAAGGCTGCCGAGGAGGCCGGGGCCGAGGTGCTTGCTGTTGCCACTGTCGTAGATCGTGATACGGGTGCTCGGGCGGCTATAGAATCAGCTGGCTATGCGTATTACTCGGCACTCTCGCTGAGTGATTTAGGTCTTTAGATAAGAGGGTTTAGGTGCAGCGAACTTTCGCGCCTTTCATTCTCACCCAGTTTGCATCCATCACTAGCGTGATCTCTGGGTCGATGGTGTTTATCGCCATACCCTGGATAGCACTTGAGCTTGTGGGCTCGGCCGCAACCGCGGGTTTGGTTGTGGCAATCACAGGAATTCCAGGTCTAATCTTTGCCCCGCTGGTGGGGTCAGTAATTGACCGCTTTGGTCGCAAGCGGACCGCGGTCTGGGTAGAGTTCCTCACCGCCTTTACAGCACTCTTGATTCCCCTTGTTGACTGGGCCATCGGGCTAACCATTCCTCTTCTGATTGCCATTGGAATTGCTCGTGGAGTGGTTGCGCCAGGCGGTGGCACAGCGAGGAAGTCGCTGGTTCCGGATGTGGCGGAGCCGGCGAAGATGACCTTGGATAGAGCCAACTCGATCCATGAGGCTATTTTCGCTGCGGGTTTTGCAATTGGGCCGGCGCTCGCAACCTTCTTTATTGCGCTTATCGGCTCAACCAACACGTTTTATGTCGTGGCCTTGATGGGCTTTCTCTCGGCCCTTTTTGCAATGCTGATTTTTGTCACCGAGAAGCACGAGGCAAACGATGAGAGCGAGAAGGAGCCGTTCTTTATCTATGCGCTTCAGGGCTTCAAGATTCTCTTTTCTAATCCGGCCGTGTTTGTGATGATGGCGGCAATTATGACCCTTGCGGTTATTTACCTTCCGACAGAGATGGTGGTGCTTCCTGCCCACTTCACCGCCCTGGGTGACCCTGAGGGTCTTGGCCTAGTTATCTCGGCGGGAGCCGGGGCATCTGTCATCGGGGCCCTTGGCTTTGAGAAGCTGCACAAGCGCTTTAGCTATGCCGCAATTTTGAGGATGGCAATTTTGGGCATTGGCATTTCGATGTTCCCACTGAGTTTCTTGCCACCGGTTCCCCTGATGGTGTTCTTCTTTTTCTTCCTGGGTCTTGCCTGGGGCCCGCTGCTCCCGCTTTTGAACACCGTTATTCAAAAGAAGATCCCCGCAAACAAGCGAGGCAGGGTGTTCGCGCTTGAGATGACAATTTGGCATGCGGGGCCACTTATTTCGATGTATGCGGTTGGCTCTGCGGTTGATGCCCTAGGTGTTGGACCGGTATACCTATTCCTCGCCGCCGGCGTATTTGCGGCCGCACTCTTGGTCTCTTTCAACCGCTACATCAAGCAGCTAAACACCTAGTTCTCCACAGCCCCGTCCCGGGGCGTTGATGAGCTTACGAACTCCAGTAATACTCGAGCGATGAACTTGATGCTAAAGAATAAATCAGATAATCTGATTTATATGAAGAAGATCATGACTGCCACTGAAGTTGCTCGCAACTTCAGTGAGGTTTTGGATGCTGTTGCAAATGGTGAAGAGATCACCATTACCCGGGGTAACAAACCGGTTGCCGTCATGGGAAGCGTGAAAGAAGAGATCCCGAACTCAGTGTTATTGGCGGCAGCCTTGAAGGAGCACTTTGAGAAATACAAAGATGTTCCAGTCGATGACTCATTCGATGCAGTCGAGTACGTAAGGCAAATGCGCGATCAAGATCTAGTTCGTGACCAAGAGCGCTGGGAGCTCCTAGAGGCGCTTTGGGATGAGCCTTCTCCGAAAGAGCGTGACTAGTGGAGCGCCTGGTTTTGGACACTTCCGTTTGGATATGTATCGAGCGCGGCAGGCTGGATATAGGCGAGGCCGTTGGTCGTAACAAGAAGCTGATTCTTCCGGCCATTGTTGCCGGAGAACTGAAGCAAGCTCTCTTCACCTCCTCCAGGACAGAGTCCAAAATGCAGAAGTCTCTCGATTTCTTTGCACTGGTTGAATCTCTAACCGAGTTTGCGCCCATCGATCAGCGGGTGGCAGACCGGTATGCAGAGATAAAACACCTCAGCATGGCTAGTGGAAAACCTCGGGGCACTGCCGATCTATTGGTAGCCGCAACGGCTATTGAGCACAAAGCAAAGCTCTACTCGATAGATCAAAGAGCAGACTTTGGGTCACTGCCAAACCTTCTACTTCACTCATAGAAGCCTAGGCTTGAGCGGATGAGCGAAGAGATCCAAGAACCGATTGCGGTTCCAACCTGGGGTGTTGGTCCATTCGAGGGTGATCCCACCGCACACCCCGACTTCGCAAAGTTTGATCCTGAGCTTTTGGCAAGTGGCGACACAAGAAACGTCGTTGATCGCTATCGCTACTGGAAGATGGAAGAAATCGTAAGAGAACTCGATGGCAGACGACACCCCTTCCACGTCGCAATCGAGAACTGGCAGCACGATCTAAACATCGGCTCAATAGTGAGAAATGCCAATGCTTTTTTGGCCAAAGAGGTTCACATTGTCGGCAACAAGCGCTGGAACCGCAGAGGCGCCATGGTCACCGACCGCTATCAGCACGTCACCCACCACCCGACCATCGAAGAGTTAATCGAGTGGGCAAGTAGCGCGGGGCCAAATGGTGGGAAGCTGCCGATAGTTGCAATTGATAACGTGCCTGGCTGTCAGCAACTTGAGAAGTATGAGCTCCCAAAGGAGTGCTTGCTGCTTTTTGGGCAGGAGGGCCCGGGCCTCTCGCAGGCAGCACTCGATGCCTCGGATGTTGTGCTGGAAATTAGCCAGTTTGGCTCGACAAGATCCATTAATGCCTCTGCGGCTGCCGCAATAACCATGCACACTTGGGTGATGCAGCACGTTTTTAGTTAGACTTTGTTAGGGCTGAAGCCTCAAGTCCCCCATTTTTGAAAGGGGTTTAGCCATGCCAGCAGTAGTCCTAGTCGGAGCCCAGTGGGGCGACGAGGGAAAGGGCAAGGCGACAGACCTACTCGGTGATCGCGTTGACTACGTTGTCCGCTATCAGGGTGGTAATAACGCAGGCCACACCGTTGTCATTGGTGACAAAAAGTTTGCTCTCCACCTTCTTCCCTCAGGCATCCTGACCCCAGGCTGCATCCCCGTTATCGGAAACGGGGTGGTGGTTGACCTCGAGGTGCTCTTTAGGGAGATTGACGGACTCAACGAAAAAGGTGTCGACACCTCAAAGCTTCTAATCTCAGCAAACGCCCATATCATCACCCCGTATCACGTGACGGTGGACAAGGTTTCAGAGCGCTTCTTGGGTAAGCGAGCTATCGGCACCACTGGTCGCGGCATTGGCCCCACCTACGGCGACAAGATAGGTCGACTCGGAATCAGGGTCCAAGACCTCTTCGACGAGAGCATCCTGACCCAGAAGGTTGAGGGGGCTCTTCACCAAAAGAACGAGCTGCTTGTGAAGGTTTATAACCGAGCGGCAGTCAAAACCTCTGATGTCGTTGAGCACTTGCTTTCTTTCGCAGAGCGCCTAAGGCCAATGGTTGCGGACACCTCGTTGGTTTTGAATGGGGCACTGGATGAGGGTAAGACGGTGTTGCTCGAGGGCGGCCAGGGGACTCTCTTGGATGTTGATCACGGAACCTACCCATTTGTTACCTCATCCAGCCCAATTTCCGGAGGAGCCACCACGGGAAGTGGCATTGGGCCAACCAAGATCTCTGGCGTTATTGGAATCCTTAAGGCCTACACCACAAGGGTTGGTGCTGGTCCCTTCCCAACCGAGCTCTTCGATGAGTGGGGCGAGTATCTGCGCAAGCAGGGTGGCGAGGTCGGCACCACAACCGGACGCGAGCGTCGCTGCGGCTGGTTCGATGCTCCGATTGCGCGCTATGCCACAAGAATCAATGGCCTGACAGATATCTTCCTCACAAAGTTGGATGTTCTCAGTGGCATCAAGGAGATTCCTGTGTGTGTTGCCTATGAGGTTGACGGCAAGCGGGTTGATGAGGTGCCGGTATCACAGACCGACTTCCACCACGCTAAGCCCATATATGAAATGTTCCCGGGTTGGGAAGAGGACATTACCTCGGTAAAGAGCTTCGAGGAGCTGCCTCAGAACGCCCAGGACTATGTTCTTGCGCTTGAAAAAATGAGCGGGACGAGAATTTCCGCAATCGGTGTTGGACCGGATAGAAATGCAACCCTTGTCCGACACGAGATGCTCTAAGAGCACGATCGTCTAACTCTCGTCAGGGAGACTTACCAGATGAGCGACACCAGGCCAGAAGAACTTGAGGGCATCCCCTATCCGGATGAAGCCTTCAACACCTGGGGTGCTGCTGCGGTAGGTATAGACCCTCTTGCAGCTAGCTTCACCTCTCTTCCCTATCAGCCGGTCAGGCCCCACGTTCCCTTCTATCGCTTTGTTGCGTATCCGGACATCCTGGATTTGCGCAAGGCGGGCTATGAGATGGACAGGTTCATCCCGCTATTTGATCGCCTGGAGGACATTCGCTATCGCGAGGCGTTGCAACTGAGCGACATGCTTCACCACCCAAACCCGATGCTGCCCTGGAATCCAAGGCGTGCACGAGAGCTGGAAATGGACGTTAGAAGCCAGCTTCACGAGCATGGACTTGGCGACCTCCCAACACTGCTTAGAAGGTTTCTGGGCAAAGCGTTTCCGGGGGATACCATCAGCTATCTCAGCATCGATCTGGTGAATGTTTTCTTTTGGGCAGCAATCGCTGAGCTCGCAGATGATCTTGCATGGAAAGCTCCAAACCTGTCTTGGCAGGCTGAGTATTTGAGATTTCCACTGAGGACTCTCGCCCAGTTCGACTCACCCTAACTTGGTATGTAGGCTGAAACCATGAGTGAATGGACAGTAAAAGTACCGGGCAACGAGCACAAAC
>ERZ887849.335-NODE-335-length-51514-cov-9.424027_pt1 | contig 51514 bp, 44 predicted proteins | sample MGYA00521267_ERZ887849 | MGnify/ENA primary metagenome ERZ887849 (study PRJEB32303, sample SAMEA104408601) | aquatic metagenome | biome: Brackish water; feature: Pelagic; material: water | place: Baltic Sea | collected 2014-06-06T16:11:00 | depth 2,863 m ... | reverse complement strand
ATCGCTGCTCCTTTTCCCATGTTTTTATCTTGGGAGAAAAAACGAATATCAATATTTGGGTTAGCCACCATGTATTCTTCCACTTTTGCAACAGTTGCATCTTTCGAGCAATCGTTTACAATCACAATTTCTTTTTGAATATTATTCGGCAATTCAACTTCCTGTACTTTCTCTAAGATAACCTGAATCGTATTCTCTTCGTTGTACGCAGGTATTAAAATAGAAAGCTTTTGTATGCTCATTTTTTGATTTTATAAAATTAATCTTGCGAAATAGGGATGCAAATATAGAATAATTCCAATTTGTGCCGAATTCATTTCCACTTAACGCAAATTAAATCCGTAAATTTGCACCGCATTAAAAAACATCTTTTGTTGTGCCAAAAAAGCTGAAGCAATATATTTCATTTACCAAGTTCCGCTTATCGTTTTTAGTCGTGGTTTCCGCTCTATCTGGTTATTTGTTTAACGGCGGTTCAGATTATTATGAAATTTTCCTTTTGATGATTGGCGGAATACTCGTTACAGCAGCTTCCAATGGTTCCAACCAAATTTGGGAAAAGGACATCGATGGTTTAATGAAAAGGACAGCAAAACGACCGCTTCCCATGAAAGAAATGTCCTTGACAGAAGCCTACATTGTTGTTGCCGTTTCTTTAATTGTTGGTTTGATCATGTTGGCCATGATCAACTGGCCTGCATTTTATTTAGGTATAGCGGCTTACATTTCTTACGTATTCATTTACACTCCTTTGAAACGAATAACTCCTTGGGCAGTTTTTGTTGGTGCATTTCCAGGAGCCATTCCTCCTATGTTAGGAGCAATTGCTGCAACTGGCGAATTTGGTTTTATCCCAGGAATATTATTTTTCGTTCAGTTTACATGGCAATTCCCTCATTTTTGGGCCATTGCATGGGTGGTCGACGCGGATTATAGAGCGGGGGGATTTAGTCTTTTGCCCTCCAAAAAAGGCAAATCGAAAGAATCTGCCTTTCAAATTGCACTCTACTCTTTGGCTTTAATCCCTTTTAGTTTATTGCCTTGGTGGTTGGAAATGACTGGGATATGGACTTTGATTATCGGCAGTGTGCTCGGTGCATGGTTCTTTTTACTTTCCTATAAATTGTTTTTATCCATGGATGACAAAGACGCTAGAAAACTAATGTTCGCTTCGTTTGTTTATTTACCAATCATACAGTTTGTGTATGTTTTCGATAAAATATAAGCTTCAAATACTCTAAAAAATAATAAGATGAGAAAAGATTTTGATCAAGAATTGACACCCGAAGTTCGGTTGAAAATGAAAAAGAATCTCGTGTACATTGGAATTTTCAGCATCATAATGCTTTTTGCTGGCTTCACTTCTGCCTATTTGGTTATGATGGGCGATTCATTTTGGGTAAAAACACCTATGCCGAATGCTTTCTGGATTAGTACAACCTTGATTATACTTTCCAGTTTGAGTTTCATTTTGGCCATTCAAAGTGTTAAAAAAGACAATCAAAAAGGATTGCGCTTTTTTATGGCGTTAACCGTTTTCTTGGGTATTTCATTCATTTATTTCCAATTTAAAGGATACGGTCAATTGACTGAACTTGGGATCCACCCGGTCAACAACAAAGTAATGGTGACTAACGGCAGAATTGGCGAATACTATGACATCAAAGACAACAACGCTTTCATCGAAGTGGACGGAAATAGCTTTATGCAAAAAGGAAAGAAAATTTCGGATGTTAAAATGGAAGAGCTTCAAAAATTTATGGCTCAGTTTTTAGATTTCGACGAAGAAAAACCCTTTCAGGTAAATTCCTATGCGAAACCTTTTATCCTTTATCTAGATCAAACACCAGTTGCATTTATTGATGGGCGATTAAAAAAATCAAATGGAGAAAACCTGAGCACCACAGATAAAATCAGGTTGAATGCATTAGCACTCAACATCAAAGACAGACGTGGAGACTTTTTTGCAAAAGGCGAATTGGGCAAGGATTTCAATATTTATTACAAGGGAAAAGCATTAGAATATGAAAACCGAACGCTCAAGTGGAAAGGAAAACCGCTATCGGCCTATTTACAGATTAAAGCAATTGAAACAGCCGACACAGCCAGTTCCTTTTTATTCATCATAACCTGCCTGCATTTACTTCATGTTTTCGTTACCATTTTCTACCTGATAAGAATCACAATTCGTTCATTTTCAGGCAGCTTTACTTCGGGTGACTATATAAGTCTGCAAAGCGGTTCAATTTTCTGGCATTTTTTAGGCTTTTTGTGGCTCTATTTACTATTCTTTTTGCTTTTTATTCATTAAACTTGCAAAAAAAATCTTAACTAATGGCTGGACACGCTTCAAATGAACTTAGCACTGAATCTCCTTGGGGAGGTAAAGTCTCTCCATTTTCGACTAGTTACGGAAAACTAATGATGTGGTTTTTTCTTGTATCGGATGCATTGACATTCGGAGGATTATTGATCGCATATGGTTTTACTCGTCACAGTGCGCAAGATGCATGGCCAATTGGAGAGGAAACTTTTAACTCTATGCCTTTCTTAGGTCATGGTTATCCTCTTTTGTATGTTGCCCTAATGACATTTATCCTTATCGTTTCATCTGTAACAATGGTTTTGGCCGTTGAAGCCGGACACCGAATGGATAAAAAAGGTGTTATTAAATGGTTGGCTTTAACGATTGTTGGAGGATTTTTCTTCGTTGGATCACAGGCATGGGAGTGGAGTCACTTCATTCACGGTTCAGAATTCGGAAAAGTAGAACTAGCCGACGGATCGCAAGCAATTGTGAAAGGTCATTTTGGTGAAATCAAGAGTTTCAAAGTAGAAACGGCTGGTGCACATCATAAAAAAGGAGAAGTAATTAAAGAAGACCTTCTTCACGCTTATCAGCATGCAATGTCGGCAGGTCAAATCAAACATGATGGAAAAAGCGCTTTGTTAACTTTACATGACGGTTCTATCGTAAGCGTTCAGAAAGAAGCAGACGAGCATTTAGAATTAGTCATCAAAACAAATGGTGACAAATATAAAATCGGAAATAAGATTGAAGGTAAAGAAGCCTTAAATATTTATGGCGAAGCAGTTTACAGCGGTGAAAAAAACCGAGTAATCTATGGAGCAAATTTGGAGCAAAACGAATACGGTCCTCAACAATACGGACAGTTTTTCTTCTTCATTACTGGATTCCACGGTTTCCACGTATTCTCTGGGGTAATCATCAACATTATTATTTTAATGGGAGTAATAAAAGGAACGTACCACAAAAGAGGACATTACGAAATGGTTGAGAAGACAGGATTGTATTGGCACTTTGTAGATTTAGTTTGGGTATTCGTATTTACATTCTTCTACTTAGTATAACTAAACGCATTAAACATCGATTATGGAAAGAGATGACATTATAGAATATTCGTTGTACACTCATCATGATGATGAGCAAGGAAAGAAACTTCGAAAGAAAATTTGGATGGTTACACTGCTACTAACATTAGTGACAGTTGTAGAAGTATTTTTAGGAGCAATGATCAAGCAGGATAGCGCTGCATGGCCATATGTTAAACTTACGTTTATCATTCTTACCTTATTAAAAGCAGGATACATTATTTTGAGCTTTATGCACCTTGGTGATGAGAAAAAAGCAATGAAATATGTCATTCTCGCTCCTTATATTGTGTTTATTATCTATCTGATATTCATCGCATTAACAGAAGGAGCATACGTCGGAAACGCGGTTAATTCTTATGGAGCTTAACAGCACATTTCAGTAATGACAAAAAAAACGAATGCTGGTCGAAAAAAAGTAGTAATGGCCTTTCTACTTTTATTTGCGCCAGCTTTTTTCTTGGTCTTTTTTTCAACTCGAAGTTGTTCTAATAACTTCAAAGAATTAGATGATTTCGGACTGGCAAAAGATTATTCTTTCATCGATATAAATGGGGAAAAACGGACATCCAAAGATTTTGAAGGAGACATCGTTCTCATAACAACCTTGCAGGGAACTTGTCCTGATGATTGTGCGGTATTGTTCTTCAACCTTCAACAGGCGATCTATCAACACATCTATACCAACAAGGGTAAAAAACTCAAGCAAGTTCGGATTATTTCTTTTGCAACAGACGGCGAAGGAAACCCGCTAGAGGATGTTACCCCTATTGCTGAGATGCTAAAAGATCGTGTTCCAAATTACGATCCTGAAACATGGGTTTTAGCCAAGGGCGATGCAAGAATCGTTTATAATTTTGAAAGAAACAACCAAAACCTTTTACAAGAAGGCGATGAGTTTTATGGCGGTCAAGCTTTTCAAGAGTTAATCCTTTTGTTGGACAAGAAAAATCATCTTCGCATGGCATTGCGTGGAGACGAAGAAGGAATGATTCGCCGTATGAAGGAACACGTTGCCTTGCTGCAAAAACAGTACGATAAAGAAAGGGCGAAAAAATGAAAGAATTTTTAATTACCAGCTCTATCTTATTCCTGCTTTTTTCCTGCAAAGAGAACTACACGCCATTGCCCAAATTAGGCGATATTGATGTGGAGTACTCTGCGGTTAACGGAAAAGAAGTTACGGACACGGTATTTCCAAAAATGATTGATTTCATGTATTTAAATCAGGATTCGGTGCTTGTGCATTCCAAACAGATGAAAGATAAAATTTGGGTTGCTGATTTCTTTTTTACTTCGTGCCCAACGATTTGTCCAAAAATGACGGCTCAAATGAATCGTCTGAATAAAAATTTAACTGACCTTTCCGATCAAATTCAGTTCATGTCCTTTTCTATCAACCCGAAAAAAGACAGTCCAAGTGTATTAAGAAAGTACATCAAGAAAAAAGGAGTGACAGCTATAAACTGGTATTTCTTTACGGGTGACGAAGCTAAAACGCATGAATTAGGCATTAAACATTTTAAACTCTTCGCTGGTCAAGATGAGGCCTCAGCTGGAGGATACGCACATTCGCCAGCATTTACTTTGGTAGATAAGGAAGGTTATGTTCGTGGCGTATATATCGGAACAGACCCAGACGAAGTAGACCGAATGCAAAAAGACATTCGATTATTGTTAAAACACGAATATGGCATTGATAGATCCAAATAGCAAAAAGGTAACAAACCTCATAAAAATTGTATCGATTGCGATACCAATTGTTGTCGCACTCTTATTTAGAATTCAGATAAAAGGTGTTGACACCTCTTTCTTACCAGCTGTTTATGCCATGATCAATGGTTGTACAGCAGTTCTTCTTATTTTGGCGTTGATTGCAATTAAAACAAAAGACATGCGCATGCATCGCGCTTTGATTCGCTTTTGTCTACTCCTCTCGCTCGTTTTCTTGGTATTATATGTTACATATCACATGACAAGTAAATCAACTGAATACGGAGGCGAATATGGCATGTTTTACTATCCGCTTTTGATTTCACACATCTTGCTAAGCATAGCTGTAGTTCCTATAGTTTTATATACTTATCTTTTTGCTTGGCAAGGGAAATATGCAAAACACAAGAAATGGACTCGTTTCGCATGGCCAATTTGGTTTTATGTAGCCGTTTCGGGTGTGCTGGTCTTTTGGATGATTTCGCCGTATTACGGAAGTTAATCGGCTCTGTCTTATCTAACTATTTTGTTGCTTTTCTTTATAAAAAATGGAATTAGATAAATATCTAAAGTACTGATTTTCAATTGAATTTATTTTTTATTGGTTAAATTTGGTAGATGCGACAGAATCCAAAAAGGCCAATAGTTTCGATTGAGCGAAACAAGTAAAATAGGCGTTTAAGTACGGTCTATAACTATCATGAATGGTAGAATTACGAATTACGAATGGTCAAATTCGGAATTCTACCGTTCGGAATTCGTAATTTTACCCCATGACATACGACATCGTAAAATCTCTACACATCATTTTCGTAGTTAGCTGGTTCGCTGGATTGTTTTACATGCCTCGTTTGTTCATTTATCATACCGAAGCGCAAGAAAAAGACGAAGTAGTTAAAAAAGCCTTGAGCGATCAATTCAAGATTATGGAGAAAAAGCTGTGGTGGATTATCACAACTCCAGCTATGGTTCTGACTCTCATTTTTGGAACTTGGATGTTAATCCTTAATCCAGCTCTTCTAGAACAAGGATGGATGCACACCAAACTCGCCTTCGTCGTTTTTCTTCTGATATACCATTTTGTTTCGCAACGATTGATGTTTCAAATGGCAGAAGGAATTTTCAAGTGGAAATCAAAGCACTTGCGGTTGTGGAATGAAGCGGCTACTCTTTGTTTGGTAGCGATTATTTTCCTCGTTGAATTACAAAACAGAATGCCCTGGTGGAAAGCGACGTTTTACTTTTTCCTTGTCGCAATTGGCTTGATGATGTTGATTAAATTATATAAGAAAATCAGCAATAAGTAACTAGTTGAAATCTGTAATTCGAAACTCCAAATCCTTCACCTTCACCATTTTTGAACCTTTGTTGTAGAAGAAAAAACTGAATCCATTTTCCGCATTTTTAACCTGTGGTAATGTCGAATAAAATTCAATGATTTGCCAGTCTTTCTCATCCTCTACGTTTTCATGAATCGGATAGGAATAATAGAGTGCATTCTCATTTTTATCGCTCACAACCAACACGACAAAGGTTTCCTTCTTTCCAATCATTTTCACCTGCATGGAAGCACTTAAAATAGTCGGTCCTTCCGTGAGTTTCGACCAGTTCGTTTTCACATAAGAAGCTGCATACTCTTCCTTTTCGTCGAGAAACAGATATTCTTCGTCCAAAGAGTCCATGCCAACTGTCAACTTCGACCAATTGGGGTTTTCCTTTTTGTTCGTCGAAAATTTCTCGTACAGAATCGGTTTTCTATTCTTCAACCCCATGAATTGAATAATCGATTGTACTTTTGGCGTTTTTCTTTTTCGGCAGAGAGTCAGTTTTCCGTTGCTTGAGATGTATTCCCAATTATCGAGTAATTCAGGTAAAATCTGAAGACCTTTTGAATAGAAATATTGATTCTGAAATACAACATAGTCCCATCCCCATGTTCGCGAATTCTGTAAGATTTGCTCAGAAAGGCGGTGCGTCGTGAATCCTTTTCGTTTCATTAAAATAAAAGGCGTGTTAGGCGTTGGCGATGCAATTACAAGAATTTTATCTGTCCGTTTTACACCTTGTTTGTCGAGCCAAAGTTCCGAACCTTTAAAGTCTTCTACCCCTGCTTTGAACTCGGCTAAAACATACTTTTCAGTACGATCATGAACTACTGTTTGAGCGTTGAGGAAACATAGAAATAAAACTCCCGTTGCAAGAACCAAACTGACTCCTTTCCTAAGTCTTTTTGTGATATTTGGGAGAAAGGCGAACATCAAAATTAAACCAACCAAAATGGGTAAAAACAGCGTGTCGAGAAAATAATAATCGTGCACATTCATTTGACCGAACATGAAAAAGACGAACAAAAATGTGCCAACAAAATAGAAGGACAAGAAGAGCGTCAAATACTGATACTCCGTCCCAAACTTTGATTTTAAGCGAAGCTTTGTCCATACAACTGCCATAATAGCAAGTAGTAAAATAAAATAATGATAAATGGAAAAATAAGTCAAAACCAAATTGTTCCAAATCTGGTTGAATATTTCTACTAATTGCGCAAAATCTTTGGCTGGCAGTAAGTGAAATAGGAAGAGAGAACCGTAATTATTTCTCAAATATCCATTGTACATCATGTACCCGATTACAGCGACAAAACCAAGTAAAGCGGCGGGCAATTTGTTCCAAAATTTAGTTTGTCGTTTTATAATTCGGATAAGTTCTACACCTAAAACGGCACAGAAAGGAATGATGAATGTCGTGCGACTCAAAGCCGCTAAAATGAAAAAGAAAACCATCCAATTCCATGTCTTCGTCTTTCCGTTTTTCAGAAATTTGACGTACAAATAAATCCCAATAATTGCATTTGCCAAAGACGGAATGGTCGGCAAAAACCCTACTTGATAAAAGAAAAACACAGGAGAACTGGCCCCAAATAATGTCACGAAAACAGATCGCCATAAATTCCCAGTCAACAAGTAGGACAAGCGAAACAAAAAGAACAAACCTAGTAATCCATACAGAAAAATATAGGAACGAAACACCCAAGGGCTGTCCGTTCCAAGTAATTTCATACAGCAAGCCACGGCATAATCATGAACAGGAAAATCAACAGCAGTGCGGGTAGTTTCTTGCTCCGTTTGCCAATCATCTGGATACTGATGATTGTAAACCAAAGCTTCAGGTTTAAAAAAATTTAGGTGATTATTTTGAAATCCTTCGGCCAAGGCGTATCGATCGGATTGTGCCCAAGCGTGCGTATAAATCGGATAATCGTTCAATCTTTTCCCATTGAAAAAGAGGCCGATAACAAGCAACAATCCAATCACGGCGAGCTGTACTCCAATATTAATTATGCCTTTTTTCAAAATAATTCTTCCGCTTTTCTAAAACAAACTTATCGTTTTATTTTTTAAAAAACATCTCGATTAGCAAATGGAATCGACTTCTCAATAAAGTGACTATTTTTGTTTAAAATCATTTTACAATGTACAATAACATTCTTGTCGAAGAAAAAGAAGGATACCAAATCATTACGATCAATCGCCCGAATCAACTGAACGCATTGAATAGCGAAACGATTAAAGAATTGAACTCAGCTTTTACCGCTGCAAATAACAATGCTAAAACAGGAGCAGTAATCATAACTGGTTCTGGGGAAAAAGCATTTGTTGCGGGTGCCGATATCAAAGAATTTGCCGATTTCAGCGTAGAAGAAGGTGGTCACTTAGCCCAAAACGGTCAAAACATACTATTTGATTTTGTAGAAAATATGTCCATCCCTGTGATCGCTGCTGTCAATGGTTTTGCTTTAGGTGGTGGATTGGAATTGGCCATGTGTTCGCATATTCGTGTGGCAAGCACCAATGCAAGAATGGGGCTGCCTGAAGTTTCATTGGGTGTTATTCCAGGATATGGTGGAACGCAGCGTTTGGCTCAATTGGTCGGACGTGGAAAAGCAAATGAAATGGTTTTCACAGCAGGAATGATCAATGCCGAAGACGCTTTGAAATGGGGATTGGTGAACGATGTTGTGGAACAAAACGACCTCATCACGGCGTGTGAAAAAATCGTTGGGAAAATATTAAACAACTCCAAATCGGCTATATCATCCGCAATTAAAGCAGTGAATGCCAACTTCACGGATGGAATAAATGGTTTTACTGAGGAAATTGAAGAATTTGGAAATTGCTTTGGAACACCTGATTTCAAGGAAGGAACGAGCGCATTTTTAGAAAAAAGAAAACCAAACTTCCGCCAATAGTGTCCAACCCAATCAAAAAACTTGTCGGACAAACTGCCATTTATGGCTTACCTAGTATTGTTGGGCGTTTTTTGAATTTTTTGTTGGTTCCTGTTTACACCCTAGTTCTTCCCGTTTCCGCATACGGTGACGTGTCTGAATTGTACGCCTATGTTGCCTTTCTAATCGTGTTTTTGACCTTTGGAATGGAAACGGCCTACTTTCATTTTCTCCAGAAAAGAGAAGATAAAGAAGGTGTTTTCAATTCAAGTTTTCTGACAGTTTTGATATTGAACAGTACATTTCTGGTGCTTTTGCTTTTGCTCTACCAACCCCTTGCCATCGCTACATTATTTGAAAATCATCCCGAATACATTGTCCTTTTAGGTATTATCGTCTGTATTGATGCCGTTTCTGCCTTGCCTTTAGCAAAGCTTCGTGCCCAAGAAAAAGCCGTTAAATTCGCAACGATACAAATGAGCAGTATTTTGGTCAATATTGGCTTAAATCTGTTCTTCTTATTCTTTTTACTTGACGAGAACGATCCAGAAAAAGGAGTTCTGTATATTTTGATTGCCAACCTGGTTGCATCTGCCCTTAAGCCAATTGCTCTTTTCAAAGATTTCTTAGCCATTCAATGGAAATTGGACACCGACCTGATAAAAGAAATGGTCTTTTACGCATTTCCACTAATGATAGCCGGAATGGCGGGAATCGTTAACGAAACCATCGATCGAATTCTTTTGAAACAAACACTTTATCGAGATACGCCAGAATCGCTTTTGCACGCATCAGAACAAGTCGGAATTTACAGTGCGAATTACAAACTCGCTATGTTGGTGACTATTTTTCTGCAAGCTTATCGTTACGCGGCAGAGCCTTTCTTTTTTTCCCAAAGTAAGAGTGCAGATAGAGACAAACAGTATCGCCATATCATGAATTATTTGGTGGCCGTTTTGTGCGTGGCCTTTTTGATGGTGACACTGAACATTGACTTTTTCAAAGGATTTATCCGAAATGAGGCATACTACGTTGGCTTGGATGTCGTTCCTATCCTTTTGTTGGCGAATATTTTTCTCGGAATTTACATCAATCAAAGTATTTGGTACAAGCTTTCTGGTCAAACACGATTCGGGGCTTTTATCGCAATTGGTGGTGCAACGTTAACGATCATCATAAACGTGATGTTCATTCCAGACTACGGCTACATGGCTTGTGCGTGGGCTACTTTAATTGTTTACGCAGCCCAGGCTGTAGCTTCTTTTATGCTCTCTCGAAAATATTATCCGATTAAATACAACGTGCGAAAATTCTTTCTGTACATGGGCATTGCGCTGTTGTTTTTCTTCATTGGTACGCGGTTCAATTTCGACAACACCATCTTGAAATACTTCTCGCGCAATTTATTGTTGTTGCTGTTTATCGGATTAATTTGGTTAATGGAAAAGCCGAAGAAAAAGGAAAAATTAACCGTTTAGCGAAATCCACTTTTTCATGTTGATTAACGCTTTGTACTTCTGCGACAAGCAACGGATAACCGACAAAATTTCTTATTTTTGACTCCTATTAGCGAATGAATGAAAGTAAAAATCATCAACTCTTCTGAGTATGCTTTACCAGCTTATGAAACTTCAAGTAGCGCTGGGTTGGACGTACGTGCAAATCTGACGGAAAGCATCACGATGAAACCGCTCGAACGAGCTTTGATTAAAACAGGTCTTTTTCTTGAAATTCCGCATGGTTTCGAGTGTCAAGTTCGACCACGAAGTGGATTAGCGCACAAAAAAGGATTGACCGTTTTAAATTCTCCAGGTACTATCGATGCAGATTATCGTGGTGAAGTCGGTGTGATTTTAATCAACCTTTCTTCGGAAGAGGTAGTTATAGAAAATGGTGAGCGCATTGCACAACTTGTTTTTGCACAAGTGGAACAGGCAGAATGGCTTGAAACAGAAGTATTAAGTGAAACAGAACGCGGTGCTGGTGGATTTGGCAGCACAGGCATGAAATAGGAAAGAATGAAATTAATTATACCTATGGCAGGGCGCGGTAGTCGTCTTCGTCCACATACATTAACAGTTCCCAAACCTTTAGTTCCAGTTGGCGGAAAACCAATTGTTCACCGTTTGGTAGAAGATATTGCAGCAAGTTGTCCAGAGAAAATAGATGAAATTGGATTCATCATTGGCGATTTCGGGAAAGAAGTGGAAACAGAATTGTTAGCTGTTGCAGCTCAATTGGGGGCAAAAGGATCAATACATTATCAAACTGAACCTTTGGGAACGGCACACGCTGTATTGTGTGCAAAAGAATTGCTTTCAGGTCCAGTAACGGTTGCGTTTGCGGATACCTTGTTCAAAGCCAATTTTAAAATTACTGCGGCGGATGAAGGAATACTATACGTTAGTCAAATTGAAGACCCTAGCTCATTCGGGGTGGTAAAAATGAACGAAGCGGGAGAAATCGTAGACTTCGTTGAAAAACCACAGACTTTTGTTTCCGATTTGGCAATGATTGGTATTTATTATTTCAAGAAAGGCGAAGATCTTTTAACTGAATTAAACTATTTGATCGACAACGATGTCATCAAAGGTGGTGAATATCAATTACCAGATGCATTGCGCAGATTGACAGAAAAAGGGGTTAAATTCAAACCAGGAAAAGTAGAAGAATGGTTGGATTGTGGAAATAAGGCCGCAACAGTTCACACCAATCAGCGCGTTTTGGAGTATGATAAAGAAGCGGGAAAGAAAATGAAAGCGGATTCAGCTCAAGTAACCAATTCGGTTATTCACGAACCTTGTTTCATTGGCGAAAACGTTATTATTGACAATTCAATCGTTGGTCCGCACGTTTCTTTAGGAAAAGGCACGAAGGTTGTTAACTCAATTGTCGTCAATACAAATGTGCAGAACGAGACGGAAATCTCAAATGCCAGTTTAAAGGATTCAATGATAGGATCAAAAGCAAAATATATAGGAAAGGCAAACGACATTAGCCTTGGCGATTTTTCAACTATAGAATAAATGAATAGAATATACATCCTCCTTCTTTGTTCTTTGACATTTGTTCTCGCAGCATGTGGCAGTAAGAAAAATGCCGATGCCGGTAATTCGGCAACAAATGGACAAACGGATTACGTATATATTCAAAAATTTCATGAAGGTGTTCGTCTGAAATCGAAAGGACAAACCAAAGAGGCGATTTTGATTTTCGAAGAATGCTTAAAGATGCGCCCAAATGACGATGCATCTTATTTTGCTCTTTCACAACTATACATGTTGGATGAGAACTTACAAAAATCGGGTGAAGCTATTCAAAAAGCGGCTAGAATTGACCCCAACAACAATTATTATGTTTCTGAACTGGCTTATTACTATATAGAACAAGAGAAGTTTGGCTTGGCTGTGGAGCAATTTGAAAAACTAGTAAAAGCGGAACCTAGAAATCCAGAGTATTTGTATCCGTATGCTGAATGTTTGGTAAGAGCCGGAAAACCGGAAGCAGCAATCAATGCCTTGACGAAAACAGAAGATCAATTGGGTGTTATTCCAGAAATTACGATCCAAAAATTTCAATTGTATCAGCAAATTAAACAACCCCAAAAAGGGCTCGCTGAGGTCGAAAAAGCGAGAAAAACCTATCCAGATGACCCTCAATTGCTTTCCACTTTGGTCGACTATTATTTAAATTCAGGACAGGAAGCGAAGGCGATAGAAACTCTCGAAACATTGTCAAAAGCGGACGATGCAAATGGACGAGTTCATCTTTTTCTTGCCGATATGTATCGCCGTAAAGGCAAGATGAATTTATTTTATGAATCGGCTAAAAAAGCAATGGCTAGTGACGGTGTAGATTTGGACACAAAAACTCAGTTTCTTTTCTCTTTGCAAAATGGCGGGAATAAATTGGACCCACGAGCAATGGAATTAGCAGAAGCTTTCGCAACTAAGTATCCAGACAGCGCAAAGCCGTATTCCATTCTTGGTGATTTTCAATTGTCTGTTGGAAATGAGAAAGACGCGTTGGATAACTATCGAAAAGCATTGGAATACGAAAAGAGCGCCTCTTCTTTGTGGAATCAAGTTCTATTGATGGAGTACCAAGCCCAACGCTTCAATGATTTGGAAAAAGACAGTAAAGAAAGCCTAAAGTACTTCCCCAATATGCCAACTTTTTATCTTTTAAACGGAGTGGCGAATATTCAGCTTAAAAAGTATGACGACGCCATAATGAATTTGGATATAGGTCGCGAATATATTACGGGTGACAATTCCATGAAGGCAGAATTTTACGGTCAATTTGGAGAAGCCTATTTTGGTAAAAAAGACTACGAGCAAGGGAATGATTGGTACGATAAAGCCATGAAAGTAGATACGAGAAGCACCTTGATTTTAAATAATTATGCCTACCGATTGGCGATTAGTAAAATTGAATTAGACAAAGCGGAAACACTTATTCTTCAGGCTATAGAGCGGTCTCCTAGTCAACCAAATTTTATAGACACATATGGGTTTGTTCTCTTCCAAAAAGGTGATTATGCGAATGCTTTGAAACAATTTGAAAGATCTTATGGATTGGATCATACAGATAAAGTAACGGCGGAACATTTGGGCGATGCATATATCAAGTTGAACAAACCGCAAGAAGCACAGAAATATTGGAGCAAGGCTAAGGAACTAGGTTCATTGAATAAGATCTTGGACAAAAAAATAGCAAATTCTCAATTTTATGAACCAGAACTATAAACTTCTTTTTATTGGTCTCATTCTGTTGAGTTCATGCGCCAAAAGGCTCACCGAAACGGCTTTCCCCAAGGTAAAACGGGTGAAAACCCCAGAATTGGTGTCCAAACTTGACTCTTTGTCCAAAATTCGTCCAGATTCATTTTATTCAAAAATATCCACAAAATATATTGATACCACGCACAGCATTTCTGTGAAAACATCCTTGCGTATGATTTCCGATAGCGCTTTGAACATGATTGTCACCTACGCGGCAATTCCAGTCGTGAATGCTATTATAACAAAGGATAGTCTGAAAGTGGTCAATAAACGAGAAAAATGTTTGGTGCTCACCGATATGGAATTCATCAAGGATAAATTTGGTGTGGACTTCACCTTTAAAAATTTGGAGGAAATCATTTTGGGTATTCCTTTGGATTATGACACCACTCAAAAATACTTTCAAATAAACGATCCACACCGACATATAATTTCTTCCCATCGGAAAAGACGATTGCGCAACAACGACCGCTTGGTTAAAGATGATGATGATGTAGCTGTGGAATACTTTATTAATGCCAATTTAAAGCAATTGGATGGTTTAAAAATCATAAGTGCTTCAGATACCACGAGTATAGATGTTAGTTACAAAACATGGCAATTTGTGAACGGAATTAACGTTCCAGAAGAAGTTATTATTCGAGTTAGTGCGCCAAGGAATAACCTTTTGATGGAATTGACGTACAGTAAAGTAGCGGTGAATGAACCCGTAGAGTTGTATTTTATTGTTCCAGAGGGATATGAAGAGTGTGAGTAAATATTTAGTATTGTTTTTGGCTTTGGTAAGCCTGAATTTACACGCTCAAAATTCTAGCGAGAAACTACGGAAGGAACAAGAAATTCTGGAGCAAAAACTCAAAAATACCCAACTTCTCCTAACGAAAACCAAAGGAGCCAAAGCGGCTTCTTTAAACGAATTACAAATCATCAACAACCAAGTGCGCTTTCGAGAAGAATTGGTTCGAAATTTTGATCGCCAAGTTCGCGGTGCTGATCTGAGTATGCGTCAAAAGAGAGAGCAAATTCGTGATCTGAACGAGAAGGTAGCGCGCCTGAAAAAACAATACAAAAAACTGGTTATCTACGCTTACAAGCACAGAAGTAAGTACAACAAACTAATGTTTGTCTTTTCTTCTGATTCATACTACGAAGCCTTGAAAAGAAACAAATATTTAGGCAAATTGGCCGAAATTCAGAAGAAACAATACCTCATTATCAAGCAACATCAAGGTCTGATCAATCGCGAAATTGACAATGTCAAAATTGAAAAAGAGAACAAACTAACGGTGCTTGGTGAAAAGCAACAAGAGCGCGAAGCTATTCTTGTAGATAAAAGAAAACAAGAGCTCGTTTATATCCAATTCGAAAAAGAAGAATCAAGCTTGCTGGCTGAAATGAAGAAAGATCAGCGACGAAAAGAAGCGATTAGTCGTCAAATTGATGCGGCAATCAAACGAGAGGTAGCAGCGGCCGAAGAAAAAAGAAGGAAAGAAGAAGCGAAGGCTTTGGCTTTGGCCAAACAAAAAGCGCGCGAAGAAGAGGCGCGAAGAAAAGCAGAAGCCAAAAACACAAAAACAACCAAAACACCAACTTCGTCGCCAAAACCCAAACCTGCAGTCACACTCCCTACTACAAACGAAGCGGCTTTGGTTGGTAAAAGTTTTAAAGCCAATAGAGGAAAACTCCCTTGGCCTGTCTTAAAAGGCACCGTAACGGAAAATTATGGTAAGAATCCACACCCAACTTTCGAAAACGTTTTCACGAACAACAATGGTATCGATATTTCCGCAGTTAAAAATTCAGCCGTTAGAGCCATTTTTGAAGGTGAAGTAACCAGTGTGTTGAATATTCCAGGTGCTGGTAAAGTCGTGATTTTAAAGCATGGAGATTACCGAACGGTGTATAGTAATTTACAAACGACTAGTGTTTCAATCGGAGATAAAGTAACGACAAAAGAAGACATTGGAACCTTATTGGTGAAAGAAGGAAATAGCTTATCTGTTCTTCATTTTGAGGTGCATCAAGTGTATGGTGGGAACGTACAAAGTTTGAATCCGGTGATTTGGATTACTCGCTAAAGTTCACTTTCTAAATTATCCTTATAATACTGATATAACTCAAATTGAGCTCTGAATTGAGGTTCCGTTCCGGATCTACGGTAACGGTTTTTCATGTTTTTATTTAAAAACCTCGACTTCACATTTCCTTTCCATTGATATTTGAAAATCAAATCCAGCTCTTTTTTCAGGTCTTCATCATAAACGGGACAAGTAACTTCTATCCGGTTGTCTAAATTTCTTTCCATCCAATCGGCGCTAGAAAGAAAATACAATGGATCCTTATGATTGCCGAAAATCATGAACCTTGCGTGTTCTAAGTAGCGATCAACAATACTTACGACTTGAATTTTCTCACTTACTCCTTTTACTTTTGGCACAATGCAGCTAATCCCACGGACCATCATTCTAATCTTCACTCCTGAATTACTCGCTTCATATAATTTCATGATCAATTCTTCATCGACCAGATTATTGATTTTTATTCGAATAAATGCCTTCTTACCAGCTTCAGCAATTTTGATTTCATTGTCGATCAATTCCATTATTCTCGATCGAGTATTAAATGGAGAGACGATCAAATGTTGAAAGTCGCAGGGGATTTTGTCATTTTCAATGAAATCGAAAACCTTTTCTACTTCGAGCGCTATTTTTTTATCTGCCGTTAGAAGCGCAAGGTCGCCATATACTTTCGCCGTTTCTTCATGAAAATTACCTGTTCCGATATAACTGACAACCTGTTCTTCGTCCTCCTTAAATCGTTTAATTTGTAAGAGTTTCGAGTGAATTTTTCGCTTCGGATCACCAAAAAGCACATGTGCTCCATCTTCTTTTAATCTTTCTGACCAGAATAAATTATTCACCTCATCAAACCGTGCTTGTAGTTCGAAAATTACGGTTACTTCTTTCCCATTGCTGATGGCCGAACGCAAAGCTTTTAATATTTGCGAATCTTGCGCAACGCGATACACGTTCAGTTTAATCGATTTCACCTTTGGGTCAATTGCGGCTTCACGAAGTAAATCAACCACATACGTAAATCGCTGATAGGGAAAATGAAGCAAAATATCTTTGTCCAAAACAGCTTTGAAAACACTTCGGCTTTGATCCAATCTTCTGTGTTTCAAAGGAGGCATTTCGGGGTATACAAACTCTGGATTTCCAAAATCTGGGAAAGATCGGAAGTCTTTAAAATTATGATACTTTCCGCCAGCCACCGTATTGACCCCTTTTTTTAATTTTAATCCTTTTAAAAGGTAATCCAGTAAGTCTTCGGGCATTTTTTGATCGTAAACAAAACGAACAGGGTCTCCCTTTTTTCTCAATTTGACACTTTTCTCGATTTTTTCGAAAAATGAAACTGAAATGTCGTCGTCTATATCCAATTCAGCATCCCTGGTAAACTTAAATGTGAATGCAGAAATTTTCTTGAATTTAAAAATGCTATATATCGACCGGAGATTGAGACGGATGATGTCATCCAACATTAAAATCTTGGTATATTCCCCTTCTTTAATTTGATAGAACCGAGAAAACTCAGTGGGAATTTGAATCAATGCGTAGCGCACTTTTTCATCATCCGTATAGGTCATTTTCACGGCGAGGTAAATTCGATAATCCAATAATCGTGGAAATGGTGTGTTTTCGTCAAGAATAATGGGCACAATGGCGTGTCTTAATTTCTCTTCATAAAAAGATTGTAGTACCTCTTTCTGTTCGAGGGTCAAATCCTTCTCGGTAATGTGAAAAACATTGCAATGGCTAAAGTCATTCAAGATTTTTCGGTATGCCCATTCGAAGCTTTTTTGTTGTGCAATAACAACCGACATTATCTTTTCAAGGAGCTCTTCTGGTCTCCCGTCGAAGCCATCTATTTTAGAGTTGCCGACCAATTGCATTCTACGCAAATTGGCTACTCGCACACGATAAAACTCATCCAAATTATTGGAATAAATTCCCAAAAAACGTATGCGCTCCACCAACGGAACCTTCTTGTCCATTGATTCCTGTAGCACTCTTTCATTGAAAGAAAGCCAGCTTAATTCGCGATTGTGTAATAATGCCATAATAATCTCTTCCTATAAAATTACTACAAACAAAAAAGCCATCCTATTTTTGGATGGCTTTCGTTGATTAAACTTTCATTCCTTTAACGACTCTGTCTTTTCGTTTGGTTCTATTCGATTTCTTAACCTTGACCATTAAGTATGCCTCACCACTTGAAGATGTAGCAAAATATTTCTCATCATCACCGTAATCAATCTCACCACCTTTACCTTGTTTCCAATCTGCTTGAAAATAGTATTTACCTGCATCCATATTTGGACGAGTAGCGAACGTGATGTACTTTCCAGCACCTGTTTCGAAACGAATCAACACCGCACCATTGTCTGCAGTTTCTTCTAATACACATTTCGTTCTAGGCAAAATGATAATGCGGTTTTGCTCTTTTGAACTTGTACTTACGATAGTACCATCTTGCGTTGTGCCAGATGACCCTTTCGAACTAGAGCGTTCCAATATAATTTCTGAAGACACGAAAAACTGAACATCTTTCATCGATTGATCCGTCAAATTGTATTCTTCTTTTAATGCTTTTGTGAAGGACATTTTTACAGCACAACTACTTAATATAGCTAGTGCAACGAGTGAAAAAATTATTCTTTTCATTTTTCTAAATTTTAGCAAAGATAAGGTTTAGTGTAATTCAAAGTTCATGCCACGAAGAGTTTTTAGTAAAATCGTGTTAATTTTACTGTACCTGTCTAAAGACAAAGTGACTAAGAAGAAAATGAAATGTTGATTAAAAAATTTACGTTCAATGGTTTTCAGGAAAACACCTATGTTCTCTCTGATACTAAAGGAAATTGCGTTATAGTAGACCCCGGTTGCTATGATCGTTATGAAGAAAATGAGCTAATTAAATATATCGCCAAAACCAAACTCAAGGTGAATGCCGTTTTAAACACTCACGCACATATTGATCATGTATTGGGAAACCAATTTGTTTTGAGTCGATTTCCGGTGCCTTTTTATTTGCACATGGATGATATTTCAACACTTCAAGCGGTGCCGAATTACGCAAATTTATACGGATTCGGCGGATACAAACCTTCTCCTGCGCCAACAGTGGTGTTAAAAGGTGGAGAACCCCTAAAATTTGGTGAAATGGAATTTAAAGTTTTTCATACACCGGGACATGCACCTGGACATGTGGTTTTCTATAACGAAAAAGAAAAAGTTGTGGTAAACGGTGACGTCCTTTTCAAAGGAAGTTTTGGTCGTGTAGATTTGCCTGGCGGATCGATGAAATTGCTCAAGAAAACAATTTTCGATATTATGTTTGCTTTACCTGATGATACTGTCATATTATGCGGACATGGTGATGACACGACAATTGGACACGAGAAAAAAACGAATTACATCAACGATTTTTAATGCGAATTGGTATCAATACACGGTTTTTGTTGAAAGACAAAATGGAAGGGTTTGGCTGGTATACCTTCGAAATCTGCAAACGTTTGGTGGAGAAACACCCTGAACATGAGTTTGTTTTCTTCTTTGACCGTACTTTTGATTCCTCGTTTGTATTTGGTGATAATGTTACACAAGTAGTCCTCTCTCCTCCTGCCCGTCATCCAATTTTATTCCGAATTTGGTTCGATTGGGTCATCCCAAAAGCACTTAAAAAACATAAGATTGATGTGTTCTTTTCTCCGGATGGCTATTTGTCATTGAGAACGAATGTAAAACAGATTGGCACGATTCACGATATCAATTTTGAGCATTTCCCTGAAGACATTCCAAAAGGAGCCCGTAAATATTTACGTTCTTTTTTTCCTCGTTTTGCAAAAAAAGCGGCGCATATTCTGACTGTTTCTGAGTATTCCAAACAAGATATTGCTAAAACGTACGGTATAACTACAGAAAAAATAACAGCCATTTGGAATGGGACAAATCCAAAGTTTCGGCCACTTTTAGAATCGGAAATACTTGCTACTCGGAAAACGTATTCGGATGAAAAACCCTATTTCTTATTCGTTGGTTCGCTCCATCCTCGCAAAAATTTAAAAAGGTTGATGCTGGCGTATGAGCACCTTCTCAGGGAAGCACCTGAAACCGAAAATGATTTGTTAATCATTGGCGCGGCGCTTTGGAAAGGAGAAAAGGTGGATACATGGGTTTCGAAAGAAACATTAAATAGAATCCATTTTAAAGGATATATACCGCTGGACACATTGACCAAAATTGTTGGTGCGGCCGATGTTTTCGTGTATGTTCCCTATTTCGAAGGTTTTGGAATTCCTTTGGTGGAAGCGATGCAATGTGGTGTTCCGATTATTTCAGGTGATAAAACAAGTTTGCCCGAAGTGGCTGGTGAGGCGGCACTGTATTGTGATCCGTTTTCAGTGGAAGATATTGCAGAGAAAATGAAATTAATAGCAAGCGATTCTGATTTAAAGATGGAATTGAGCCAAAAAGGTTTGGTGCGGGCGAAGATGTTTTCTTGGGATAAGTCGGCGGATATGGTGTGGGATGTCCTAATGAAAAAATAACTGCAAAGAAGCAGAGACCGCAAAGGTTTTACGAAGAGGGCTTTACGTTCTATGCCCCTTTGCGGTTGAAAATAACTAAATTAGCACTCAAGCACCAAAAAATGCCCGCTGAACGCCTCTGTCCTTCTTGCAAAACTTGGAATACAGATCAGGATTTCTGTACTAAATGTAACACCACTCTTTCTCCAGAAATAATAGAAGATGCAAGAGAAGAAGAACGCGAAAACCGAAGAATCAATACTCCCCCAACCCCGCTTGATACATTCTTAGATAAATGGAAAAACAATCGGTTTTTAGTGATTCGGGTTCTATATAAGATTGTGTACACCATTTGGGTGATTTTCATGACAATAGCTGGTCTATTTGCTTATTTAGCTGCTTCGCCTAATGGTTAACAAAAAACTTTGTTGGTGGTTTTTAGCGTTAATGTCGGTATATTTCTTTACCAGATATTGCCGAACCTATTTCGAGGGAACACCTAACTTTTTTAAATATCATTTTACTGATTTGTTGTTTATTCCAACAGTTGCCACCTTCGCCTTGATTTTCGTGCGCTTTTTCAAAAGGGACAATTCAATCACCGTTTCGCCTTGGCTAGTTGGGTTTCTTGTCTTAACAATGACACTCTATTTTGAATGGTATTTACCCGCTTTTAACAGTCACATTCACCCGTACACAAGTGATTGGATTGATATTTTGATGTATGTACTTGGCAGTGTTGGGTTTCTTTGGATTCAGTTCAAAAATTTTAGAATTTGATCTTCAAAAAAGGTTGATTGGTTGTTGGATTTAATCCGTTAAATCTTACATCCAACAGTGAGCTTGCGAACGATCCAAAAGCCAAAAGTGCTAAAAGGAACGTTCCAAAAGCCGAAACGGCGATCCAAACTACTTCTTCCCATTCCTTCTTCGCTCCTCCAACCATTTCGGAACAGGTTTATTCCCCTTATTCGGAAGTGCAGGTTTTTTAGAATGCAGAGCTTGCGGCTCATCCAATAATTTTTCAATCAACTCAGGACGATTCGCTTTTTGCAAAGACTTCCGGATATAATCACGATTTTCTCGCTTGTACCAAAAGAAGAACCTACGTTGATTCAGTTTTTCTTCCTTGTCCTTCACTGTCTCGATCGGCTTCAAAGTATAGGGATGAACTCCCGCATAATAAATCACAGTTGCGACGGTCATTGGTGTTGGCGTAAAATCTTGTACTTGCTCCAATTGGAATCCCATGTCCTTCGTTTCTGCAGCAAGATTCGCCATATCCTGTTCTTCACAACCTGGGTGAGAGCTTATGAAATAAGGAATCAACTGCTGTTTCAATCCGTGTTTTTCGGAAATCTTCTCGTATTTCTCTTTGAACTTATGGAAGTATTTGAACGATGGTTTTCGCATCACGCGAAGTGTTGCATCGGAAGTATGTTCTGGCGCGACTTTCAATCGACCACTGACGTGACGTGTTACCACTTGCTCGATGTATTCATCGTGATTTCCGTCTGCATTGTTTTTATTGAAGTCATCCACCAATAAATCGTAACGAATACCCGAGCCAATAAATGCCTTTTTCACTTTCGGATGCGCATCTACTTTTCGGTACAATTCCGTCATCGGTTTGTGCGAAGTATCCAAATTGCTGCAAATAACAGGGTGAATACAACTCGGACTCGTACATCGATCGCAAATTGCTTCCACTTTGCCTTTCATTTTGTACATGTTGGCAGATGGTCCGCCCAAATCTGAAATATATCCTTTGAAAGTTGGATCAGCCACTACTTGTTCCACTTCTTTCAAAATAGATTCCTCACTTCTAGAAGCGATAAATTTACCTTGGTGGGCGGATATAGTACAAAACGAACATCCACCAAAACACCCACGGTGCATGTTGATGGAAAACTTAATCATTTCGAAAGCTGGTATTGCGCCTCTATTTTTGTATTTCGGGTGTGGTGCTCTTGTGTATGGCATATCGAAAGAAGCATCAATCTCTTTCTCGTCCATTGTTTTGTAGGGCGGATTGATCACCAAAGTTCGGTTACCGATTTTCTGTGTTATTCGATTGGCTTGCCATTTATTGGATTCAACCTCAACCACCTTAAAGTTGGCTGCGTACTTAATTTTATCCTGTAAACATTCCTCATGCGAAGACAACTCAACCGTTTCCCAATTCTTGTTTCTAGGTAATTCTTCCCCTTCTTCTTGTAAAAAAGCGACTTGTTTCAAAGTCCGTAAATTTTCGAACGGCACTCCTTTTTTCAGCAACTTCAATATTTCACGAAGTGGTTGATCTCCCATTCCGTATACCAAAATGTCTGCTTTAGAATCTTCTAATATAGTTGGAAACAATTTATCTGCCCAGTAATCGTAGTGTGTTACGCGTCGCAATGAAGCTTCAATTCCACCCAATAAAACGGGAACATCAGGATACAATTCTTTTAATATTTTGGAATACGTCGTACTCGCATAATCGGGACGAAAACCAGCTTGTCCGCCTGGGGTGTAAGCATCCGTAGAGCGCAATCTTTTATTGGCCGTATAATGATTCACCATAGAATCCATACAACCTGCCGTGACACCGAAGAAATACTTCGGTTTTCCAAACTTCTTGAAATCGCGCAGATCATCTTTCCAATTGGGTTGGGCCACGATACCAATCTTAAATCCTTCGGACTCGATGATACGTCCCACCACGGCAGTACCAAATGCAGGATGATCCACATAGGCATCACCAGAAATGAGAACGACATCCAAGTCATTCCATCCGCGTTTATCGGCTTCTTTTTTGGTAATTGGTAACCAGTCTGTTATGGGGCGTTCATCTATCACTTTGCAAAAGTACGCAAAAGGAGTGCAGTAGCGAAATTTAGATGTTGAGGTCTTATTAACCGCAAAGCGTTTTCTTTGAAAACTAAAGCAAAGAAGTCGCAGAGAGCGCTGAGCATCAGTAACTCTCTAAACCCTCCATGGTCTCTGCGTAACTCTCCGCGATACTCCGCGGTTAATATTCCATTCATTTTCCTGCGGATATTTTTGTACGTTTGCTTATATGCGAATTCTAATCTTCATATTATTCATCTCCTTATTTTTTGCCTCCTGCGGTGATAAGAGCAAGGTCAACGATTTCAGGATTGGAAAACATAGGCCCAATTCTATGATAAACAATCAGTTGTTGTTCTCCTCTTTTGAAGAAGAATATTCCTTCCCGAATTGGTTTAATGATTCGCTGATTCTCGAAAAAAAAATCGCTAAGATTATCCGTAAAATTTATCCTTTGGGACTGCAAATAGACCAATCTGATTCTTTGTCCATTCGACCTATCAAAACAGTTACTTACCAATTTGACAAAAAAGGGAAAATAAGTTTTGTAGAAATCGTTTTAACTCGAGACAACCAGGTAATAAGCACCGTTCAATTAAAATATGGCAGTTTGAATGAAAAAATCGGGTACGCACCGTTCACTATTGTCAAGAATGATGGTTTTCAAACAAAAAAGGAGGAATCAACCGAAATTCCGATGTACGAGGTCAAAAAACTCAGCGTTGATTACATTCAATTTACTTTGAAAAAAAGAGCGGAACAACTTTTTGTCATCAATGAAAACAAGAACTGGGGCCCATTCCGAATCAATAAAAAATTGTACCCAGCAGCAGAGGATGTGCTTATTTTGGGTAGTATGTTTCGTCCGTTAAAATCGTATTCGGTGGAAAATACGAATCAGGAATCGCACGTCGAAAACTTTGAATACAAGAAAGATTTAATCTCCGAAATCACCTCCATCGACTATCCTTTTCAGTCCAAACGCTCGTTTCAATACGATAGACGTGGATATTGCACGAGTTATATCGATTCTTTGTTTTCGGAGAAAGAATTCCTTTCCCGAACTATTTCCAAGTACACGAACAACATGCAGTTTTCACCGACTCAAATAGCTCATGTCAAAGAAAACATGAAGGGCGAAAGCAGTTTTCATTTTTTGGAAGTGTTCGCATATGAATACAGAAATTAGCCGACCAATCTTTGTGCTTATTATTGCTATTCAGTTAGTATAATGCCGGCATAGTTGCGTAATGCTGAGTTTTTATCCCAGTATGCACAAAACTCAGTCGGTATTAACATGAGTGTTCCTCTGAGAATCTTATTTTTGTAAAAAACATTCCAGATGGAAAAAGAAAAGGAAAATAGCTCCCTTCGCGATATAAAAGTTGGTATTTCAATAGGTGACATTAACGGAATTGGTCCAGAAGTAGTCATTAAAGCACTGAGCGACAACCGTATTCTACAAGGATGTACGCCAATAATTTATGGCTCGACAAAAACATTGAATACTATTCGTAGATCCATTCAAGGAGATGAAATCGTTTTTAACGGCTGCAAAGATGCGAGCGAAGCAAAACCAAAAAAAATCAACGTTGTCCAAGTTTGGGACGAAGAACCGACGATTGAGTTCGGTAAAATCAACGAAACGGGCGGCAAATACGCTTTTCTATCCCTAGAAGGTGCGACAAAAGATTTAGCGGCAAATAAAATTGACGTTTTAGTAACTGCTCCTATTTCAAAAGAAACAATTGCCAAAGCTGGATTTCAATTTCCGGGACATACAGAATATTTAGCAGACATGTCGGGTGTTCCAGAAGCATTGATGATGATGATTGCTGATAATTTACGTGTTGCATTGGTAACGAGCCACGTACCTTTGAATGAAGTAAGTGGAAGTTTGACAAGAGAAAGAATCACCGAAAAAATAGAAGCATTGAACCAAAGTTTACAACGCGATTTCGGGATTCAACGCCCAAAAATAGCAGTATTAGGATTCAATCCACACGCTGGTGAAAATGGGAAAATGGGTTCAGAAGAAGCAGAAACTATTTTACCAGCCATCAACGCAGCGAAGGCGAAAGACATTTTTGCTTACGGTCCTTTTCCAGCAGATGGCCTTTTTGGTTCAGAATCATTGCACAAATACGATGCTATTTTGGCGATGTATCACGACCAAGGTTTAACACCATTCAAGGCTTTGGCTTTCAATCAAGGTGTTAATTTCACAGCGGGATTGCCTATCGTACGCACTTCACCAGATCACGGCACCGCCTTTGATATTGCGGGTCAAGACAAAGCTTCGGCGCAATCTATGCGTTCAGCGATTTACGCGGCAATCGATATTTATAGGATGCAAAAAATGCTGAAAGATGCGAGTGCAGATCCGTTGAAAATTAGTGTAAAGGAGAAGAGAAGAAATTATAATGCGGAGATGGAGTAAATGAAGTTTAAAAATAATCTTTAATTTTTAGATTCTTTAGAATAAATCATTACCTTTGCCCTCCAATTTTTTAGACAGTGAGTAACACCAAACGTCCCTTTTCGGTTCCCTTTGTAGGATTAAAAAATGGCAAACACGAGTTTGAGTTTGAAATTGCTCAATCGTTCTTTGAAGAGTATAAATATTCAGGCATAGAGGATGCCAACGTGCAAGTTAAGCTCGTTTTAGATAAAAAAGACACCATTCTTGTTGGTGAGTTTTTTATTGAAGGACAAGTGGTTGCGGCTTGCGATCGTTGCACAGATTCCTTGGAGGTACGCGTGAATGCAGATTATATGCAGTATTTCAATTTCGGAACAGAAGATTCCGGAGACGATTCACTGACAATTTTGCATCCCGATGAATATCAAATAGACGTGAAAGATCTCATTTATGAGTTTATCATTATTTCTTTACCGTCTCGCGCATTGCACCCAGAAGGGAAATGTAACGAGGAGATGAAGGCAGCAATGGAAAAACACATAGTGAATTTGAATAGCGACGATGAAGATGAGGACGATGATGAAGATGATGAAGATGATATTTCTCCATGGACGATCATAAAAAATTTGAATTAAAAAAAGAATAATAAATAGTTAAAATGGCACATCCAAAACGCAAGATCTCGAAAACGAGACGAGACAAAAGAAGAACACACGTGAAAGCGGTTGCAGATAATATCGCAACATGCCCAACAACTGGTCAGCCGCATTTATTCCACCATGCTCACTGGCATGAAGGAAAATTGTACTATAAAGGTAAAGTAGTAGCTGAGAAAGAAGTTGCAGCATAAGCTGTATTACACAACTTCTTAAATGAGGATAGGAATAGACATATTGGGTGGTGATTTTGCTCCAAACGCGAACATAGCGGGAGCGATATTGGCGCAAAAACAACTTCCGCAAGACAGTAAAATAGTATTGATAGGCGACCAAGATCAAATCTTAGGTGGCCTTTCTGTTTTGGGGGCAAATCCCGCTGATTTTGAAATTATTCATGCACCTGACACCATCACAATGCATGATCACCCCACCAAGGCAATTCCTTCAAAACCAAATAGTTCTATCGCGGTAGGGTTTGATTTATTGAACACGGAAAAGATTAACGCTTTTGCAAGTACGGGTAATACCGGCGCAATGTTGATTGGTTCCTTGTTTAAAATTGGGGCAATAGAAGGGATTACGCGTCCATGTATAACATCTACGCTCCCTCAAATCACAGGTAAGCAATCTATTCTTTTGGATGTTGGTTCAAACGCCGATTGCAAACCAGAAACCTTGGTTTTATTCGCAAAGTTGGGTGCGCTTTATGTCAAGAATGTCTATCAGATCGACAATCCACGAATAGCCTTATTGAGCATAGGGGAAGAAGATCAGAAAGGCAACATGGTTACAATTTCAACAAATGCTCTTTTGCGTGAAGAAAAAGCGATGAATTTCATAGGTAATGTTGAAGGACGAGATTTATTTTCTGACACAGCAGACGTAATCGTTTGTGATGGATTTACAGGAAATATAGTGCTCAAAGAAGCCGAAGGAATTTATAGTTTGTTAAAGCAACGGGGAATCAAAGACGACTATTTCGAACGATTTAACTATGAAAATTACGGTGGAACTCCTATCTTGGGCGTCAAAGGCAACGTGATAATCGGACATGGTATTTCGAATGATATTGCCGTAAAAAACATGATAATTCATGCACATGAGGTCGCTCAGTCTGAATTGGCGAGCAAAATCAATGCTGCATTCAATTAAAAAATATGGGTAAAATTACTGCAGCAATCACAGGAGTTCACGGATATCTTCCTGAATATGTGATGACCAATGAGGAGTTATCTAAAATAGTAGATACTTCTGATGAATGGATTCAATCCCGAACGGGAATAAAAGAAAGACGCATCATGAAAGATGGTGCTACATCGGATATGGCCGCTCGTGCAGTAACCGCTCTATTGGAAAAGAAAAACATTGATCCACTTGATATTGATCTAGTTATCGTTGGAACAGTAACAGCAGATTATCCTTTCCCAAGCACAGCAAATTTGGTAACAAACAAGTGTGGTATGACCAACGCTTGGAGTTTTGATGCCAATGCAGCTTGTTCAGGATTTCTATACGCTTTGGCGACTGGGTCACAATTTATCGAAACAGGTAAATACAAAAAAGTAATTGTCGTAGGAGCCGATATGATGTCTTCCATTATCGATTACGAAGATAGAACGACTTGTGTCATCTTTGGTGATGGTGCTGGTGCAGTTTTGTTGGAACCAAACGAAGAAGGAATGGGACTTCAAGATTTCATGCTGCATTCTGACGGGTCAGGAGTTGATTTTTTGGTTCAACCAGGTGGTGGATCAATCAACCCACCAAGCCACAAAACAGTAGACGAAAGATTACATTACGTAAAGCAAGAAGGGAAACAAGTTTTCAAATTTGCCGTGACAAACATGGCGGAAGTTTCAGCTCAGATAATGGAAAAGAACAATCTTACTAGTGATGATGTAGATTGGTTAGTTCCTCATCAAGCCAACCTCCGAATAATTGACGCTACTGCAAATCGAATGGGTTTACCTCCAGAAAAGGTGATGATCAACATTCAGAAATACGGAAATACAACTGCAGGAACACTGCCACTTTGTTTGTGGGACTATGAATCTCAGTTGAAAAAAGGGGACAACATTATCCTTTCGGCTTTCGGAGGAGGATTTACCTGGGGCGCTGTTTATTTAAAGTGGGCCTATTAAAAAAGATAATTATTTGTACTTTTAAACGCTTATTAAAATTGCTAAAATGAATATTCAAGAAATACAAGATTTAATAAAATTCGTTGCCAAGTCGCAGGTGAGTGAAGTAGAAATCGAAAAGAAGGACTTCAAAATCACAATCAAATCAGAATTGAAATCGAAAGGTGGAATTAACGACCAACCGATTATTGTTCAAGCAGCGGCTCCTGCTCCGATGGCAATTCCAGCGGCGGCACCAGCAGTTCCAGCAGCAGCTCCTGAAGTAGCGTCGAACCTGATTGAGATTAAATCTCCGATGATTGGAACTTTCTACCGTTCATCAGGGCCAGACAAAGACTTATTTGTCAATGTTGGGGACACAATTGCCCTTGGGGACACAGTATGTATCATCGAAGCGATGAAATTATTCAACGAGATTGAAGCAGAGATCACAGGGAAAATCGTTAAGGTTTTAGTTGACGATGCAACTCCAGTTGAATACGGCCAACCATTGTTCTTGGTTGAACCAGCATAAGACTTTTACAATCGAATAGAAATATTCAATCAAAAAATTAAGGCATGTTTAAAAAAATATTGATTGCCAATAGAGGAGAAATAGCCTTACGCGTCATTCGTACGTGCAAAGAAATGGGCATTAAAACGGTTGCCGTATACTCCACTGCAGACAAAGACAGTTTACCTGTTCGCTTTGCAGATGAAGCGGTTTGTATCGGCCCTCCGGAAAGTGCAAAATCTTATTTATCTATACCAAATATCATCGCAGCGGCCGAAATCACTAATGCTGATGCGATTCATCCCGGCTACGGTTTCCTTTCTGAGAACGAAAAATTCTCAAAAGTTTGTCAAGAGAACGGTATCAAGTTTATTGGCGCTACACCTGAGCAAATATCAGGTATGGGTGACAAAGCAAATGCAAAAGCAACCATGATAAAAGCTGGAGTACCGTGTATTCCAGGTTCTGTTGGGTTGTTGAAAGATGTTGCCGATGCGAAAAAACAAGCGAAAGCAATTGTTTATCCCGTAATCATGAAAGCCACTGCCGGTGGTGGTGGAAAAGGGATGCGTATCGTTTGGAAAGAAGAAGATATTGAAGAATTGTGGGACTCAGCGCGGAAAGAATCGGCTGCTGCGTTTGGAAATGATGGTTTGTACATGGAAAAGTACATTGAAGAACCTCGTCATATTGAAATTCAAATTGCCGGCGATAAATTCGGCAATGCTTGTCATTTATCTGAGAGAGATTGTTCCATTCAACGTCGTCATCAAAAATTGGTTGAAGAAACTCCTTCTCCTTTTATGACGGAAGAGCTTCGTGAAAAAATGGGGGAAGCGGCAATTAAAGCTGCCAAAGCCGTTAAATATGAAGGTGTTGGAACAGTTGAGTTTTTGGTCGATAAAAACCGTGATTTCTACTTCATGGAAATGAATACACGTATCCAAGTAGAACACACAATTACTGAAGAAGTCATCAATTTTGACTTAATCAAAGAACAAATCAAGTTGGCCGCTGGCGAAAAGATTTCTGGAAAGAATTATTACCCAATGATGCACGCTATTCAGTGTCGTATCAACGCAGAAGATCCGGATCACGGTTTCCGTCCTTCTCCAGGAAAAATTACAGATTACCATTGCCCCGGTGGTCATGGAATCCGTATTGATTCTCACGTTCACGCTGGATACACAATTCCACCGTTTTACGATTCAATGATTGCCAAATTGATTGTTGTCGCACGTACACGTGACGAAGCAATTTTGAAAATGAAACGTGCTTTAGGTGAATACATCATCGAGGGCGTTAAAACGACTATTCCGTTCCACGTAAAATTGATGGAAAACGAAGATTTCAATAAAGGAAATTTCACAACTGCATTTATGGATACTTTCAAGTATTGATATTCATTTTTAAAACGAAAAATCCTGAACGCCAGTCAAATAACTGGCGTTTTTTTGTGTAATGAAAAACAATTGTTTCGTGCGATGAGTAGCAATCTGGAATGTAATTTGAGAACGTGAACGCAGGTATAAATAGCTTTAAATAATTGGAAGCCCTATTAATAAAGAAAAAAGTAGGAAGGCCTAGCAAAAGAACTGCTGAGGTCGTTGTAAAAAATATCAGAAGGCAAACAAGAAGAAAGTTCGGTTCTGAAGAAAAAATGAGTACTATTCTTTTCGATTTTAAATCCATCCCATAATTTTCACTAACTTAAATAAGAAAAGCGAAGTATAACATGAACCAAGCAACCGATTTTGCTGAAAAATTCATTCATCAAACATCACAACCTATATTCTTGACGGGTAAAGCGGGTACAGGAAAGACGACCTTTCTGCGCCATATTGTGGAATCAACGCACAAACAAACGATAATTGTTGCTCCAACGGGAATTGCAGCCTTAAATGCTGGCGGTGTAACCATCCATTCATTTTTCCAATTGCCCTTCGCTGGATTTATTCCAGATTTCAACGAAGATTTTCAAGTTAATGGCTCTGTAAAAATGGAATCAAAACGAAGCTTAATTCGTCATTTTAAGATGAATAAGGAACGTAAACAAATTATGCGGAATCTTGAATTGTTGATTATAGACGAGGTGAGTATGCTGCGAGCAGATTTGCTAGACGCTATAGATTGGACCTTGCGAAATGTCCGCGATATCAACGAGCCATATGGTGGTGTTCAAGTCCTTTTCATTGGAGATTTGTTTCAATTGCCCCCGATTATGAAACCGCAAGAATGGTCGATTCTACACAAGTATTATTCAGGCATTCATTTCTTCAATGCGCTGGTGATGAAAGAAAAACCGCCACTATATATTGAGCTGAGTAAAATTTACCGTCAGCAAGATGATGACTTTATTCAAATACTTAACCACTTAAGAAACAACACATTAACATCACAAGATATAGAAAAATTAAACAAACACGTTCAGCCAAATTTTGATCCAACGAAAGAAGAAGGCTACATTACATTAACCACCCACAATGCAAAAGCCGATGAAATGAACGCTTCTGCCTTAGCAGCCTTGAAAGGTAAATCAACAAAGTTTCTTGCTGAGGTAGTAGATGATTTTCCCAACAATTTGTATCCCTTGGATGAAACGATGGAATTGAAAATTGGTGCGCAAGTGATGTTTATCAAAAATGATTTAACCCTTGAGAAGCGATTTTACAACGGAAAAATGGCGGTAGTTACCAAACTAGATAAAGACGAAATAATAGTAGAATGTGTTGAAGATAAAAAAGTTATCATAGTAGATCCTTATGAATGGGAGAACGTAAAATATTCCACAAATTCGGATACTGGAGAAATCGAAGAAGAAGTGGTTGGAACGTTTGTTCAGTATCCATTGAAATTGGCGTGGGCGATCACAGTTCACAAAAGTCAAGGTTTAACCTTCGATAAGGCTGTATTAGAAGTTTCGCGTGTTTTTGCCCCCGGACAAGCGTACGTCGCACTTTCCAGACTGCGTTCGTTGGAAGGTTTGGTTCTGCTTTCTCCCATGAAAGTGAATGGATTACAAAACGATAAAAAGATCGTTCAGTATTCCTCACAAGGCGATAATCTGGACAAATTACCCGCCTTTTTGGAAACAACGAGTAACAATTTTCTATTCGACACTTTACAAGGGACATTTGATTGGGTCGAACTGGCTAGTCAATGGCAGTCGCATGAAGTGAGTTACATGGCGGCAGCTAAAAAATCAGAAAAAGCGAAGAACCATTCTTGGGCAGCGCTTCAAAAACAGATCATTCAAAACACCCTTGAGCCAGCTCGAAAATTTAGAAATTTCATTCAAAACCAATTTGCTCAACAAAAAATAGACAAGAATTACATTTTGGAGCGTACGGTTGCAGCAACAGATTATTTTTTACCTGTTTTTGTTTCAGTCTACTCTTCCGTCTTGAAAAAAATTGGAGAATTGAGTCGGCTGTCGAAAGTAAAAGATTATCAAGACGAGATCTATGAATTGGAAGAATCATTGCTGGGGGTAATCCTTCATCTCAAGAAAAGTAAAATCATTTTGGAAGCAAATGTGAATGGGATGAGCCTCACGAAGGAATCATTTCAAATTCCAGAAATTCAAAACTTTAAATGGACCAAAACGGAGGCCATTCGTCAGGAATTATTGAAAAACGGCGATATGTTCGCCGTTGCGGATGACTTTGACGATGATGTTTTCATGCGCCAAAAGACAACAAAGAAATCCAAGGGGAAAAAGGAACAGAAAGTCTCTACTTTCGATCAAACCTTGGATTTATATAGGAAAGGTATTTCAATTTCAGATATTGCTAAAAAACGAAAGCTATCAGAACGAACGATCTACGGTCATTTTGAAAAATTAATCATGCTCGAAAAAATCGAAGTGGATGATGTTGTTTCGGCTGAAGTTTTGGAGCTGTTGGATGACCGAATTGATATCGATGACGCAAAAAATCTCACTGAATTGAAAGAACAAGCAGGTGAAGATATAAGTTGGGACGATTTGAGATTGTATCGAGCGGGGTTGTTGCGGTAAATTTAATCTCCGATTAAAAATAATCTAACTCTTACAACACCTCTATCAACTTAACATCAAAAATCAAAACAGAATTCTCAGGTACTGAACCACTTGAATTTGTGCCATATCCCAAAGCAGATGGAATTAGCAAAATGCCTTCTCCCCCTTCGTTGAACTTTGGAATACCTTCTGTCCAGCCTTGAATCACTTGTTTTAAGCTAAAGCTGACACCAGCAGCAGTACTCTCATCAAAAACACTTCCGTCGATGAAATAACCTTTGTACGACACTTTTACGGATGAATTCTCCGTGCATCCCACACCTGTTCCTTGGGTATTTACAACGTAATATAATCCGGTGCCCGTAGCCGAAGCATTTAAATTATTGTCTGCGATATATTGTTTTAAAATATCGTCATCAATTTTAGCTTGTTCCGAAGAGGACACTTTTTTGCACCCCACAAAAAGGATTGTGAGTAGAAAAAGCGAGAATATTATCTTCATTTCAATCTGATTAAAGTACCGACAAAGCAGCTTCGTAATTCGGTTCATTTGCAATTTCCGGCACCAATTCTGTATGTAAAACCGTTCCTTTTTCATCCAAAACAACGATTGCTCGAGCATGTAAATTTTGGAATCCACCATCGATTAATTCTACCCCATAATCACGACCAAATTGACCCGTTGCGAAATCTGAAACGGCAATTACGTTCTCTATTCCTTCTGCACCGCAAAAACGCTTTTGTGCAAATGGTAAGTCTCTTGAAACGCAAACGACTTTAGTATTGTCCATTTCGGCTGCCAACTTGTTGAATGTTCGCACTGATGTAGCGCATATTCCTGTTTCCACGCTCGGAAAAATATTTAAAATCACTCTCGATCCTTCCATTTCCATTAAAGTCAAAACGGACAAATCGTTCTTTTTAAGAATAAATTCTTTTGCTTTCGATCCTACTGCTGGCAAATCGCTTATTGTGTTGCACGGTGCTCCGTCTAATGATACTTTCATTTTATCTGTTTTTAATTCAATTATAGTCCTAACAATACAGCATGTGGATCTTTCGCTCCAAACAGCATTCGCTCTGGGTTTTCCAGCATCTCTTTGACCTTCACCAAGAAACTTACTGATTCTTTGCCATCGATAATTCTGTGATCATATGACAATGCCAAATACATGATTGGACGAATGTGAACTTCTCCATTAATTGCAACAGGACGTTCAACGATGTTGTGCATGCCTAAAATTGCTGATTGTGGAGGGTTGATAATTGGAGTAGACAGCATAGACCCGAACACTCCACCATTGGTAATCGTGAATGTTCCACCTGTCATTTGATCTGGAGTAATTTTACCATCACGTGCCAAAATCGCCAATCTTTTAATTTCTTTTTCGATTTCTGCCAAAGACATTTGCTCTGCATTACGAACAACTGGAACCATTAAACCTTTAGGGGAAGAAACGGCTATCCCGATATCTGCATAGTCATGGAAAATCATTTCTTTTCCATCAATTTGTCCGTTTACCGCAGGGAACATGTTCAAAGCTTCCGTTACCGCTTTGGTGAAAAACGACATAAATCCTAAATTCACCTCATGGTGTTCAGCAAAAGCTGCTTTGTACTTCGTACGAAGATCCATGATAGGTTTCATATCTATTTCGTTGAAAGTAGTCAACATTGCTGTTTCCGATTTAACGGCAACCAAACGTTCAGCCACCTTACGACGAAGCATAGACATTTTCTCGCGAGATGTTTCTCTTGCCCCCCCCCAACCTTGGCCAGCTGAAGCATCAAACCCTCCAGACATAGCTGCTAAGACATCTTGTTTGGTAATCCGTCCATCCTTGCCAGTAGCATTCACTTTGTTCGCCGAAATGACATTCTCATTCATGATTTTAGCTGCAGCTACTGAAGGTGTTCCAGCTGCATAAGAAGTCGGTTTTTCCGCAACAGGTGCTGGATTCGGTTTTGCTTCCTCTTTCTTGGAAACGGGTTCAGCTACTTTCTCTTCCTTTTTTGGAGTTCCAGCAGGCGCTTTCGCCGATGTGTCAATTATACAAACTACTTGTCCGACAGCAACGACATCACCTTCTTCGGCTTTTAAAGTAATTGTTCCAGCTTCTTCAGCAGGCAATTCCAGCGTAGCTTTATCAGAATCGACCTCAGCAATAGCTTGGTCTTTTTCAACGTAATCGCCATCCGACACCAACCATTGTGCAATTTCTACCTCTGATATTGACTCGCCTGGTGAAGGCACTTTCATTTCTAACTTTGACATAATATCTTTTTTAGTCGACTATTAAACTTTCACTTTTGCGTAGGAGAATATTTCATCAAGCAACGCTTTTAATCTTTTTTCATGGAGCTGTTTTGACCCTTCAGCGGCTGCGGCTGCAGGTGGACGAGTAATTCCAATAAACGGTATTTCACGCATCGCCATGGCAATATATCGCCAAGCACCCATGTTATTGGGTTCTTCTTGCGCCCAAATAATATTTTTCGCTCCTTTGTATTTCTTCAAAATGGCATCAATCTGAATTTTCGGCAGGGGGTACAGCTGCTCTAATCGAACAAATGCAATATTGTCAACGCCCATTTCAGCTGCTTTTTCAGACATTTCGTAATAGAATTTACCTGAGCAGAAAACAACTGAATCTATGTCTTTAACTTTCGCCATCGGATCATCGAGTACTTCTTGAAACGAGCCTTTCGCCATTTCATCCAATGTGGATACCGCAGAAGGGTATCTCAACAACATCTTTGGTGAAAAAACGACCAATGGTTTACAAAAATCGCGACTCACTTGTCGACGCAAAAGGTGAAAATGATTGGCCGGAGTCGACGTATTTGCCACTTGAATGTTGTGATCGGCACATTGTTGTAAGAATCGCTCCATGCGTCCAGAAGAATGTTCTGCTCCTTGACCTTCGTAACCGTGAGGCAAAAGCATCGTCAATCCACTTTGTGTACTCCATTTATCCTCACCAGAAGTAATAAACTGATCAATCATAATTTGAGCCCCGTTGAAGAAATCTCCAAATTGTGCTTCCCAAATTGTTAATCCTTTCGGAGTTGCCAAAGAATATCCATACTCAAATCCTAGGACAGCATATTCTGAAAGCAAGGAGTTGTAAATTGTGAACTTTCCTTGCTTCTTACTTACATTTTCTAAAGTGACGATTTCCTCTTCCGTATCTTCCGTTTTCACAACAGCATGTCTGTGCGAGAATGTTCCTCTTTCCACATCCTGTCCAGAAATACGAACCGGTTTGTTCTCGGCTAAAATAGTCGCATACGCCAACATTTCCGCTGAACCCCAATCCAAATTGTCTTCAGTAATAGCCTTATATCTTTCGTCGAAAATCTTGGAAATTTTACGGAAATATTTTTTTCCTTCTGGCAAAGTTGCTAACTTCTTGCCCAATTCTAATAGAGTCGCTTTTTTGATTCCAGTCTCGGGTGACTGATCAAAATCCTCAGCCTTACTTTTTCGGTATCCTTTCCAAGTTGTGCTTAAAAAGTCCCATACAGAAGCTTTCTCCGCTTTTCTGGAAATTTCAAATTCTGATTCCAATTCATCATTATAAGCTTTCTCTAATTCTTTCGCTTCAGCTGAAGTAAGATGGCCTTGTTCTATCAGTTGGTCTTGATAGATTTTTTTTGGATTTGGATGTTGTGCAATGAGATTGTACAAATTCGGTTGTGTGAACTTCGGTTCATCACCTTCATTGTGTCCGTATTTACGATAGCAAAGAAGATCAATAAAAATATCTCTATGGAATTTTTGCCGGTATTCAATCGCCATATGAATGGTTTGAACAACTGCTTCTACATCGTCCCCGTTTACATGAAAAACAGGACAAAGAGTAGCTTTCGCTACGTCGGTACAATAGGTAGATGATCTTCCGTCTAAATAATTAGTGGTAAAGCCGACTTGATTATTCACAACAATGTGGATTGTTCCACCAGTGCGGTAACCATCCAATTGCGCCATTTGAACAATTTCATACACGATTCCTTGACCTGCAACGGCAGCATCACCGTGAATCATTACTGGACAAACCTTCGACTCGTCTTTGTGCACATGATCAATTTTAGCGCGAGAAATACCTTGAACTACTGGGTCGACGGCTTCAAGGTGACTAGGGTTCGGCGAAAGTGTTAATCCGACTTTCTTTCCATTCCTCGTTTTGATATGAGATGTAAATCCTTGGTGATACTTCACATCACCATCAAAGTCTTTTTCGTCGAATTCTTTTCCTTGAAATTCGGAAAGTATATCGTGAGCCGGCTTTTCGAAAATATTGGTCAAGGTATTAAGTCGACCGCGATGTGCCATTCCCATGATAAAATACTCAACACCAAGATCCGCTCCTCTTTGTATCAATGAATCCAATGCCGGAATTAGTGCTTCCCCTCCTTCAATTGAAAACCGTTTTTGACCAACAAATTTCTTTCCTAAAAAAGATTCGAAAGCGGTAGCTTGATTTAATTTTTTGAATATTTCGAGCTTTTCTTCTTTCGAATATTTCGGGCGATTGGCCAATTCAATTTGATTCCGAAACCAGAGTTGTCTTTCCGGATCTCGCATGTACATATATTCGATTCCAATGGAAACACAATATGTCGCTTCTAGATCAGCAATAATTTCTCTTAAGGTAGCAGGACGACCGAGTCCTACCTCTTCCCCCGATTGGAAAACCGTATCCAAATCTGATTCTTCCAATCCAAAATTGGAGATTTCCAAGGTAGGCGAATACTTTCTTCTTTCGCGTACAGGATTGGTTTTTGTAAATAAATGTCCCCGAGTTCTATACCCAATTATAAGGTTTAGAACCTTGAATTCACGGTGAACATTCTCAGGAATTGCTTCATTATTGTTAAAATCTGTTTGGGCAAAATCAAATCCTTCAAAGAATTTTTGCCAACCAATGTCAACGTTTTCAGGGTTTTCGCGGTACGTTTTGTGCAGGTTTTTTATCGCGTTTAAATCTGCATTTCCTACATAAGAAACTTTATCCATAGTTCTTGAGCTCACAATTTGCAAGTAAAAATTTAATGATTTATAGACTTGATAAGCATAAAAATCAACAATTTGACTCCCCAAAAGATAATGCCTGAGTTTAATCTTACTATATAAAAAGGGTTATAAAGATTTTAACTTTAATAATTAATCCTGATAAAATTTCTATTTTTTATAAATTCACTTTATTTTTGATTAACAATAATAATTTTAATTATGAAAAAACTTTTACTTTCAATTACTATGGTATTAGCCGTAGGTTCTATAAACGCTCAGATATACTCTGCTTCTGATTCAGTTGAATTTTCCGCTTGGACACTCTATGACAATGATGGCGACAGTATCAACTGGTTCCATACAGACTGGACAGGGGCACCTAATTTACCGATTAATGCACTTGGTGAAGGAATGACTTCTGAATCTTGGGGTGGATCTCCACTTACGCCAGATAACTTAATGGTTTCTCCGGCTATTGATTGTTCGACAAATCCGACAGTATATTTGAATTGGGTTGCATTTGCAATCGATCCATTATACCCTCTTGAAAAATATGCGGTTTACGTGGTAACACAATCTCAAATTGCTGCAATCCTTGCTTCTGGCGTATATCCTACACCAGTATTTGAAACAGTAATTCCCGTTGGAGATTTAATCTACAACGAAAGTGTTGATGTTTCTGCGATCGCGGGTGGCCAAAACGATGTGCACATCCTCTTCCGTCACTATGACGTTTCTGATCAGTTCAAGATGTCTGTAGATAATATTTCTTTTACGGCATCTATGCCTGTTGGATTAGAAGAAATCACTTCGCAAGCTAAAGTTTATCCAAACCCGGCTAGCTCTATTTTGAATATTGAAACGACTGCATCTGCAAGTTCAGTTTCTATTATCACAATGGACGGTAAAGTTGTTTCTACAACAACAATGTCTGGATTAACTGGATCTGTTGACGTTTCAAGCTTGACAGAAGGAGTATACTTCTACGAGGTTGCTGTTGAGAATGGAGAGGTTATTCGTAACACATTTGTTAAGAAATAATCTTAGAATTATTCTTTAAAAGAAAGGCGGCTTCGGTCGCCTTTCTTTATGCGCTATATTTTGATCCTTCAAAGAATTTTTGCCAACCAATGTCAACGTTTTCAGGGTTTTCGCGGTACGTTTTGTGCAGGTTTTTTATCGCGTTTAAATCTGCATTTCCTACATAAGAAACTTTATCCATAGTTCTTGAGCTCACAATTTGCAAGTAAAAATTTAATGATTTATAGACTTGATAAGCATAAAAATCAACAATTTGACTCCCCAAAAGATAATGCCTGAGTTTAATCTTACTATATAAAAAGGGTTATAAAGATTTTAACTTTAATAATTAATCCTGATAAAATTTCTATTTTTTATAAATTCACTTTATTTTTGATTAACAATAATAATTTTAATTATGAAAAAACTTTTACTTTCAATTACTATGGTATTAGCCGTAGGTTCTATAAACGCTCAGATATACTCTGCTTCTGATTCAGTTGAATTTTCCGCTTGGACACTCTATGACAATGATGGCGACAGTATCAACTGGTTCCATACAGACTGGACAGGGGCACCTAATTTACCGATTAATGCACTTGGTGAAGGAATGACTTCTGAATCTTGGGGTGGATCTCCACTTACGCCAGATAACTTAATGGTTTCTCCGGCTATTGATTGTTCGACAAATCCGACAGTATATTTGAATTGGGTTGCATTTGCAATCGATCCATTATACCCTCTTGAAAAATATGCGGTTTACGTGGTAACACAATCTCAAATTGCTGCAATCCTTGCTTCTGGCGTATATCCTACACCAGTATTTGAAACAGTAATTCCCGTTGGAGATTTAATCTACAACGAAAGTGTTGATGTTTCTGCGATCGCGGGTGGCCAAAACGATGTGCACATCCTCTTCCGTCACTATGACGTTTCTGATCAGTTCAAGATGTCTGTAGATAATATTTCTTTTACGGCATCTATGCCTGTTGGATTAGAAGAAATCACTTCGCAAGCTAAAGTTTATCCAAACCCGGCTAGCTCTATTTTGAATATTGAAACGACTGCATCTGCAAGTTCAGTTTCTATTATCACAATGGACGGTAAAGTTGTTTCTACAACAACAATGTCTGGATTAACTGGATCTGTTGACGTTTCAAGCTTGACAGAAGGAGTATACTTCTACGAGGTTGCTGTTGAGAATGGAGAGGTTATTCGTAACACATTTGTTAAGAAATAATCTTAGAATTATTCTTTAAAAGAAAGGCGGCTTCGGTCGCCTTTCTTTATGCGCTATATTTTGATCTTAAATACTTTATGTTTGATTCCGTTTTCTGTCAAGAAGTTTCGTGCAACAGTTTGATTCAAGTTAAAAGAGAGTGGGAAAGTGAGCAAAAAAGTCAAAACTGTAATTAAAATCATGCAATTATCTCACATCTCCACCTTTGCCAAAATCTTTTTCTGGAGACATAAAACTCAACTCCCCGTTTTCATTTTCGGCCATTAAAATCATGCCTTGCGATTCTACCCCACGGATTTTTCTTGGTGCGAGGTTTATCAAGACTTGAACCGTTTTACCAATGATATTTTCAGGAGCGTAATATTCCGCAATACCCGAAACAATGGTTCTTTGATCGATCCCCGTGTCTATAGTCATCTTCAGCAGTTTGTCCGCTTTTTCAACTTTTTCAGCCGTAAGAATTTTTCCTAAACGGATATCCAGTTTAGAGAAATCATCGAAAGTAATTTCATCTTTTTGTGGTTCAAAATTACTTTGCATAGGTTGTTTTAGTTTGAGGATTTCATTCTCGACTAGTTCATCTTCAATTTTTGGAAATAAAATAGTTGGTTTTTCAGTGGAATGTCCAGCATGTAATAAATTCATATCGCCCGCTGAGCTATATTTCATTGATTTGAAATTTAAAAATTCACTTAACTTTTCTGCCGTTCCTGGTAAAAAAGGTTGCAGCACAATACTCAAGTTTGCCGTAATTTGAAGCGCCAAGTTCATGATGGTTTTGACTCTTTCTTCGTCCGTTTTAATCAATTTCCACGGTTCTGTTTCGGCTAAAAATTTATTTCCGATACGGGCCAAATTCATCGCTTCAGCCTGGGCATCACGCAATTTATAGGTATAAATTAATTCCTCAGATCGTTTTACAGAACTTTGAATATCAGCAATCATACTCTCATCTTCGGAAGTTAAATTTCCTCTTTCAGGAACTTTACCATCGTAGTATTTTTGAGTCAAAACAAGAGCGCGATTCACGAAATTCCCAAGAATATCTGCCAATTCAGAATTAATTCGTGTTTGGTATTCTTTCCACGTGAATTCGCTGTCACGATTTTCTGGAGCAATGGAAGTCAAAACATACTTCAACTCATCTATTTTGTCTGGGTAACTTTCGATGTATTCGTGCAACCAAACCGCCCAATTTCTCGAGGTTGAAAATTTGTCTCCCTCGAGGTTCAAAAACTCATATGCAGGAACATTAACTGGCAAAATTAAATCGCCATGATCCTTCAGCAAAATCGGGAAGATAATCGCGTGAAAAACGATATTGTCTTTACCAATGAAATGCACCAATTTACGATCGCCTGTCCAATAATCTTTCCAATTTTTATCATTGTCGAGCGCCCATTGTTTGGTAGCTGATATATAACCAATCGGCGCATCCAGCCAAACGTATAATACTTTCCCCTCTGCGGCAGGTAAAGGAACTTTTACGCCCCAATCCAAATCACGCGTCATAGCACGGGGACGCAAACCCCCGTCGATCCATGACATACATTGCCCAACAACCTGATTTTTCCACTCTTTTGGGTTATGCTTCTGTACACCATCTAGCATTCCTTTTTCTATCCATTCCTTCAGCCAGACTTCGTGGTTTTCCATTGGCAAATACCAATGCGAAGTCGATTTCATTATGGGTGTTTTCCCGCTTAATGTGGATTTCGGATTTATTAATTCTGTCGGACTTAGTGCAGACCCGCATTTTTCACATTGGTCGCCATAAGCAGACGGATTTTGACATTTTGGGCATTCACCAGAAATATATCTATCTGCTAAAAACTGATCGTATTCTTGATCATAATATTGCTCAGAAGTTTCTTCAATGAATTTCCCTTTATCGTGCAAAACATTAAAAAAGTCTTGACTAGTTTCATGATGGATTTTTGTTGAAGTCCTATGAAAAATGTCAAACGATATATCAAAATCCGTAAAAGACTTCGCGATTATCCCGTTGTATTTGTCCACTATTTCCTGTGGCGAAACACCATCTTTCTTGGCGCGAAGCGTGATAGCGGCTCCATGTTCATCGCTTCCAGAAATAAAAGCGACATCGTGTCCCTTCATTCTTAAAAATCGCACAAAAATATCGGCTGGTAAGTAAACACCGGCAACATGTCCTAAATGAAGGGGTCCGTTTGCGTATGGTAATGCTGCCGTAACGGTGTATTTGGCTAAACTCATAATTCGTTTCTCGATTTGAAGGCAAAGATAAGGAATTAAAACGCTCTTTCATTTCGTAAAATCATCTATTAAATCAGTGTGTAAACATGACAAATGTCATATTACAGAGTGAAATCCATCATATTATTATTGATCACATTACACGAATTATGTGAAAATGATAAATTATGAAACCAAACATTAATGGTACAGATAATAGAATACGCCTTATTCTTGGACTGCTTTGCGTTGTTCTACTTTTTAACATTTCCAGAACATAAAACCTAAATGTAATGCACAATGGAGTGTTAATTGAGTAAATTTCACTTCGTAAAACAATAATATTGAACCCAGCAATAACAGTGCTTTTAAAACATAAAAAAGCCCAAACTTGCGTTCAGGCTTTCTAAATAAAAAATTTAACTTTCTTGTTAATTTTTCTTCGATTTGTCATCAAATGCTTTCATACATGCCGCTTGCTCCATTTCAGAACAACCTTTATCCGCACACATTTTTATGCATTCTTCTTTGCTCATTCCGTTCTTAATTGCTTCTTCTGCACAAGCAACTCCTTTTGAACAACATGCTTTTTCTTTACCTGATTTGCAACACTCTTTCTTGTCTCCGTGAGCGTAAGCTGCTTTGTCTTTAGAACAACAAGCACTTCCAGCTCCAGTTGCACACACTTCTATTCCGTGAACGTTTTTAGCTCCATCAGCAGAATGACCGTCTCCAATGATTGGAGCGATAACCAAACCGATCAAACACGTCAACTTAATCAAAATGTTCATCGATGGACCTGAAGTGTCTTTGAATGGATCTCCAACTGTATCTCCAGTTACTGCCGCTTTGTGCGCTTCAGAACCTTTGAACGTCATTTCACCGTCAACCATAACACCTGCTTCGAAAGATTTCTTAGCGTTGTCCCATGCACCACCTGCGTTGTTTTGGAAGATTGCCCAAAGAACACCTGACACAGTAACACCTGCCATATAACCACCAAGCATCTCAGCAACCATTAAGTTGTTCATTCCAAATGCCAAAGGAAGAAAAGCAATTACTAAAGGGAAACCGATAGTTAAAAGTCCTGGCAACATCATTTGTTTCAATGAAGCTTTCGTTGAAATGTCAACACATTTATCATATTCTGGTTTACCAGTGCCTTCCATAATTCCAGGAATGTCTCTAAACTGACGACGAACTTCTTGTACCATTTCCATCGCTGCTTTACCTACTGCATTCATTGCTAAAGCAGAGAATACAACTGGAACCATCCCTCCAACGAATAACATTGCTAAAACCGGAGCTTTAAAGATGTTAATTCCATCAATTCCAGTAAACGTTACGTATGCTGCGAACAAAGCCAAAGACGTCAAGGCTGCAGATGCAATCGCAAATCCTTTTCCTGTTGCTGCTGTCGTGTTACCCACTGAATCCAAAATATCTGTTCTTTCACGAACGATAGGATCTTGCTCACTCATTTCAGCGATACCTCCTGCATTATCTGCAATTGGTCCGAATGCGTCAATTGCTAATTGCATAGCCGTTGTTGCCATCATTGCTGAAGCTGCCATTGCTACTCCGTAGAATCCTGCAAATGCATATGATCCCCAGATTGCACCAGCAAACAAAAGTACAGTTGGGAAAGTAGAAATCATACCTGTCGCTAAACCAGCGATGATGTTTGTTCCTGCACCCGTAGATGATTGTTGTACAATTTTTAAAATTGGTTTCTTCCCCAATCCTGTGTAGTATTCAGTAACAGATGATATAACTGCTCCAACTGTCAATCCAATGATCGTAGCACCAAAAACACGCATTGCAGAAATCTCTTTAGCCGCTTCACCGAAGAAAGCCATCGTCATTGATTCTGGAAGCATCCAATTCACCAATACATAACAAGAAATAGCAACCAAACCAATAGAAACCCAGTTCCCAACGTTCAAAGCACCCATTACTTGTTTCTCTTTCGCGTCGTTAGATTTGATTTTCACCAACATTGATCCAATCATTGAGATGATGATTCCAACACCAGCAATCGCCATTGGCAATAAGATAGGTCCCATTCCGCTAAAAGCTTCAACAGCACCGTTGTCTCTAATCACATAGTTACCTAACACCATTGCAGCCAATACAGTCGCAACATAAGATCCAAATAAATCAGCTCCCATTCCGGCAACATCTCCTACGTTGTCACCAACGTTATCTGCAATTGTAGCAGGATTACGAGGATCATCTTCTGGAATACCAGCTTCAACTTTACCTACTAAATCAGCTCCAACATCTGCAGCCTTTGTGTAGATCCCTCCACCAACTCTTGCAAACAAAGCAATTGATTCAGCTCCCAAAGAGAAACCAGCCAATGTTTCCAATACGATTGTCATTTTATCTGTAGAGAAAGCTTCTCCACCTGCCATGAACATATTATAGAACAAGATGAAAAATGCAGTCAATCCCAATACCGCCAAACCAGCAACACCAAGTCCCATTACCGTTCCACCACCGAAAGAAACTTTCAATGCGTTTGGTAAACTCGTCTTAGCAGCTTGTGTTGTACGCACATTCGTTTTCGTTGCGATTTTCATACCCATATTCCCTGCGAAAGCCGAGAACAAAGCACCAAAAATAAAGGCTACAACTATCATCCAATGTGTAGATGGAACGATAAACGATACGATTGCAAGGGCAATACTCACAGCGATAACGAATATCATCAATAAACGGTACTCTGCTTTTAAGAAGGCCAAAGCCCCTTCGTAGATGTAGTCAGAAATTTCTTTCATTTTTCCATCACCTGCGTCTTGTTTCATTACCCAAGACTTCTTCACCAACATGTACATTAGTCCTATCAAGGCTGCTGCAATTGGCATATAAATGATCATTGATTCCATATAAATGATTTATTTTTTAAATTTTTAATCGGGTGCAAAAGTAGATTTATCTCTGTACTTCTGCAAGTTTGGCTCTATATAAATGTGATTGTACTGTTTAAAGGGGGATTAGGTTACATTTTTGATTAGCGAAGTTGGACGCAAGACTCGTCCCGAAATTCTTCGGGACTTGCAGGACCGCCCTTTATCCTTAATCGAAATGGCCAAAAAAACTATAATATCGATTTTATCTTCTGCTCCAGCGAACACAAATCCATTCCACCACTATTTTTCCAAAGAATCTCTCCCTTTTTAAACAGCATTAAAGTGGGGACGCTTTTTATCTTGAAACGAGCGGATACTTCTTGGTTCTTGTCGACGTCTATTTTGAGAATTCGAACTTCCGGTCCCATTTTCTTTTTCAGTTGATCAATGATGGGTGACATCGCCTTGCACGGTCCGCACCAAGTGGCGTGAAAATCTACTAAAGTTGGAGTTTCTGATTTTATGATGTCGTTGAATTTTCCCATGTTTCAAAGGTAAGGAATTTTGGATGTAGGATTCTTTGGGAATGAAGGAGCGTCCTTCGGACTTCAGGATGAAGGACTTGTTTATTGATAAACTTAAGTCCTTTGACATGACGCGAAGCTGTCCATTAGAGAAATAAGTATACGGTGCAGCGTCCATCAACATAGCGCTCTCTTTTCGTGGTTCTCAACTCTCTATTCTCAGCGAATCGAAGCAATCCAACATCCAGCTAAAAATGTTTTAACAAAACCCCTATATTTTGTTGAAAAACCTATCTTTACAACTGCAACCTTTTAGCATGAAAAACATACTCCTGTTAGGCGCTGGCCTTTCTTCCTCTTCCTTAATTCGTTACTTGATTGATCAAGCCGAAAAACTTGATTTTCACCTCTATATTGTGGACCAAAACGAAGAGATGATTCTTTCCAAAACGAAAGGCCATCCACGTTCGACAGCTCTGACGATTAATGCTTTGGACGAAAAAACTCGTGCTCCCTACATGGAGAAAGCGGATTTGGTTATCAGTATGTTACCCGCACGTTTTCATTTGGAAATTGCGAAGGATTGTGTTGCACGAAAAAAGAATTTGATTACCCCTTCTTATATTTCGGATGATATAAAAGCGTTGGATGCGGAAGCAAAAGCAGCAGGAATCATCATCATGAACGAAATGGGTGTAGATCCAGGAATTGACCACATGAGTGCGATGAAAATCATTCATGAAATCCAAGAAGAAGGTGGAAAAGTACACAGTTTCAAATCGTTTTGCGGTGGTTTGGTGGCGCCTGAATTTGACAACAATCCTTGGAATTATAAATTCACTTGGAATCCACGCAATGTGGTTTTGGCGGGTCAAGGTGGTGCGTCGTGCTTTATTGAAGAAAATCAGTACAAATACATTCCATATCGTCGCTTGTTTAAGCGTTTGGACCACATTAAACTAAACGGGTATGGTGATTTTGAAGGATATGCGAATCGTGATTCGTTGAAATATAGAGCGATTTATGGCTTGGACGATATTCCGACCATTTATCGTGGAACGCTTCGTCGACCAGGATATTCAGCGGCATGGAGCAAGATGATAGACTTGGGATTGACGGATGACAATTATCAGATGGGATTTTCTGAAAAGTTGACGCCGCGACAATTTTTGAATGCCTTTTTACCTTATGAACCTTCGAAAACGGTTGAAGTAAAACTAGCCGAATTTTTAGGTGAAGAGGAAAAGGAAATGTACCACCGTTTTGAATGGTTAGGCTTTTTCGAGGATACAAATCCCATGGGAGTTGTCAATGCCAGTCCAGCTCAGTTGTTGCAAGAAGTTTTGGTCCGCAAGTTAAGCTTGGCTGACGGCGACAAAGACATGTTGGTGATGTGCCACGATTTTGTATATCATTTGAATGGTGAAAGGTATCGAATTGAATCGCATATGGTTAATTTTGGTGAGGACAAAACGTATACTTCGATGAGCAATACCGTTGGCTTGCCTGTTGCTATTTTTGCGAAGATGATTCTGACGGGAAAAATTTCAGCGAAAGGTGTTCAGATGCCTTTGGCAAAAGAGATTTACGAACCTATTTTAGCAGAATTGGCAGAATTGGGGATTTCGTTTAAGGAGAAGAAGACGAAGTTGACTTAATTTTATCAATCAAATCAGGATTGTATTAATTAAGGAATTCAAATTAAGTAATCCAGGAAATCTAATAATCCTTGTAATCGCAGTTTTTTTATCAACCAATCACGGAGGAAACGGCCCCGAATAGGTCATACATGGATGTGCCCCCGTAAAACATCTGTTCTGATAAGCGAATGAAAATTCCTTTTTCTCGTTTACTTCAAATTCAAAATCTACTCGTTTGTACCATTCTTCAATACAAGCGTCGTCACTGTATGCATAATTTGTGTTCTTAATAGGCGACACTTTTTCTTTGAATTCAACGAAAGATTCCAATTTACTCGGCATCCAAAGCTGATACTTTCCATTATGTAATTTGATGATCGCTTTTCCGCTTTCATTTGTTACTATTTCACCTACTCTCTTGCCTCTTGATCCGTCATCGTTGGCTAGGTGCACAGATAAAGCACACGAAATAAAAGGTTCCATTTGCGGGTAATCCTCATAGGGCATAGGAGCAGCCCCTCCACAGTGCGGCATGGCGTTTTGAACATGTATTGTTACATCTTCGCTACAGCTCGTGTAGGTGTTTTCCTTATTCATCGAACAGGCCGACAAACCGATGATCAAAATCCATATAAAAGCCGCTCTAAAATCCATCAAAATCTCTTTGTTCCACATTTTCTTCCATTCGTTTCTTGTAGATGTCGTTCATGTCTTCCCCTTTCCCGGATTTCACCAAGGGTAATTTGTGAAACAGCACGTCCCGAACTTTCTCGCCACGATGTGTAATCAATCCAATCGTCATAATGATACTCGTAATGATAATTGGATACAGCAGCAATCCAGCATCGAACCCAGGAATGTTCACCCGCTCATCCTTTAAGATAACGAAAAATAATAAAACGGTTATCAATCCTCTTGGAGCGATCCATAATTCCGGGAAAACATGATTCTTGGCAACAAAGCGCAATACGACAAATCGAATGGCATAGAGTATCCCAACAATGGCAAATCCATTAACTGCTACTCTCCAGTCGTAAAGTGAAGTCAGTGTGATACTAATTCCGAACAAAACGAAGAAAAAGGTCCGAATCAAAAATGCCGATTCCAAAGTGAGGTTGTGAAAATCATGGAGAATTGGCTTCACGGAATCTGCATCAAAATACTTTTTCAATCGTCCCCCGAAGAAAATATTGGTGTTGTTCAGCACAATTCCAAAAGCCAAAATGGTCAAAAGTGACGATAAATGGAAGTATTTTCCAACGGCAAACATGAGCATCAATACACCGATGATCAAAAAGAGTTTTACCTGCATTTTGAGATGTTGGAAAATATAGACCAAGCCATATGCCACAATAACCGACATAACTATAGTAATCCCCAAATTTGAAACTATCCCGCCGACGGTTGTTCCCATCTCAGAACCTTCTTCGCCCAACATAAAATAGAACACCATAATCCCAAGAATATCGGAAAACGTACTGTCGTATACCATGAATTCTCTTTTGGCGCCCTGAAGTCCGCCAACACTTGGGATGATGATAGCACTGGACATAATACTCAAAGGAACGGCGTATAAACAAGCCGTATAATAATCTGTTCCTGGAAAGATGTAATAAAACAATGCTGCAATCCCTAGAATAGATCCTACCAAGGAGACCAAGGCCACAACTAATGATTGAACCAGTATCCCTGCTTTGTGTCTTTCTAGTTTTAAATCCAGCGCAGCTTCGAGGACAATCATAACCAGACCCACGTTTCCAAGAATTTGTAGGAGGGAATCTATACCCAAATCCTTGTCGCGCATGGATGTCATATTCATCAACAACTTGATGATTACCCCTAGAGAAATCAACATCAATACGCTCGGAATATTCGTCTTTTTAGAAAGAATATTAAAGAAAAAGCTGAGAATTATAACACAGCTACACGCTATAATGAGTAAGTATGGGTTCATTAGGGAACAATTTGTGATTCAAATATAACAAAACTTGTGTAGTTCTGTTCGTCCTCGGTTCTCCTAGCTAAACAGTAATTATGGCTTTCCGTGCTGGTTTGAGCCGAAATTGTCCTTTAGATTTCTTAACTTTGTTGTACAAACTTATTAAAAAATTTAACAAGATGTCGGCAACAACAGCATCCCTAGGGATAGAAGAAATATTAAAAACATTAGGTGTAGAACAATTAAATAACGGTGCTTCGACAGGAAGTAATTGGTTGAATACTAGCGGTGAAACCATAACATCAATTTCACCCGTTGACGGAAAAGCAATTGCTGCCGTAAGAAGTGCACAAGTAGCTGACTACGAAACGGTCGTAAAAAAAGCACAAGAAGCATTTGTAGTTTGGAGAAAAAAACCAGCACCCCACAGAGGAGAAATTGTTCGTCAATTGGCTGAAAAACTAAGAGAATATAAAGAACCATTGGGGAAATTAGTTTCTTACGAAATGGGGAAATCATACCAAGAAGGTTTGGGTGAGGTACAAGAAATGATCGATATCTGTGACTTCGCAGTTGGACTATCTCGTCAATTGTATGGTTTAACGATGCATTCAGAGCGTCCGGATCACAGAATGTACGAACAGTATCACCCATTGGGAATCGTAGGAATTATTTCTGCATTCAACTTCCCAGTTGCGGTTTGGAACTGGAACACAGCATTGGCTTGGGTTTGTGGAGACGTCTGTATCTGGAAACCATCGGAAAAAGCACCTTTGACAGCAATCGCTTGTCAGAAAATAACACAAGAAGTTTTTGAAGCAAACGGAGTTCCTGAAGGAGTTTCTGGTTTAGTAATCGGCGGAGCTGACCTTGGTAAAACAATGGCAGAAGATACACGCGTACCTTTGGTCTCTGCAACTGGATCTACTCGAATGGGCAAATCAGTAAGTGCAGCAGTTGGTGCTCGATTAGGAACATCTTTGTTGGAATTAGGTGGAAACAATGCCATTATCATTACACCGACAGCAGATTTGCCTATGGTGATTCCAGGAGCCGTATTTGGAGCAGTTGGAACGGGTGGACAACGCTGTACATCTACTCGCCGATTAATTATTCACGATTCTATCTACAACAAAGTAAAAGAATCTTTGGTGAGCGCATACGGTCAATTGAAAATCGGAAATCCTTTGGATGAAAACAATCACGTAGGTCCAGTTATCGACAAAGATGCAGTAAACATGTACTTGAAGGCTTTGGAAGATGTACAAGCTGAAGGGGGGAAAGTATTGGTTCCAGGTGGAGTTTTAAAAGGTCCAGGATATGAAAGTGGATGCTATGTGAAACCAGCAATCGTTGAAGCAGACAACGACTACAAAATGGTACAACACGAAACGTTTGCACCTATTTTATACATCATGAAATATTCAGGTGACGTGTATGATGCGATTGCGCTGCAAAACGATGTTCCCCAGGGATTGTCGTCAGCGATTATGACAAATGACATCAAAGAATCCGAAGCATTTTTAGCGAATCACGGTTCAGATTGTGGAATTGCTAATGTAAACATCGGAACGTCAGGTGCTGAAATTGGTGGAGCTTTCGGAGGTGAAAAAGAAACAGGTGGCGGACGTGAGTCTGGATCTGATGCTTGGAAAGTATACATGAGAAGACAAACAAATACAATCAATTACGGTAATTCTTTGCCTTTGGCGCAAGGGATTAAATTTGAGTTGTAATTCAATAAAATATCTAAAAAAAGGAGGGGGCGCAATGCATTGCGCCCCCTCCTTTTTTTATAAATTCTATTTGAT
>ERZ887849.333-NODE-333-length-51677-cov-33.733524_pt1 | contig 51677 bp, 57 predicted proteins | sample MGYA00521267_ERZ887849 | MGnify/ENA primary metagenome ERZ887849 (study PRJEB32303, sample SAMEA104408601) | aquatic metagenome | biome: Brackish water; feature: Pelagic; material: water | place: Baltic Sea | collected 2014-06-06T16:11:00 | depth 2,863 m ... | reverse complement strand
TCCTGCACAATAAACGAGTTTTCTGGATCTAGAGTGACGTTCACAGTTGCAAGACGATCGTAGGCTCCAGGAGTAATACCCTCGAGTCCTGCAAGTTCATCTAGTGGAACAGCTGCTAGCTCCTGCTCACTGACGCCAACATAACTAAAGGTTCGCTCCAACTGCCATTGCATTAACAAGGAGAAGGAAATCGCCACCAATGCGGCTATCGCTAGCCCCCCAAGCCATTTGGGCTTGCGGGCAATCGAGAAGAAACTCGGTTTCATCTAGATGTATGAATTCGCAACTACATCGACGCGCTGGAATTCTTTGACGTCCGAATAGCCGGTGGTGGCCATTGAACGACGCAATGCTCCTATTAGATTTGCGGTGCCGTCTGCAGAGCTAGTGGGGCCCATCAAAATTTGCTCAAGTGGAGCATGTGAGCCAATCCACACTCGCTGACCTCTTGGAAGCGAGGGATTTACCGCCTCTGGACCCCAGTGCCAGCCTTGGCCCGGTGCTTCAGCGGCTCTTGCAAGAACGGTGCCCAGCATCACGGCATCCGCTCCACAAGCAATTGCCTTGACCATGTCGCCGGATGTGCCAAGGCCACCGTCAGCAATTACGTGAACGTAGCGACCACCGGATTCATCCATGTAGTCACGACGGGCCGCAGCCACGTCGGCAACGGCAGTCGCCATCGGAGCATGGATGCCAAGAACTTTTCTTGTAGCACTGGCCGCTCCGCCGCCAAAGCCAACCAAAACTCCCGCTGCACCAGTGCGCATCAGGTGCAATGCGGCAGTGTAGGTAGCTGCTCCGCCCACAATCACCGGAACATCAAGCTGGTAGATGAATTCTTTGAGGTTTAGCGGTTCTGCGCTTTGCGACACGTGCTCGGCCGAAACTGTGTTTCCACGAATAACGAACATGTCGACTCCAGATTTCAAAACAATCTCGGAAAACTCTGCTGTTCGCTGAGGAGAAAGTGCTCCAGCAACCCTGACACCGGCGGCTCGAATTTCTTCAAGACGAGCCTTGATAAGTTCGGCTTGAATCGGTTGAGAGTAGACGCGTTGCAAAACTGCCGTGGCGTCCTCGTCCTTGGCGTTCGCGATTTCAGCCAACTGCTGGGTTGGATCCTCGTACCTAGTCCAGAGACCTTCCAAATCAAGAACACCAAGTCCGCCGAGTTTCCCAAGTGCAATCACTGTCGCGGGACTCATTGCCGAGTCGGTAGGAGCGGCGATTACGGGCATATCGAACTGGAAGGCGTCGATACTCCAGCTGGTTGACACGTCTCCCGGGTCGCGGGTCCTTCTGGTTGGCACAATTGCGATGTCATCGAATGCGTAGCCGTTGATGGCTCGCTTCGATCTGCCGATCTCTACTTCAGTCATTTTTTATTGCCTGCCTATCGGGTGCCGTAGTTTGGCGCCTCAATGGTCATCTGGATGTCGTGCGGATGCGATTCTCGGAGCCCGGCGGCGGTAATCCTTACAAACTTGCCGTTCTGCTGCAATTCAGGGATTGTGGCTGCTCCGACGTAGCCCATCGAAGCCCTTAGCCCTCCAACTAGTTGGTGAACTACGGTTGGAACTGTTCCCCGGTAAGGAACTCGTCCCTCGATGCCTTCTGGCACGAGCTTTTCTTCCTTCAGGACATCGTCCTGGAAGTAGCGATCTTTTGAGTAGGACTGAGCTTGACCGCGGGACTGCATTGCCCCGAGGGAACCCATGCCACGGTAAGTCTTAAATTGTTTGCCACCTACATATGTAATGTCTCCGGGCGCCTCATCGGTTCCAGCCAACAGCGAACCGAGCATCACCGAGTTGGCACCGGCCACAAGGGCCTTGGCGATATCTCCGGAATATTGAAGGCCGCCATCGGCGATAACTGGAACGCCCGCTTCTCTGGCCGCGAGCGCCGCCATGTGAACGGCGGTGATTTGAGGAACACCGACACCGGCGACCACTCTGGTCGTACAGATTGACCCTGGGCCAACGCCAACTTTTACACCGTCAGCTCCGGCTTCGACAATTGCCCTGGCGCCCTCGGTTGTTGCCACGTTGCCACCTAGTACATCGGTGTGCTTTGCAAAAGGCTCATTTTTTAACTTTTTGATCATCTCAAGCACGGCTGAGTTGTGACCGTGGGCCGTGTCAACAACAAGAATGTCTACCCCGGTCTCAACAAGAGCCATTGCTCGCTCCCAGCCATCGGGGCCGACGCCAACAGCTGCGCCAACCAATAGTCGCCCTGCTCCATCTTTGGAAGCATTTGGGTACTTCTCACTCTTGTCAAAGTCCTTTACGGTGATCAGGCCCTTGAGCTTGCCGTTGTCATCAATTAGTGGAAGCTTCTCAATTCTGTGCTGAGCCAGTAGTGCCATCGCCTCATCTGGGTGGATGCCAGCCTTGCCAACAATTAGGGGCATCGAGGTCATAACGTCCTTGACCAGAGTTGTGGTCCGCTGAACCTCAAGCACGAAACGCATGTCTCGGTTTGTGACTATGCCAACCAGCTTGCCGTCCTCGTCTATAACCGGAAGCCCGGAGACGCGGTAGCGACCGCAAAGGTCGTCTACTTCTTGGATGGTTGCATAGGGAGTAGTGGTAACAGGGTGGGAAACCATGCCGGCTTCGCTGCGCTTTACCAAGTCCACTTGGTCGGCCTGCTGCTCAATAGAAAGGTTGCGGTGCAAAATCCCAAGTCCGCCTTGGCGGGCCATGGCTATTGCCATGCGAGACTCAGTCACGGTGTCCATAGGAGACGAAATTAGAGGAATATTAATGCTGATGTTCCGGGACACCATTGTTGAAGTCCCTACTCCCGATGGAATTACGTCGGATTTTCCCGGCATCAACAGGACATCGTCATAAGTTAGCCCGATTAGGGAAAAAGGATCTGAATACTCCAAAATAACCTCGCAACTGCTCGGGACGGTGTTAGTCAATCCTACAGAGCTAAGCCAAGCGAAATAAGAGAGAAATTTTTATTACGAAGAGGTCACGGCCGCAACTGTGTATTGTTATCCATTGGTATTGTGTTGCAATACCCCTTTTAGGGTCAACTGTGAGCAATGCGGCTCACCAAGATATGGAGGATCGGTGAATTTCCTCTCCGTGGGCAATCCAAAACGTTTCCTGAAACTCGTAGTAGTCGTATTTACCGCTCTCATCATCGGCCTTGGCCTCCTGGTGTCGCCGGCCCAAGCCGACAGCATCGGCGAAGAGTTTGACCACGCCGTGCTTGGAAACGTCAAGATTAAAGGCGAACCAATTGGTGGGGTCCGAATTATGGTCGAAGGGCCTTCTTATTCCGCTGAGGTTCTGACCAGCGATGACGGAAGCTGGCTAATTGGGGTTCCGACTAAGGACACCTATACAGTCACCCTCGACCAAGAAACACTTCCTGCAGGCATTGCTGTCTTGGAAGGTGGAGCCTCACAAGATGTCGACCTTGGCTTGTCCGATCGCGTCGTAAAAAACTTTTTTATTGGCCAGGGTGAGCGAAATGAAGTTTCCTTCTTTGACCAATTTGTTGCCCGTCTTATTTACGGAATCAACTTCGGACTCATGCTCGGGCTTGCTTCGGTAGGTCTGTCGTTGGTATTTGGAACAACTGGTTTGTCTAACTTTGCACACGGCGAGATGGTTACCTTCGGAGCTGTTGCTGCCCTGATTCTCGGCACAGTACTTCAAGTACCAATTTGGGTCGCCATTCCCGCGGCCGTGATTCTTTCTGCTGGGTTTGGGTGGTCGTTGGATGCCGGGCTATGGAAGCCGCTTCGGAAAAAAGGTCTGGGCATTGTCCAATTGATGATCATTTCCATCGGCCTATCGCTAACCCTTCGCTACGTTATCCAGTTCTTCATCGGTGGTGGAACTGAGCAGCTTCCAGGCTTTGATTCTCCGAAGATTACTCTTTTCGGATCAGTCGCACTGAGCGTCAACGACCTTTACTCCATGGGTATTTCCATTGTTGCAATTATTGGATTTGCCCTGTGGCTGCTGAAAAGCAACACTGGAAAAGCAACACGTGCAATCTCGGATAATTCGGACCTAGCTGCAGCTTCAGGTATCGACGTTGACAAAGTTGTGCGTCTTGTTTGGATTGTGTCCGCCGCACTCGCGGGACTCTCCGGAGTGCTTTGGGCTTATTTCCGACCAGGAATCAAGTGGGACATGGGAACGCAGATCCTGCTACTAATCTTCGCCGCGGTTACCCTGGGTGGTCTTGGCACAGCATTCGGTGCATTGATCGGAGCGCTCGTCGTGGGAATTCTGGTTGAGACCTCGAGCTTGTTCATTCCTTCAGATTTGAAGTACGTCGGCGCTCTCGTCGTATTGATTGGAGTACTACTCTTTAGGCCACAGGGCCTTATGGGACGAAAACAGAGAGTCGGATAGGAGGTAGCTCATGGACTGGGGAACAATTATAAATAACACCTTGGCAGGGCTGCTAACGCCCACCACAATTGCTTTTGCGCTTGCGGCACTTGGCTTGGCTATGCACTTCGGTTTTGCTGGCCTGCTGAACTTCGGTATCGCGGGATTCATGGCCATCGGTGCGTACGGGTACGCGATTTCAGTTCTAACTTTTGGCTTCCCTTGGTGGGGCGGAATGATTGTCGGCATCATCGGATCTATCTTGTTCGCGATTCTGCTGGGAATTCCTACCCTTAGGCTTCGAGGAGATTACCTAGCGATCGTGACTATTGCAGCGGCCGAGATTGTGAGGCTGTTGTTCCTAACCACAGCCTTCACCGATGTCACTGGAAGCGCCGACGGTCTCTTTGGCTACAACAACGCTGGTGGATTCACGAATGCAAACCCATTCCCACCGGGCTCCTACGGTTGGGGACCTTGGACTTACAACTCCGAGACTCTCTGGGTTCTTACCTTTGGACTTGGAGTCCTAGCCGTTTGTGTTTGGTTCCTATGGGCTCTAATGCGCTCGCCTTGGGGAAGAGTCATCAAGGGCATCCGCGAGGACGAAGAGGCGATCAGGGCTCTTGGTAAAAACGTGTTCGCTTACAAACTTCAGGCACTTATTATCGGTGGAATCTTCGGTGGAATGGGTGGAATTATTTTCGCTGCATTCGCGAACGTTTCTCCAGGTGTGTATGTGACCTCAATCACCTTCTTCATCTGGACGTCACTGCTACTCGGTGGTGCCGCAACAATCTGGGGTCCGGTTATCGGTGCAGTTATCTTCTGGACACTTCAGGCCTTCCTATCAAACATCTTGCCTGAGCTAGCACTAGCGGGCATCTTGCCAGTTTCCGGAACTCAAGCGGCAACACTGAGGTTCGTGCTGGTGGGCATCGGTTTGATGTTGCTTGTTATTTACAGGCCTCAAGGTATTTTCGGAGACAAGAGGGAGCTGACCTTTGTCAAATAATGACTCACCAATAAAATCAACCGGGCTACACATCGGCGAAGCCGCACCGGGCTGCAAAAAGACTGACCCGATGCTCGTCATTGACCATGTCAAAAAGAGCTTCGGTGGCCTAACAGCCGTTGATGTTGAGCACCTCGAAATTCCGAAAAACGCCATTACGGCGCTAATTGGTCCGAACGGTGCCGGCAAGACAACACTGTTTAACCTGCTAACTGGCTTTGACACACCTGATACTGGTGCGTGGGAGTTCCTCGGTACCTCGCTATCGGGAGTCCCCAGTTACAAGGTTGCCCAAATGGGTCAAGTTCGAACCTTCCAGCTAACCAAGGCGCTGAGCCTGTTGACAGTGTTGGACAACATGAAGCTTGGCTCGAAGAATCAAGTCGGCGAAAGCATATTCCGCGCTCTGTTTCCAGGATCTTGGAGAAAACAGGATGCTGAGATTGAGCTGAAGGCGATTGAGCTACTGAAGCGATTCAACCTTGACGCCAAGCAGGCTGATTTTGCAGCATCGCTATCTGGAGGCCAACGCAAGCTGCTAGAGATGGCAAGGGCATTGATGACCGACCCTGTGCTCGTAATGCTCGATGAGCCAATGGCCGGTGTGAACCCTGCTTTGACGCAGTCCCTGCTTGGCCATGTTTTGAACTTGAAAAAAGAAGGCATGACCGTGCTGTTTGTTGAGCACGACATGCACATGGTTCGACACATTGCCGACTGGGTAGTCGTAATGGCCGAAGGTAAAGTCGTGGCCGAAGGTCCTCCCGAAACAGTGATGAACGAGCAGGCCGTAATTGACGCCTATCTGGGTGCCCATCAGGACACTGATCTTGGTGTTGTCACGGGAAGAATTAGCATCATCGACCAGGAGAAAGACAAATGACCCGAGTTGTAGATGTTAAGAACCTCACCGCCGGCTACTTGCCCGGAGTGAACATCCTGAATGAGGCAAACCTCTACGCCGACAAGGGTGAACTAATCGGAATCATCGGACCCAACGGTGCTGGTAAATCAACCCTCCTGAAATCAATCTTCGGACTCGTGAAGGTTCGCGAAGGATCAATAACGCTAAACGGTGAAGACATCGTGGGTCAGAAGCCAAACCAGCTTGTATCCAAGGGGGTTGGGTATATCCCGCAGAACAACAACGTCTTTCCTTCTCTCACAATTGAAGAGAACCTCCAAATGGGAGTTTTCCAGGAGCCAAAAAACTACGAGAAGCGTCTTGAATTCGTAGTCTCGATTTTCGACGAGCTCGGCAAGCGCCTAAAGCAGCGCGCGGGGTCTCTATCCGGCGGAGAACGTCAAATGGTTGCCATGGGCAGGGCCTTGATGATGGAGCCAAGCGTTCTATTGCTTGACGAGCCTTCTGCAGGCCTTAGCCCTGTTAGGCAGGATGAGGCTTTCCTTAGAGTCTCAGAGATCAACAAAGCAGGCGTGACCTGCATCATGGTTGAGCAGAACGCTCGTCGTTGCCTTCAAATCGCTGACCGAGGTTACGTTCTAGATCAGGGCACCGATGCCGTCACAGGCACCGGTAGAGAGCTTCTGAACGACCCACAGGTCGTCGGTCTCTACCTTGGAACCCTTGGCACCTAAAAAGACCCGCCCTCCAGGCTTTTTTGTCGCCGTTGGTGTGGCGATTGGTGTGGCTTTCGGCGTAGCCATCAGCAACATTGGTCTGGGCATCGCCCTAGGGGTTGCCATCGGCGCAGCGATTGAAGTGACCTCTCGCAGGTCCAAGTAGAGTTACCAACCCCGTTCAGTTGGAGCAAGGTAATCCCTCGGCCAGGCTGAGGGATTACTTCTTTAAGCGCTTTGGGCCGCAAGCGACTCTCGACATCTTTAGAAACGAAAATGCCTGACACTCAGTCACGGGATTTCAATCAAGGCTAAAACGCTTGGTTAAGACAGAAACCCCCTCGGGCCTAGGCCCGAGGGGGTTTCTTGATTGAAACTAGTTACTAGCCACGAATGGTGACTGGAATGTTGTTTCCATCGAACTGCTGGATCAGGATGTTACCGTCTGTTGGGTCTCCAACGTCATTGAAGGTAATGTTTCCCGATGGACCGTCATAGTCTGCGGTTCCACCACCGTTGATGATGTCAGCACACTGAGCGAAGCTCGTGCACTTAGTACCGTTTCCAGAACCTCCAGAAACTTCCTGAAGCTTCTCTCCCATGTTGGCACCCTGGGTGCTACGCGCCTCTAGAGCAGCAAGTGCAAGCACTATAACTGCGTCATAGGTCTCAGGACCGTAAGCGTTTAGCTCCAAGCCTGCGTTGCCGCGTGCCTGCCAGTTTGCATCAAGCTTCGCAACGAAGTCAGCAATCTTCGACTCGTTTACGCCTGGGTAAGTACCCTTAGCACCCTCAAGGGTGCCAGCAGCGAAGTCTTCGGAGTAGTTGGTTAGGTTACCGTCAACGAAGTAAAGCTTGTCACCAGGGAACTGGCTTGTTAGCTCAGGCACGATGGTCTTTGCCTCGTCGAATGTAATTAGAACGATTGCGTCTGGATCTCCGGCTAGTGCCTCAGCAATCTGAGCGGTGAAGTTAGTGTCACCAGTGTTATAGGTAGGCTCAGCAATAACCTCTCCACCAGCAGCCTCGAAGGCAGCCTTGGTGAATGCAGCTAGACCGGTACCGTATGAGTCATTTAGAACGATAAATGAGATTCTCTGGTGGCCGTCTTCTGCGATTAGGTTACCTAGAACTTCACCCTGCAATACGTCTGAAGGAGCGGTACGGAAGTACAGGCCCTTGTCCTCGTAGTCAGTGAAAGCAGCTGAGGTGTTAGCTGGTGAGAAGTGAATTACACACTCAGCAATAACGCGGTCGATGAACTGTAGTGATACACCTGAAGATGCAGCACCAACGATTGCCTGAGCACCTGCGCCTAGAAGACGTGGGATTTCAGTGTCGTAAGCCTTGTTGTCGGTGTCACCAGAGTCGCCAAAAGTGGCGTCAATTGTGAGTCCCTTGTTGGCAGCGTTGATCTCGTCAATCGCTAGGGCAGCACCAGCTTCTTCTGGTGGGCCTAGGAAAGCGAGGTTACCGGTCAAAGGCAGTGCGGTACCTAGGTTTAGTACTAGGTCTCCATCCTGCTCAGGACCTAGCTCACAGCCGCCGGCGGTTGTTGTCGCTGCACAGCCAGCCAGAACAAGCGCCGAAACGCCTGCTGCAGACAAAGCCATGAGTGCACGCGACCTGTTGTTCTTTACGGTCATTGTTGCTCCTTGAAATAGCAATTTAAAATGCGAACACAGGCAGGGAGCCCGCGCGCCATCTAAAGCATACTAACTGCGGCATTTCACGGAGGTTAACGCATCACCTAAAACTAGAAATCACATCGACCCCGATAATAGATTCGTAGTTTTTGTATAGATTTTCAACGATATCGGTGAAAAAAGGCCCAGATACTGAGCAAAACATAACTATTTGCTCAAAAGTTAGATTGAGTAACAATTCTATTGCGAATCTAAAGGGCTTCCACAATCGGCGAGATTGGCTTTCTTCGGAAGGCATCTGAGGTAAGAATCACCAGAGACACCCAAACCAATCCAAATCCGATCCAACGAACCGGAGGCATTTCCTCGCCCAATATGAAGTAGCCGGCGGAAAACTGCAGCACCGGCGTCAGGTACTGAATAAACCCGATCATCGAAAGAGGGATCCGGCTTGCAGCAGCGCCGAACAAAATCAACGGCACCGCGGTCATAATTCCAAAGCCAATCAGGACTGCTGCCTCCATGGGGCCGCTTAGGAGCATTACCGGTCCGAAGGATGCCACGACAATGAGTTGAATGATGGCGATTGGCAGCACCGTCGCTGATTCGATTGTGAAACTCTGCAGGGCCCCAATGTTTCGGCCCACTCTGTTTTTGGCAAGTGAGTAGGTTCCAAAGCTCAACGCCAAAATAATAGCTATCCAGGGTGGGCGACCGTAGTCAACAGTCAGGACCAAGACCGCGATGAGTCCGACACCTAGTGCCACCCACTGCATTCTTCTGAGCTTTTCTTTCAGTAAAACCACTGCAAACATGACAGTGACCAATGGGTTTATGAAATAACCAAGAGAAGTCTCGATCACATTACCGGTAACAACCGCAACTACGTATACCTGCCAATTGATAAAGATAAAAATGGCTGCCACTGCAACCCAGACAAGTTTTTTTGGAGTTTTTACCAAGGCAAGAATCTGGCCCCAAGTCTTGGTGATTGTCACCAAAAGCGCGGCAAACAAAAAACCAAACACAACTCGCCAAACAACAGTCTCAAAAGGAGATGCGAATTTTGATAGCTGGATAAGTAGCGGAAACGAACCCCAAATCAAGTAAGCGCCTGCTCCAAATGTCAGGCCCGCCGTATTTATAGAACGCTTCTTCACCTTGCAAGCCTAGGGGCATTAAACGCAAAAAAAGACCCGGATTTCCGGGTCTTTTTTTGTGAATTTCTAGCGCTCGATAACCGCAAGAATGTCGCGAGCTGACAGTACAAGGAAGTCCTGGCCATCGTAACGAAGCTCAGTTCCGCCGTACTTGGAGAAGATAACAAGATCTCCAACTTTCAAGTCGACGGGTATGCGCTCGCCGTCTTCACTAAAGCGACCTGGGCCAACTGAAATGACCTCGGCCTCCTGGGGCTTTTCCTTTGCTGTGTCTGGGATAACCAGACCTGACGCAGTTACCTGCTCGGCCTCAAGCGGACGAACAACAACGCGATCTTCAAGTGGCTTAATAGAAACCGACACTGTTACCTCTTCTATGTCTAAAGTTTGTGAATTAGCAGACTCCCATCGAGAGTGCTAATGCAACTTTAGGTGTTATCAAGCACTTGGTCAAGGTCAGTGCCCGCTATCGACAACGGTAGGTTTAATGAGTGCCCGATCTAGACAAGACAATTTTTGGACCCGAAGCCAAGCAACTGCTTGGCAAGCTGGGCTTTCTGGGAGCAAAAGCGGATCTACTCAAGCTGACAACCGATCTTAGGAAGCAAGGATACGAGCCTCAGCTGGTAGCTCTGTGCATCTCCCAGGCAAAACTTCGCTCGCGAGCGGTGTCAAAATTTGGTTTAGACCTTGCAGGCACAATGCTCTTCACCGAAGAGGGCCTCGAGCAAGCGACTCGACAGCAAGTTTCCGCTTGGCATGCCCAAAAGTTCTTGAAAAGTGGAATCAAATCAGTCACGGATTTGGGTTGCGGCATCGGCGGAGACGCGCTTGCCTTCGCCCAGGCAGGCCTTGAGGTGACCGCAATCGAAAAGGACGAGCTGACTGCCAACATCGCAAAGCACAATTTGAGTAAATACCAAATGGCATCGGTCTCGCACGCCGATGCTTTCGACATCGAATCCGAATCAACATCATTTTGGCTTGACCCGGCAAGAAGAAAACTTAGTTCAAAAGCAGCAGGACGAGTCATGCTAAAGCCCGAGGATTTTTCACCGAATCTGGACTTTGCCTTTGAAATCGGAGCGAAGCACCCGGCAGGCATAAAACTAGCCGGTAGCCTGCCTCACGAATTGATTCCGGAAGACTGCGAAGCGAACTGGGTCTCCCACAACAATGAGCTTGTGGAAACAGTGCTGTGGTTTGGCGAGCTTGGCCAAAGCGGCAAGAGATCAGCCCTTATTTTGGCCGACACGATAACCGAGTATTCCGGCGACCTGATTCAGGCCCCGATAAGTGAAGTTGGAAAGTATGTTTACGACCCCAACCCAGCACTTGTCAGGTCGCACCTTCTTGGAGCGTTTGCGATTGAAAATGGGCTCTGGGCAATCGCACCCTCAATCGCATATCTTTGTTCCGACAGTGAACTTAGTTCACCTTGGCTCAGGGGGTTCGAGGTAATCGAGTCCTTGCCGCTTGATGTCAAGAGGATTGCCAGGAGAATGAGTGAGCTTGATATTGGAACACTTGAAATAAAAAAACGCGGAGTGGACATCACTCCTGAGCAGCTTCGACCAAAGTTGAAACTAAAAGGAAAAAACGCCGCCACCCTGATTCTCACCAGGGTGGGCGACGCTCGTAAAGCGCTGGTCTGTCAGCCCCTCAGCTAACGACTAGCAACTTTTGACTAGTCGTCATGACCACGCATGCCACCGAATCCCCGCTGCAATTCAAATAGATCCTGCCCAAAAGGCTGGTGACCAAATGACCCTGGCTCGACAAAAGCCCTAACGGAGACTGCGAGTATTCCAAAAAGAACCCACAGTCCGACAGTCACATATCCGATGGTGACACCGGTAATTGCCAGCTTGCGACCGTTTTGGTCGGAACGCTTAATCTGAGCCAACGCGATATGGCCGGTGATAATTGCAGCCACCGCACCAATGCTTGTAAGCGCAGTCGCCAAGGAGACAACTGCCAAGCTGTTGAGAGAGCGCCAATCAAACCGCTGTCTGTTTACCGCTGCTACTTCTGGTGCTTGTTCGGGATTGATCTGCTCAGCGGACTCTTGATCCTTTGCGGCGGATGAATCTTTCGATTTCTTCGGAACTTTGTCGGTCATAATTTATTTTCCTGTCTACTTATTAGTGACAGCAAAGCACTCTCCGCTGGGAGTTAATTGGGCGTTACTTGAGCGTTAGCTGGGAGTGCCTAGAGCGTCTGAACTTTTGTGACCTCGAGGGTGGACTCCGCCCCAAAGCCAAGACCGCTTGGTGGCCGGCCGGCCATTATTAGCTGGGCGCCAATGGAGGCAATCATGGCTCCATTGTCCGTGCACAGCGAGAAACGTGGAATCCGCAGCTCTATACCAGCCTCGTCGCAGCGAATTTTTGCCACCTGCCTGAGCCGCGCGTTGGCAACAACGCCCCCGCCAAGTAGTAATCGCTTGACCCCGTGAATCTCACAAGCATTGATTGCCTTGGTCAGCAGCACATCCACCACTGCCTCCCTGAAGCTTGCAGCGACGTCGGGCTTTGAAATCTCCAGTCCAGCGTCGCTTGCCTTTTCAACGTGCCTTGCCACTGCCGTCTTGAGGCCCGAGAATGAAAAGTCAAACCTGTGAGAATCCATGTCCTTTGGCAATGACAATCCCCGTGGAAATCGAATGGCCTTTGGGTTGCCAGCCTCAGCCAGCTTGTCTATTTGCGGTCCACCCGGGTATGGAAGACCCAAAACTCTGGCTACCTTGTCAAAAGCTTCGCCGGCCGCGTCATCGATTGTTTCACCCAGTAGCTCAACATCATCAAGTAAGTCACGCACCAACAGCAAGGATGTGTGCCCTCCCGAAACCAGGAGTGCAATCGTTGGTAGTGAAACTGTTCCATTTTCCAGCACGTCCGCACCCACGTGGCCCACCAAGTGGTTGACAGCGTAAATAGGCAAGTTGTGCGCTATCGCAAGCGCCTTGGCCGCTCCAATTCCAACCATCAAGGCGCCTGCCAACCCTGGACCATTGGCGACCGCAATCGCGTCGATCTGACTCATCGTGAGATTCGCGTCTTTGAGCGCTTGAGCAATGGTTGGCTTCAGCGCCTCGAGGTGAGCCCTTGCGGCGACCTCGGGCACAACACCGCCGAACTTCGCATGCTCATCCATGGAGCTGTGAAGGGCATTTGCAAGAAGTCGATTGCCCTTGACTATCCCGATTCCAGTTTCATCGCAGGTGCTTTCAACGCCCAGAACAACGGGCTGCTCAATGCCAAGCCTCATCACCAAGGCATCCATCCCGGAGGGTTGATAGTAGTTTTTTCGGACGTCAATTTGCTCAAATCCAAGCGAGCTATAAAGGCTTATTGCGGCATTGTTATCAACGCGCACCTCGAGGAACACTGCCTCTGAACCAAGTGCCAAGGCTTTGGAGATTAACTTATTTGCAAGCATTCTCCCGAGACCCTTGCCTTGACTTGATGATGCGACAGCAAGAGTCTGAACATCACTCGAGAAACTTGCCGGAACAGAACTGAGGCCGGCATAGCCAACTAGTCCGTCTTCAAAGGCTCCAAAATAATCCGTGAACGTGCCTTCAAGCTCGGAGCGAAAAGAGTCCTCTTTCCAAGCCTCGCCTGGAAATAACTCGTTCTCTAGCCTCATAAGCTCCGGCAGATCCGCGACAGTCAGTTCTCTAAATTCCATTAGCCGGTGACTCGCTTTCCGACTGATGGCGTGACATCGGGTGAGCGCAAATACAGTGCACTGGTGTCGGTTAGGTCAATCTTCTGACTTAGCGCCCAAACCGCATACTCCCCGATTAGGCCCGCGTCACACTCCCCGCTAACCGTTACAAAATCAGAGTAGTTCTCAAGTTCTTGGTGCGTTGCAACGCTCGGTGGTACTACCTGTGCGCCGTCCTCAAACCCAGCTATAAACAGCTCTTTGCGCTTCGCGTCCGCAACCACCAAAACTTTTCCAATCGGATGCTTTTTCGCAACTGCATTTAGCGTTATGACGCCGCAGGCGGGTATCTCCAACGCCGTGGACATCGCTATGCCCGCTGCAACACCGACTCGCAATCCGGTGTATGGGGCTGGGCCACGACCAATCGCGACGAGCGTAAGGTCGGCAGGAACAATGCCGGCCTCTGTAAGTGCGCCTTGAATTGCAAGGCCAATGTTCTCAGCGTGACCGAATCGATCATCGAAGTTAATAAATGAAAGCCTGGTTGCCCCATCAAAGACAGCGGCGCTTGTCCCGGAAGATGTGTCAATTGCCAAAATCAAGCGACACCCCCTGCCATCTTGGTCCGTGACCGGCGACTGACAGCTCTCGAATGTCTTCTTGGCTAGATCTATCAATTTCAATGAGCAGCCAATTTTCAAAACTGTCATCTATAAAGTCTCTTGGCCACTCAATAACGACAATAGAATTTGCGAAATCTATGTCCAAGTCGTCCAGTTCAATAGCCGAGGAAAGTCTGTAGGCATCAACGTGCACCAACTTTGGTCCGTTCTTGGTTCGATGTGTTCTCGCAAGCACAAAAGTAGGTGACTGAATGGTGCCGATGGCTTCAAGCCCCGCGCCGATGCCACGGGTCATAGTGGTTTTTCCCGCTCCTAACTTTCCAGAGAGTAAAACCAAATCCCCCGGTTGCAAGGTTTCAGAAAGCCTTGAACCAAATGCCTCCATGGCCTCTGGCGTTTCTATGGTGAGCTTCATGGTTCCAGAAAAACCCGGTTTGCACGACCGCCGCTTCTGGTCACCACTTCGTAGTTAACCGTTCCAGCACTTTCCGCAAGCTGTTCGGCAGTGGGTTCATTTCGCGTGGAATCGCCAAAGATAATTACCTCATCACCGATTGAAATTTCGGCGTCGCCAACATCCACAACGAACTGATCCATGGCAATCCGTCCAACTACCGGGAAGAGCTCCTGGCCAATCTTTACTCTTGCCCCTTGAGAAATTCTGGGCATGCCCTCGGCATAGCCGAAGGGCACCAATGCGAGCTGGGTTGGCTTTTCAGTTTTGTACCTGTAACCGTAGGAAACGCCTTGCCCAGCAGGAACCGATTTGAGGTTTGCAATCTTTGCAATAGCGCTCATGACAGGCTTGACTGCTAAGCCCTCGAGCGCACGGTCTTCGAATGGGTTCAAGCCGTAAAGGACAATCCCGCAGCGCACCATGTCATACCTCATACCCGGATAGCTGATTGCCGCGGCCGAAGCGGCAAGGTGCTTCATTTCTATTTTTACCCCAGCAGCCTCAAGCATCGAGTAAACCGAATCAAATACGACTTGCTGAGCAAAATCTTCTTGCTCCGAGGTATTTGCCAAATGGCTTAGAAGGCCTTGAACTTTTAGCTGCCTGGCCTGAATCACCTTCACCACATCCAGTATTTGATCGGGCATGAAGCCGTTGCGACCCAGACCAGTGTCCACCTTCAAGTGAATCACGGCCTCCCTGGGCACAGATTCAAGCTGCTGAATTGTCGAAATGCCAAGAATGATGTTGTGCTCGACAGCGGATTGCAGATCGTCCTTTTGATCCAATAACCAACACATCACGGGAGCATTAATGCCGGCCAATCGAAGTGAAATTGCCTCGTCTAAATCTGCAACTCCGAGAACATCCACACCTGCTTTATCCAGAGCAGTTGCCACCTCGATCATGCCGTGCCCATAGGCATTGGCCTTGACTACCGCCATTACTTTAGCCGGGCCAAAAGCGGATTTCAGCGCCAAATAGTTGGAGCAGATTCTCCCCAAATCAATTCTTAGTTCTCGCATCTAATTACCTTCCAGCACAACCATTGCAATTGCAAACCCGTTGTCATGAGAAAGCGAAAGGTGGGTTGACAAGACCCCCATGGAACTCAGCGTCCCCGCACTTTTGCCCGATACAACCAACCTCGGCTTCCCAAGTTCGTCAGTTTCCACTTCAACCTCTAGCCAAGAAAGCAACTTGGGGTTTCCCACAGCTTTTGCCAAGGCTTCTTTTGCGGCAAATCGAGCAGCTAATGACTCATCCTTCAGGCTTTGCTCTTTGGCGGTGAAGAGCCTGGCTGCTAAGGCTGGGGTTCGCTGGATACTATTACTCAGCCTCTCGACTGAGCAAAGATCGACACCTATTCCGATAATCACTATTCCACTGTTACGGACTTGGCGAGGTTTCTCGGCTGGTCAACGTCGAGTCCCTTGGCGTTCGCCAGCTCCATCGCAAATGCCTGAAGGGGTATAACTGCTAGCTGGCCGGCAAGCAGTGGCATGGTTTCTGGAATGAAGAAAACCTCATCGGCAAAGCTAGCAACCTCAGAATCGCCCACCTCGGCAATTGCTATGACGCGAGCTCCGCGAGCCTTTATTTCTTGAATGTTGGAAACCACTTTGGCGTGCAGTGAGCCCTCGCCTTTTTGAGATGGGACGATTACGATGACCGGCTGACCCTCTTCAATCAGGGCAATTGGTCCGTGCTTAAGCTCACCGGCTGCAAAACCTTCGGCGTGTATGTACGCCAGCTCTTTCAGCTTCAACGCGCCTTCGAGGGCAATGGGGTAGGCGATATTTCTCCCTAAAAACAAAACCGAACTAGCCTTTGAGTAGCTCTTGGCTAGCTCGCCGATCTCCGAAATCGACTCTAGGACTTCCTTAATTTTTCTCGGCAAAGTAAGTAACTCAAGGCCGATTTTCTTCAATTCCATTTCGGGCATGCTCTTACGCTGCCACGCAAGGACTAGTCCAACCAGTTGACCCGCTGTCACCTGCGCGGTGAAGGCCTTTGTTGACGCAACTGCCACCTCTGGTCCGGCATGGGTGTAAATAGTCGCATGAGCTTCCCTTGCCAAAGTTGCACCCTGCGTATTGCAAACCGCTAGAACCTTCGCTCCACTCTCAACAGCGTGGCGAACGGCCATCAGGGTATCCATAGTCTCGCCTGATTGACTCATCGCAATAACAAGGGTTTTCGAGTCGATAACCGGATCACGATATCTAAACTCGTGGGCTAGCTCAACGCTTACTGGAATGCGCGCCCATTTTTCAATTGCGTACTTGGAGGCCTCCGCGGCATAAGCTGCGGTTCCGCACGCCACGAAAATTATCCGCTCCACTTCATTAAGTTGGTCGAGTCCCTGCATTTCAGCAAGGTTCACGGAGCCATCCGAAGCAATTCGACCCATCAGAGTGTCGCCAACCGCCTGAGGCTGATCAGCGATCTCCTTGGCCATAAACGACGGCCAACCGCCCTTGGAAGCTGCGGTTGCATCCCAGCTGATCTCGAAACTTTCCATTTGAACTGGCTTGCCGTGGAAGTCTGTAATCAAAACTGAATCCTTGCGTAGCTCAACGATTTGATCTTGACCAACCACAACAGCGTGCTTGGTGTGCTCAACAAAAGCTGCGACATCGGAGCCCAAAAAGTTCTCGCCGTCTCCCAAGCCAATTACTAGGGGTGAGTTTCTCCTGGCTGCTAGAACCAAGTCTGGGTTATCCTCGTGCACGCACAAAAGCGTGAACGCGCCTTCCAGAAGATTCACCACTTGCCTAAACGCAGCCGTTAGATCGTTTGACTTGTCGTATTCGATTGCCACTAGGTGAGCAACAACCTCGCTGTCCGTCTCCGATGCAAAGGTGACACCACTACTGACTAGATCCTTTTTTAGAGAAGAAAAGTTTTCAATAATTCCATTATGGATAAGTGACAATTTCTGGTGAGTTCCACCGATGTGAGGGTGAGCGTTGCCATCGGTTGGAGCACCGTGGGTCGCCCACCTCGTGTGGCCGATTCCAATTCGCGAATCAGCTATTGGATTGTCGGCTAACTCTTGGACAAGTACTGCGACTTTGCCGGCGCGCTTTCGCGTTTCCAGTCCATTGGCCCCAGATATAACCGAGATGCCGGCCGAGTCATAGCCGCGATATTCCAATCGCTGTAGGCCTCCGATTAGAACCTCGAGAGCTGATCCCGGGCCTACATAACCGACTATTCCACACATGAGCCCTAATTCTAGGGCAGAATAGGCCCTTGTGAGCACAGCGCACGGCACCGAAAGCCTTTCCCCATATCTCGCCATAGAGCGAGCAGATTGGGCTGAGCTGGGTAATGCAACGCAACTTCCTCTGACCGAACAAGAGATCACCAAGCTACGCGGTCTAGGTGATTTTCTCGACATCAAAGAAGTCGCGGAGGTCTATCTTCCTGTTAGCCACCTGCTGTCTCTTTACGCCACCTCTACCCAGGCCCTTCACCGAAACACCGAAGGTTTTTATGGTGCAAGAGCCCAAAGAACACCCTTCATTATCGGCATCGCCGGCTCGGTTGCGGTTGGGAAATCAACCGCCGCAAGGTTACTTAGAGAACTGATGACAAGGTGGGAGGGGACTCCTAAAGTCGAGCTAGTAACCACCGACGGCTTCCTGTACCCGAATGCAGAATTAGAGCGTCGCGGGCTCCTTGCCAAAAAGGGCTTCCCCGAAAGCTACGACCGCAAAAGATTATTGCAGTTCATCGCGGACATAAAATCGGGAAAGACTGGGGTCACTGCCCCGGTATATGACCACCTGATCTATGACATCGTCCCGGACGAATTTGCGACGATTAGTGCTCCAGACGTTCTAATCGTGGAGGGGCTAAACGTCTTGCAGCCGCCTTCTGCCGGGCAAGAAGTTGCGCTGAGCGACTACTTTGATTTCAGCATCTACATAGACGCGGATCCGGGAACAATCAAAGAGTGGTATCTGTCAAGGTTTGACCAACTCTGGGAAACGGCATTTCTAAATCCGAGATCATACTTCCACCAATTAACCACTGAGCTAACCAAAGAACAAGCTATCGCAAGAGCGGCCGGCTTCTGGAGAGACATAAATCTTCCAAACTTGGAGCAAAACATCGAACCGACTAGATCAAGGGCCACCCTCGTAATGCAAAAAGGCGAGGGACACAGAGTTCAAAGGGTTCAGGTTAGAAAGATTTAGCTCTCGTCAACAAATCTAGTATCGACGCTCAGGAAACAGTCGGGCCTTTTCATGCCGGCAGCTAGACGCTCTTCAGAGGCATCGTATCGATTTTCTATCTCCAAGAAATCATCCAGTGAGCCCGGAACTGAAACTGCCCAAATAAACTCACTGTTTTTATTGTCGACGTACATGAATTCAACATGGAAACCAAATTTGCTCCTGATTGGAAGAACCTCTTGATTCAACCATGTCCGAAATTCCTCGAGCATCCCTGGCACAATTTGATAACGACGCAACTGAACAGTTTTAGCCAAGAGAAAGCCGCGTCTCAACCATGCGAGCGATTCGATCAGCCCAACCCTGAGCTGTTCCGTGATCTGCAGCCTCCACCATCACCCTAACCAGAGACTCAGTTCCGGAGGCCCTAAGCAATACCCGACCCTGGTCCCCTAGCTCTAAGACTGCCTGGGTAACCAGTTGCTGCAATTCAACATCATCTACCCGAGACTTATCGACGTCCGGCACGTTTATCAACACCTGTGGGAACACCGGCATCTCCGATGCCAACTCAGCCAACGACTTACCGGTCTGAATCATCCTGGCTGCAATCTGAAGGCCAGTTAGGACTCCATCTCCAGTAGTTGCATACTGCGAAAAGATTATGTGACCAGACTGCTCGCCGCCCAGTGAATACCCGCCATCGCGCATCGCCTCGAGGACGTAGCGATCGCCAACTTGCGTCTCGACAATGTCAATTTCATGCTTTTTCATCGTCAAACGAAGGCCCAGGTTTGACATCACGGTGGTGACCAGGGTGTTCCTGGCAAGGTCACCTGTCTCCTTCATGCTAATTGCCAAAATCGCCATGATGTGATCCCCATCGACGATGTTACCCAGATGATCGACAGCTAGAGTTCGGTCGGCATCTCCGTCGTGTGCGATCCCAAAATCGGCATTATTTTCTAACACAGCTGCCTGCAGCGCGCTCATATAGGTAGAGCCATAGCCGGCGTTAATGTTCAAACCATCTGGATCCGCGCCGATCAAAACAACTTCGGCACCGGCGTCAATAAAGGCCTGCGGCGAAATGGCGCTTGCAGCCCCGTTGGCAGCATCGATGACTACCTTGAGCCCCTTCAGGCTAACTCGAACCGCTCCGAGGAGATGGACAAGGTAGCGATCTTCAGCATCCGAGAATCTAGTTATTTTGCCGACCTCGGCACCGATCACATCATGGCTATTACCAAACTCCGCTTCGATCTGGTCCTCAAGCGAGTCTGGAAGTTTGTGGCCACCGCGAGAGAAGAATTTAATTCCATTATCGGGAGCCGAGTTATGGCTTGCCGAGATAATTACACCGAAGTCAGCACCAATATCGGCTGTCAAGTAAGCGGCTGCGGGAGTGGGAACAACGCCGGCATCAAAGACATCTATTCCGGAAGCAGCCAGCCCCGCCGAAACGGCAGCGGAAATGAAGTCGGAGGAAATTCGTGGATCGTGAGCAATTACAGCTCGAGGTCTCTCGCCGTTTTCTCTGGCGGTTTTGGCAAGAACAATGGCGGCGGCCTGCGCCAACTTGAGCGCGAACTCAGCCGTAATTTCACGGCCCGCTGTTCCGCGAACTCCATCGGTGCCAAAAAGCCTGGCCATGGCGAAGTGCTTTGCTTAGCGCTTCGAGAACTGGGAGGCCTTGCGAGCCTTCTTTAGACCGGCCTTCTTTGACTCGATTATGCGAGAGTCGCGACGCAGGAAGCCAGCCTTTTTCAAAATGGCTCGGTTGTTGTCGGTATCCATCTCGTTTAGAGCACGGGAGATACCAAGTCTTAGAGCACCGGCTTGCCCAGCGATTCCGCCGCCGTCGATGCTTGCTGTGACGTCATAGGCGCCCTGCAGCTCAAGAACAGTAAACGGATCGTTGATCAGCTGCTGGTGCAGCTTGTTTGGGAAGTAATCCTCGATTGAGCGCTTGTTCACCGTTATTTTGCCGGTACCAGGAACTAGGCGAACTCGAGCAACTGCCTCTTTGCGTCGACCTAGTCCGGAACCTGGCTGAGTAAGGTTGCCGCGTGAGCGCACAGCCTTAACTGGCTCTGACTCGGTTGAGTAGGAAGTATCTGCTTCGACTTCTGGTGTCTCTTCGACTTTGTTATCTGCCAAGGTCTTTGTCCTTACTGGGCGATCTGATCGATGGTGAAAGGCTTGGCCTTTTGGGCCTCGTGTGGGTGGTTGCTACCTGCATAAACCTTTAGCTTGCCAATTAGCTGGTCGCCCAGCTTGTTCTTTGGAAGCATTCCGCGAATTGCCTTCTCGACAGCACGCTGAGGGTTCTTCTCCATTAGGTCGGAGTAAGGGGTGGTGGTCAAGCCGCCTGGATAGCCGGAGTGACGGTAAGCCTTCTTCTGCGCCAGCTTGTCGCCGGTAAGGACAACCTTCTCAGCGTTGACGATTATGACAAAGTCACCGTTGTCCATGTGAGCTGCAAAAGTTGGCTTGTGCTTTCCGCGCAGCAATACTGCTGCGTGAGACGCAAGGCGTCCCAGCACGATGTCTGTGGCGTCAATGACAAACCACTCGTGGCTCAGCTCGCTGGCCTTTGGCGAATAAGTACGCACGCTAAATTACCTCATAGTTTCGTTTGTGTGATTCCGCCTTATAAAAAGCGGTTTCAAACCTGCCGACAATGCCGGACCAAGGGCTAAGTCTAGGGGATTGATAGCCGCCTGGTCAAACAGAATTATCACTGGTTTCTCGCATCACGCGGTTTAAGATTGCTTGCTTGGCATACTCAGCCGGTTCCGGGTAGTCGATTGACTCTAAACTGAGGCCCTTGGCGTCAATTGTCTTGAATTTATTGGCACGTTTGCCCGTTTTTTGGACGCCGACAAGGTCCTGAACACTAAGTCTTCCATCTGAAACCGCAATGATCGATCCCACCAGCGACCGAATCATGTTGTGGCAAAAAGCGTCCGCGTGAATATCTATCGTTATCAGACCATCTTTTTGCCTTAGAACCTCAAAAACCGTAAGGTTTCGAATCGTGCTTGCACCGGCTCTGGGCTTGCAGAATGCAGCAAAATCGTTCAGGCCGACCAATGTTTTAGCGGCAGAGTTCATGAGCTTGACGTCTAGCACTCGTTTGTGGGTGAGGGCGTAGCGCACCATCATTGGGTCTTTTTTAAACTTCGGATCCGCAATCGTGTAGCGATAGCGCCTACCGACAGCGCTGAACCTCGCGTCAAAATCAGAAGTTATCGGGTGAATGTCCAGAATAATCAGATCTTCGGAAATCAGAGTGTTCAGCCTGAAGGCATTTAGTGGATCCCGACCTATGCGAGATAGCCGTTTCTCCGGAATATCCAGGTGACAAACTTGGTGCTTCGCGTGAACGCCGGAATCGGTTCTACCAGCAACGCGCATATCAAAATCGGTCTTACTTTTTCCAAAAATCTTTTCAAACATTTTGACCAAGTCGCCCTCAACGGTGCGAAGACCGGGCTGCTTTGCCCACCCAGCAAAGTCAGTTCCATCATATGCAAGGTCCACCCGAAAGCGAACAAGCCCGCCAGAATCACCAGCGGGCTTGTTCATGTCAATCTTCTTCGTGGCTCTAAGCCTTTGGCTCTTCAGCCTCTTCGGCTGGAGCTTCGGTAGCTTCTACTGCCGGAGCCTCAGTTGCTTCCTCGGCTGGAGCTTCGGTAACCTCTGCCGCTGGAGCTTCAGTCGCTTCAGCAACCTCAACTTCGGCCACTGGGGCTTCAACAACTTCCTCAACAACCTCTTCAATAACTGGTTCAGCTACTGCGGTGGTTGCTACGTTGTTGACTGGCTTTGACTTGGAAGTCTTTGGCTTGGGCTGTACCTGCTCCAACACAAGCTCGATGACGGCCATAGGAGCGTTGTCGCCCTTACGGAAGCCAAGCTTGGTGATGCGGGTGTAACCGCCCTCACGGTCAGCGACTAGAGGTGCGATCTCGGTGAAGAGCTCGTGGACGATGTTCTTGTCCGTGATCTGTCTCATGACTCGACGTCTAGCAGCTAGGTCGCCGCGCTTTGCGAACGACACCAAGCGCTCGGCAACCGGACGAAGACGCTTGGCCTTGGTCTCGGTTGTGACGATTCGCTTGTGCATGAATAGTGAGGTGGCCATGTTACGAAGCATCAAGCGCTCGTGAGCAGGTCCGCCTCCTAGGCGTGGTCCCTTAGTTGGTGTAGGCATTGGTTTCTCCTTGTATTTCTAAAGGTTAGATCTGGTCTTCATCGAAGCCGCCACCGAAGTAAGCGGAATCAAAACCCGGGACGGCGTCCTTGAACTTCAGCCCAAGCTCAGTGAGCTTGTCGCGTACTTCATCAACGGACTTGGAACCGAAGTTGCGAATGTTCATCAACTGGTCCTCGCTTAGAGCAATTAGCTCTAGAACGGTGTTGATTCCTTCGCGCTTCAGGCAGTTATAAGAACGAACCGTTAGGTCCAAGTCCTCAATTGGGGTGCTTAGTTCATTTGAAGCAGCAACCTCCACTGGTGCCGGTCCAATTTCAATTCCTTCGGCCTCATCGTTTAGTTCCTTGGCTAGGCCAAACAACTCAACCAATGTCGAACCTGCTGAAGCAACTGCATCGCGTGGCTCAACCGACTGCTTGGTCTCCACGTCAACAATTAGCTTGTCAAAGTTGGTGAACTCACCGGCACGAGTCGCCTCGACGCGGTAGGAAACCTTCAGCACTGGGCTGTAGATGGAGTCAACTGGAATTACTCCGGCTTCAGCATCTGGATTGCGGTTTTGAGATGCCTGAACATAGCCACGACCGCGCTCAATAATGAACTCGATCTCTAGCTTGCCCTTGGCGTTCAGGGTTGCAAGAACCAACTCTGGGTTGTGAACCTCAACACCGGCTGGGACCTGAATGTCCGCAGCTGTTACTGGGCCCGCAGCACTCTTGGTCAAGTGAGCAACCACCGGGGCGTCGTGCTCCGAGGAAACTACAAGGTTCTTGATGTTAAGAATTACCTCAACAACGTCCTCCTTGACACCCGCGATTGTTGAAAACTCGTGGCTGACGCCCTGGATGCGAATGTTTGTTACCGCTGCACCCGGAATCGAGCTGAGCAAAGTGCGTCGCATCGAGTTACCGAGGGTGTAGCCGAATCCTGGCTCAAGCGGATCCAAGATGAATCGTGAGCGGTTTGGTCCTAGAACTTCTTCGTGCAATGTGGGGCGCTGTGCAATTAGCACTATTGGTTCCTTTCATCTGAACATCCACTATTTGATGTTCGTCATGGAAACACGCAGGCGGGCACCTGTGTGCGTGAGGCGTTAGATTTTTTTGAAGTTATACGCGGCGACGCTTTGGAGGGCGGCAACCGTTGTGAGCCTGTGGGGTCACATCGCTGATTGAGCCAACCTCTAGGCCAGCGGCCTGCAGCGAACGAATTGCAGTCTCTCGTCCAGAGCCAGGGCCCTTGACGAAAACGTCAACCTTGCGGATACCGTGTTCTTGCGCCTTGCGGGCAGCCGACTCAGCTGCCATCTGAGCTGCGAACGGGGTCGACTTACGTGAACCCTTGAAGCCAACATCTCCAGAAGACGACCAGGAGATAACTGCTCCGGTTAGGTCGGTAATGGTGATGATGGTGTTGTTGAAGGTCGAGCGGATGTGCGCCTGACCTACCGGAATATTCTTCTTGTCCTTGCGACGAGGCTTGCGTGCTGCCGCGGATGCTTTAGGGGCTGCCATGTGATTTTCTCCTAGATCCTATGAGCCGCGACTAGCGGGCTGCCTTCTTCTTGCCTGCTACGGTGCGCTTTGGACCCTTGCGTGTACGTGCATTGGTCTTGGTGCGCTGTCCGCGGACCGGAAGGCCCTTACGGTGACGAATTCCTTCGTATGAGCCGATCTCAACCTTGCGGCGAATGTCTGCTGCAACTTCACGGCGAAGGTCTCCCTCAACCTTGAAGTTCTGATCAATGTTGTCGCGAAGAGCGATCAACTGATCATCAGTCAAGTCTTTAACTCTGATGTCTTCTGAGATGTTGGTGGCCTTCAGAATCTCGCGTGAGCGAGTTGGGCCAATTCCATAGATGTAGGTAAGGGAAATCAACACTCGCTTATCGCGAGGGATGTCCACTCCGGAGATACGTGCCATTATTTTTCTTTCGTTTTTTTGAAGGTCTGGGACAGCTCCATCTCAACTTGGCAAGTTGAGCCCCGGCCTTCAAACCGAGGGTTAGCTTTCGCTTGGTGCTGGCTTTTACTATTTAGTTTTTAGCTGGGGCTTGTTAGCCCTGGCGCTGCTTGTGACGAGGGTTCTCGCAAATAACCATCACGTTACCGTGACGACGAATGACCTTGCACTTATCGCAGATCTTCTTGACGCTTGGATTAACCTTCATGCTCTTTCTTTCTACTTGTAGCGGTAAATAATGCGGCCGCGAGTCAGATCGTATGTCGACAGCTCAACTATCACGCGGTCTCCGGGGAGAATGCGGATATAGTGCTGACGCATCTTTCCCGAGATGTGGGCTAAAACTAGGTGACCGTTTGTTAGCTCCACCCGGAACATTGCGTTGGGTAGGGCTTCAACGACCGATCCCTCGATCTCGATAACGCCATCTTTGTTGGCCATGCACTCACTTAATCACTACTGGTTTAGCGTTACGAACGCGCAAAAACTAACAAAAATCGCAGAGGTTTTCACGCAGAAACGCCAAGTCGCAATTCTAAGGGGTTTTTGCCACGAAAGCTAGTGGCTAATCCAAGAAGACAGGGGTAATCCCAAAGGGCTTTAGGCCTTCGGCACCGCCATCGACCGCAGTCAGAACCCAAATACCGTCGTCGTGTACTGCAACCGAGTGCTCCCAATGAGCCCCATCCGAATTATCGCGCGTGGCAACACCCCACTCATCATCAAGAACAAGGGTGTCTTGATCGCCGAAAGTGATCATCGGTTCGATCGCGATACAGAGCCCAGACTGCACCTTTGGTCCAGCATCACGAACTCGATAATTGAATACAGCCGGGTCTTCGTGCATAGACCGCCCGATACCGTGACCCACGTACTGCTCCAAAATCCCGTATGGCCCTGCGCTCAGGACGTGGTCTTGAACCGCGACCCCAACCTCATTTAGCTTCTTTGCATTCGCCAGCGCGGCTATTCCCGCCCAAAGAGAGCCCTCACAGACATCCGACAGCCTCTGGCGCTGATTCGGAAGCTCGCCGGTGGCACCCGGCACCACCATGGAAAAGGCGCTGTCACCATTCCAGCCGTCAATTTCTGCCCCACAGTCAATCGAAACTAAATCGCCGGGTTCCAAGACAAGACTGGACGGTATTCCGTGGACCACGGTTGAATTTACAGAGGCACAGATGGTGTGAGAATACCCAGGCACCAGCTGAAAGTTTGGAATTCCACCGCCGGCCCGAATGGTTTTTTCTGCTATTTGGTCAAGTTCAAGAGTAGTAACCCCGGGCTTGATGGCGGCTTTCACATTTGCAAGGGCCTTGGCGGTGAGCAAGCCAGCTGTTCGCATTTTGCGAATTTGGTCCGGTGTTTTTAGCTCGTAACCCTTACGCATCTTCACTTAGACCGCGCGCGGACAAAACTTCGGAGATTCGAGCGGTAACGACATTGACCTCGCCAAGACCGTCTACCTTTGCCACTAGCGAACGCGATGCGTAGACATCAATGAGAGGGGCAGTTTGCTCCTCGTAAATTCCCTGACGCTTGCGGATTACCTCGGGGGTATCATCGGTGCGACCCTGCTCTTTAGCTCTGTTTGCGAGCCTGGAAACCAGCTCTTCCCTGTCGGCTGTTAACTGCACAACTACATCTAGCTTCGTGCCATTCTGGGACAAAAACTGATCAAGCTTTTCAACCTGATCGAGGGTTCTTGGGTAACCGTCTAGCAAGAAGCCATTCAAAACATCCGGCTGGGAAAGTCGATCTTTCACCAACGCATTGGTGAGAGTGTCCGGCACGTATTCGCCGCGGTCCATGTAGCCCTTAGCCTCAACACCAAGAGGAGTCTCGTCTGCAACGTTCCTGCGGAAGATGTCTCCCGTGGAGATTGCAGGTATTGAGTAACGAGTTGCAAGGAGTGCCGCCTGAGTCCCCTTGCCGGCACCCGGGGGGCCGATCAAAAGGATGCCGATCACTTGAGGAGGCCCTCGTAGTTTCGCTGCTGCATCTGAGCACTGATTTGCTTCACAGTGTCCAGTCCAACACCAACGATGATCAAGATCGAAGTTCCTCCGAATGGGAAGTTTTGGTTGGTTCCAATGGCAGTGAATGCGACCAACGGAATCAGCGCGATCAAACCTAGGTAGATAGCACCCGGGAAAGTTATGCGGCTGATGACATACTGCAAGTATTCGGTGGTCGGACGACCAGCCCTAATACCCGGTATGAATCCGCCGTAGCGCTTCATGTTGTCGCTGATTTCCTCTGGGTTCAAGGTGATAGCAACGTAGAAATAAGTGAACCCGACGATTAGCAAGAAGTACATTGCCATGTAGAGCGGGTTGTCGCCGGAGGTTAGGTATGTAGAGATAAAGCGAACCCATGGAGACACTTGACCAGTTGTTGCATCCGGCTGGTTGAACTGAGCCAATAGTGCTGGCAAATAGAGCATTGAGGAAGCGAAGATAACCGGGATAACTCCAGCGGTGTTTACCTTCACTGGAATGTAGGTTGCCTGACCACCGTAGGCCTTGCGGCCAACCATGCGCTTGGCGTACTGCACTGGAATTCTTCGTTGCGACTGCTCAACAAGAACGACTAGACCCACCACAAGGAAACCGACCGCCATAACCATGACGAAGATTTCGATGCTTCTGGTCTGAAGAATCTGAAGCAGGCTGGATGGGAAGGTGGACGCGATTGAAGTGAAAATCAAAAGCGACATTCCGTTTCCAACACCGCGCTCGGTGATTAGCTCACCAATCCACATGATCAAACCGGTTCCGGCAGTCATTGTCATCACCATCAAGGTGATGGAAAGCGGTCCGGTATCAACCAGAATCGGAAGCGTACAGTCAGCTCCGAACAAAGCGCCCTGTCTTGCAACGGTAACCAAAGTGGTTGCCTGTAGCAGTCCAAGAGCGATTGTTAGGTAACGGGTGTACTGAGTCAGCTTTGCCTGCCCAGAAGGTCCTTCTTTGTGAAGGGTCTCGAAGCGAGGAATTACGACTCTAAGCAACTGGGTGATAATCGAGGCCGTAATGTACGGCATAATTCCCAGGGCAAAGATGGAAAGCTGCAAGAGCGCTCCACCGGAAAACAGGTTCACTAGTTCGTACAGGCCCGAAGTTGACTGGCTCTGATCAAGACATTGCTGAACATTCGAGTAATCGACGTTTGGGGCTGGAATGAACGAGCCCAATCGGAAGATTGCAATCATGCCAAGCGTAAACGCCAGCTTGTTTCGCAGGTCCGGAGTACGGAATGCGCGAGCTATTGCACTAAACAAAAGTGAACCTACTCCCCTAGATGATTAGGCGTTGACGCTGCCGCCGGCAGCTTCAATCTTGGTCTTTGCTGATTCGGAAACCTTGTCAACACTAATTTCTAGCTTAACCGACAGGTCGCCGTTACCTAGAACCTTGACCGGCTTGTTCTTGCGAACAGCACCCTTGGCTACTAGATCCGAGATTGTTACAGCTCCACCCTTTGGATAAAGCTCAGTTAGCTTCTCAAGGTTTACTACCTGGTATTCCACCCGGAACGGGTTCTTGAATCCACGTAGCTTAGGTGTACGCATAACTAGGTTCACGCCACCACCCTCGAAGCCCAGACGAGTCGTTGTGCGAGCACCGGTACCCTTGGTACCTCTACCTGCAGTCTTACCCTTTGAACCCTCACCAAGACCCTTACGAGTCTTGTCCTTCTTGGCACCCTTTGCAGGGCGAAGGTGGTGAAGACGCAAGATCTGAGACTTCTCAATCTTTTCAGCTGGCTTCTTCTTCGACTTGGCAACCGCTGGCTTTGCAGCAGCGACAACCGGAGCCTTTTCGGAAGCTGGCTTTGCAGCAGCCTTTGGTGCAGCAGCCTTAGCGGCTGGCTTTGCAGCAGCTTTCGGGGCAGCAGCCTTAGTTGCTGGCTTTGCAGCAGCCTTGGTAGCTGGCTTTGCAGCAGCTGGCTTCTTTACAGCCGGAGCCTTGGCAGCTGGCTTTGCAGCAGCTGGCTTCTTCGCGGCTGGCTTCTTCTCTTCAGCCATTTAGTCGATCTCCTCAACTTTAACGAGGTGGGCAACGGTGTTTACGAGGCCGCGGTTGGACTTAGTGTCCTCGCGTACAACGATGTCACCGATGCGCTTCAGTCCCAGGGTGCGAAGTGAATCGCGCTGGTTTTGCTTTCCACCGTTTGAACTTTTCAATTGGGTCACTTTGAGACGAGCAGCCATTAGACACCAGCCTTTTCAGTCTTTTCAGTCTTTGCTGGCAACAGACGTGCTGGTGCTACCTCGGCAAGAGTCTTACCACGACGTGCTGCCACGGCGGCTGGTTCCTCTAGCTGACGCAAAGCCTCTACGGTTGCATGAACAATATTTAGTGTGTTGGAAGATCCGAGCGACTTCGAAAGTACGTCGTGAACTCCGGCGCACTCCAAAACTGCACGAACTGGACCACCGGCGATAACACCGGTACCCTCTGACGCTGGACGCAGTAGAACCACGCCAGCTGCAGCCTCGCCCTGAACAGGGTGAGGAATTGTTGAGCCAGCGCGTGGTACGCGGAAGAAGTTCTTCTTCGCATCCTCTACGCCCTTGGCAATCGCAGCTGGAACTTCTTTTGCCTTACCGTAACCAACGCCAACGGTTCCATCGCCATCTCCAACCACAACAAGTGCGGTGAAGGAGAAACGACGACCACCCTTGACCACCTTGGATACACGGTTGATTGTTACAACGCGCTCCAAGAACTGGCTCTTAGGCTCTTCACGCTCACGACGGTCGTTCTTTGGTCCACGATCACGTGAACCACGACGCTGCTCGCGCTCGTTCGGGTCGACAGTAGTTACTGGTGCCTCAGTGGTTACTGCGGCATCGGTAGCTGCTGGAGTCTCGGTAGTTGCGGTAGCTTCAGCCACTGGCACTTCCTTCTTTTCTTCGCTCAAAGCACTAGTCCTTCCTCGCGAGCCGCGGCAGCAACAGCTGCAACGCGACCTGCATAGCGGTTACCACCGCGGTCAAAGACCACTTCGGAAACGCCGGCCTTCTTGGCACGCTCAGCAATTAGCTTGCCTACCATTGTGGCCTTGTCGGTCTTGGTGCCGGCTACTACACGCATATCCGCTTCCATGGTCGATGCCGAGGCTAGGGTCTGACCCACGCCGTCATCAACTAGTTGGACGAATAGGTGACGTGCTGAGCGCGTGACAACTAGACGAGGTCGCATTGCTGTGCCCTCGATCTTCTTGCGCAGGCGAACGTGACGACGGCCACGAGCGGCTGACTTTGACTTGCCTCTAGTTCCTAGAGCCATGATTACTTACCAGCCTTTCCAGCCTTGCGACGGACTCGCTCGCCTTCGTAACGAACTCCCTTGCCCTTATAAGGCTCAGGCTTACGAAGCTTGCGAATGTTAGCTGCCATCTCTCCGACGGCCTGCTTGTCGATTCCCGACACGATGATCTTGGTGTTTCCTTCGACTACCAGCGTGATGCCCTCCGGAGGAGTTACAAGCACTGGGTGGCTGAAGCCAAGAGATAGTTCCACGGTTGAACCCTTGAGCGCTGCACGATAACCGGTTCCCACGATCTCGAGTGCTTTGGTGAAGCCCTCGGAAACGCCGTGAACGTTGTTAGCGATTAGTGAACGGGTTAGTCCGTGAAGTGACTTTGATACTGCCTCGTCGTCTGGACGAGAAACAATAACGCTGCCGTCTTCTTGTGAAACAGTGATTGGTTTAGAAACAGTGAGCTTTAGCTCGCCCTTTGGACCCTTGACTGCAACATCCTGACCATTGATCTCAACGGTCACGCCTGCTGGCAGTGGAATGGGTAGTTTTCCAATTCTCGACATTATTGCTTACCAGACGTAGGCGAGGACTTCCCCACCTACTCCCTTCTTTGAAGCCTGGCGGTCAGTTAGAAGACCGCTAGAGGTGGACAGGATTGCAACGCCCAAGCCGCCAAGCACCTTGGGTAGCTCGGTGGACTTTGCGTAAACGCGAAGACCTGGCTTGGATACACGCTTGATACCAACGATGCTGGTCTCGCGATTTGGGCCGTACTTCATGGTGATGTGCATGGTCTTACCGACCTTTGCATCCTCAACCGTGTAAGAAGCAATGTAACCCTCTGACTTCAAGATCTCAGCGATTGTTCCCTTTAGTTTGGAAAAAGGAACGTTCAGTGATTCGTGATGTGCCATGTTCGCATTGCGCAGCCGGGTCAGAAAGTCTGCTACCGGATCTGTCATTGTCATAATGTGTCTGCTTTCTCGAAGCGGTTTCCAGGTGCTTTACAAGCACAGGGACCTACCTCAATCGTGTTATTAGGCCTGGAACGGGAAACCGAGCGCCTTTAGAAGCGCACGACCCTCGTCGTCAGATTTTGCTGTTGTTACAACTGTGATGTCCATACCGCGGACGTGGTCAATCTTGTCGATGTCAATTTCGTGGAACATTGACTGCTCGGATAGACCAAAAGTGTAGTTTCCGTTGCCATCGAACTGCTTTGGCGAAAGGCCGCGGAAGTCACGAATACGAGGAAGTGAAAGTGAAAGCAAGCGGTCTAGGAACTCCCACATGCGGTCGCCACGCAAAGTAACGTGGGCGCCAATTGGCTGACCCTCACGAAGCTTGAACTGCGCGATTGACTTCCTTGCAATGTTGACCTGAGGCTTCTGGCCAGTAATCGCAATTAGGTCGCGAATAGCGCCCTCAATCAACTTGCCATCTTTGGCAGCCTGACCAACACCCATGTTTACAACGATCTTGGTTAGACCAGGAACCTGCATTGGGTTAGTGAAAGAGAACTCTTCGGTGAGAGTCTTTACGACCTCGCTGCGGTACTGAAGTTTTAGACGAGGAGTAGTCTCGGCGCCTGCTTTTTTATATCCGGTTGCCATTAGAACTCCTTCCCACTCTTCTTAGCGATGCGAACCTTGGTTGTGACACCCTCTTTTGAAGTGGTTATCTTGAAGCCAACCTTGGAAGGTTTCTTCGTGCTTGGGTCAACCAAAGCCACGTTCGAGATGTGGATCGGCGCTTCCATAGTTTCGATACCACCGGTCTTGCCGCCACGCTCGGACTGACCGACGCGGTTGTGCTTCTTGACCATGTTCACACCCTCAACGATGACCTTGTTGGTCTCCTTGATGACTTTTAGAACCAGGCCCTGCTTGCCGCGGTAACCACCGCGATCTTGCTTGCCACCTGTGATGACCTCAACGAGGTCGCCTTTTTTAATTTTTGCCATGATTTACACAACCTCCGGCGCTAGCGAGATGATCTTCATGAAACGCTTTTCGCGTAGCTCGCGACCAATTGGTCCAAAAATACGGGTTCCACGAGGTTCGCCGTCAGCCTTGATAATGACCGCTGCGTTCTCGTCGAACTTTACGTAAGAACCATCTGCACGCCTAGTTTCCTTGACGGTGCGAACGATGACAGCTCTTACGACTTCACCTTTTTTGACGTTTCCGCCTGGGATGGCGTCCTTGACCGAGGCGACGATAGTGTCGCCAATACCCGCGTAACGACGGGTGGAACCACCCAGTACGCGAATTGTCAGGAGCTCCTTGGCGCCCGAGTTATCGGCCACCTTGACCCTGGATTCTTGCTGTAGCACTTTTTTTCTCCTTGCTTAGTGAATAACGATTCCGACCGTTATTCGCGGGGTGTGTTACTTAGCCTTTTCGAGGATCTCGACTAGGCGCCAGTTCTTTGTTGCCGCAATCGGGCGAGTCTCGTCAATTACCACGAGGTCACCAATTCCAGCGCTATTTGTTTCGTCATGTGCCTTTACCTTCTTGGACACGCGAAGCACCTTGCCGTAAAGCGGGTGCTTCTTGCGGTCTTCAAGCAAGACAACGATGGTCTTATCCATCTTGTCCGAAACTACGTAGCCTTGACGTGACTTGCGGTAGCCGCGAGTCACTTCCTTTATTACCTTCGGGGTCTTAGCTTTCTTTGGCTTAGCTACCTTAGGAGCTGCAGCTTTAGCTGCTGGCTTTGCCGCTGCCTTTGCAGCAGGCTTTGCAGCCGCTTTGGCGGCTGGCTTTGCTGCAGCTTTAACTGCTGGCTTGGTTTCTTCTGCCATTTTTATGCCTCTTCCGTCTTGGCTGCAGCCTCTTCAACGGCTGGCTTCTTCTTGGTAGCAGCCTTCGCAGGTGCTGGAACCGGAACCGCACGAATACCCAGTTCACGCTCGCGCATGATTGTGTAAATGCGAGAAACATCGCGCTTGACCGCTCTGACTCGACCATGCGCATCTAGTTGGCCAGTAGCCGACTGGAAGCGTAGGTTGAATAGTTCTTCCTTGGCCTTACGAAGCTCTTCTACCAAAACCGAAGATTCGATTTTGTCTAGATCCTGTGGGGATAGGTTTTTTGAACCGATCATTATGCGTCACCTTCTTCACGCTTGATGATGCGAGCCTTCAGCGGGAGCTTGTGGATCGCACGAGTCAAAGCCTCTTTGGCAATGTCCTCTGATACACCGCTTAGCTCGAAGAGCACGCGGCCAGGCTTTACGTTTACTACCCACCACTCAGGAGAGCCCTTACCGGAACCCATTCGGGTTTCAGCTGGCTTCTTGGTTAGGGAGCGGTCAGGGAACACGTTAATCCAGACTTTTCCACCACGCTTGATGTGGCGAGTCATGGCAATACGTGCTGCCTCAATCTGACGGTTGGTTAGGTAGGCAGACGTTGTTGCCTGAATACCCCATTCACCGAACGAGACCTTAGTTCCACCGGTTGCATGGCCACGACGCTTCGGGCTGTGCTGCTTACGGTGCTTTACTTTTCTAGGAATCAGCATTATTTGGCTTCACTTCCTGCTGCTAGTGGAGCAGCGTCGCCCTGACGAGGACCACGACGGCCAGCACCAGGTGCACCCTGGCGAGGACCACGCTGAGTAGCCTGCTGTGCAGCAAGCTCACGTGCGGTCATGTCGCCGTTGTAGATCCAAACCTTCACACCGATTCGACCGAATGTGGTCTTGGCCTCGTAGAAGCCATAGTCGATGTTTGAACGAAGAGTGTGTAGTGGAACTCGACCTTCGCGGTAGAACTCACTGCGAGACATTTCAGCGCCGCCCAAACGGCCAGAACACTGAATTCTGATGCCCTTAGCACCGGAACGAAGTGCTCCCTGAATTCCCTTACGCATTGCACGACGGAAGGCAACACGAGCAGCTAGCTGCTCGGCAACGCCCTGCGCGACAAGCTGTGCGTCAGATTCTGGGTTCTTGACCTCGAGGATGTTGAGCAAAACCTGCTTGCTAGTTAGTGCCTCAAGCTCAGTGCGAAGAGTTTCTGCCTCGGCTCCACGGCGGCCGATTACCAAACCTGGACGAGCAGCGAAGATGTCGACGCGGACTCGGTCACGGGTTCGCTCTAGCTCAATGCGGCTGATGCCGGCACGGTCTAGCTTCTCCTGAAGGTAGGTGCGGATTTTGACATCCTCGACCACGTAGTCGGCGTAGCGCTGACCCTTCTTGGTGGAGTCTGCAAACCAGCGTGAGCGGTGCTCAGTGGTAATTCCCAGGCGGAAGCCGTAGGGATTGACTTTTTGACCCATGACTACTTACCTGCCTTTGCAAACTCGTCTGGAGTAGATACAACCACTGTGATGTGGCTGGTGCGCTTGTTGATTCGGAATGCTCGGCCCTGAGCACGAGGACGGAACCTTTTCAAGGTCACTCCCTCATCTACAAAAGCCTTCGAGATGATTAGGTCATCAACGTCCACAATTGCACCGGCGGCCTCGCCCTTTACCTGGGCGTTGGCAACTGCTGAGGCGACTAGCTTGTAGATCGGCTCAGATGCTGACTGTGGAGCAAACTTCAAAATACCCAATGCCTCGGTGGCTTGCTTGCCACGAATCAGGTTGACTACACGTCTGGCCTTCATTGGGGTCACGCGGATGTTACGCAGCTTGGCGATCGCTTCCATCGTTATTCCTTCTTGTCCTAGGCGCCCCGGCTTAGCCGCGGCGACCCTTCTTGTCGTCCTTCACGTGACCACGGAAGGTTCGGGTGGGTGCAAATTCGCCAAGCTTGTGGCCAACCATGTTCTCGGTTACGAAAACTGGGATGTGCTTGCGGCCATCGTGAACGGCAATGGTGTGTCCCAGCATCGCTGGAACAATCATTGAGCGACGTGACCAGGTCTTGATTACGTTCTTGCTGGAGGCCTCGTTCTGAACACGCACCTTTTTCATTAGGTGCTCGTCTACGAAGGGACCCTTCTTCAAACTTCTTGGCATCTAAAGATCTCCTACTTCTTGCCGGCGTAACGACGACGAACGATTTGCTTGTCTGATGGAAGGTTTGGCTTGCGTGTGCGGCCCTCTTTTTGGCCCCAAGGTGTAACTGGGTGACGTCCACCGGAAGTCTTACCCTCACCACCACCGTGTGGGTGATCCACTGGGTTCATGGCAACACCACGAACTGTTGGGCGAACACCCTTCCAGCGCTTACGTCCTGCTTTACCCCAGTTGATGTTTGACTGCTCGGCGTTGCCGACCTCACCAATGGTTGCTCGGCAGCGGGCATCAACGTTGCGGATTTCGCCAGATGGCAATCTCAGCTGAGCGTTGTCGCCTTCCTTGGCAACCAAACGAACCGAAGCACCTGCCGAACGAGCCATCTTGGCTCCTCCGCCTGGCTTTAGCTCGATGGCGTGGATAACAGTTCCCACTGGGATGTTCTTTAGAGGCAAGTTGTTGCCCGGCTTAATGTCAGCCTGTGCGCCCTGCTCGATGGCATCGCCCTGGTTTAGCTTGTTAGGGGCAATGATGTAGCGCTTGGTGCCATCAATGTAGTGCAACAACGCAATGCGAGCGGTGCGGTTCGGGTCATACTCAATGTGAGCAACCTTGGCCGGAACACCGTCCTTGTCATGACGACGGAAGTCGATAACGCGGTACTGACGCTTGTGACCGCCACCGATGTGGCGAGTTGTGATGCGACCGTTTGAGTTACGTCCACCAGTCTTAGGAAGAGGTCGCAAAAGCGACTTCTCTGGGGTGGAGCGTGTCAGCTCAGCAAAATCTGCAACTGAAGAGCCACGGCGACCAGGAGTCGTTGGCTTGTACTTACGAATGCCCATGAGTATTCCCCTTAACCGATGTAGGTAAAGATGTCGATGGAACCCGACTTCAAGGAGACAATGGCGCGCTTGGTGTCCTTGCGCTTACCCATGCCGAAGCGAGTTTTGCGGGTCTTGCCCACGCGGTTTAGTGTGTTGATTGAATCAACCTTCACGCTAAAAATTTCTTCTATTGCCTGTTTGATCTCGGTCTTGTTAGAGCGAGTGTCGACCTCGAAGGTGTACTTACCCTCATCAATAAGCGCATAAGACTTCTCCGAAATGATCGGCTTGATGATTATGTCGCGGGGGTTTTTCTTGATGTCGGTCATGTTTATGCCTCCTCGATAACATCTGTAACAACAGCGGACTCAACGAACGATGCCATTGCGGCCGCAGTGAAAACGAGGTCTTCAGCGTGCAGAACGTCATACGCATTCAGCTGGTCAGCTGGAATGACGTGGACGGACGGCAAGTTGCGAAGTGACTTGTAGGAAAGCTCGTCTTCACGGCTCAAGACAACCAAGATGTTTCTTGAGGTTGCAACCTGAGCCAGGAAGCTAGCAGCTGCCTTGGTCGAAGGTGCATCGCCAATCGCAAACTGGTCAATAACGTGAATGCGGCCATTCCTTGCGCGGTCTGAAAGCGCTCCGCGAAGAGCTGCAGCAATCATCTTTTTAGGAGTGCGCTGTGAGTAGTCGCGAGGCTTTGGTCCGTGAATAATTCCACCACCGCGGTGCTGAGGCATACGGATCGATCCCTGACGGGCGCGACCGGTTCCCTTTTGCTTGAACGGCTTGCGTCCAGAACCAGATACCTCGCCACGGCGAAGTGTCGACTGTGTTCCCTGGCGAGCTGCTGCGAGCTGAGCAACAACTACCTGGTGAATCAGTGGAACGTTGGTCTGAACATCAAAGATTGATCCAGGAAGGTCCACAGAACCGGACTTCTTACCCTTTACGTCGATTAGGTCAACTGTAGGCATTAGTCAGTCTCCTTTACTGCGTTACGAACGAATACCAACTGGCCCTTAGGACCTGGCACTGCGCCCTTTATCAAAAGCAGACCCTTTTCAAGGTCAACGCCGTGAAGGGTGAGGTTCAAAGTGGTTACTCGATCTGTTCCCATGCGACCAGGCATCTTCTTGCCCTTGAGAACGCGGGAAGGAGTAGTACCTGCTCCAACGGAACCAGGCTTACGGTGGTTCTTGTGAGCACCGTGGCTGGCGTGGATACCGGAGAAGCCGTGACGCTTCATAACACCGGCAAAACCTTTACCCTTGCTGGTTCCAACAACGTCCAACTTCGAGCCAACCTCGAAGATGTCAACGCCGATGGCTTGGCCAACGGTGTAGGTGTCAGTGTCAGCCGTACGGATTTCTGCAAGGAAGCGACGAGGTGTGGAACCGGCCTTAGCAAAGTGACCAGTCGTAGGCTTGTCTACTTTGCGGGGTTCGATTGCGCCATATGCAAGCTGAATTGCTGCATAGCCGTCTTTTTCTAAATTCTTGATTTGAGTGATGACGTTCTCGCCAGCCTCAACGACTGTGATCGGAACAAGCTTGTTGTCCGCGTCCCAGCCCTGTGTCATGCCGAGCTTCTTGCCCAGCAGTCCCTTTACGGTTCTAGTATTTACAGTCATTTCGCAATCCTTAGAGCTTGATCTCGATGTTGACATCTGCTGGGAGGTCCAGGCGCATCAGCGAATCGACCGCTTTAGGAGTCGGGTCGATGATGTCAATGAGACGCTTGTGGGTACGCATCTCAAAGTGCTCACGGCTGTCCTTGTACTTGTGAGGCGATTGGATAACCGTCACAATGTTTTTCTCGGTAGGAAGTGGTACTGGACCAACTACCTTGGCACCGGCGCGTATGACTGTATCGACGATTTTCCTCGCCGACGCGTCGATGACCTCGTGGTCATACGACTTCAGTCGAATGCGGATCTTGTTAGCCGCCATGATGACTGCCTTCCGTATCTAGGTGACCTATCGGTCACAGAGTTTTACAGCCAATTCATCTGCGAGAACGCAAACTTCATTGCTGCCGTGATGCTGATGCACTGTTTTTATGTCAACGCCCTATTTCTAGGGCTCTGTCCGAGAAAGTCAATCTCGATTCCCGCGATAAAACTCGCGAAAAACCAAGGAGAAGATCTCAGATAAGTTTTGTTGGCTCTTAGCTGCGGAAGGCCCAGTTACCTGTGCACAAATCCAGCAGTGGTTTACGCACAAGGCGCAAATACTCACGAACTCGTCAATCTTGCCACAGTTCGGGGGGTCGGTGCAAGTTAAAAGTCGCCCAATATCTTGGCTTTGGCCAGATTATTGCCGCCGCAGCCCGCTGAGCGAATATTTCCGGTTCGAAAGGGCCTGATCGCAAGAATCACGGTTAAAAAGCAAACCCCGCAAGTTTCCCTGCGGGGTTTCCAGTCAAGTTGTCGTTATGACTACTTGGTGACCTTTGTAACGGTACCGGCACCTACGGTGCGGCCACCCTCACGGATCGCGAAACGTAGTCCCTCTTCCATCGCGATTGGCTGGATTAGCTCCACGCCCATCTCGGTGGTGTCGCCAGGCATAACCATTTCGGTACCAGCTGGCAAGGTGATAACACCAGTTACGTCAGTGGTACGGAAGTAGAACTGCGGACGGTAGTTCGCGTAGAACGGGTTGTGACGGCCACCCTCATCCTTAGCAAGGATGTAGACGTTGGCGTCAAAGTTGGTGTGAGGAGTGATCGAACCTGGCTTACATACAACCTGGCCACGCTCAACGTCCTCGCGCTTGGTTCCACGCAATAGAAGTCCAACGTTCTCGCCGGCCTCTGCGTAGTCAAGTAGCTTGCGGAACATTTCAATTCCGGTAACTGTGGTCTTCTGCTTGTCGCGGATTCCAACGATTTCTACTTCGTCGTTTACGTTTACAGTTCCGCGCTCGACCTTACCGGTGATAACGGTTCCACGACCAGTGATAGTAAACACGTCCTCAACAGGCATTAGGAATGCCTTGTCGATGTCGCGCTTTGGCTCTGGAATGTTCTCGTCACAAGCCTTAATTAGATCGAAAACCTTCTCGGCCCAAACTGGGTCACCCTCAAGTGCCTTTAGAGCTGAAACCTGGACAACTGGTGCGTCGTCGCCTGGGAACTCGTACTTGGAAAGAAGTTCGCGAACCTCAACCTCTACTAGCTCAAGAATCTCGGCGTCGTCAACCATGTCGGACTTGTTTAGAGCAACAACGATGTAAGGAACTCCAACCTGACGAGCAAGAAGCACGTGCTCCTTGGTCTGAGGCATTGGTCCATCAGTTGCAGCAACAACCAAGATTGCGCCGTCCATCTGGGCAGCTCCGGTAATCATGTTCTTGATGTAGTCAGCGTGACCCGGTGCGTCTACGTGAGCGTAGTGACGCACATCGGTCTGGTACTCAACGTGTGAGATGTTGATAGTGATACCGCGCTGCTTCTCCTCTGGGGAGTTGTCGATCTGATCGAACGCATAGCTGTCGTTCAGATCAGGGAACTTGTCGTGCAGAACTTTTGTAATTGCCGCAGTCAGAGTGGTCTTACCGTGGTCGACGTGACCAATGGTTCCGATGTTGACGTGCGGCTTTGTGCGCTCGAATTTCGCCTTAGCCATTTTGGGTCCTCCTGATGGATCCGTAGTAAATCATCGACCGGTGGGCCGACTCTGATTGGGTTTTACAGAATTTCTATCTTAGTCAAGTTTAAGTAGTTTTTACTACTCGCCTTTGGCCTTCTGTACGATTTCGTCAGCAACTGCCTTCGGAACTTCTGCGTAAGTGTCGAACGTCATTGAGTAGACGGCTCGACCAGAAGTCTTCGAACGGAGGTCACCAACGTAACCAAACATCTCCGAAAGTGGCACTAGGGCGCGAATAACTTTCACACCGGTAGCCTCTTCCATCGACTGTATCTGCCCGCGTCGTGAGTTTAGGTCTCCGATTACGTCTCCCATATATTCTTCTGGGGTACGAACTTCGACTGCCATCAACGGCTCGAGTAGAACTGGGTCTGCCAATCGAGCGGCCTCTTTAAAGACCATCGATCCGGCAAGCTTAAACGCCATTTCTGACGAGTCAACATCGTGGTAAGCACCATCTAGCAAGGTGGCCTTCACTCCAACGACTGGGTATCCAGCTAGTACACCGGACTGCATTGCGTCCTTCATGCCGGCGTCAACCGACGGGATGTACTCGCGTGGCACGCGACCACCGGTTACGGCGTCTACGAATTCATAAATCGTGTCACCCTCAACAGCTAGAGGCTCAAGCTTAATTTGCACCTTGGCAAACTGACCAGAACCACCGGTCTGCTTCTTGTGGGTGTAGTCGTGCTTTAGAACGGCACGACGGATTGTCTCGCGATAAGCAACCTGTGGCTTACCGACGTTGGCCTCAACACCGAACTCACGGCGCATACGGTCAACCAAAATATCCAAGTGAAGCTCGCCCATTCCAGAAATAATCGTCTGGCCGGTGTCAATGTCGTTCACAACGCGGAATGTTGGGTCTTCTTCAGCAAGCTTCTGAATAGCAATTCCAAGCTTTTCCTGGTCAGACTTTGTCTTTGGCTCAATGGCCACGGAGATAACTGGCTCCGGGAAGGTCATCGACTCAAGCACAATCTGGTTGTCCAAATCGCACAAAGTATCACCGGTAGTGGTGTCCTTCAGGCCAATGGCTGCATAGATGTGGCCAGCGGTAACACCGCTGATAGGAATTTCCTTGTTGGCGTGCATCTGGAAAACTTTTCCGATGCGCTCCTTGCGTCCCTTTGTTGAGTTCGCAACAGCATCGCCGGCGTTAGCCTTTCCGGAGTAAACCCGGATGTAGGTAAGGCGACCAAAGAATGGGTGGGTAACAACCTTGAACGCAAGAGCCGCAAAAGGCTCGTTGGTGTCAGGCTTACGAGTGATTCGCTTTTCCTCGTCGCGAGGATCTCCACCCTCAACGCTTGCAACGTCAAGTGGTGATGGAAGGTAGTCCAAGACAGCATCCAGCATTGGCTGAACACCCTTGTTCTTGAAAGCAGAACCACAGAGAATCGGGTAAGCAGCGCTTGTAACTGTCAGCTTACGAATTGCCTCTTTGATTTCGGCAACAGTCATCTCTGTGCCGTTGAAGTACTTCTCCATTAGTTCGTCAGAAGTGTCTGCAACAGCCTCAATTAGCTGGGCGCGGTACTCGTCGGCCTTGGCCTGCATGTCAGCTGGAATCGGCTCGATTTCGTACTTCGCGCCCATTTCAACGTCTCCACGCCAGGTTAGAGCGCGCATCTCAACTAGGTCGATTACACCTTCAAAGTCATTCTCTGCTCCGATTGGAAGCTGAATAACCAATGGCTTAGCACCTAGTCGATCAATAATGGTCTTCACGGTGAAGTAAAAATCAGCACCTAGCTTGTCCATCTTGTTTACAAAACAAATGCGAGGAACGCTGTACTTGTCAGCCTGACGCCAAACGGTCTCGGACTGAGGCTCAACACCCTCTTTACCATCGAACACAGCAACGGCACCGTCTAGGACGCGCAGTGAACGCTCGACCTCAACGGTGAAGTCAACGTGACCCGGGGTGTCGATGATGTTGATCTGGTTCTCTTTCCAGAAACAGGTTGTCGCGGCAGAGGTGATAGTGATTCCACGCTCTTGCTCTTGCTCCATCCAGTCCATCTGAGATGCACCATCGTGAGTTTCACCGATCTTGTGAGTGATACCCGTGTAGAACAGGATTCGCTCAGTCGCGGTTGTCTTACCGGCGTCAATGTGCGCCATGATGCCGATGTTACGAACCTTGTTCAGGTCAGTGAGCACGTCTTGTGCCACGGTTGCCTCCGAAGAAATTTATTGACTAGGGGTTTGGTGCTTGTGCCACCAAGGATCAAGATCCTCGATGCCAGTTTTTGGTTTTTACCAGCGGTAGTGGGCGAAGGCCTTGTTGGCCTCAGCCATCTTGTGAGTGTCCTCGCGACGCTTCACAGCAGCACCAAGGCCGTTAGAAGCATCAAGAATTTCATTCATCAAACGCTCGGTCATGGTCTTTTCACGACGCTGCTTAGCAAACTGAACCAACCAACGCATAGCCAAGGTGTTAGCACGGTGGCTCTTAACCTCGATTGGCACCTGGTAAGTCGAGCCACCAACACGGCGAGAACGAACCTCGACTGTTGGGCGAACGTTATCCAAAGCCTTCTTTAGAAGAACTACTGGGTCGTCGCCGGTCTTGACGTTGGTGCCCTCTAGAGCACCGTAAACGATTTTCTCTGCGATTGACTTCTTGCCGTCAAGCAGAATTTTGTTGACTAGTTGCGAAACAACTGGGGAACCGTAAACCGGATCCATAGCGACTGGGCGCTTAGCTATTGGGCCTTTACGAGGCATTACTTACCCTTCTTTGCGCCGTAGAGGCTGCGAGCCTGTTTACGGTCTTTTACTGCCTGAGTATCCAGAGCACCACGAATGATCTTGTAACGAACACCTGGCAGGTCCTTCACGCGACCACCACGGATAAGCACCATCGAGTGCTCTTGAAGGTTGTGACCTTCGCCCGGAATGTACGCGGTTACCTCGGTACCGTTTGACAGCTTGACACGTGCCACCTTACGAAGCGCCGAGTTCGGCTTCTTTGGGGTGGTGGTGTACACACGGGTGCATACACCGCGCTGCTGCGGGTTAGCCTTTAGGGCTGGAGCCTTGGTCTTGGTGACCTTTGGGCTGCGTCCCTTGCGAACCAACTGCTGAATTGTTGGCACTTGTTCTCCTCGTTCATTAATCTTTGGCGCGCCAGAACGGCGCTTTATAACCAAAGGTTTTGGCCGTGATCTCGAACATTCACGAGAGCTGGCCTGATACATGCAGTTGCATGACCAGCCCTAAGCATACCCGTAGCCCGTGAGAACGGTCAAATGGTTTTTTAGTTGTCTTGGTTACTTCTCATCGATTGCAAATGGATCAGAAACACTCAGGCTGAGCTCCTGCGAGTCTAGATCGGTTGGGTCGTAACCCTGGTCCGACCAGATTCGGTTTGGATAGCGCTCGGCTTTCGCCTCTTCTGTTCCATCTACTTCGAAGTTTCGGTAAGTCAATAGTCCAGTTCCGGCTGGAATTAGCTTTCCGATGATCACGTTTTCCTTTAGACCAACAAGCCTGTCCTCACGGCGATCTAGCGCCGCTTGGGTTAGGACTCGAGTGGTCTCCTGGAAGGATGCGGCCGATAGCCAAGACTGAGCAGCAAGTGAAGCACGGGTCATACCCATTACCTCTTGACGAGCACTGGCTGGACGATTGCCCTGCGCAACTGCTTGACGGTTCTTGCCTGCAAAGCTCTGGCGATCAATAATCTCACCCGGAAGCATGTTGGTGTCTCCAGAATCAATTACGGTCACCTTGTTCAACATCTGACGAACAATTACCTCGAGGTGCTTGTCGTGCAAAGGAACACCCTGAGAGCCATAGATAGCCTGAACACCGCGAATGATTTCCGCAGCCGCTTCACGCGAACCACGAATCATCAAAACCTCGTGTGGAATTGGAGTTCCATCAACCAGGTAGTCACCGGCGTCAACCATGTCACCCTTTTGAACCACTAGGTCGCCAACTGAGGCAACTACTGTGATAGGAAGGTAAGGACTTAGCTTCTTGAAGGTCTTGGATGCAGTACGGCTGAAGCTGTACTGAGTCGCAAGCGCCTCGGCTTCCTTCTCGGCCTTTTCACCCTGCGGGCGAACGTATACCTCGAAGCTCTTGGTTCCGGTTAGGGAAACCTTCTCAACGATGTCCACTTGACCGGCCCAGAATGCCATAACAGCAACCTTGCCGGCTTGACGCCAACCAACGCGAGCTTCTAGAAGGTCAGTAACACCGTTTAGGCCCTGTGTGATGTCATAGGAAATCAGACGCTCAACACGAACCTTCTGGCCACCAATCGACTTCAGAATGGTCTGCTTCTTGGCGCTCGATGCAGCTCCACCGGTGTGGAAGGTACGCATTGTTAGCTGAGTACCAGGCTCACCGATTGACTGAGCAGCGATGATTCCAATTGCCTCACCAATAGTTACCTTTTGGTTTGTGGCCAATGAAACACCGTAGCAAGCCGCGCAGATGCCGCTTTCAGCCTCGCAAGTTAGAACGGAGCGCACAGTTATTGTCTCGACTCCGGCTTCCTTGATTCGTCTGGCCGCAGAGTGATCAATGTTGACGCCAGCTGCAAGAAGAACTGTCTTGCCCTGCTTGATGTCGACAAGATTCGTACGACCAACGATTGAAAGCTCAACCTGCTCTTGGTCTAGAAGATCCTTGTCCAGACCCTTGGTGGTTCCACAGTCCTCAATCTGAATGATGACATCCTGTGCAACGTCGACCAAACGACGGGTTAGGTAACCCGCGGCAGCAGTCTTCATGGCGGTGTCAGCGTTACCCTTACGGGCACCGGTAGCGTTAATGAAGTACTCGTGAGGGGTTAGACCCAGTAGGTAGTTACCCTTCACTGGCATCGGAGCAAAGTCACCTGATGAAGTTGCAACCGGTCCACGCATACCCATGATGGAACGAATCTGCAGCCAGTTACCCCTGGCACCAGATGTGACCATCTTGTAGATCGCGTTGTCGGTCGGGATCGATTCGCGCAGTAGCTGCTCGATTTCGGCGGTCTCCTTGAACCAAAGTGCTCCAAGCTCGTCACGACGCTCGAGGTCAGACTTCAGACCGTTGTCGAACGCTTCCTGAATCTTGGTGTGAGCCTTCTCGGCCTTCAGAATCCTGGAAGCTCGCTCCTTGTCGAAGGTGCCCTTCGGATCAAAGTTGGCATCGGAGATCGCCATCGAAACACCGGCACGGGTTGCCCAGTGGAATCCGGCATCCTTCAAAGCATCCAGGGAAAGTGCAACTTCGGTGCGGCTGAAAAGCTCGACCAAGTCAGAAACGATCTGGCCCAGTTCCTTCTTGCCGACCTGCATCTCCACGAATGGGTATGAAAGAGGAAGTGTCTCGTTGAATAGCGCACGACCGAATGTGGTCTCGCGCAATTCACCTTCGATACGAATACGAACCTTGGCACCTAGATCAAGTCCACCAATGTCAAAGGCCATCTGGGCCTCTCCCATTGAAGTGAACGCTAGGCCCTCACCGGTACCGCCAGGAACTTCAGCGGTTAGGTGGAAGAGCCCAATGATCATGTCCTGGGTAGGAGTAGCAACCGGACGTCCGTCCGATGGCTTCAAAATGTTGTTAGAAGCAAGCATCAAGATGCGAGCCTCGGCCTGAGCCTCTACTGACAACGGAAGGTGAACAGCCATCTGGTCACCGTCGAAGTCGGCGTTGAAAGCAGCACAAACAAGCGGGTGAAGCTGAATAGCCTTACCCTCAACTAGCTGTGGCTCGAATGCCTGGATTCCCAAACGGTGCAAGGTAGGCGCACGGTTTAGTAGCACCGGACGCTCGCGAATAACTTCCTCAAGAACTCCCCATACCTGTGGGCGGCTTCTCTCAACCATGCGCTTAGCGCTCTTGATGTTCTGGGCAAGGCCCATGTCAACAAGACGCTTCATTACATATGGCTTGAATAGCTCAAGTGCCATCAGCTTTGGAAGTCCACACTGGTGAAGCTTCAACTGCGGTCCAACCACGATTACGGAACGACCGGAGTAGTCAACTCGCTTACCCAGAAGGTTCTGACGGAAACGACCCTGCTTACCCTTTAGAAGATCGGATAGTGACTTCAACGCACGGTTACCGGTTCCGGTGACAGCGCGACCGCGGCGACCGTTGTCAAACAGCGCGTCAACGGCTTCCTGAAGCATGCGCTTCTCGTTGTTCAAGATGGTCTTTGGAACAGCGCCTAGATCAACGAATCGCTTTAGACGGTTGTTACGGTTGATCACCCTGCGGTAAAGGTCGTTTAGATCGCTGGTCGCGAAGCGGCCACCGTCTAGCTGAACCATTGGGCGAATCTCCGGAGGTAGTACCGGAAGAACCGATAGCACCATGGAAGTTGGAGGGGTACCGGACTGAGCAAAGCTGTTTACAACCTTCAGGCGCTTGATGGCCTGAGTCTGCTTTGAGCCCTTGGTGGTTGCAATCTCGGCACGCAATTCTGCAGCGGCGCCCTCAAGATCGAATGCAGCCAATACCTGCAATACTGCCTCGGCACCGATTGAAGTTATTACGTAGTCGGAGAAGTAGTAATCGAAGTAGTCAAAGACCACGTCGTTTGGCATTAGCTGACCGACTTCAGCCGTCAGGAACATGCGCCATGCCAACTGCTCCTTGTGCAGGTTTGCTGGACGCTCTAGACGTGCGTACTCGCGGACAATCTTGTCCACCTTCTTTTTGATGTCGGCAATCAATTTCTTGATCTTCTTGGCCTCATCGGTGGTGCGAACAACGGTGTCGTCCTGCTCTTCGTCAGACATCTGAGCTAATGCCCGAACCGACCAGAATGCATCTGCATCCTTTTCCTCTGAGTCAATTAGCTGCTCAAGGCTCTTGGAGAACTGCTTCTCGATCCAACGAGGTGCCTCCCAGAACTTGTTGGAGATCTGCATTACCAAGCCAAGTTCGCGCATTGCTGCGATTTCTTCGCCGGCTGCAGCCTCAAACTCTTCGTCACGAGCATCAATTAGGGCCCGAATACGGGTTACGTACTCGTCGCGAACTAGGTCATACTCTGCGGTTCGCATCTCGTGGTCAATGTCCATGACACGGTAAGCGGCAAAGTAAATGATCTTCTCTAGGTCTTTTGGTGCCATGTTCAATAGGTAACCCAGGCGCGATGGAACACCCTTGAAGTACCAGATGTGAGTGACAGGAGCGGCTAGCTCGATGTGACCCATGCGCTCACGACGAACCGAGGACTTTGTTACCTCTACGCCACAACGCTCACAGACAATTCCCTTGAAGCGAACTCGCTTGTACTTACCGCAAGAGCACTCCCAGTCCTTGGTTGGACCAAAGATCTTCTCGCAGAAGAGGCCGTCTTTTTCCGGCTTTAGAGTTCGGTAGTTGATGGTCTCAGGCTTCTTTACTTCACCTGATGACCAAGAGCGGATTTCCTCCGAGGTGGCAAGACCTACCCGAAGAGCACTGAAGTTTTCTACTTTCACAGACATATGTTTATTTCCTTCTGAAAATTCGAGATTCGGAATTACTGGTAGGTGTTGAAGTCGGAGTCAGATGACAATTGCTCGTTGCGGCTCAGGTTGATGCCCAGTTCCTCAGCGGCGCGGTCGTTTTCAAACGCCTCGTCCTTCAGAACAACAACTTGACCCTTGTTGTCGATTACCTCGACGTTTAGGCCCAGTGACTGCATTTCCTTTGCCAGTACTCGGAAGGATTCCGGAATACCAGGTGCCTGAATGTTCTCGCCCTTAACGATTGCCTCGTAGGTTCGAACACGGCCGGCGATGTCGTCCGACTTGATGGTCAGTAGCTCCTGGAGAGTGTGCGCTGCGCCGTAAGCCTGCAGTGCCCAAACTTCCATCTCACCAAATCGCTGTCCACCGAACTGAGCCTTACCACCGAGTGGCTGCTGAGTAATCATGGAGTAAGGACCGGTGGAACGAGCGTGAATCTTGTCATCAACCAAGTGGTGCAGCTTCAACATGTACTTCACGCCAACAGCAATTGGCATTGGGTATGGCTCGCCGGAGCGACCATCGAAGAGGTTGGCTTTACCGCTGCCGTCGATTAGGCGGTTGCCGTCTTGGTTTGGCAAGGTGTGATCCAGAAGACCGGCAACCTGGTTCTTGGTTGCACCGTCGAATACCGGGGTCGCTACCTTCGTTCCAGCTGGGGACTTGAAAAGGTCCTTAGACATCTCGTCTGCCCACTTAGCAACTCCGGAAACATCCCAGCCCTGGCGGCAAACCCAACCAAGGTGGCTCTCAAGAACCTGACCGAAGTTCATTCGACCAGGAATACCCAGTGGGTTCAATACGATGTCAACCGGAGTTCCGTCTTCCATGAACGGCATGTCCTCGACAGGCAAGATTTTGGCGATAACACCCTTGTTGCCGTGGCGGCCAGCAAGCTTGTCACCCTCGGTAATCTTTCGCTTCTGGGCGATGTAAACGACTACGCGCTTGTTCACGCCGGCACCGAGCTCGTCGCCCTCTTCAGCGTCAAATACCTTGACGCCAATGATGGTTCCCTGCTCGCCGTGTGGCACCTTCAAAGAGGTGTCGCGCACTTCACGAGATTTCTCGTTGAAGATCGCACGCAATAGTCGCTCCTCAGCTGAAAGCTCAGTCTCACCCTTAGGTGTGACTTTTCCAACCAGGATGTCACCCGGACGAACTTCGGCTCCGATGCGGATAATTCCACTCGCATCTAGCTGAGCAAGAGCTTCAACCGAGATGTTTGGAAGATCAGAAGTGATTTCTTCGGCACCAAGCTTGGTGTCTCTGGCATCAACTTCGTACTCTTCGATGTGGATTGAGGAAAGAGTGTCGTTCTTGACTAGCTCCTGGCTCAGGATGATGGCGTCCTCAAAGTTGTAACCCTCCCACGGCATGAATGCCACGAGCAGGTTCTTTCCAAGCGCTAGCTCACCATTCTCAGTAGATGGACCGTCGGCCAAAACATCACCCTTTTCAACCCGCTGGCCGATTTCGATAATCGCCTTCTGGTTGATTGCGGTGCCCTGGTTCGAGCGGTCAAACTTGCGAAGTGTGTAGTTTGAGCGCGATCCATCGTCGTTCATAACGACTATCTGGTCAGCGTCTATCTCTTCTACAACACCGTCGAGCTCATTGATTAGAACCGCACCGGAGTCAATCGCCGCTAGGCGCTCCATGCCGGTTCCAACAAGTGGACTTTCCGCCTCAAGAAGGGGAACAGCCTGACGCTGCATGTTGGCGCCCATCAAAGCACGTGACGAGTCATCGTGCTCAAGGAATGGAATCAACGAGGTTGAAACGCTGGCTAGCTGTCGAGGGGAAATGTCGATGTAATCTACGTCCTCGGCTGCAACCTCAACCATGTCTCCACGGAAGCGAGCAAAGGCACGTGGTCCAACCAAAGTGCCATCAGCCTTCAAAGGAGTATCGGCTCCGGCGATAACCTTGCCTTCTTCTGCAGAAGCGTCAAGGTAATCGACCTTCTTGCCGACCTTGTTGTCCTTCACCAAACGGTAAGGAGTTTCAATGAAGCCAAAAGCGTTGATCTTGCTAAAAGCAGTTAGCGAACCGATAAGACCAATGTTCGGGCCTTCCGGAGTCTCAACAGGACACATACGTCCGTAGTGAGAAGGGTGAACGTCACGAACCTCCATTTGGGCACGCTCACGAGCGATACCTCCCGGTCCAAGTGCTGACAAGCGACGCTTGTGAGCAAGACCGGCCAATGGGTTGTTCTGGTCCATAAACTGCGAAAGCTGGCTGGCACCAAAGAACTCTTTGATTGCCGAAACAACTGGTCGCAAGTTAATAAGTGTCTGCGGGGTGATCGCTTCGATGTCCTGCGTGGACATACGCTCGCGAACAACTCGCTCCATGCGGCTTAGGCCGATACGAACCTGGTTCTGAATCAACTCACCAACCGAACGAATACGACGGTTAGAGAAATCGTCGATGTCATCCGAGCTAACAACTAGGTCGACCTTCTTGCCCGCCATCTTCACATTGAACTCAGCGCGCTGAGTGTTCGAAGAAACGTTGTTGGCCAAGGTTAGGTCGAATAGCAACAGGTACTTCAAGGTTGCAACGATGTCCTCGTTGGTCAAAGTTGTGGTGTCTGCAGCCTGGTTGATGTTCAGCTTGCGGTTTAGCTTGTGACGACCCACGCGAGCCAAGTTGTAACGCTTGCCCTCGAAGTAGGTTGAACGCAACCAAGCCTCGGCAACTTCGGCACCGGCAGCTTCGCCGCGTACCTTGCGGTAAACCTCGCGAAGTGCGTCTTCCTTGGTAAGAATTCCGTTTGGGAAAACCTTTGACTCGTCATATTCAAGGGTGCGCTCGATGATGTCATCGTCGTAGCTAATACCCAGTGGGCTTGCAAGTGCTGCAGCCTTGATGTCTGAGAACTCAGCGCGAATTTCTTCCTTGGAGAAACCAAGAGCCTTCAAGAAGATTGTTGCTGAAACCTTGGTCTTGCGGTCAACCTGCACCTGCAAGATTGGCTTTCCGAACCTGGCGGCCGGCTTACGCTCGTCCTTGACCCACTCGGTCAAGAACTCTAGGTAAGAACCACGGCTTGGAATGATCTGGGCCTTGTTGTTTCTAACGTCAAGGTTTCCAGTGGTGTTGGTGGACACCGAGAAGTAAACACCTGGGGAACGAACTAGCTGAGAAACAACAACTCGCTCGGTTCCGTTAATAATGAATGTGCCCTTGCCGGTCATAACTGGGAAGTCACCCATGAACACGGTCTGGCTCTTGATTTCACCGGTCAGGTAGTTGGTGAACTCGGCCTTGATATAAAGCGGCTTGGTGTAGCTCTTTCCCTTTTCCTTGCACTGGTCAGGAGTGTAGGTCGGGTCAAACAGCATTGGCTCTGAGAAGGAGAGCCCCATCTTCGCATCTTGAGCAGCGTTTGAGCTGTCCTCAATTGGGCTGATTTCTTCAAAGACCTCGTCTAGACCGGTCCTAGCATCCTTGCCGGCGATGTCACGCCATGCAGGGTTGCCTACCAACTGATCAAAGCTCTCCGTCTGAAGGGAGAGTAGATCTGGTATCTCGATCGGGTCTGGGTGCTTTGCAAAGGTTGGACGCATTGCTTGGCGAGAGTTTTTTGCGGACTTGATTGAACTAGCGTTTTTCGCAGCAGCCAAAGTTAATACCCCTAGGGTTCTCGTAATTTAGGCGGAAATCTGCATTCCTAAACCAATGACGCCAACATATGCATCACGCCAAAAAAACCGCTATTTATCTTCAAGGCATGGGTTAGGGAAGCAAACCTCAATCCTAAGGGGTGCATAGTGTGGCACGCAACTTAAATGTACGCAGGATAGTTATAAATGTGTGATGTTTTTGAGATTTAGCTAAAAACCAGAAAAACACCGCTTTTTAGACTCTGACGTGCCTGTAAGTCGACACCGCAGCAGCCAAGGTTGCAATCAGCGCGCCGACTCCCAGCACCAAAGGCGCAATTGCAAAGACGTCGTCGATGCCAACAAAGCTAGTGAACGCCAGCTGAGTCGAAAGAATATCTGTCACGAAATATTGAGTCCCGAAGGCCACCGTCGCAATAGCCAACCCGCCTCCCACTAACGCCGCCAGCAAGCCCTCAAGAATAAATGGCAGCTGAATTGACAGGCTGGAAGCACCAACCAGACGCATAATTGCGATTTCTCGTCTTCTGGAAAAAGCACTTAGCCGAATTGTCGTCGTGGTCAATAGCGCGGCGCTGAAAAGCATTATTGCCGCTACGCCGCCCACGGCCAATGAGGAGATGTTTAGAAAGGTAATAATTTGGTCCAAGTAGCCGCGCTGATCTCGAACCTCGGCAACCCCCGGCTGACTGCTAAACGCTTCAACAATCAACTCAGTCTTATCTGGGTTTATTAGGTTCACCCAAAAAGCTTCATTCAGCTGTTCCGGCAGAAGATACTGAGCTGCGGATAAGTCTTCTGATTCGGCCAAGAACCTGTCAAATGCATCCTGCTGAGATTCAAAATAGAACGCTTCGATGTGTGGCGTCAGCGCTTGGCTTTTTAGAGATGCCTCCACTGCAGCTACCTGGCCCGCAGTTGC